>TARA_B110000902_G_scaffold187944_1_pt1 | contig 18137 bp, 14 predicted proteins | sample TARA_B110000902 | Tara Oceans TARA_B110000902 (sample SAMEA4398009) | marine metagenome | biome: Polar Biome; feature: [SRF] surface water layer (ENVO:00010504); material: water (ENVO:00002006), including particulate matter (ENVO:01000060) such as... | depth 5 m | reverse complement strand
ACCTAAACTTAAACTTATTTTTGTGCTCATGGGAAGAGCATTCGAATTTAGAAAAGCCCGAAAAATGAAACGCTGGGGCAAAATGGCGGTCACCTTCACACGCATAGGTAAAGAGATATCTATGGCCGTAAAAGAAGGCGGGCCAGACCCAGACAACAACTCCAGACTGCGAATGGCTATGAAAAATGCCAAGTCTGAGAATATGCCAAAAGACCGTGTAGACGCGGCCATCAAAAAAGCGAGTGACAAAGATGCCAGCAACTATGAAGAAGTGCTCTACGAAGCAAAAGGCCCATATGGTCTGAGCCTTATGATAGAAACTGCCACGGACAACATAAACCGAACTGTAGCCAGTATGCGAGCTAAACTGAACAGAAATAGCGGAGAACTAGGAACCAGCGGTTCGCAAGAATTCAACTTCGACCGCAAGTGTATTTTTAAAGTAAACTTAGGTGAGATGGAACTAGAAGACGCCGAGCTAGAACTTATAGACTTTGGATTAGACGAGATAGAACAAGTAGAAGAGGAGACACTCATCTATACAGCTTTTACCGACTATGGCAATATGCAAAAAGGACTAGAAGGCCTTGGCATAGACATAGATTCGGTAGATATAGAACGTATACCTCACAATGCTCTAGAGCTAAACGAAGCTCAAAAAGAGGAGGTAAACAACCTCATCGAAAAAATAGAAGAAGACGAAGATGTGCAAAATGTCTTTCATAATGCGGTGTTATAATCTTTAGTGCTTGTTATATACTAGTGCTTTATTCATAGAACATCAAATGATTAAATGAGAAAAATCTGCTTTTTCAATAGCTCCAATTTTTGGGGAGGTGGCGAAAAACTCCACTTAGAAAATGCCAAAGCATTTCGTAAAAAAGGCTACCAAGTAACCATAGCGGCTCATCAAGATAGCGAGCTATGGACCAGAGCACAAGATGAGGGTTTCGAAACCTTTGCTGTACAGGTAGGCAGCACTTCCTTTCTCAACGTCTTCAAGCTGCTTCGTATCAAATCCTATTTCCAAAAAGAAGAAATTGACACAGTCATATTTACTACTTCACAAGACCTCAAAACAGCAAGTATTGCTGCTCATTGGGCCAAGTGTAACAAGATAGTCTACCTACGAGGATTAGCTACTCCTATCAAAAATAGTAGTGTAAATCGCTACTGTATGGATGTGGCATGTACCCATCTCGTTGCTAACTCGCAAGAGACCAAACGTACCATGCTGCTGCATTTAGGAAAGCATATAACAGCAGACAAAATAGCTGTAATCTACCACGGCATAGACGATAAACTACTCGTAGAGGGAGGAGACAAATTGCCTCAAGTAACAACAGAAGACGGGACCGTTATTCTTGGAAATGCGGGTCGACTTACGCTCCAAAAAGGACATCTACACCTTATAGAAGTAGCTGAGCAGCTGAAAAAGAAAAACGTAAAATTTAAACTCTACGTAGCCGGCACCGGAGAATTATACGACGAACTGCAAGCCACTATCACTGCCAAAAAACTAAAAAACGAAGTCATTCTACTCGGATTTATCGCAGATATGGAAGCTTTTATGCGGAGCATAGACATTTTCATATTGAGTAGCAGTTGGGAAGGTTTTGGTTTTGTTATCGTAGAGGCAATGGCCAAAGGGAAACCTGTAGTTGCTTTTGATATTACGAGCAATCCAGAGATTATCACCGATGGCAAAACCGGATTACTTGCCAAGCACTTAGAAGCAAAAGACCTCGCCAATCAAACTGCTCGCCTTATCTCAGACACTACCTTCCGTGAGCAAATGGGCCAAGCAGCCAAGCAAAGTGTAGTCGATCGTTTTTTAATAGAGGAACGAATTACGGAGTTGGAAGCGTATTTGCTGAAAGGTTAAAAAAAATTTAACACTGGGGCACTAAGAATTCGTAAGGCTTTTTGTCAAAGACAAAAAACTTAATGTTCTTTTTTAAAATACTCTGAGTTATTCTCAATATTACTCCTTCCTCTACAGAATATTAAGTAACTCCTTCTTAAAAAAAACGTAGTACCTCAGTCTTTCATTTTTATTTATTCCTTTTCACAAAAAAGACAACCTTTGTACTACTTTCATACACCATGTTACTGATTAACGATATACGAGCAGACAAAGAAGGCATCATCGCACGATTGGCCAAAAGAGGTAAAGATTTTACGGACTTGGTAAATCAAGCAATTTCCTTGGACGATAAACGTAAAAATACACAGTCTGAAATGGATGATGTTCTTTCTGAAAGCAATAAGATATCTAAAGAAATAGGACAACTTTTTGCTCAGAAAAGAATAGAGGAAGCCAATGCTATGAAAGCAAAAACAGGTGAACTCAAAAAGAAGAGCGGTACCCTTGGCGAGCAACTTAAAGCCTTTGAAAATGAATTGCTAGATGTGCTCTACCAAATACCAAACGCTCCAGGAGCTGCTGTACCTTCTGGGAAAAGTGAAACTGATAATACCATCATTCTTGAACACGGCGAGAAACCCAATCTTACGCAGAAACTTCCACATTGGGAGCTTTGTGAAAAGTATAATTTGATTGATTTTGAACTTGGTGTGAAAATCGCCGGAGCAGGGTTTCCTGTGTATAGAGGCAAAGGAGCAAGACTACAGCGTGCTCTTATCAACTGGTTCTTAGACAAAGGAAGAGACGCAGGTTTTGAAGAAATACAACCACCCCTATTTGTAAACGAAGCAAGTGGCATAGGCACAGGGCAGCTCCCAGACAAAGAAGGACAGATGTACCATATGGAGATAGATAATCTGTATGCTATTCCTACAGGAGAAGTGCCCATTACCAATATCTACAGAGACGTTATCGTGAAGGAAGAAGATTTCCCGATAAAAAACTGTGGTCATTCTCCTTGTTTTAGAAGAGAAGCAGGTAGCTATGGTAAAGATGTACGCGGACTGAATAGACTGCATCAGTTTGATAAGGTAGAAATTGTACAACTGTCTCATCCCACCAAGTCGTATGAACTCTTAGAGGATATGAGTAGCTACGTACAGAGTCTTCTTAAAGACCTCGGGTTACAATACCGTGTATTGCTACTCTGCGGGGGAGACACGGGTTTTGCAAGTGCTATGACCTACGATATGGAAGTATGGAGTGCTGCACAAGAGATGTGGCTAGAGGTAAGCTCGGTATCCAACTTTGAAACTTTTCAAGCCAATAGATTAAAGCTCCGTTTCAAGAATAGTAACGGTAAAAATGAATATGCTCATACCCTAAACGGTAGTGCGTTGGCATTACCACGTATTATGGCAAGCATATTAGAAAATTTCCAGACTCCTGAAGGAATTATTGTCCCAGAAGTATTGAGACCGTATTGTGGTTTTGATGTGATAGATTAAATGTTCGCGATGGACCTAAATAATTCATTGGGTCACGAACCTATTTACAAATAAATCGAAACTGAGAGCAGAATATGTTCGTGTCCTCACGAACAGTCTTATTTTAAGCAAAAAAAGCATGTATATAAAAGCGGAACTCCTCATTTTGTGTTTTTATACAGGAGGTGCAGCTAGAAGTTCGTTCTGTTTTTAATTTTGGAATTTTTTTAGCAAAAAAACTTAAATAATCATAAAGTAAATCTTACTAAATCGTTTCTATTTCTTCTTGAATAGCCCCAATCCAAACTTGAAACAGCTGGTGTTCATATTCTTGTATGATTTTCGCATGCTCTTCCCATCCTACTAGCCGCTTATTCAACGACACAATCATCTCCTCCAAGTGTCCCTCTTCTTCTTTTATTATGTTATAAACAGACACCTTACTTTTTGCTTTTTTCAGTACTTTCTGGTAAATAGGATAGAGCTCGTCTGCCCTAACCTCAATAGCATACGTAACCAATAGATAGGCCATGTATTTCAAATCATTACCAGAAAGATTTAAATTTTTACTCAAATATTTCGAAGTGAATATATCTAACTTATGTAAATAATGTTTAGTGCCATATAAACCTAAAAGCTCCTCATCCCTATACGTTAGGCAGGCATTTTCGTCTACTCTCGAAATCATTTTTTTCAAATAGAATGCGTGTCTGTGCTCTTCTGCTGCATGCTTCAAAACCATAATATCTACATCTGACCTATGTTCCGATTTCGATATTTTACGAGCTCCACAATTCTCTAAAAACGAAAGAGAATTCAACCATTTAGCATGATGGTCTTTATTCTGAACTATTTTTTCTAATAATGATTGTATCATATGTTTATATAACGAGTTTATCCCTTTGTATTATAAAATTATCGCTAATACTCAACGACTTTTTAATTGCCTGACACAAAAACTTCAGGTCTTTTTTCTCCATAATATATGGAGGCATTAGGTAAATAAGGTTCCTAAAAGGTCTAATCCAGACTCCTTCTTCTACAAAAAAACGCTGTATAGCTGCTACATCTATCGACTGATGGCATTCTACTACTCCTATAGCTCCAAGCACACGTACATCCTTCACTCTTTCATGTGTCTTAATATCACCAAGTTCTGATATCAGAACGTGCTCTATTCTATCTACGTTCCTTTGCCAATCTAGTGTCTCCAGTAAATTAATACTTGCTAGTGCAACGCTACACGCTAATGGATTGGCCATAAACGTAGGGCCATGCATGAGTACACCAGCCTCTCCATTACAAATAGTATAAGCAACTTTCTCTGTGCACAATGCTCCTGCTAGAGTCATCATTCCACCTGTCAATGATTTACCCAAACACATGATATCAGGAGAAATATCTGCATGGTCAGCAGCAAACAGTTTTCCTGTTCTCCCAAAACCAGTAGCTATCTCATCTAAAATCAATAACACATCATATTGAAGGCAAAGCTCTTTTGCCTTTTTTAAATATTCACTTGAATACATTCGCATTCCACCAGCACCTTGTACTATGGGTTCCAGTATAAATGCAGCAATTGTAGTGTGGTTATTTTCAAATGCTCTTTCTAGATTTTTCAAATCAATGTCATTCAGTGATTCTCCAAAAAGGGAAGTAGGCTCATCAATAAACAGGTGCTCTGACAACATAGTATGGAAAATATGATGCATTCCACTCTCCGGATCACACACAGCCATAGCCCCAAATGTATCGCCATGATATCCTTTGCGTACGGTCAACAGTTTTCTCTTTTTTGTATTCCCAAGAGAATACCAATACTGAAATGCCATCTTAATGGCCACTTCTACCGAAACCGAACCACTATCGCACAGAAATATTTTATCGAGTCCTGATGGGGTTATTTCCACTAGCTTTTGGCATAGCGAAATAGCTGGTTCGTGAGTGATTCCACCAAACATAATATGGGACATTTTGGATAATTGATCTGTTACTGCTTTGTTCAATATAGGATGGCTATATCCATGAATAGCACACCACCAAGAACTCATACCATCTACTAGCTCCTTGCCGTTCTCCAATTTTATATGAACACCACTCGCAGATGCTACCGGATACACCGGAAGCGGATCTACTAAGGATGTATATGGATGCCAAATATGCTTGGCGTCAAATGCTAGTTGCGATTTGTTGAGCATATGCTTTTATACTTTTTTTATCTAACGGAGTGAAAGTAGGCATTTCATAATAGCGATTTACTTGTGCATGTCTCACTATTGCATCTCGACTTGAGGGTGTGACTATTCCATTAAAAACAATAGAATGAATTGGAACAGAATGGAGTCTTAGTATGTCAACACTCATCAACGTATGGTTAATACTACCCAAATAAAAATTAGAGACCAACACCACTGGATATTTCCATTTCTTTAATAAATCTAACGTTAAATCTTTCTCATTCAATGGGACCATTAATCCTCCAGCCATTTCAATTATTAAATTCTCATCTGTTTCAGGAACTATAATATGCTCTAAGTCAATGTGAATTCCTTCTAACTCTGCGGCAGCATGAGGAGATAAAGGCTCTTTCAATAGGTAGGATTCTTTATGAAAAGCAGCATTTTGATGGCTAACTAAGTCCCTTACTCTTTCTGTATCTGAATCACGCAAACTCCCCGACTGAACTGGCTTCCAATAATCCGCTTTTAGTGCTTCCGTAAACAAAGCAGAAGCTACTGTTTTTCCTACTTCCGTAGAGATACCAGCGATTACAAGTACCTTTCTCATTGCGTTAGATTATCTATTAAAAGGTCTATTTGATCCATAGTATTATAAGCATGTAGACAAATTCGAATTCGCTCCTGGTCTACCGGAACTGTCGGGCTTCGAATAGCCATGGCTAAGAAACCTGCTCCTTTCAGCATTGCTGCTTTTTCTATCACTTTTGCGTTTCCTGGAACATACGCTGCTTGTATTTGAGTATGCGACGACATCCAAATCTCTCTATTAAACGCTGATTTTTTAGAAAAATAAGACACATTATCTTTCAATTGTTTGCGTTCTTGATCCGCATGACGTACCCTATCATAAGCCACAGATAATCCTGCTATTTGATGGTGACTAATAGCCGTTGTATACATAAAAGGTCTCGATTTATTTATTAGATAACTGGTAAGTTCAACGGAACCTAATATGGCTCCTCCTTGGTATCCAAAAGCCTTCCCGTATGTCATAATTCGAGCAAAAACCTTATCTTGAATTTTATTTTCATAAACAAGTCCTTGCCCGCTACTACCATATATCCCGCCAGTATGTGCCTCATCTACTATCAAATGAGCTTGGTACTTATGGCATACTTCACTCATTGCTTTCAAATTGGGCATATCTCCATGCATCGAATACAATCCTTCTATCACCACAAAAATATTCCCGGTAGCCTTTTTAATTTTTATCTCAAGATCTGTTAGGTCGTTGTGTCTAAATTTTACAGAATTGGCATGACTTAAACGTATGGCATCTAGTATGCTTGCATGGCAATACTCATCCCGAATTATAGTATCTCCTCTATCTGCAACAGCTGATATGAGTCCTAAATTAGCCTGATATCCCGATGAAAAAACGAGCGTTGACTGTGCATCATGAAAACGAGAAATTTGATTTTCTAGATCTTGAATCTCCTTATTATTTCCTGTCAAAAGCCTAGAACCTGTAGAGCCTACCTTGTGAAGGTGCTGAATTTTATCTATGAATAAAGTGTTAAACTCAGAGGATGACGATATTCCTAAATAATCATTCGAGCTAAAGTCCACTTCATCTGAGTGAATAGATAGACTCCTATTTAGACCTTCTTGTTTAATCTTCTCTAACTTACTCCCTAAATAATTCAAGGTTAAGCTATTTCGGTAGCTGCTTTATTGCGTTCATGAATAGATTCCATGGGCTTTAATCCAAAGAAATCAAACATTTCCAGGTCATGATTGAACTCCGGATTTGGAGTAGTCAATAATTTATCTCCAGCAAAAATAGAATTTGCTCCTGCCATAAAACAAAATCCTTGTTCAAATTTCGATCTCTCCAATCTACCTGCAGATAGTCTCACCATTGACTTAGGCATGGTAATTCGAGCAGTTGCAATCATCCTCAACAAATCTTCAAAAGGTACCGCTCCTTGATCTTCTAGGGGAGTCCCTTTCACTGGCACCAATGTATTTATTGGCACAGATTCTGGGTGAGGAGCAATATTTGACAACGTAATTAACATTTTTAATCGATCGTCGATAGATTCTCCCATCCCAATTATTCCTCCTGAACAAATAGTCATTTTTGCCTTACGAACACTTTTCAAAGTATTTAGCCGATCATCATACGTACGCGTAGAAATCACTTCTTCATAGTAGTCTTCGGATGTATCTATATTATGATTATACGCATATACTCCAGCCTTTGATAATCTATCTGCTTGCTCCTGCGTCAACATACCTAGAGTACAACAGACTTCCATCTCCATCTCGTTGATTCCTTTAACCATTTCCAAGACTTTATCAAAGTCGCTATTATCCCGTACCTCTCTCCAAGCTGCTCCTAAGCACATTCTATTAGCTCCCGAGGCTTTAGCTGCTTGGGCTTTAGTCAATACATCTTCCAGCTCCATTGTCTTATGTACCTCTATATCGGTATGGTATCTAGCTGCTTGAGGACAGTAAGAACAATCCTCCTTACATCCTCCAGTTTTAATAGATAATAAACTGCTTATTTGAACAGCACTTGGATCGTGGTATTCGCGGTGTACAGTTGCGGCTTCGTATACCAACTCTAAAAGGGGCTTATTATATACTTCTCTTATCTCCCCCAAAGTCCAGTTATTTCTGATTTCAGTCATTTAGTGTTTCACAATTAATCTATTACAAATATATCATTAGCGTATAAAGTTTATTTGCATTGACCGTACATACTTGACAAGCGGCAAGAAGTCAATGTAGTAAGTATCAATAAAAAGACGATTGTCTTAGAGCACATCAAGCTTCATCTCAACACCTACTCACCCAAACTATTTGCTATTTACTTCTACAAAAATCCCATTATCATTGTACTAATAATACATGACATCAATGCGTACCTTATTCATTATTTGCTCTACCCTGTTTACTTTCTCTCTTTTGGCACAACAACCGCTGGATTCTATAAAAGTATCTGCCACTAGACTGCCTGTAAAATTGCACGAAAGCGGAAAGAGTATTTCCATCCTGTCTCAGCAAGAAATACAACTATTACCGGTTACAACTGTGGACGAACTCCTTCAATATGTTGGCGGCATTAACCTGAACTCCCGTGGCGGATTTGGCGTACAGTCTGACATAGGAATACGAGGAAGCACTTTCTCTCAAGTTTTGGTGCTGGTAGATAACCAACGAATTAATGATCCGCTTACCGCTCATTTTAATAGCAATATTCCCATACCTCTCAGCGAAATACACCACATAGAAGTAGTACGAGGTTCTGCTGCTGCAAGTTATGGTGCAGATGCAGTGGGCGGTATTATCCATATCAAAACGAAAACTTATTCTGCTCTATTCAATGATGAGGAATATTCTGACATTAATGGAAGTATTGCTTACGGAGATCACAATCTTACGCTTACAGATGTAGGTCTGCACCAACAACGCAAGAAATTTGGCTTCTCTGCCGCCATGAAATCAGCAAGGTCTACAGGCGAGGAGTATGTAAATCCAAATTTTACCCGATTTGGGTTGGGAGATAGTTTGTACAACAACTACTTTGACCTAAAAACCTATACCGGAGCTGCTGCCTACAGAGGCAAGCGACTAAAACTATACGGAAGAGCAGGTTTTGATACTCGTAACTTTGGCACAAAGTACTTTTATACGGCCAATAAATATGATGAGAGTAGCGAATTGGTTAATTCCTATTGGACACAGGCCTCGGCCATATATGACAATGAAGTAAGTACTACGGAGCTTAGTGCTAGCTATAGAAATACGACAGACAGCTTCACTTTTAATGCTCTTTTCCCCAATAATTTTCATACTACACAAAGGTTAAATGCTACGTTGTCTCAACAGCGAAAAATCAATGGAATTAACTTAAGCTATGGTCTACAGACCGATTGGCAAGATATAGTAAGTACAGACCGAGGAGATCATAACCTGATGTCTAATGGCATTTTTTTACTCGCACACAAGCGAATACATAACTGGAGTCTAAACGGTGGTTTGCGAGGTGAATTTTCAGATAAAATAGGAGCTCAACTAGTACCGCAGCTCAACGTAGCCTATAGAACGAAACACTATGTGCTACGCTCCTCTGCTGGAAGATCTATTCGACAAGCAGATTTTACAGAGCAGTATAATTTTTACCTGCGTAAAAATACTCCAGCTGGTTTCAGCATTGGAAATCCAGACCTAGCAGCAGAGTCTGCATATACTTTTGATATAGGCATAGATGCCTTTATTTCTAACCGCCTACAAATCACCAATACCGTTTTTGCTCGCCAATCATCCAATCTAATAGACTACACACTTACCAACTCTACTGACATTAATAACCTCATAAACCTGAGAGATGGCACAGACTATTTTTATGCCCAAAACATAAAAGAGTCTTTCACTTGGGGAAACGAGTTTGGAGCAAAATATAAATACGAGCATAGACACGGGGCACTATCTGCTGCTGTAAACTATACGTACATTAACACTACTGCCCCAGATAGTATAGTAAGCAAGTACATAGCCAATCACCCAGTGCATAACCTCAATGGTAGTATGAATCTAACGTACGATGGCTTCGGACTGAATATAGGAGGTGCATACATTACTAGAAATGCAGATGCTATAGCATCAATCAATGGTGAAATACAACCCAACTATACGTTACTAAATGCCAAACTAAGCTACACCGCAAAAGGCTTTCCTGTATCTGTATATATCGATGTACGCAATATACTAAACACCCAATACCAAGAAATACTTGGAGCCAATGTACCCCAACGATGGATCTTTGGAGGTATCCGTTGGAATATTAGGCACGTGAAGTTAAAGATGCTTACTGTAAATTAGAACTACTGAACTCGCATACTTCTCATCTCAATGAAAAGGCATGCCCTGGAGCGTGCCTTTTTAACCAAAAATTAAATCTCGATTAGTGTTATTTTGAGTTTATTGGTTTCTATATACAGTCATAATGTAATTATGGTTGGGTCTTCAGCATTTTTTATCATTCATTCTTACTACTTTTGACCAGTACATTTATGTTAAGAGTCTTAATCATACTAATAAGTTACATTCCACTTTTTGCCCATGCCCAATTCAATGATTGTGTAGATTCCAATAGGATAAACCCATACTACCAATGCAATGACCCCACTTTTGACCCGGTGTGTGGCTGCAATAATGTAACCTACCGTAACGGGTGCGAAATGACCAACATAGGTGGCGTAAATTATACCTCTGCAGACCAAAATGGTGTTTGCAGAAATGACTTCTTCTTTTATCACTTCTACCCAAATCCTGTGGTAGACCGAATGAATTTCAGTATGCAGTTTGCCTCCCAAGAAGTAGCCCCAGCCTCCATGCAGATATATGACATCTACGGCAATGCAGTCTATTTTCAGCTGCTCAATAATATTCAAGATTTTCAAACCCCACCGCAAAGCATCTTTTTTACCAACCTGGGAACGGGGATTTATATCATGGTGATACAATCACGAGGAGTCTTCAAAATTTCTAAATTTATCAAACAAACATTTTAATTATTAATGAGAATACAAACGATACATACAGGGAACTTTATGCTTGACGGAGGTGCTATGTTTGGCACTGTACCAAAGAGCATCTGGCAACGCATAAACCCAGCAGACGAGCAGAATATGTGCAACTGGGCTATGAGGTGCTTGCTCGTAGAAGATGGCGACAGGCTTATACTCATAGATACAGGTATGGGCGAAAAACAAAGTGATAAATTCTTTGGGTACTACTACCTCAATGGTATACACTCCTTACAAAAATCACTGAATGATGTCGGTGTAGATTTCAATGATATTACAGACGTGGTCCTCACACATTTGCACTTTGACCATTGTGGTGGTGGGGTAAAATGGAACACAACGAAAGACGCCTACGAGCTCACTTTCCCGAACGCAAAATACTGGGTGCATCCCGAGCACTGGGAACATGCCATACAGCCAAACCCGCGAGAAAAAGCATCATTCTTAACAGAGAACATGCTGCCTATTCAAGAAATGGGACATCTTCATTTCATAGGAGAAGACCTTAGAATATCTGAAAACATCTCAGGAATACTAGCACAAGGACATACCGAATCTATGTTTTGTCCTAAGATAGATGCAAATGGTAAAACACTTGTATTTATGGCAGATATGATACCAAGTGCAGGACACATACGGCCCAATTATGTGATGGGGTACGACATACGCCCGTTGGATACCATGCGAGAACGAGCAGCATTCCTAAAAGAAGCAGTAGCCGAAGATTACACCCTGTTTTTTGAGCACGACCTCAACCTAGAATGTGGCAAAGCCATACTTACGGAGAGGGGTTACAAGCTTGGAGATGCAGGTAGTTTGAAGGACTTTTTTTGAGCCAATCAGTTACATATTGCTATCCTCTCTTATTGAAAATAGCACCTTACATTTTACCCGTCAGATAAAACGATTATCCTCTGTTCACACATCTAGTATAGACTACCTTTGCAACCATGTCTTTCAACCTAAAATCACCCTTTGAACCTACCGGAGATCAACCGCAAGCTATAGAGAAACTGGTGCAAGGGGTAAATGATGGTTTGCCTGCACAGACACTGCTAGGTGTAACTGGATCTGGAAAGACATTTACCATGGCCAATGTGATACAACAAACACAGAAGCCTACTTTGATAGTAAGTCATAACAAGACGTTGGTAGCTCAACTCTATGGCGAGTTCAAGCATTTTTTTCCAGAGAATTCAGTACAATACTTTGTATCCTATTACGACTACTATCAGCCAGAGGCATTTATCCCAACCTCAAACACCTACATAGAAAAAGACCTCAACATAAATGAGGAGATAGAGAAAATGCGATTAAAAACCTCGTCTGCACTACAGAGTGGCAGAAGAGATATAATTGTTGTGGCATCGGTTAGTTGCATATACGGTGCGGGTAATCCCAATGACTACGAAGACAGTATTATTCGCGTAAGCCGCGGACAAAAAATAGCAAGGAATACCCTTTTGCAAGCACTAGTAGGGAGTTTGTATTCCCGTACCACTGCCGATTTCAAACGGGGTACTTTCCGCGTGAAAGGAGATACAGTAGATGTCTACTTGGCATATGACGATATCGCTCTACGCATTGGTTTTTTTGGCAATGAAATAGAAGATATAGAAACCATAGACCCCATGACGGGTCAACGCATAGAAGTACTGCCAGATGCAGCCATTTTCCCTGCTCAACTCTTCATAACACCCAAAGATAGACTGAACAATGCGATTACTCATATACAAGATGATATGGTGACACAAGTAGAGTATTTCCAAAGCATTGGTAAACCACTAGAGGCTAAGCGACTGCAAGAGCGTACCGAGTTTGACATGGAGATGATGCGAGAACTCGGCTACTGCAGTGGTATAGAAAACTACAGTAGGTATATGGACGGTCGTGAGCCTGGCCAAAGACCTTTCTGCTTAATAGATTACTTCCCAGACGACTATCTAATGATAGTAGATGAGAGCCACGTAACCTTACCACAAGTAAGAGCAATGTACGGAGGAGATAGAGCGAGAAAAATAAACTTGGTAGACTACGGTTTTAGATTGCCAGCTGCATTAGATAACAGACCTCTCAAATTTGAAGAATTCAAGGAAGTGACCAACCAAGTGGTATATGTAAGTGCCACACCTGCAGATTACGAAATAGCCGATAGTGAAGGCGTAATCGTAGAACAAGTAATTCGTCCTACAGGTCTCTTAGATCCTGTTATAGAAGTGCGACCCATTACCAATCAGGTGGATGATTTGCTGGAGCAAATAGATGAACGTATTAAAATGGGTGACCGTGTTCTGGTGACTACGCTAACAAAACGTATGGCAGAAGAACTGGATAAGTACATACGAAACCTTGGCATCGCTGCAACCTACATACACTCCGAAGTGAAGACTATGGACCGTGTAGAGATACTCGATAGACTGCGAGCTGGAGACATTGATGTATTGATTGGTGTTAACCTACTAAGAGAAGGGCTAGACTTACCAGAGGTGAGTCTGGTAGCCATACTCGATGCCGATAAGGAAGGATTTTTGCGAAGTGAAAGAAGTCTCGTGCAAACCGTAGGACGTGCCGCACGTAATGTGAACGGAAAGGTGATCATGTACGCAGATAAAATCACTGACAGTATGCGTAAAACGATAGACGAAACCGAACGACGCAGACTTGTACAGATGAAACACAATGAGGAGAACGGTATCAATCCCGAAACCATTATTAGAAGTAAAGAATCTGTCTTTGAAAAGAAAGATAAGTCTGCCCTAGAGCGAGTAACCAGCCCCTACGAAAGAAGAGAAAGCCCAATGAGTATAGCTGCAGATCCTGTGATGCAGTATATGAGCAAAGATGGGGTGAAAAAAGCCATAGAAAGCACAAAGGCTCAAATGCTGCGTGCTGCCAAGGATATGGATTTCATAGAAGCTGCACGACTCCGAGATGAAATGAATGAGCTTGAAACCAAACTCAAAGGAATGAAGTAAATCTAACACTCCTGATTATTTCCCATCTCTTTTCTTTTTCTTTGTACTCCTACAATGAAAAAGCAACTGATCATTTTACTTACACTCCTTTCTGCATGTGCGAGCACACAACAAGTAAGCTATGTAACCGGCGTATCTCAAGCCACGGTAACTCTTCCTGAAGGAGCAAGAAAGGTCACCGTGCTCAATAGAGTGCAACTCGCATACCCGTACAATAAAAGCACTACCGTACTAAATCCGAATAATCCAAATTTGCTTAATGCTGCTTTTAGTACGTGCCAAAGCAGTATTCAAAACCAAGGCTATCTACGTATATTGAGCCAATCCAATGCCTTTAAGCAAAATGCCAATAGCACCTTTCCTACACCGCTCAGTACATCAGACCTGAAACAAGTAGCAACAGGGTCAGACCTAGTTATCTCATTGGAAAAATTTGGGCAACGCATAGAAGACACCTACACTATAGACATACGCCGCGAAAACTTGGGAAATAGTACCTACCGTGAAGTAGATTTTTACATCGGGAAACGTACCATTAATGTATCTCTCGGATGGAAGCTATACAATACTGAAACAGGTGAAGTAATAGATACATGGGAAGAAAAAGACAATTATTTTTATGAATCTGAAGCCCGCACTAGAGTGCGTGCTACAGAGCTGCTTAAGGTAAACTATCGTCGTGAGCTCCAAAGTAAGGGCAGCAAATACGGACGCAGGTATGCTGCACGTATATCGCCAACCGTAAATAGAAGAACTGTACCGCTCTATAGTAATGGCAACGAAGCTCTTCAAAAGGGGATACTCGCCGTGCGTGGAAAAAACTGGAAAGAAGCCAAGAAGATATGGACCAACGGCCTTCAATATGAAGAAAAACGCCGTAAAAAAGCCATGCTCTTGCATAACCTAGCCATTAACCAAGTACGAAAAGGCAATGTAGACAAAGCAAGAAGATTTGCCGCACAAGCTGCCGAACAGCATCCCCTGGGCTTAAAGACACAGGGATTGGTAGGCTTTGCTCCCGCTGATCTTTAGGTATATTGCCCGTTGTGAAACTGAGTACTTACCTATTTAAACCCATTGACAACACACCCATCGTACTTTGGCGTATCGTTTTTGGTAGTGTTCTGTTTTTCGAAACCTGGGGAGCCATAGCCGTAGGTTGGGTAAAGCAAGTTTATATAGACCCGCCACTTTTCACCTTTAACTTTATTGGCTTTGAGTTTCTACAACCGCTTCCTCCATACGGCATGTATGCCTGGTTTGGGTTGCTTGGAATTTTCTCTCTTGGTGTCATCTTTGGGTATAGGTACAGGCTATCTATTCTACTGCTGACGATAGGTTGGCTTGGCGTCTACCTTATGCACAAGACTTCCTACAACAATCACCATTACCTTATGACCTTATTGTGTCTGATGATGTGTGTGGTGCCGGCCCACAAGGCAGTAAGTTTAGATGCCAAGAGTGGCCGAACCTCTCCACTATCTGTATGTTACAATCTATACCTACAGCTGTTTGTGTGGTTATTCCTTATCGTCTTTTTTTATGCCGCTATCGCTAAAGTATATCCCGATTGGTTGACAGGTACTCCGCTTACCCAATGGCTTTCCTATAAAAAAGATTCTGCCATTGGATTCTTGTACCAGTCTGATTTTCAGGCACTTTTTATGTCGTGGGGCGGTATTATCTTCGATTTGTTTGTGATACCTGCATTGCTTTGGAAACCCACCCGTAAGTACGCTTTCTGGATAAGTGTATACTTTCATATCATGAATAGTATCACCTTCCAAATAGGAACTTTCCCATATTTAATGATTGGAGCTTGTGTCCTCTTCTACCCCGCAGATAAACTGCGTAAATGGTTTAAGATAAAACATAAGCACAGTACTGAATTACCTTTACCTACCCCAATATTTGCCAAGTTTGCCCTCACCCTATTTATTGTTTTCTATGCCGTGCAACTCCTTCTACCGCTGCGTCATTATGCAATTCCAGGCAATGTATTTTGGACAGAAGAAGGCCACAGGCTAAGCTGGCGTATGATGCTACGTAGTAAAACAGGAAGTGCTGTGTTTCATATTACGAAACCAGATGGCACCAAGCTGATACGTGATGCAAAGGCAGACATGACCTACAAGCAATACCGTACCATGGCTACACATCCCGATATGGTATGGCAGTATTGCCAGTTTCTAAAGGAGCAATACACCGATAGTTGCCACATAAAAGCATATGTAGACGTAAGTCTCAACTTTCGCAAACCGCAACCACTCATAGACCCAAACTATAATATGGCTAAGGCTGAATGGCACCTCTTCAAACACGCAGAATGGATAACAGCTGGGCCTACATGGGATGATGAGTGAATTTTCCTCATGAGTACTCGGGAGGTTATATAAGGCTCCTACAATGAAAAAGGGGAAGCTTTTGCTTCCCCTTTCAATATCAATAATATCTAAATGTCTCCCCTTTAGACCTAACTCAAGATGACAGTTACAACTAGGCCATTCCGCCCAAACCGCTTCTGTGGCTAGCGTCTCCTGTGTCTACTAAGTCTGTAAGACTCATCTCCAATGCCTTACGGCTTAGTCCTGTCGCTCTAGGATTAAATTGGTGTACACGTCTCATCATATTCCCAATGATTTCTGACGCATCTTTCAGTATGGCTACATCATCTACCTCACCTTTTTCACTCATTAAGAAACCAAATGTACGAGCCATACCGCAGTTGGCGATGAAGTCAGGGACCACAGCCATATTGGCATCGGCATACATGGATATCTCTCCCATGAATATCTCTTTATCTGCAAAAGGCACATTTGCTCCACAACTGATTACTTCGCATTGCCCATCTATCAAACTTGTTACTTGATCTTTGGTAACTAGTCTGCTACCTGCACCCGGTATAAATATCTCTGCACCCAGGCTCCAAATCTGTGCATTCACCTCTCCAAAAGACATAAACCCTTCGGTATTTGAATTTAACTTGTTGCCATTTCTATTGATAAACATTGCTGTCACTTCTTCGAGCGAGTAGCCCTCTTTATTAATAAGGCCACCATCTTTGTCTATAATGCCAACTATTTTCACCCCATGCTTGGCAAGATAAAATGCTGCTGCTGCACTCACATTTCCCCATCCTTGTATGATGGCTGTTTTGTGATTCATAGTACCTCCCCATAGCTCGTAAAAGTGACGTACCCCTTCTGTAACTCCCCATCCGGTAATCATATCAGATACCGAGTATTTCTTAGACACATCAGGAGTGAAACGCTCATCTATGATAGGCAGCAATACACCGCTTTGTAAGCGTGTGATGGCTTGCAGCTTCTCTACCTTGCTATAGTTTTTGTAATATCCTTGTACGACACCTTCTTGTGGGTGCAGTACACCTAAATCTGCCGTGTATGGAATAACTTCTCCATACTGATCTACGTTCATATCTCCACCAGTACCATAATAGTTACGTAGCATCGGCATTACCGCTGCGTACCACCTGCGGAGCACCCCTTCCTTGCGGGGGTCTGCTGGGTCAAAATTTATCCCTGACTTGGCTCCTCCTATCGGCGGGCCAGCTACAGTAAACTTTACTTCCATTGTTTTGGCTAGCGATTCTACTTCTCGCTTATCCAATCCCTTACGCATACGCGTACCGCCACCTGCGGCACCATTGCGTAGTGAGTTTATCACTACCCATCCTTCTGCTTCTGTCTCTGAGTCTTTCCACTCAAAAACAATCTCGGGCTGCTTATTCTCGAATTTTTTTAATAAATCTTCCATCTTATATCAATTTTGAAAAATTGCCATACAAACTGCCACTTACGCTATCGCTAGACGCTCCGGTAGCCGCAGACAATACATTAATTTTATTTTGTACACGTAACAAGCCCAGTAGGGCAAATGCCAATGCTTCTTTATAATTTACTTCCTCTTCTCCAGGTACTTCAACTTCGGCTTCTGTATGTGTTTTAATATGAGAAATGAGCGTCTTATTAAATGCTCCTCCTCCTGTAATGTACACTCGCTTTCCG
>TARA_B110000902_G_scaffold210855_1_pt1 | contig 18143 bp, 11 predicted proteins | sample TARA_B110000902 | Tara Oceans TARA_B110000902 (sample SAMEA4398009) | marine metagenome | biome: Polar Biome; feature: [SRF] surface water layer (ENVO:00010504); material: water (ENVO:00002006), including particulate matter (ENVO:01000060) such as... | depth 5 m | reverse complement strand
CGTTTTGATAATTCAGATATTAGAGGCTGTAATTTAATGGTTTTGTAAGCGTTATTAAGAAAGTCTACTAAAAGAAATAATTAAGAAACGTTTGGTCACAAGTCTAGCTTTTTTTTAGTAGATGTGCCTAAAAAAGGATGCATCTAAAACTGTCCAATAAAAAAGAGTCTTAAATTTCTATGGACTGGAATTAATAACTTTTTGAGCCCAATCTGGAAATATAGCTGGATCAATATTAAAAATTATGGTGCCCCAAGTAATGGTGAAAAACGAGATTACAATAATGGCAAAAATATTGATAATAAATCCAGTTTTAATCATTTGTGCTATTGTGAGCTTTCCTGTGCTAAAGGCGATTGCGTTTGGAGGTGTTGCAATTGGTAACATAAATGCCAAAGAGCCAGCTAGTGTAACAGGAATCATTATTAGCAGAGGGTTTACGCCTATTTCATTCGCTAAGCCACTAATTACTGGTAAAATCATTTCTGTGGTGGCGGTATTTGAAGTAAATTCGGTGAGCATAGACATCAATCCTGTTAATGTCCCTATTAATAGTGTTGGAGACAATGCACTAGCTCCTGACAGCAGACTACCAGCATAATTAGACAAGCCAGAATCCACAAACCCTTTGGCGAGTGCAAAACCACCACCAAATAAAAAAACAATACTCCAAGGCATTTTTTTAGTGATTTCCCAAGTCAGTAAAGCTTCACTTTTTTTAGAGGAAGGAATCATAAACAATAAAATGGCAATGAATATTGACACAGTTCCATCAGTTATGAAACTAGGAGTATTAAATAAGGAACTCCATCCTGAAATAGTAATAAAGCCCAAGTTAATATTTGATCGGAAAACCCATAACACCACCAACAATATAAATAAAATAAAGACTTTTTTTTCTTCAGAGCGCGTTTTTCCTAAAGCCATATATCGCTTATTAAAAAATGACTTATCGAGTTTTTTAATTTTTTCTTTTGGTTTATAGATTTTGTAGATTACAAATAAAGTAATGGAAAACATTACAAGGGTAATGGGAAAGGCAAAAGCAATCCACTGTCCAAAAGAAATGGAAGGACTTTCTGGATATAAAATTGAGAATATTCGAAGAAACGATAAGTTTGGGGGTGTGCCAACTAATGTAGAAATACCACCAATTGAGCAAGCATAGGCAACTGAAAGTAATAATCCAGCAAGGTAATTTTTTATTTTATCCGTCCCGTGAACTTCTTCTAACGCGTTTGATACAGAAAAAGCGATTGGCAACATCATCATTGTTGTTGCTGTATTAGACATCCACATGGATAAAAATGCAGAAGATAACATAAAACCAAATAAAATCATAAAAGGACTTCCTCCCACAATGGAAAGTACCTTTAGAGCGATTCTTTTATGTAAGTCCCATTTTTCCATGGCCAATGCCATTAAAAAGCCTCCAATAAACAAAAAAATAACATCGTTAATATACGAATTGGCAACGGCCCGACCATTTAAAACACCTAAAAGAGGAAATAAAATTAAAGGTAAAAAAGAGGTAATACCAATAGGTATTGCTTCGCTAACCCACCAAAAAGCCATTAATATTGCAATAGCAAATGTATACGTTATTTCAGGTTTTCCTGGATAAAGGTCTACGCTTAGAATTATTCCTAAGAAAATTAGTATCCCAAGGATAATTAAATTAATACGAATATGATGTTTTTTAGGTCCGCTAGTCATTCGATACTTACGTTTAAAAGTTATGCATAATAATTATGGAGAATACGCGAAATAAAACTCTTGAGTTTTTATTAAAAGATTAAATATTTAAAGCTCTATTTTTTTAAAACCCTCAATAGCCTCATATTCGGTCAAACCGAGTAAGTTGTAGTGAACTGCAGTTTTTTTATTCCTTTCTTCAACTCTAAGCCAAAACTCTCTGGAGTCATCCCCTTGAAACATAACTTTATCTTTTTGAGATTGGTGGTATAAAATAGCATGACGTTTTAATAAAACTTCATGCGGGCTAAGTGGAACAGCCATATTAATTGCATTAATATCCCATTCACGCCAAGCACCACTATACAACCATAACCAACAGTTATCCATATATTTATTAGATTTTAGTGCTTTCATTGCAATAGTAATAGCATTCAAACAAACTTCATGAGTTCCGTGTGGATCGGCTATATCTCCAGCTGCAAAAATTTGGTGTGGTTTAATTAGAGCAATTATTTCTTTAATAATGTCTATATCTTTTTGACCTATCGGATTCTTTTTAACCTGCCCTGTTTCATAAAAAGGTAAATCTAAAAAGTGTATATTTTCATCTTTTAAGCCTATATATCTTACTGCTCCATATGATTCTCGCCTTCTTATTAATCCTTTTAGTTTTCGAACTGCTAAAGAATCAATTTGATTTTCTGATTTCTTATTTAAGAAATCAATTACTTCTTTAAAACCTACAGTAGAGGAATCTATCATAAAATCATTGCAAACTTCAGCAAATTTCAAGGCTTCATCGTCTGTAACGGCTATGTTTCCAGATGTTTGATATACTACATGAACGTCGTGTCCTTGTTTTATTAATTTTGATAAAGTTCCACCCATTGAAATCACATCGTCATCTGGGTGCGGACTGAAAAGAATGACTCTTTTTTTTGATGGATTTGCTCTTTCTGGTCTGTGTGAATCATCTGTATTTGGTTTTCCTCCTGGCCACCCAGTAATGGTGCGTTGCAAAATATTAAACATGTTGATGTTCATGTCATAAGCAGATCCTTCTTGTGCTAATAAATCGGACATGCCGTTATTGTTGTAATCACGATCTGTTAATTTTAAAATAGATTGTTTTGTTTTTGCACACAACCAAACAATTGCCTTACTTTTTAATTCAGGTGTCCAAATACATTTGTCTACCAACCAAGGTGTTTTAAAACGAGTTAATTCAGATGCTGCGGCCTGATCCAATACAAAAGTTACATTGCTGTGGTTTTGCAAAAAAGTAGCAGGAACCTTAGAGCTTATGAATCCTTGAATAGTTCTTTCTATAATTTCTGCCTTATTTTGCTTCCAGGCAACTAATACAATTCGCTTGGAACGTAGAATAGTTGACACACCCATTGTAATTGCTCTTTTAGGGACATTATTAATACCATTAAAATCGGATGAAGCATCTATTCTTGTGATATGATCTAAGGTGATAATGCGCGTTTGAGAATTGATATGTGACCCTGGTTCATTGAAACCAAAATGACCTGTGCGGCCAATTCCTAATAATTGAAAATCTAGGCCACCTGAATTTTTAATAGCCATTTCATAATCGATACAGTATTGATTTATGTAATCAAAACTTACTGTTCCGTCAGGAATATGAATATTTTCTGGAAGAATATCAATATGATTGAATAAGTGCTCATGCATGAAATAGTAATAACTTTGACTATTTTCTTTGGACATTGGGTAGTATTCATCCAAGTTAAATGTAATAACATTGCTAAAACTTAAGCCTTCTTCGTGATGCATTCGTACTAATTCTTCATAGACTTTTATCGGGGAAGATCCCGTTGCTAAACCAAGTACACAATTTTCATTTATTTCTTGCTTAGACTTTATTAAATAGGCAATTTCTTGCGCTACAATCTTAGTAGCATCGGTGGCATTTTGAAAAATTTCATTATGAATTTTTTCGAATCTCGTGTTTTCAAAAGCTCCTGGCTGAGAAAATTTAATTTGATCGTGACCCTCTTTATATGTGCTCATACTTATTTTTTTTCTTGATTAAGGTAGTATAAAAGATAAGGAATATTATAGGCATGTGTCCAACCAAAAGCTCTTAAACCATTGTCTATTTTCCAGATAGTTCTATCCCCATCTTGACCCAGAGGTAATTTTGAAACTTTTTTTAGAGCTTCACTATATTCTTTTTGGTTGGTGAAACTATAATTTAAAGCATCTACGCGCAATACTTTAGACCTTTCAATGGCTTCATTTAAGTAGTTTTTATTACCCGTAAATTCATAGCCTAAAATCAAAGGGTAAATCGTTGCTAAATAAGATTCCATCTCATGGTTTAATGGAGGTACATTTTTCACCCAACGAGCATGATCTATCAGTGCTTTTTTAACCTTATCATTATTGGTCAATTGCCAATATTTATACAACCCTTGCGCTACATAGTTTTGACTGTATCCAAACCGATCTAAAAGAAGGTTTCCTCCTTGCTCTTTTTGCAGAGAAAGTAACAATTGGACTCTTTCGTCAAGTTCTTTTTTATATTTCTCTAGTTTTGTCGCGTCATAAATTTCAACTAAATTTAGAATAGATAAATAAAGCCTTCTGCCTCTTAAACCGTGGCCTCCCCAAATTCTATTTATATAGGTATCACCTGTCATTTTTGCAACCTCAAGAGCCCTTGTGTCTCCCGTAATATAATAGGAAGCAATCCAACCCTGTACCCAAACATGAGCGCTTAACAGAGCAGACCAATGTTCGTCGCCGTGCCTTCTTCCTATGCCGAGGTATGGTGTTGATTCCTCTTCTTCTTCATAATTCCACCAATCAATTGCGTCATTGGCAAACCCTACGAATTTTCGTTTTTTTGGCCAATGAATATTATCCACATCCATTGTATGTTTACTCATATTCTGTGCTGCATAATAATATTTTGCTTTACCAGTTCTCATAAAGTTTGTCCAAAGCATAAAGTCTATAGTGGGCTCGTTATTATTCCACATTTTCCACGTTCCTTTATTATAGTAAGCTTTGCCATCACCATAATTAAACATGCCATACCAAGCTTCCCAATTTTGATTATAAATCCACCAATCATATTTATATTGAAGTGCATTTTCATATGCTGGATATTTTAATGAAAGTGGTGCCATATTGCCATATACTTTAGAAGCTGTATACCATTTAGAGGATGCATGCGCAACTGCGGGTTTTAGCGAATAATCCATAACATTATTTATTTCATTGCTGGTCGTTTTATCATGGAAATAATAAATAAATTCGGTGGTTTTGGCAATTCCTTGAGCAAAATTACCCAACATTCCTCCGTCTTTTTTTGTGTTTTTTCTTTCGAAACTCATTGGTTCAGTCTCCGCTGGCCATATATAACCATTAATCGTTTTTGTTTTTGGGTCAATTTCTAAGGCCTTTGGATACTCTTGAAAAAAACTTTTAATGCCAATAGCAATTCCTTTAGTAGCGTCTGACAAATCAATCCATCCTTTGGCTTTTTCGGTGTTTTCAATAAGCAGTTTATTTTGGTACACTTTTGCATTAAAACCTTTAATTTTTTCAGTGGGTGACGAAGTTACATTAGGATTGTTTTGTCTGGGACCAGTCTGAAGTAAGGTTGTTTTGTCTAGAGGAGAAGGTTTAATTTTAACGATACGTTCTTTTGACTTTTTATTGGACCAATCTTCGTCGTAAACCGGAGTTAGAACTTGTTGATCTTTATTTAAATGATATACTAAGCTCAGGCCAGACCCCGATATTTGGTCATTAGGTTGGGCCCAACCTGGGTCATTCGAAGTCTCCTCAGAAAGGATGTTTTTATTTTGGGTAGCAATATTAGAATGTTCTCCAACTTTAATTTTATGTTTGTCTGGAACTCCTGTATACGTTAAAGTGTGCAATACTTTAATGTAGGACTTGCCTGCATATGCATGAATTTTTACTTCAAAAGGAGCCGTATTATTGTCTTTTTGATTGTAATAGTAAGTGCCCGCGACTCTGAAAATAACATGCAATGGTCCAGATCCTTTTTCTCTAAATACTTGATGAATTGTTGCTTTGGACCTGTCAATTCCGGCAGCATCTTTGATATCTAAAAAAGTTCCTCTTTTGTTGTTTTGGGCGGATGAAATAAGCTCATCATTAGTAAATTGACCATCTTTGTTTAGGTCTAAATGAACTTTATCTAAAAAACCATTACCCCTTTTATTTATATTAAACGATAAGGGTCCTGTGTTTACAGTAATTCCGCCCCTAGGACGCATATTATTCGTTGAGACTATCTGTTCTTTTGATTGAAGAGGTGCTATGTTTTCTCCATATTCCAATATATAGTTGGAAGATTTTTCTGAAAAGAAAAACACCCAAATCCATTTAATACTTGTATCAGCTGGTTCCCATGTTGTTATTTCTGTTGTTTGACAAGGTATTTCATTACCAAGGCTGTTTAGTAAGCGCACATTATCTACAGAAAATAACTCGTTTTTTGGGAAAGGGATGCCAATTGTTATTGGTGCACCAACCTTATTGTTCTCAATTATTATAGGTATTTGTTTTGTGTTGTTTGCGTGCATCGCTATTACTTGAAATAACAGCAATGCTAAAAGAGTTTTAATTTTCATCTAGAGTTTTTGAAATGTGATTTAAGGGTGTTGTAAACAAAGTGATGCAGCTCCTAAAATAGCTACTCCAGTTTGGTTTGATATCTCAATTTTTAATTTTTGTATTTGTTTCTGGTAAGCAAATGAAAGCAATGAGAGTTCTATTGAATCTTGAAAAAGAGGGTACGATTTACTGATTGATCCACCTATAATAATAGCTTCCGGGGCGTACATATACAAAATTGTTTTTATGGCCTCTCCAACATGCATTCCAAATTTGTTAAATAAGCCTAGGGCGTTTTTATCTCCTTTTTTAGCTTTTTCACTTAATTCTTTTACCGTTATATTGTGTTTATTGGAAAAGAAAAAACTTCCTGTATAATCTTCGAGAATACCGTCTTTGTATGGAAGCATCGCAATCTCTCCGGCGCCGCAAAGATTTCCGCTATATAGTTTATTGTTTATAATGATTCCTGCTCCAATCCCCGTTCCAATAGAAAGGCCAATAAAGTTTTCATAACTTTTACCTTTCCCAAATATTTTTTCACCCAAAGCAAAACAATTTGCATCGTTATTAATTGAAACAGGCAAACAGTACTTTTCTTCTATTATTTCTTTTAATGCGACTTTTTTCCATGCGGGTAGGTTTTGTATGTCATAAACAACACCTGTTAATTGATCTACAGTTCCAGGAACACCGATCCCTATGGCGATAACATCAGGATTAATAAGTGCTTCAATAGCTTCAAAAAGTAATGAAAGTATTTTTTCTTCGGAGTATTTTCTATCCACTGCCCTGTATGTTTCTTTTACAATTTTACCATTTGTTATGCGACCAATATTAATGTTGGTTGCACCTACATCAATTCCAATTAATGTGCCTTTCATAATCATTTTAATGATTTTTTAAGATTTATTGTTTTGTTATTTATGAGGGGTGACGCCCAAAAACCAATACTTAATATGAAAACTAATGGAACGATTAGAAAGAACATCCCTGTTTTTAAAGATGTTAATTCACCGAGCCATCCAACAATAAATGGTACAATTGCACCACCAGCGATACCTGTGCATAAAATTCCTGACAAAGAACCGTGGTGTTTCTTTACAGAATTTAGTGCTAGAGAAAAGATAATAGACCACATAACGGATATAAAAAACCCGACAAGAGGAAATGAAACTAGCGCTACTTTTGGGTTTCCTGTTAATGCAAACAGCAAGGAAGTTATGGTCGCAATACTGGCAAAAATTAATAGTTTTCGACTGTCCATTATTTTTAAAAGTAACAAGCCAAGTAGACAGCCAACTGTAAGCATTGCCCAAAAATAAGCCACAGTATTTGCTCCAATAGTTCTAGAGTCTAAACCGTGATACTGTAATAAAAATTGTGAGATCCAATTGCCTATTCCTTGTTCAACCCCGACGTAACAGAAAATAGAAATAAAATAAAGGGCGGTCCATTTATTTTTTAATAATTGTAGGTATGAACTTGTATCTCCGGCGCGCTCACTCTCAAACTTTATGAAAATTGGGTATTTTGTTTTGAAAACAATTAATAATAAAATAAAACAAATGAAAGCAAAAACAACATAAAGAGAAACCCAAGGAAGTTCTGGCGGCACTAAACTAGTTAAAAAGGTTGCTAAGTATTTTTTAGTTTCATAGTCTGTACTCACTAAGCTCTGATATAAGAAAGGACTAGCAAAGGATGCGAGACCGAATACGAGTTGCGCTAAAACGGAGTTAAATGCAAAATGTTCTTCTCCGCCAGAAACGCGCAGTAAAGGGTTGATAACCACTTGCAATACTGCCATGCAGCAACCCAAACTAAACAATGTAAAACTAAAAGAAATATAACCCGGAAAAATCACAAAAAGGAGTGAGGCTAGAATCATTATAAAAAATGAAATGGACAATAATGCTTTATTACTATATTTTTCAGATAAGAAACCAGCAGGTATAGACATTACTCCGTAGGCAATGAAAAAGGTAAATGGTAATAAGCCAGTAAGTGTTAAGCTCAAATTAAAACTGGCTTTAACATCAACTATAATTGAATTAAGAATATTTGTAATGAAGGATATTACAAAAAAAATTAACATTACTAGTGCAATAATATGAAAGTGTATTTTTGGAATAGAATTTTCTGTTTTCATGCATTATAGGTGTTTATTGCTATTTAAAAAGAGGTGTTTGATATTATTTTAACATTGGGAAAAGTTTTTTAATTTCTGAGGTATTAGGCTGCTTTCCATATTCACAAATTTCAAAGAATTCTAAATGTTTTACGGAAGTGTTTTCTACCTTTGGATACCATTTTTTTAGCAGCGCTATATCTTCTTCACTCCAAATTATTTGTGCTGAATATCTTTTTTTTAGCCAAGCGAGTCTGTCTATTTCATTGATTGGTATTTCTTTTTTTTCAACACCACTCACCCATGGAAGCCACTCAAACATTTGGGACGAGTGGGCAGCCAGCGCTTTTATTTTTTGATCCACAACAGCATCTATAACTATAGCAATATCTTTAGAAAAAGGATATGGTTTTTTAAAATCATCTTTCATATACAGAAAAACAGGGTTTTTTTTAAGCGGAGCAGTGTCGGGAGTTACGTTAGGAACAATGACTAAATAGGCAGCATCTTGTACAACAATTCCGGCATTTCTATGATCTGGGTGATAATCATTAGGTCTTAAGCCCAATACAATATCAGCGTCCCATTCACGTATTTTTCGAATCACTTGATGTCTTACTTGTAAAGTTGGCATTAATTCACCATCATGGTTGTCTAATACATCGTATGTTATATTTAAAATTTCACCTGCCTTTTGAGCTTCTGCACGTCTTCTCTTTCCAAGAAAACCGCCACCTTCATTTTGGTGACCTGCATCTCCGTTTGTTAGTGACACGAACTTTACTTTGTGTCCCATTCTGGCATACAACGCTGCTGTGCCTCCAAATTTAGCATCACAATCGTCAGGATGTGCACCGAAAGCGATGATTTTTAAGGGATTATTCTGATTATTTTGGGCACCTAAAAAACCTCCTGTATATAACAGGAATATTGATAATATTAGCTTTTTCATTATTTTATTATTTAGAATTTAGCATAGGAAAAAGGTTTAGAATCTCTTTATCTGTTGGTTGTTTTCCATATTCACATATTTCAAAAGACTCAACATATTCGATAGAATTTCCTTTTTTTTCTCCATACCATTTGATAAGAGACTTTCTTGTTTCTTGGCTAATAGCACTTTTTGCACCCCATTTATTTTTTAGATATATTAAGCGCTCAGATTTTTTATTTGGAACTTCCGATAATTTAACCTCTGTCCAGGGTAGCCACTCATAAAATTGAGATTCATGGGCATCTAATCCATTTATTTTTTGATCTAATGTACTTGAAATATCGATTGTAATTTCAGGTTGAAAAGGATAAGGCTTTTGAAAACGGTCTTGTAAATATAGAAATACAGGGTTTTTCTTAAGAGGTGGGGTATCTGACACAACATTTGGGACAATTACTAAATAAGCTGCATCTTGGACTAGAACACCCGTATACCTGTGATCTGGATGGTAGTCCACTGGCCTATGTGTGAGTACAATGTCAGCTTTCCAATTTCTAATCTCTCTGATTATTTGGTGCCTAATATTCAAACTGGGTAAAAGCTCACCGTCATGATTGTCTAAAACGGTATACTCAATTTTTAATCGTTTTGCAGCTTCTTTTGCTTCAGCTCTTCTAATTTTAGCAAGTGCACCACCACCTTTTTTAAAGTGACCAGCATCTCCATTTGTAACGGATACAAATTTTACATTGTGGCCCATTTGAGAAAATAGAGCAGCAGTGCCGCCAAATTTATTATCACAGTCATCTGGGTGTGCTCCAAAAACAATGATATTTAATTTTTTGTTGTTTTGCCCTTCTAAAGTGCTAGTAAAACAAAACAGCAGAATATGCGCTAAAAGAATTAATTTAAATTTATTTGATATCATACCTGCTGTTTTATTTTTATGAAAATTATTAATTATTTTGAGTAAAATTACTGTTGATATCCATTTCTCTTTGTGGAATAAAAAATAGGTCTTTTACCGCTGATTCAGGTATAAATGGTTCTGCATTATTTATTTTTTGCTTCGAGACATTAAACCTTTTTAAATCGGCCCAACGGTGATTTTCAAATGCTAATTCGACTCTTCTTTCACGAAGAAGTTTTTCTGCGAAGGTTCCAGCAGATAGCGCGCTTATAGGTGCCAGTCCGGCTCTACTTCTTATTTGATTGATGTAGCCATAACTTTCGGTCGATTCTCCAAGTGCTTCTGCTAACATTAAAAGAACATCTGCATATCTAAAAACAACAAAATTAATATCTGAGTCATTTTCTGCAGGCGGATTATCGCTATACTTTTTAATATAGTTCGCCGTTATTACCTCATCATTCTCATTAACATAAGAAACTCCTAAGGAAGCTCCAAATCTTGTATCACCAGTTTCGTAGGCATTTACCATCCCATCAGTAGGCCTGTTTCTGCCATAACCCTGCCCATTTTGTAAAAAAGCATTGGGAGAAAAGTCATTTGTAAAAGAGCTACCTTGACCGATTCCACCACTTAAGAACTGAACTTCAAAAATAGATTCATCATTATTTTCATTCATACCCCCCCAAAGAGTTGCATAATCTGGTAGAAGACTGTAATTATAGTTAGAAACAATGCGTTTTAAAACAACCTCTGCATCACTGTTTTGACCTACAGTTAAATATACTTTTGCTAATAAAGTTGCCGCTGCTCCTTTTGTAGCTCTTCCTACATCCGATATGCCGTAATCTTGAATAAGATTTTCTTCTGCCTTTTTTAAATCTTCAATAAGTTGCATATAGACTGTTGTTTGGTCTACTTGGGTTAATTTTTCTCCAGGGATAAAAACTGTTAATTGAAGCGGAATGTTACCGTAAGCAATGGCAAGATGGTAATACATAAGCGATCTTAAAAACAGCGCCTCTCCAATAATTCTTTTTTTAAGAGAATCCTCCATTTCAACGGCATCTATCCTATCGAGTATGGCATTACTATTAGAGATTATTCGGTAAGATCCTTTCCATGCAGCATCTATTTGCTGATTTAAGGCGTCTTCAGTAAATGTATTTATTACCGTAAATTGATTTGCCAATCCAGTTTGATCTGGACCTTGGTCGGTGTTATCTGCTCGCATTTCGAACATGGTCCAATAAGACCTTCCGTAGACTTCGTTAGACTGTAGGCCTCTATAGCTGGCATTAATACCAAAAATAAAATCTTCGGAACTATTATAAAAATTAGCTTCATTTCTGTCAGATACTGGTGCTAGATCTGTATAATCATTGCTGCACGCAGTAAACGCTATGGACGTTAATATAAATAGGATTATATTTTTCATTTGACTTAATATTTTAAATTAAAAGTTAAGGTTTATACCAAATACGATGGTTTTATTTAATGGATATGCTCCATAATCTTCACCAGGAGTTAGACCTCCTGAAATATTACTCACTTCAGGGTTATAGCCTAAATAATCAGTGAGCGTAAATAGATTGTTTCCGGTTACATACAACCTTAACTTATCTATATTTCCACTTAAAATATTATTTTCAGGAAACGTATATCCTAAAGTTATATTTCTAAGTCTAATAAACGAACCGTCTTCAACTTGAAAAGAAGAGGGTCTGTTGTTATTACCATGTCGTCCGGTCTCTCTGTCGGCTCTTGGAATAATTCCATTTCCTGGGTTTTCTGCAGATTTCCATCTGTTGTTCCACATGGCATATGAATTAAAGTTAGCTTCCCCATTGCCTAGGTGTCTTCTTGTAAGGTTTAGTATTTCATTTCCTTCAACCCCTTGAATTATAACGCTTAGGTCTACTCCTTTAAAGCTGAAACTGTTGGTAACACCCCATGTGAAATCTGGGAAATAGCTTCCTGTTACCGTTCTGTCGTCTGCTGTAATTTTTCCGTCACCATTAATATCTTTAAATCTAATATCTCCAGGTGCTGGGTTTGGGGCTTGTGTATCTAAGACAGCATTTGTAATATCGTCTTGATTTTGGTAAATGCCGTCTACTACATATCCGTAATAACTACCGATTGGATCTCCCACTCTAGTGATGTGTCTTACGCCTGCTCCACCACTTGAAAAGATAGGTTCATTTTGAGCATTTAAAGACAATACTTCATTTTTATTTGCCGAAAGATTAAGATCAGTACTCCAGGAAAAGTCATCAACAAAATTTCGAGACCTAAGAGCGATTTCAAATCCTTCATTTTTTACTTCACCTAAATTTTGAAGCGCGGTATTAAAACCAGATACGGATGTTACACTTACGTTTAGTAGTAAATCGGAAGTAATTGTTTTATAATAATCAGCGATCAAGAATAAACGGTTATTAAATAATCCTAGTTCAATACCAATGTCTGTTTGAGCGGATTTTTCCCAGGTAAGTTTAGGGTTTGGAATCGTAGTTTGTAAAAGACCATTTGCTTCACTTCCGTTAAAGTTATAGTTCGAAGGGCTTAACAAACCAACAGAGCCATAGTTTGGAATTTCAAAGTTTCCAGTTTGACCCCAGCTTAAACGTACCTTTAATTCCGAGATGGCATCTATATTTTCCATAAATCCTTCTTGGTGTAAGCGCCATCCTAGTGAGAAAGACGGGAAATATCCAGTTTGATTATCTTTACCAAAACGGGATGATCTGTCAGTCCTCATGGTTCCTGTAAAAAGATATTTATCTTTATAACTATAAGTTCCTCTTACAAAGGCAGAGGCCAAAGACCATTCTTCTTCAATTGAAGTTCCAGCAAATACCTGCCCTCCACTTAAGGTTGTAACCTGGTCATCTGGAAAATTATTTGCAGATACTTGAGAAATATTTATTTTATCCTTTTGAAAAGAATATCCAGCGATTGCATTTATATAATGATCTCCACTTTCGATTTCATAATTTAAAGTGTTTTCCCATAAATAATTTACACTTGTGGAAGCAGAAGCCTGTCCAAAAGATTCACCGTTCGTTGCGTTTCTATAAAGGAGCGTGTTTGCCCGGTAAAAATCACGGTTAAAAACATTGACAAAAGAGCCACCAAATGTTTTGAAATCTAAACCTGGAATTATTTCATACGTTAAACCTAGAGAGGCCTGATTTTGAAATTGAAATAATTGGTCGTCAATTGCATTTGAAATCGCCAATGGATTACTAGCAGTAGTCGTACCACCACCAAGATGAGATTGATTATTGGTTTGATTAACAGTTCCGTCTGCATTATAGGGTTTTACAATAGGAGAATGTACCAATGCGGAATAAATAATTCCTGGAGGTCTGGCAAAGTAAGGTGCATTTGCAGGTTGCTTTTGGTTATTTGTTAATGTTGGAGCCAATCTTAAGTCTAACGTTAGTTTTTCAGTTAACCCAGAGTGTATGGTAGTTAGCAGTGTATATCTTTCATACTCTGATTTATCAATTATTCCTTCTTGATTAAAATAACCTCCCGAAATATAGAAGCTTGTTTTGTCCTTTAGAGGAGACGCATAAGAAAAGTTATAACTTTGCATTGTTGCTGGTCTAAAAATCAAATCTTGCCAATCTGTATCTGTTCCATCCCAATTTAAATATGATTCTGGCAATTCATAATTTGTATTCCCTCTTTCTCCTGGACCGATCGGATCGTTGATAGAGGCTCCGGGTACTGAGGAAAGATAATTGTTGTTTCGTGCATCACGCGTATAACTTATCAATTCCTCAGAATTCATTAGATCAACTTTATTAGCAACATTTTGTGTTCCGTAAAAGGAATTGAATGAAAACACTCCTGTTTCTCTAGATGTGCCTTTTTTTGTTGTTATTATTACCACTCCATTTGCTCCTCTAGATCCGTAAATTGCGGCAGCAGAAGCATCTTTTAAGATATCAATGGAAGCGATGTCATTTGGGTTTATGGTAGCTAAAGGATTTGCTGAAGGTTGCTGAAACCGCCCAACTCTTCTTGACAATTCTCCTTGAGCCCCAACACTTGTCGAACTTTTAGATATAGGAATACCATCTACAACAAATAAAGGGTCGTTTCCTGCAGAGATTGAACCAGTGCCACGAATTCTTATTTGTGGACTTGCTCCTGGTTCACCGGTTGTCTCTTGAACTTGCACACCAGCAACCTGCCCTACAATCGCATTTTCTATACTTACAACAGGAAGTGCAGATATTTGTTCTGGACCGATAGAGGATACCGAACCAGTAACTCTTTTCTTAGCTAACTTTCCATATCCTACTGCGATTACAATCTCATTTAGTACGTTTTCGTTTGGATTTAAAGTAACTGTAATATATTTTTTACCCAAAACCGCAACCTCTTTTGTTTTGTAGCCTATATAGGATATGATTAATAAGTCTGTCTTACTCTCTAATGTAATTTTAAAGAGGCCATCAAAATCAGAAACAGCTCCTTTTTGAGAACCTTTGATTAAAATACTTGCTCCTGGAAGCGGTTGATTATTTTCATTTACTATTTTTCCAGAAATTTTATAAGACTGTTTTTTAATCCTCTCTTGTTGATTCGTCTTTCTTGAGGTTAATAAAGAACTGCTGGGATTGGTTACAATTATTTGTGTTGATACAATTTTAAAGTCATAGTTTAAATTAGAAAATAATTTAAACAGAGCTATTTTAATATATTCGTCTTTTACATTTATGCTCACTTTTGAATTGAGGTCTATTTGAGACTGTTCATAGAAAAAATTGTATTCTGTTTGTGATGAAATGGCATCAAAAATTTTTGTTAAAGTTGTGTTTTCTAATTTTAATGTGATTTTTTGATCTTTATTATTTCCATAAGTAAAGCCGTTCACCATTAGAAGTACTAGAACTAAGAAGAAAACTTTTATTTTTCTTCGAAATTTTTTTTCATTTTGTTGGAATAGATTTTTTTTCATTTTGCTCAGTTTTAGTGTTAGTCAATTTAAAAATTCATTTTTAGAGATTGAAAGTGATTATTACATATCAATATTTTTTTTGATGGTGATTTTATTTCCGTTAACTGTATAATAAAAATTCGTGTGATTACTTAAAGTAAATAAGACTTCATTTACGTTTTCTGACTTAAAGACTCCTGTATAGGAATGTTTATAAAGATCAGAATAGTTATTTTTTATTTTAACATTAAATTTTCGTTCTAACTTTTGAAAAATATTAGCAATATTTTCGTTGTTAAATGCTAAAACACCTACCTTCCATGAGATATAAGGTTTTACATCAACTTTTTCAATTTCAAGAATGTTTAATGCCCTTTTTTTAGATGCTTTTTGGGAAGGTTTAATTACAAGATACTTATTAGAAGAAGTAGGTGTTTTTGTAACTCCTTTAACCCCTACACTTCCCTCTACCAGCACTACTTCTGTGACAGAGTCGCTCTTATAAGCTGATACATTAAACTCAGTTCCGTAGACTCTTGTATCGAGCGTTTCCGTTTTTACGATAAACGGAATGTTTTTATTTTTAGCCACTTTAAAATAGCCTTCTCCTCTCAGAAAAACCTCTCGCTTGAGAGCTCCGTTAAAATGAGAGGGATAAGTAAGGACAGATCCAGAATTCAAATACACATACGTTCCATCACTTAGCACAACGTCAAATGTCTTGCCGTAAGGCACAGAAAGAGTGTTTGTAGATGCAAATTGATCCTTGCTGTCTGTGTTTCTTTTATACGTTAGTATGTCTTTTTGAATGGTTCCTATTTCATTTCCACTATTACTTGTAATAATTTTTACACCCGTATTTTCAATAATCTGTGCGTTATCATCCCCATTTATTTTTATAGTAATACCCGATGTTTTGATTAAGGAAAATGCTAGCTTAGCTTGATTTTTATTATATTTATGTATTGTGTAAGTAGTTGTTATTAGCAAACCAGTAAAGATAGCTGCGCATTTTAACCAATTGTTAAGAACTTTTTTACGCTTGCTTTTAGCAGAATTAATTGGTTTGATTTCGTTAAAAAATAAATCAGTGCCTTCTTTTGAATTGAAGGAATTAAATTTAATGGCTAGTAGAAGTTCCGTTATTACAGAGGCTTTAAAATCTTCTTTGTCTTTTTGAAGCCATTTTAAAAAAGGTTTTGCTTTGGCGTTAGAATTGTCTGAGCTCAAAGAGGTAGCTTTTCTTTTTTTGTTAGATTCTTGGGTCATTTTTAAAGTAGAATTATGTGTCTAATGATAAGACGTAGATTTTTCTAAAGACCCCCAACAATTTTATTTTTATTTTAATAAAAACGCTAAATTTTAAAAGCAAATAAAAATAATTTACAATATAAGCAGCCTACAATCAGATTCTAAATATTTTTTAGGCACAGTATCTTTATGCGAATAAAAAGTAGATATTATTTTAATCATATGTATCACAGATGCTACAAATGAGGACATCAGAGTGTCATTTTTTTTTATAAGCTGAATTAATCACAAATGGGTTTTTGGAAAACAGTATAACAAAGGAGTTATTAAAGAGAATTTAAGTATTCCTGGTTACTAATAATGCGCTGTATACTTGTATTTATTGAGAATCAAGAGGGCTATTTTGATAGCTGATCTTTAGTGTGAGTCAATTTATTTTTTAATGATTGAGGTTTTTATAGAGGATGCTATAGCATGGGACTATGGAAGTAATTTATCTTAGAAAATTATTCAATGATCTTTAAACCAATTTAGGGCTTTGAATAAGGCTTGCTTGGAGATGCATTTATTAAAGAGTAGACATTAAAAGTACTTTTAAGAACCTCTTTAAATGCTGATTTTTTAAACTATTAAAAAACTTATTTTTTGTGAAAAATTAGCTGAGTTATTTTAGAAACATAGAGTTACTTTTTTAATTTTTTTCTAATTTTTTTTAAAGCGATAGTCATCTGTCTTTCTACAGTCTTTACAGAAATATTTAACTTTTGAGCCACCTCTTTATACTTTAAACCCTCTTTTTTAGCAAGGACAAAAATATTTTTACATTTTTTTGGCAAGTGATCAATTTCTTGATCTATAAGTAAGTACATGTTCTCGATTTCTTCTGCTGAGGTTTCGATAAATTCTAGCAATGCTTCCTGCTTTAAATCCTGTAACATATGATCTTCTTTCTTTTTTTTTCTTTGGGTGTCAATAAAATGGTTATAAACGGCCTTGAGAAGGTATCCTTTCAAAGAGGTATTAATAGTTAAAAGCATTCTTTTTTCCCAAATTTTCACAAGTGTGTGCTGAACAATATCTTTTGCTATTTCTTTATTATCGGATAGCATATACGCATAGTTACAAAGCTCCGAATAATATAGCTTATAGAGGTGTCTATAAGCTTGTTCTCTTCCTTTTTTCAGCTCTAATATAAAATAGGCTTCAACACAATAATTTAGTTTTTTTTTTCGCACTATTTAAAGTATTATCATAGAGTTATTTACAATCTATGAAATTCACAAGGAATTACCAAGTGTTTTGAAATAAAACAAGCAAAACTCATTTTGTTTTGATAAGGTTAAAGAATTAGATAAAAATGGACAAAAAATACTTTTAATCGGGGTTTCTTTTGCTTTGTTAGATTTGATTGAAATGCAACAATTTAACCTTAAAAACACTATCATTATGGAAACTGGTGGAATGAAAGGAAGAAGAAAAGAGTTGATACGAGAAGAATTACATACTATTCTACAAAACGGATTTGGAGTAACAGAAATTCATTCAGAATATGGAATGACAGAATTGTTAAGTCAGGGATATTCCAGAGGAAATGGCGTTTTTGAAACACCACCTTGGATGAAAATTTTAACTC
>TARA_B110000902_G_scaffold178593_2_pt1 | contig 18186 bp, 11 predicted proteins | sample TARA_B110000902 | Tara Oceans TARA_B110000902 (sample SAMEA4398009) | marine metagenome | biome: Polar Biome; feature: [SRF] surface water layer (ENVO:00010504); material: water (ENVO:00002006), including particulate matter (ENVO:01000060) such as... | depth 5 m | reverse complement strand
GATGCCGGTTAGCAATGAGCCCGCGTTGGCACCGAGAAAGATGCCGTCGACTACCACGCCTACGGCCGGATCGAAGTTCTTTTCAACATCAGCAGCACCAATGCCGCGAATGAAAATAGCCGCTACGCCGCCAGGGCCCTGGCCGGTGTCATCAATAATCATGTTGGGCGAAATACTGGCTAGATCCATCAAATCGCGAGCGAATGTCCGGTCAAGTTCTGTTTGGCTCATGGCACTGACCGCCAACCCTACGTCCTGCAAACTTTCGGTTCGCTTACGCGCAGTCACGACAACTTCTTCAAGCTGCCGCACATTTTCTGCTGCAGCAGATACGCTAGGTATTGTTACGCCAACAATGGCACCAATAGCCAACGAGAGTATGCGTTTTTGCAAAGGTATATTTATCATTATGGATCCTTTTAAAATTTTATAATTATTACTGGTTACCAAACTTAAAACAGTAAAACAAAAGAACTAATTAACTATCGAGCTGAAAGCTTCTTAATCTAATTTTTTAGTCGTTTATTAAATTCCCTAGGTTTGAATCCTATGCTTAGCACTATTTACATCCGCCACAAGTAACTAGCGAAACCAAAAATTAAGCTAGTTACTTGCTGCTGTCAAGCAACTATTTGAAAGTTACTCAGTTTTAATCATCGCTTATACCCGATTGAAGCCCTGTCACTTCAAAAACTCGTATTCCAGCTCTCGGGCATAAGCCATTTGATAATGGAAAAGACTCACTCTCCCGTCACGCTAGCTATTCCCTAGCCCTAAGGTCTTCCCAACCAGGGCTCAGTAGCACTCAGGATTATTTGATAAACTTGTCTATAGGCTTGCAATGCCTGCCCTTAAAAGGTGACAGGTCAGCTAGAGTCAAATATTGAAGATCGAATATATGCCGGGTTAAATACCTAAAACACTTCGCTGGGCAAACTAACCCGATCTAAAGGTTAGTAGGGTCTTTGAAGAAAGAAAGCGTAAACCTAATGCCAAGAACTGTGATGAGTAGCGGTATATGCGACCGCCGCAATCAGGAACAATTTTACGGAATCTTTCGCGTGTCGCGCATACCGCTAACTAGCTCAGCTAGCTACCAAACTAACTACTCACCCAATCCGTTATCAGAAAACAGCAATAACATCAGCTTAACCAAATCTGAGTAACATCTTCTCAGTAATATAACGCAGACGCTTGTTACCCGACTCCACCCACTCACCAGAAAACTGCGCCCAAACATGGGTATCGCGAATATTAGGATAAGTCTTCAGCAACTTATTTAGCTCAGTCACCGCAGTCTTGGCATCTCACAATTGATACAATCCATTGATAATCGCGACCGCAACACTTGCAAACAAAGGTGTTTTATCTGGCGGGGCAAAATCACCTACTTAATATATTCGTGCTTTAGTATAAAACATGACTGGCAACATTAGCCGCTTCGGCTTCAGGATCTTCGGCAATAATCGCCGATGAGCCTACAATAATATCACCATCCTGAATCTACCTGCCTTGCTGTTCCAGCGCCTCATTGTAAGTATCGTTACCAAGACTACCCTAGAAACAAAACCATCAGCGACTCTGCCAGCGCATTGAATAGCAGGCCCTGCAACACCGCCCTGATCAATCTTTGGATTAGTATTTGGTATAGGCAAAACTTTCAAGTCACCCACCTAAACCACTTACCAAAAAAATGGATTGTCCACTACTCCAACGGCGGCGCAGGCTTTCAATACCACTCTATGAGCGGCCACAACAAGATCAAGTAAAGAATATAGTCCCGGGGTAGTAAACTAGCACCCTAGCCGTGAACCGACAGTACAACAATGTTACCAGAGCCATAGACTTGATAATAAATCGATTTCCGGTCTTATCTTCTCAGGTGACTTATGATGCTTTCTCCATGTTGTGACTGTAGCTATGGTTCCGGGTTATGGTCGGGGACAGCCAAAAGGGCAGTCATATTTTTAATATAATTATCAAACACAGCGTCTAATTCCAGTCCCTCAGAATTAACCAGCCACTGATAAACAATACCAAAGATAAACGCACAGTACTGCGCTGCAAACTGAACCGGATCGGTGTCGGGTTTAATTTCATTAGCCTCAATGCCCTGTTCGATCCAACGCCTGGCATCGCGGCGATAAATGTCGTGATGTTCGGCTAGCAGCTGACGTATATTACTTTCACGACCCAGACTCTCATACCAAAGCAGGTACATGGCCCGCAAGTAACTGGGTTCTTTCTTTAAAAAATCGCGCAAAGCACATGCGGCTTGCCGTACCGCTTCCAAGCCTCCCGAATTAACGATATAGTCTTGAAGGTGCTCCTTCCAACGGTCATCAAAACGTTCGAACAATTGCAGCATAAAACCATCTTTAGAGCCGAAGCGATAATTAGCAAGCCCGCGGCTATAGCCTGCACGCTCGCCAATTTCTTTTAGCGTAGTTTTTTGGGTGCCGCGCTCGTTAATTAATTCAATGGCCGCTTCAAACATCCGCCGGTCCGATAATGCTGTGCGTTCCGCTTGTGTCTTTCGACCATCGCCGCATTCAGTTGTTTCATGATTAGTCATTATCGTGCTATCTCTACGTTAAATTCAACTGCTTCATTCATATCGCGCCAACGTTTTTATTTAGCTTGCCGACGCTGGTTTTTGGGCTGTCGTGAACAAAGCGCTAGTATTTCGCTATCCAAAACAAGCCATTTTACCGCTCAAACTGCCGCAAATAAAGCACCTCATTGTACTCTTCAGCCACCACAATAACCAATGGCCGTTCCTGCTAGAGTATTGGCTAGTTAACTTATTTTAGCCAATTAAAAGTACTGACAAATCAACTTCATTTACGCTTCCTAATAAGGTCTAATTATTGGTTATATGCCAACTGCTCGATTCCAAGACACAAAAACGCCTTCTCTTAATTCACGATAATAATCTGATCTGGCTTGGATCCGGACTCAGGTTTGGTTCAGACTAAAAAATATAAACTTATTAGTACTGGCAAGTTAACTTATCTAGAGTAAGTAAATCCATAGTTAAAACTCAGGCTATCGCCCTTTCCCAAGTTTTAAGCCTACCTTGCCTAATATCTCTATAATCATTCTCTAAAACTAAATCTCATCCAAGATTGGATAAATCACTAGTTAAAAGACAATAAAAAAAGTACTGGCAAGTTAACTCAGATTGACCAAGTAAATCCAAAGTTAAAACTCAGGCTACAGTACTCTCACAATCTTATATGCTGCATAGTAGTCAAAATAATAGAACAGCAGTTTGAAATAAATTGATCGATAACCAACTGTACTAAGATACTTTAACAATAATGTTAGCTAGCCTCCGTATAATCTATTTGAACAGAGCTATATAAAAAATCAGTAATACCAACGGCAGTAAAATTTAAAAAATAACTCATTAGAGTTGAGGTGATTATTTAACTGAATTAAGTAAACCGAATATTTAAATACCGGTAAATAATTAGAGATATATCCAGACAGTTACGAATGCATTTATAGTAGTTATTTTCGGATTATAGCAGTGCTGGATGATTCAACTTGGCAGTACACATAATATTACAGGTGCAAAAAATCCCGTGACTAAACGAGCCTTTAAGTCATTGATATACAAAAAATTTGGTGGAGCCTAGCAGGATTATCCAACTGCACCCTCTCCCTTCGGGTCGACGAGTCGATCAAAATTGCTAAAGCAATGTTTGTGTGACCGCTGACCTTTTATGCCCGCTGTACAACACTACCAGTGACCCACGTACAAACATTTAAACCTATGATTAATGATGTTTTACAAGCCATCTGCCTATCACCAAAACGCCTATTTACCCCAATTAGACCTATTAGCGTACAAAAACACATTCGAATTGGGTCCTAATAGTGACAAACTATAAACCTGAAAACAGGAATGTCTTGTCGGGTAATATTTTATGAGCATAGTTAAGTTACTTTTTAAATGCCCTAACTACTGCTAGCTTTTAACCCTCCCAGTGATTCTCATACATCATACTTTTAAGCGTCCTTTCCTCTGTCCAGTTTTCCATAACTAGCATAGGCTTTTCATAAAACTCATCAACATGTCCGATACATAAAATAGCAATAGGCTGACTAGTACTTGGCATAGATAACAGCGTCTTAATGTCTTCCGGCTCAAATAAAGACACCCACCCCATACCAATACCTTCAACTCTTGCGGCTAACCACATGTTTTGAATTGCGCAGGATAAAGAGGCCAGGTCCATTTCTGGAATTGTTCTACGCCCAAAAACATGCTCTTCTCTACCATCGGGTAGAGCCGCAATTAACAATTCTGAACATTGCATCACTCCTTCTACTTTTAGCTTTAAAAACTCTTGTTTCCTCTGCCCTAAAGCTTCGCTAGTTAGCTCGCATTCTTTATCAACAATGTTAAAGATAGATTTCCTTATTGATTTATCTGTAATTCGAATAAATCTCCAAGGTTGCATTAAACCAACACTAGGTGCCATATGTGCGGCCACAAGAATCCTCTGCAGGACATCACCACTTAATGGCTGGCCATTGAAATGACGCATATCACGACGTTCAGCAATAGCTTTATAAACCGCTTTTTTTTCACTTTCTGAATAACTATGAGGATTACTCATTTACGCATCAAACCAGCGAAGTTTATCCGCAAGCTGAACGACACTGCCAACAATAAAAAGGGACGGCGAAGCAACCTGCTCTGACGCTAACACGGCGTCCATCTCTTTAAGAGTTGATACCAAAACACGCTGATCATGAGTAGTCCCCTTTTCGATTAGTGCAACATGGGTATCTGGCTTCATACCGTATTTTATTAAAGATTCACATATTATTGGAAGACTTTTAAGCCCCATATAAAAAACCAGCGTTTTCACCGGTGAAATTAGTTCAGTCCAATCTAAATCTACAGTACCATCCTTTAGCTGACCCGTTACAAACTGAACTGACTGTGCATGATCACGGTGGGTTAAAGGAATCCCTGCGTATGCTGAGCAACCACTGGCAGCGGTAATACCGGGCACAATTTGAAACGCCACTTGATAGTCAACCAGTGTCTGTATTTCCTCTCCACCGCGACCAAATAAAAAAGGATCGCCGCCCTTTAGTCTTACTACTCGTTTACCTTTTTTTGCTTGCTCTACTAATAGATGGTTAATATCATGTTGCGGCACAGCATGTTTATCACGATTTTTACCGACATAAATCAACTCAACCTCTGGCCCAATTAAAGCCATCACTTCGTCAGAGACAAGACGATCATATAAAACAATATCTGCCTTTTGTAGTAATCGAAAAGCCTTTAACGTTAACAGCTCCGGATCACCTGGCCCAGCACCAATTAAGTAGACTTCTCCTTGTAAATTAAATTTTTCGGGGTCGGCTAAAGCTGACTCAAAAAGACCATGCGCCCGTTGCTCTTTACCCGCATAAATGGCTTCAGCAACAGTGCCTTGTAAAATATTCTCCCAAAATTTCTTACGAATACTATCCTCAGGAATAGATATTTTTACTCGCTGGCGCTGCTCACCAACGAAATCTGACAATTCAGTGAAGGCGGCAGGTAAATAAGCGTCAATTTGTTTTTTTAGTAGTCGCGAAAGAATTGGGGAATTGCCACTGTTTGATATTGCTACGGTGAGGGCAGCACGGTCAATAATTGAAGGAAATATAAAATCTCCAGCAGACGGATCATCAACTACATTTATTGGGATACGATTAGCTTTGGCAAAATTTGCGACAGCTAAATTAACAGCCCTATCATTGGTCGCCGCAATTACCAACATATAGTCATCAGCCAAGTTAGTTAAATCGATAGCTTTCTTTTCAAAGTTCGCACCACTCTCAATTAGTAAAGACTCTAGTGCCGGCAGTATTTCCTTGCTAATAAGATGGATCTCAGCACCTGCTGCAATTAATGAACGAGCGCGCCTTTGGGCCACAGTACCACCGCCAACTATCAGGCATGCTCGCTTATCCATATGATGAAAAAGTGGGAAATATTGCATCAGCTAATATCCACTTGATAATCCAACATAGTATCGACAGTATCTAAACCGCACAGCGTTTTCACCGCATCTTTAATACGTTTTATTTCACTCGCATTGTCTGCGCTTATACTACCAAAGCGCAACAGTGCATCATTATCGTTTATAATAACAACACGAGTAAGCAAACCCAATTTTGCTAGCACGTCATTCAAGGTCAAAGCCAGATCTACGTTCATAGCATAGGAAGAAAACAAAGACGCACTCACTGATTGTTTCAGATTGAAATGGCATTTTAGAGGATCTAATAACTTTTTCATCAGCTCGGCGTTAATCGCAATTCGCTGCTTAGCTGTTGTTTGCCAATGAGTATCGTTCATAGCTACTGTTGCAATGGCTTGCGCTGGGCCATTAATTTGCCATATTCCAAAAATATTAGTGAGCTTTTCTACTATCTGTTGATTCGCGAATACAAAGCCCAAACGAATACCCGCCAACCCAAAAAATTTACCGAATGAACGCAGTATAATAATATTACTAGGTAAGATGTCCATTGTTAGTAAGCTTTGATCACCCACGTCTATAAAAGCTTCGTCAACAATAAGATACGACCCTTTAGACAACTTGTCAGCCCAAGCACATAGTATTTCGTTAGTTATTTCGACTGCGGTAGGATTATTAGGCCTTATAACAACAAGATGTTGAGCAGTATTCATCGCCAAACTTGCATCTATGTCTTGGCACATGCCATTCAATGACAAGCTTGAATAATATGCCAAGTTTGCACCCGAACTATCCCATTGCTTAGCATGTTCTTGATAACCTACTGCGGGTAGTAAAACATCACAACAACCCTCTGCGGCCAGCACATTAGGCAAGGTTTGAATAGCCTGCTGTGACCCTACCACTGGTAAAAAAATACGCTGCCCATAGTAGTTTTCTACCGCTTGTAAAAACTCTGGGCTCCAGTATGGCAAGTGCTGAAAAGCTTGAACGGGAATTTCAGGGATAGGATATGACTGCGGATTCATCCCTGTAGACAGATCGATCCACTCGGTTGAAGGTATCCCATAGCGGGCTGCTGCGGTCTCAATATCACCACCATGAAGCGGAAGATGCTGATGCAGCTGGTGCAAACGATCGTCAATATTATTGCACTTAGCTAGATCGTTAGATGATTGCATGCTATTCATAATACAAACGCCAACAGCGCTAATACAACTAGCCAAAGTAGTAGAGATTTATTAACCAAGTTACATGCGTTTTGAATACTCTCACTACTAGCTAATGTATGCTCACTTGCTATAGGGCCTAATACAGGCCGAAATTGAAGCTCCCCACCGTATGAAGTTGCTCCACCTAAAGATGTATTAATAGCCCCAGCACCGGCAGCCATAACAGGGCCAGCGTTTGGGCTTTTCCAATTAAAGCCTTGCTGCTGCCAGCAGCTTAACGCTGTTGAAAAATCACCAACTACGGCATAGCTAAAAGCTGTTAATCTAGCTGGAATCAAATTCAGCAAGTCATCTAGCCTTGCTGCAGCCCATCCAAAATTTAAGTATCGTTTATTCTTGTAGCCCCACATTGCGTCTAGAGTATTACTTAAGCGGTAAAGCACAACGCCTGGAATGCCCAAAATACAGAACCAGAAAATCGCAGCAAAGATTGCGTCGGCGCCATTTTCTAATACCGACTCAGTTGCAGCCTTGGCAATCTCAGTTTCATCGAGCGCCGCCGTATCTCGGCTTACAATCATTGATAAAGCGAGCCTTGCATCATCTATTCTATTGTCTTTTAACGGTTCAATAACGGCTTTCGCATGCGCAATAAGACTTTGCCAACCAATGGCAACATAAAGTACCACGGCGCTAAATATAAAGTGGCTAATTGGATATGACGACAACGCGTCACCCATCAATAAAAAAATGCCAACAATAGGTAGCATAGTAATAAGCACCGCTATAATACCATTCACTTTCTGGCGTCTATTAGTTAACACCGTTTTATTTAGATAACCTTCACAACTATTGGCAATATTGCCAAACCCTACCAGCGGATGCCATTGTCTAGTTTCACCACATAATCTATCGATTAGCAGCGCTATAAAAACACTTAGCGTACTCAAGACACTACGCTCAACGATAATAGTTTTTTTAATACGGTTATCGGTAATTCTTTTTCTACCACATCAGCTAAACGATTTATCTCATTCTCACGATAGGCTTTATAATCAAAATCAGCTAACTTCGTCAAACCCGCCCACGTTAATATTTCGGCAAGCATCGCCTTCTCGTCAAATGCACCGTGCACATATGTGCCAATTATTTTGCCATCAGTACTTATGGCACCGTCGTTGAATTTGCTGTCAGCAAAGCTGCCATCATCATTTTGAAAACTTAGTGACAACAAGGGCGACGCTAGGGCAATGCCAGTACTAACCCCCGCATGAATTTCATAACCGCAAACCTGTGCTCCGGTGGTTAAACTAACACCTTTAACATTACGTAGGGTTTTGTTACCCGCAAGCGTAGTTTCAAATTGTAGTAAACCTAAACCCCGGGAAGAACCCGCAGCAGACTCTATAGCCTGTGGGTCATGAATGGCTTCACCCAGCATTTGAAAGCCGCCGCAGATCCCGATAACTTTGCCACCATAGCGTAAATGACGGTTAATCAATTCTGGCCAGCCACTGCTCTGCATGGCCGCTAGATCTCCACGTACATTTTTACTCCCTGGCAACACAATCACATCAGCGCCGCTAAAGTCACTGGCCTCTTTAATAAATTCACAATCGATATGAGGATACATCCGCAACACATCAAAGTCGGTATGATTACTGGTACGGGGATAATTGATTACAACTATTTTTAGACGCTTATCTTCAGTCTTTTGTGATTGGTTGTTACTAATACTGTCTTCAGCTTCTATATGTAAATCATGAATATACGGAATAACAGCCAATGTTGGCACCGAGGTTTTTTCCTCCAGCCAAACTAAACCTGGGGTTAGTAGGTCAACGTCACCACGAAAGCGATTAATAACAAAACCGATTACTCGCGCCTTCTCCGTATCACTTAACAATGCATAAGTACCGTATAAATGTGCAAACACCCCGCCACGGTCTATATCGGCAACAATAATCACTGGGCAATCGACTTTTTCAGCAAAACCCATATTGGCAATATCGTGTTCGCGCAAATTTATCTCTGCAGGGCTACCAGCCCCCTCCACTATCACCGTTTGGTAACGCTGACTTAGTAATTCATGGGCGGCCACAACGGTATTAAGCAGATCAGGTTTGTAGCGGTGATACTCAGTCGCTTTCATGTTGCCAATAGATTTACCATTAACAATTACCTGAGAGCCTAAATCACTATTGGGTTTTAATAAGATAGGATTCATTTCAATAGACGGTGACAAAAAGCAGGCTTGGGCCTGTACCGCTTGCGCTCTGCCAATTTCGCCACCACATGGGGTAACCGCGCTATTTAAAGCCATATTTTGCGACTTAAACGGCGCCACTGAAATTTTATGGCGCGCTAAAATGCGGCATAATGCAGTGACCAGAATACTTTTACCAGCATCGGATGTAGTGCCTTGCACCATTAATGTATTAGGCGTTGAAAACATTAACTAGCACCTTCTTGCTGTGCATCTATCTCTAACAATAAGTCTTGCAGCTGTTGACTGTAATCGCCCGGCTGTTGCCACAATCCGCGCTGCGTTGCTTCTAACAATCGCTCAGCCATCTCTTCTAATGCGCTCGGGTTATGTTCTTGCATAAACCGCTGAATGTCATCATTGAGCACTAAGGCATCGGCGACGCTTTCATACTGGTAATCGTCAATCAGATTAGTGGTTGCGTCATAGGCAAATAAGTAATCGACACTGGCGGCCATTTCAAATGCCCCTTTGTAGCCGTGCTCTTGCATGGCATTTATCCATTTAGGGTTTAATACCCGCGAGCGAATAACTCGATTTAACTCTTCCTTTAAGGTGCGAACTTTTGGTTGCGCCGGATTTGAATGGTCATTGTGATAGACCGCTGGCGCGTCACCAGAAAAGGCTGTTACCGCATTAGTCATACCACCCTGAAATTGATAGTAGTCATCTGAGTCGAGTAAATCGTGTTCGCGGTTATCTTGATTTTGCACCACCACTTCAAGCTTACTTAAGCGGTGTTGAAAAGAATCTTTAGCTTCAACTCCATCACTGTCTGACTTTTGATTACCATAGGCATAGCCGCCCCAATTAAGATAAGCCTGCGCTAAATCATTACGAGTTTCCCAGCAGCGCTCATCAATTAGGCCCTGTAAGCCCGCACCATAAGCGCCTGGCTTGCTGCCAAATACTCGATAGCTGGCTTGTCTATCCGCCTGAGCAGGTGGCAAACCTTGCTGCACTAGTTCTTGCGCTCGCTGTTCAACGTTTTTTTGAATAGTATTCATGCCCCCCGGTTCGTCAAATTCAACCAGCGCTTGGACGGCACTATCATAAAGTTTCATTACATTAGGAAAGGCATCACGAAAAAAACCTGACACGCGTAATGTCACATCTACCCTAGGCCGATGTAACAACATCGCTGGTATGATTTCAAAATCAATGACGCGCTGAGAGCCTTTTGCCCAAACTGGTTTAATTCCCATTAGCGCAAATGCTTGGGCAATGTCATCACCACCTGTGCGCATGGTGGCCGTGCCCCAAACAGACAAACCTAGCTGCTTTGGATAGTCGCCATGTTCTTGCAAATGCCTTTCAATTAATGCCTGGGCAGATTTTTTTCCCAACGCCCATGCCGCAGGTGAAGGAATTGAACGATTGTCTACCGAGAAAAAATTACGCCCTGTTGGCAATGTATCCAAGCGTCCCCGCGTTGGAGCGCCGCTTGGCCCCGGCTCGACAAACTGTCCATTTAGACCTCCGATCAGCGCCGATATTTCTTGCACAACACTAGTCTCTAGCGCTTTATACAATACCTGCTTGGCATAGTGGAGTTGCACGGTGGTTTGAGGATAAGCTTGAATAAAGTCGTTATCAATAACGCTACCACCTACCACATAGACACTTATCAACTGCATGGCTAGCAACTCAAGTCGCTCGCGAGTATCGCCGGTAGTGCGCCAATCACTATGATCAACGGCTAACAATTGCAGTGGTTTTGCGCCGTTCCAGACTGATACTGCATCTTTGAATGGGTCAAATAACTCATCACCATCAACCAAATCGAGGTCAATAATAATATTATGCAACAGCCCTTGATCTTTAGCCTCACGACCGCGGGGCAGACGTAATAACGCCACAATGGTATCGCTAAGTTTGTCAGTCGCGGGCAAAAAACCTAACACATGTAAACCATGACGAATTTGGGCTTCTTTAATATCACACAGATAAGTATCTAGCTGTACCAACACCCCGTCGTCAGATTCATTTTTACATGACAACTCTTGCAACACATTAGTGTCTTTAACTTGTTCTAAAATCTTTTCGCGCAACCATTTCTCACGGCGGATATCTAAACCCATCGCTTGATAGTACTCGTCCACTAAGGCCTCTAACTCGGCTAAATCGCCATAAACTTCGGCCCGCGTCATTGGCGGCATTAGATGATCGATAATAACGGCTTGAGCGCGGCGCTTGGCTTGCGCCCCTTCGCCTGGGTCATTGACAATAAATGGATAAAAATGCGGTATTGGCCCCAAACTAATGTCTGGCCAACAATTTTCAGATAATGCAGTGCCCTTGCCAGGCAACCATTCTAAATTGCCATGTTTGCCAACGTGTACCACTGCATCTACCTGATAAACATGACGTAACCAAAAGTAAAATGCCAAATAACTATGCGGCGGAATTAAGTCAGGGTCATGATAGTTGGCCAACAAATCCATGTTAAAGCCGCGCGCAGGCTGGATACCAACGAAGGTTTCACCAAGGCGAATACCGGCCAACATAATGCGCCCGCTACGACACTTAGGGTCAGCCTCTGGCGGCCCCCAGCGCTCTATTACCGCTTGTTGATTTTGCTCCGGTAACTGACTAAAACACTGTTGATATTGGGCTAAACTAATACTCTGCCAGCAGGGCAGCTGATGTAATGTGTTGGGGTTATTCGTCACCGCCCCTAACAACTCTTTAATCAATTCAGTGCCGCCAGCAGGAATAGACTCGACCGGATAATTATTTTCTGCCAGTGCACGTAAAATATTAATTGTTGATGCCGGCGTATCTAAACCGACACCGTTGCCAATACGCCCGTCCTTGGTCGGATAGTTAGCTAAAATTAGCGCCAGACGCTTGTCTTTATTTGCTTTAATTGATAACTGACAATAGCGCCCAGCTAACTCGGCAACAAAGTTGGCACGCTCTTGATGCAGAACATAACGCACCACTGAAATTTCACAGCGCTGGCTATAATGCGAATCTGACTTAAAGCTGACGGCGCGAGTAACTATGCGCCCGTCCATTTCTGGCAGCACTACTTGCATAGCAATGTCGCGGCTACGCAGACCTTGGCTATACGTTTGCCAGTCTTCTTTGGTACTGCTAGACAGCACTAGCTGAAAAACGGGGATCTTTTTTATAAAGGGAGAATTAAAATCACTAGGTTGGGATGACAAGTCAGGGCTAGCCACTGTATTGCTCGCAAAGCCGGTAGTGTTAATAACCAGCTTAGCCCCCGCTTGTTCTATTAAAGCATTCACCAAGGTTAACGACTCAGCATCCTTGAGTGAGCTAATAGCTATCGGCAATGGCTGCAGGCCATGTGCCTCTAGCGTACTGATTAAGTCATCGAACATAGCGGTGTTAGCGCTTTGTAAATGGCTACGATAAAATAGCACCACACAAACCTGATTACTTAACCCGCCCCAACGCTGCTGCCAATCGGCATAGCTAGCTTGGGAATGCTTGAGAGTCGATGCCGGCATGTACATCATACAATTAGGCAGGCGCTCGGGTTCATGCCATTGATAGCTTTGACCATCGATATATTGATTAGCCAAAAAATAAAACAGTTGCTGATTATTTACTGTGCCCCCTTCACGCAAGAATTGCCAAACCCGCTGACTATCTTCAGCGTCAACAGTAGATGCAGAAAACAACTGCTCGTCTGGGCTATTGTCGCCAGGAACCAAGATTAAGGTTCTACTATCACCAGCTTGCGCCCATGCTTGCAACCGATCGAATCCATATTGCCAATAACTCGCGCCACCCAAAAAAGACACTACTACAACTTTAGCCTGATCTAGAACCTTGTCTTGATATAAATCAAAGGCTGCTGGTTTTAACAACTGCAACCAATTGGCTAAGCGAATAGAGGGATAATTTTCTGATAATGATTCACCGCTATTGGCCAGCGCGGCTAACGAACTGTCAGCAGCAGATAATATAACGATATCGGCAGCTGATTGCCCAAGGTCAATAATACCTTCATCGTCGGTGAATCCACCAGGTTGAGCCGCCAGTAAGTGCATTAGGCGCTAACGACTTCGGCCTTTAATAACTCAGCTTTGATATCTGCTTCGACAATACCTTTACCGATAAATACCAAGCTGGTCGCGCGAGCTTCATCGGCGGCCCACAAACGGTCAAAATGAACATCGAGTCGCTGGCCTACTGCTTGCAGTACTTGCCGCATCGGCTTACCAGGCAGCGCAGCAAAGCCTTTAGCTCGGTAGATGTTTTGCGAAGTAATCAGTTTAGTTAATATTTGTTGGATTTTATCTTCGTCTACTTCACCCAAGGTAATAACAAATGAGTCAAAATGATCGTGGGCATGAGCATGATGCTCGCCGTGGGCATGGTGATCGTCATGATGATTATGCACATGATTTATTTTGTCTTCAGTGGCTGCTTCAATACCCATTAATAAATCTATGCGCACCTCACCATTACTAATGTAGGTTGTTTTCACCGAATCTGACACTTTACCTTCAACGACAGCTTTTACTAAATCACGCGCGCTGTCATCTAGTAAGTCATTTTTACTGACGACAACAATGTCGGCGGCGCTTAACTGGTCTTCTAGTAATTCTTTTAAACTAGGATCATGATCTAAACTTTCATCTGCCAGACGCTGGGCTTGCACTAGCTCTTCATCATTAGCAAAACGCCCCGCCGCAACCGCCGGCCCATCTATTACGGTAATAACCGCATCAACCGTAAAATGTTGTTTTATCTCTGGCCAATTGAATGCTTGTACCAATGGTTTTGGCAAAGCCAAACCTGATGTTTCAATAAGAATATGATCGATATCATCTCTGCGCTCAACTAACTGCTGCATTACCGGTAAAAACTCTTCTTCTACCGTGCAACAAATACAGCCGTTGGCTAATTCATAAATACCGTTTTCACCTTGAGCTAATGACGCACTCTCGTCATCACAGTCAAGCGGACAGCTACGAAGTAAGTCGGCGTCGATATCCAGCGCACCAAATTCATTCACGATTACCGCGATACGCTTTCCTGCAGCTTGCTTTAATACATTTGATAATAATGTTGTTTTACCGCTACCTAAAAAGCCGGTAACTATTGTTGCTGGTATTTTATTCAACTGCATTTTCATAACCTCAAGGTTAGCAGCGGCTAAATCCGCTGTTACTAATTAATAGTTTGCTAAAACTCATACCCAATTGTAACCCGCGCAGTCCGCGGAATCATCGAATGAGAGTGAAAGTCTTCAATCGACAGCAGAACTGCGACTAAGCATGATTTTAGTAATATAGATTTTTCATCAATACGCCTGCTAACAGGTTAATCCTGCAGAAATAATTGGCGTCGGGATAGAATGGAAGAAATAGTAAAGAATTTCTTCTGATACAGTCCCCGACATCAGCTATAAACGATAAAGGCAGGTCTACTGGCTAACAGCTCAAATGTTGCTATTACCTTCCCAGAGGACACCCTAGTGGCATCAATAGCGACTGGCTGCATACAGTTGCGGGGATAGCTGCTTTTTGCATCGGAAATTAAGCCGGTGCAAGGCATTCCCTATTATTCCGTACGGAACCTATAATCGTTATTATATATTATCTTACGGATAAAAATATTCCTATAAAAATAGCGCTTAATAGTTTTTTTTATTGCGGTTAATTGCCATAATCGTGCCGACTTTAATAAAAGGTATCGAATGAAAACATATAAGCTTAGGGTTATCTATTTGGCTAGTATATTTGGTTTGCTATTGACTGCTTGCACAGACGAGCAGTTTAGTGAAACTACGGCGGTTGCTACAGTCCATGACCATAACGTGCACAAGCATAGTGATACCGACTTGTTGAGTATTAATCCCGAGGCTAAAAAGCCGGAGATAAGACTATCTGTAGCAGCAGACCCAATGGCCGGATGGAATGTTCATATAGACGCTAGTCACTTCAGCTTCGCTCCCGAAAAAATTAATCAGCCGGTAAGCTCACTGCCAGAAGGCCATGCCCATATCTACGTAGACGGCTATAAAATTGCACGGGTATATAGTCCGTGGTATCACTTAAAGGCACTAACGCCAGGGCCTCATACAATTCGTGTCAGTCTAAATGCCAATGATCATAGTAATTTAGGCTACAATGGCGTGATACTAGAAGCGACAACAGACATTATTCAACACTAACAAGATAAGCAAATATGAACCTATTAGAATCATTACCTAAAAATGCCGGCGTACTAATTTGTGGCCATGGCAGCCGTGCAAAAATTGCCGAAGAAGAGTTCAGTTTACTAGCTAAAGGTTTACGGGGTCGCTATCCAAGCCTAAACGTCGAGTATGGCTTTTTAGAATATTCTTCGCCTAACATTCATATGGCTTTAGATAAGTTATTAGCACAAGGCGTAGAGAAAATTTATGCTGTGCCTGGCATGTTATTCGCTGCAACCCATGCCCAAAATGATATCCCATCAGTACTAATCACTTATCAAGAAAAACATCCGGGGTTAGAGATAGAGTATGGTCAAGAGCTAGGTTTACACCAAGAAATGATTAAGGCATTTCAAGCGCGGATACTGGAATCTATGGGCTTAGACCATGTTCATGACGGCGATTTATATGACACCATGCTAGTAGTAGTTGGCCGCGGCACTTCAGTCAGCGAAGCCAATGCGGAAGCTGCGAAGCTTACCCGTATAGTCTGTGAAAACTTAGGGTTTGGTTGGTCTGAAACGGTTTACTCTGGCGTCACTTACCCATCAGTCGGTCGCGGCTTAGAAATGGCCGTTAAACTGGGCTATAAAAAAATTGTGGTCGCGCCGTACTTTCTATTTGGCGGCAAGCTCATTGGCAGAATTCACGCTTACGTTGATAAAGTCGCGGCAGAAAACCCCGACATAAGCTTCATGAAAGCCAACTATCTGCGTGATCAAACTCACGTAATTAACACTTTTATTCAACGGATAGAAGAAACTATTATCGAACCTGAACCAGCGGTGGGTTTAATGCAAAGCTTTAAACAGCGCCTAGCCAAAGGGCAAGTTGATGTGCATCACCATCATGCCGAATTTCAACCTGAGGGCCATTCACACTCAGATGATAACGCCGGTAGTAGTCACTCTCATAGCCATGGCCACTCACACGCACGCTATAAACACATAGCTCACCCTAACGGCCCGCGCACTATGATTAACGAAAATATGTGTTGTTGTTTTATGGGTCAATTTCCTCAACATATTATTGATGAAGAAAAAGCCAGTAAGCCCGAACGTGAGGGAATTCCAAGCTGTAAACGTTAGGCCTTACCCGTTGGATGCGCTAGAGCCGTATCAACGTTTCTAGCTTTAGAGCCTTTAACTTTCGGGCGATAAACGTGCGCTTTAGTCTCGTCATAAAGATAAGAGTCACGAAACTCCTCTGCATTTAAAACATGGCCTACCAAAATGAGTGAAGTACGAGTAAATTTCTTTGCCCGTACTTTTGCCACGATATCTTTTAACGTACCAGTGACTTTGTCTTGGTCTGGCCAAGAGGTACGATAACAAACTGCCACCGGACAATCTTCGCCGTAATGCGGAATGAGCTCTTCCACTACTTTATGAATACGGGTTATGCCTAAATGAATAGCTAGGGTTGCGCCACTAGCTGCTAGTGCGGGCAGGCGTTCACCTTCTGGAAATGGCGTTTTGCCTTCGTAGCGAGTCATAATAACTGTTTGCGACACACCAGAAAGGGTTAGCTCTTTACCTAACCACGCTGCCGATGCAGAGGCGGCAGTGACACCAGGGATGATTTCAAAATCAATACTTAGCTCATCCAAACGACGAATTTGCTCGCCTATGGCACCATACAAAGACGGATCACCAGAATGAACTCTGGCGACATCTTTGCCGTCTTTATGCGCCTGAACAATATGCGCAATAATTTGATCTAAATCTAGTGATGCCGTATCGATAATTTTCTCAGCACTGTTTTCAACATCGCTAAATATTTCTCGCGGCACTAGTGACCCTGCATATAAGATTATCGGGCAGTGATTAATAAGTTTTAGCCCTTTAACGGTAATAAGTTCTGGGTCACCCGGACCTGCGCCAATAAAATAAACTGTCATGGTTATTCCTTAAAAAGCTATTAACAACTAGCTTGGTTCAATGTTAAAGTTTTTTACTATAGCCGCGAGGAGTATAAATCCACTCTTTAGCGCCATTAATGATGTGTCGTGATTCACTGTTACCCACCGACACCAGAGTGAACATATCGACATCGTCAGAATGCAGCTTTTCTAATGTAGTTATGGTTATGCTTTCATCATCACGCGTGAGCTGACGCCCGAGTAATACTGGCGTATCTTTGGGCCGATATTGCAATAAGATATTTCTGGCAGTATTAATTTGCCAATCGCGCTTTTTAGACCGAGGGTTATAAAACGAGACGACAAAGTCTCCTTCACCGCAGGCATGTAATCTTTTTTCAATAGTTTGCCATGGAGTGAGTAAATCAGATAAGGAAATGGTGCAAAAGTCATGCCCTAACATTGCGCCAACTCGGCTGGCCCCTGCTTGCATCGCCGAAATTCCAGGCACGACTTCAATATCCACGTCCAGCCATTCTGGGTGGCGCTCTTTTCCCTGTAACTGCTGGTCAAGCAATTCAAACACCAAGGTGGCCATAGCATAAATACCAATGTCACCACTGGATACTAACGCTGTGGTTTTACCACTCGCGGCCAAATCCAAGGCTAATCTTGCGCGGCCAATTTCTTCACCCAAGGGTAAA
>TARA_B110000902_G_scaffold96415_1_pt1 | contig 18234 bp, 7 predicted proteins | sample TARA_B110000902 | Tara Oceans TARA_B110000902 (sample SAMEA4398009) | marine metagenome | biome: Polar Biome; feature: [SRF] surface water layer (ENVO:00010504); material: water (ENVO:00002006), including particulate matter (ENVO:01000060) such as... | depth 5 m | reverse complement strand
TTGCGCACGAGGTTGCCAATCAAAACGTGCAACATTGCAATTGAGCAGAGTGTTTTTAGCGGTATGAATATTAAGAAAAGCTGCGGCTCTATCATTTAATGGTGTATGTATTACAGACGGTACGTTGCTTGCTGCTGCTGCACGTTCGTTGGTTGCGTTTGCTGATGCAAATGGTACGTTGCTTGCTGCTGCTGCACGTTCGTTGGTTGCGTTTGCTGATGCAAATGGTACGTTGCCTGCGGCTGCTGCACGTTCATTGGTTGTGTCCGCTGATACAAATGGTACGTTGCTTGCGGCTGCTGCACGTTCGTTAGTTGTGTTTGCTGATGCAACTGGTACGTTGCTTGCGGCTGCTGCGCGTTGTTCGTTATCCATGTTGCACAATTGAATTTGTGGTATATGTTACAACAATTAAAAACGTGCATATACCAAATGGCACAAAACGTATCCGTATCCGTATCTAACACTGATGTTTGCACAGGATTTTGCGGTTGGCATTATTCATCCCCAACAATTGCGTCTTCGACGGTGGGGGCTATAGCAGCAGGCACACTAGCAGTCGACATTAAAGCACAATTAAGCAAGGCAAACTGTTTTAAAGCAGACGGAACGTCGGAAGAGGGTATTGGAAGCAAAGAATTTATTGACGCGTTGCAAACCGATCCAAAAGCAGCGTTGCGACCCTTGGTGTTAATACCAACAGTGACTGTAATGTCGTCTAATTACAATTCGTTGCCAACGTTGTGTTACACAACTGGGTATTTGTACACCACCCCATTATTTACTGTGATTCAAACAAAAGCAAACATACATTTAACGCTGCATTATACAACGTGGGAAATTGAAGTTGCCGCATCAAATGGCGATTCCAATTCTACACTTGCAATTAAACGCTCGTATGCTTGTCATTTAAAGGACAAGAATGAAGCTGTAAACACACGTTTGTTGCAACATAACGTATCATTTGGGGTGCTTGTGGCTAGTTTATATTTAGCCACGTTAGTGCATCATTTGGCATGCACTGACGGCGGAACACAATTTCGAGACAAGGTTGGCAGGGCTGCAGCAGCAGATCAGTTAATTACATGCTGTCAATCCATATTGTTTTTGACACCGTACACGGAACAATCCCCCAAAGCAAAATAACGTCATACAAACGTACAGCGTATTTGGATTATTTTAATTTGCAGATAAGTGCGAAACAATGGCAAATGATCGTAACAATTCGTTCATAGCCGCTGCACGCGCAATGCGTGCCCCTGCAGACAGTGCTATTGAACATACCGTGTTTTCGGGCGGTGGTGTACGATTAAAGGGATTTAAAAGTATACAAGGGCGTTGGTTAAAACATGTATTGCACGCGTACGGTAAGCGAGCCGTTGTGCGTGTAAACACTGTAAGCGACGATTGTATATTTATTGATTGTTACGACGACATAGACCCCACACAGTTAACAGCATGCACACCCGAAAACATGCAACCCCAGCCAACAGCAGATGGCCCGTCGTACCAGTACGGCGCAGTGGTGTATCAACAATACACGTGCGACACTTTAAGCAGCGAAAATTTGAAAAGGTTGTTTATGGAACCATCGGTATTAGACATTAAAATACAATCCAATGGATTTACTTTGATGACTGTTGCGGCCACTTCGACCAAGATTGTAGGCGGGTTAGATTCGCAAACATTGACCAACAGTGTCATTCGCATGCAACCCGACAATTTCAAAAAAAAGATTTTTTTCAAAAAAGGGGCATGCCGTGGTCAAACAAAAAAGCATGCAACACGTTACAATCGTTTAAAAACTTGGGCGTTGAATCAATGATTGCATTAGAATCCAAATTCTGTTCCAACTGTAGTTGATTTCGAGCCGGAACTGGCGCAACAATTGCGAAGTGCTTCCCTTAAAGGTTTGGTAGAAGCCCAAAACAACATAGTGTCTACAAAAACAAGGAAAAACGCAAACACAACAATTGCAATCTTGTAGTCATTGATTGGCCCTTCAATCCTGATTAAAGTATCCGGTGCAAACTCTTGCGATTCCGAAAGAAAACTTGTAAACCCAAACGCCATGGTATTGTGTGCCGATAAATGCATGAGCAGGCACACAATCACAACCCATTGCCACAAGTAAACAAGAATTTCCAATATTTTCCAGATAGAGTCTGCGCAATCACTATAAATTAATTTGCGGTCATCAGTCAAATACGGTGATGCAACGCTGTGAATAAAAATAATTGCAAACATGATAGCGGCACCCCATGATGTATCCCTCCACAAAAACATATTTGGACCTTTTTTGTTAAACAAATACGTGCCAGTGTCAGAGTCTGTATCAAAGTCTTTTTTACCTTCTTGGAAGTTTGTGACAAGTCCGGGGTCTGTTGCGTCGGTCCCAACTTTAGCTCCGCTTCCTTGTGCTTTGCACTGGCATTTAGGAGTAAACGCCGCTGGTCTGCATATGGCGTTATAAGCATTAACAGTATCGTGGGCACCCAACTCCCCTTTGTCCATATCCCCATCCTGCTTTAACCAATAATTGCCATTATCAGCATGGGATAACCCAAGTTTGGCACCAAATTTTGTAATGCAGTCAGCTTGCTCGTTAAATTTTTCGTATTTAAAATCTCGTCTTGATGTTCCCTTAGGCTTGTTGCTCGTGTCTGTTTTCCACGGGTGAAGCTCGTTTGAAACAATTTGCGGTTTAATACTTTTGGCCAATGCTACGCATTTTGTGTCGGTTGTAGCTGTAGTTGTTTTACAAGCTTCTTCAAGTTTTGTATAAAACTCGTACACTTCTCTTTCATGTGTTTGTGACGGCTTTGTGCCTGCAGTGTATGTAAATGGCGTTTGTACAAATGCTGCTGTGTTGGCTGTGGTTTGACCATTACCAACGTTATACAAGGAAACCGCACTTGAATGTACGTTGCTAGCGGTGAAGGCATTTGTACGAATGTTAATATCCAGTGAAGCCTTCTGTGAAAGGTCGCCTTTCTGAGGAAGTATAAGATTAAGTTCCTTGAATCGTTTACGACTGTTTTTGTACTTCGTGGCGTCGTTATCCGCTAATTTTTTTACTCTGTCCGCGCTTGAGCCCCCTTTTAAGTTTCCAACCGCGTCGCCGCCCATTGTTGCCCAGTTGTAACTTACATCTCTGTACACAAAAAACTGCGGAAACCGCATAATACCAATAGATGCCACTGTGTTCGTTTCAGTGTTGGGCGAAATTACTGCAAAATCGTACATGCCCTTCCAATGTGGAAACGACGCAATGCTTAAAATAAACAAAACTAAAGAAAATACGAGTTTTGACCAAGCCATAAATTTCCGCGATGGAAGGGTTAGGGTTAGCATTGTAAATTAATATTAATGTTTAACAAAGATCTCGTCTTCACTTATTGCCAACAGATGGCATATACGTGTCTGCTACAACCAGGAGTATGGTGTGCCCTGAAGTGTTGTTTGCAACAACGTGGCGCCGAAAAAAATATAAGGCAACCGGTTTTAAATTTTTAGATCGATCCAATGTTGTGCACCACATGTCGTTTGTGCTGCCCCCGTATGCACGGTCGTTGCGGTCCGCGCTTTATCGATCGCACCCGCCGTCTGTGCTGCGAACGTGTGCGCCTTTAGCAGCCGCAAACCTTGAAAAAACAACCGGTGCATTTGCGCACTTGCGTATACGCACACAAAAAAACGGAAAATTTTTAATTTTTGGGACAGGAAATGTGATATTGGCAGGCAGACGAACTCACGCATCGGCGTGTGTATCATCTATGCGCATGGCTTTGACACTGTCTACTCATTGTGCCAAGTCCAGCAATTTGTGGCCTGCAGTGCACGAAGCACCGAATAGTGTCGTAACCGGTCAATTGATACACCGTGTAGACGACGCTATAAAACAAGACAGCGTGCGAGTAAACCATTCGCCGAAATTTCCTGGTATAGCACTATCAGTAAAACAAAACGGCATAACACCCGAATTATATTTACGCCGTTGTATGATTATTATACCAGGTGTGACGCGTGCAAAACAGTTGTCGGACGCAGTTGCGTGCATTGCCGACATTGTAGCCCCGTTTACGACAAGTATTTGCACGGAAACGTAATCTTTGTTTTCTTTACATTACTAATATACATGAACATGCACTACAAACACACAGTATGTGGATACTCGTTGTCTAGTATCGTGGCTGCAGCTGATTCAATGCTGTTAAACCAACTTTGTAGTTCGACGCGCTGGTCTTTATCGCTAGTCACAACGTTCGCAAGTGTTAACAATGCGCTCATTTTTGATCCACTTGCGGCGTGGTTTATTATGGGGTGTCTTTTAAGTGTTGTTTGCAGATATTCAGCAAACGCCTCAAATGTATATTCCTTGCCATCTTTTCCAAAATTGTTTATATCGGCGCGGTTTACACGCCAATAAACATGATGGTTGAGACCTGTAATCGGTATTTCGGGGACCTCCAGCTCCTCTTTTTCTAGCTGTTTTACTCTCTTATCTGCAGCATAATATTTAGCGGGGCGCAGATCCAACAACTTGAGCCTTGCCATTTTAAGACGTCGTTTGACTTGGGTTAGTCTTGGGTTATCATCGTGCGTACTGTCCGAAGGTGCTGCAAAAGCTCTCTGCCCCTCAAGTGCCTGCTCCTCACTTTCTAGCTGTATTAATTCTTGAAGTGCCTGCTCTTCACGTTCTAGCTCCCCTACCCCTGCAACTGCGTACGGACTGTCCGGGGTTGCTGCGGGGGCCCCCTGCTCTTCAAGTTGCTGCTTATCAAGTTCTAGCTGTAATACTTCTTTAACTGCAACGGCATGGTCATCGGAGCCTTCACTTAATTGCGACAGGTTGTTCCTTGCACCTTCAAGAAATTGTTTCAACTGGGTAAGCTTGTCACCGTTCGCACTGTCCGGCGTGTGTGTGTCATCATTACTGATAATTTGCAGACATTCAATATGTTCGTAGCAATTATGATCGGTTTTGTAACTCAAAACAAAAAAATTAATTGAATCGTTATTGTAATTCTCACCTAAGTGTTCGTACACGGCCTTTTGATAACGCGTACAAAACGCGGATTCTGTAACAGTGTACAACCGGCGCAATAAAAAAACCTCGTCGTCATACGAATCTAATAGAAATTGAGCTTGCAATCGTGTCATTTGTTCAAAAATAAACATGTTTTCTGTACGTTCATGCACATTAAATGTCTTCTTGTCAAGAACGTTGTAAATATGTTTAAACGTTGAGTCGGTTGCTACAAGCATCAAACAGCAAACATACGAATGCATTAGAGTGTGATAAGTATAATAGCTTTGTAATGCTTGTTCGTCTGCGCATTCATCTGGAGGGGTGTCATTCCATATTTCATATGATGCGTATAATGCACAAGTACTTGGATCGGACACAAGCGCGTCAAGATCAATTAGGTTTAATGCCCCCTTAACCATAATCAAATTTTCGGGTTTTAAATCAATGTACCACAGGCTTTTTTTAAGCAATCTTATAATTATTGATTTTATTCTCTTCAGTGTTTCAGGTTCACCATCTATACCATTGTCACCTTTTAGCATTGTTATTACAGAAGCTAAACCACAATTTAACTGCATATGTTTGTATTGCGCCGACTCTTTCTTTAAAAAGGGCAAATATTCAGGAATTGTTTCATACGCAGTTTGTAACATTACGTTTGTTCTTTGAAGATCTGATTTGTGTTGTTCGTGTAAACGTAGCATACGTTCATCGTACATACTACTTGCGGTAATAACGCCTTGGTTTAAAATAACATACGAGTGTTTTTTCTTTGTTTTCCAACTATATTTCGCTGCAAACTGCAATACATGGGTTTCAATATTAGGTTTGTGCACAAGTGCATTAATGTCTGTTTCCCTGTAAGCCAGTGATAGTGGGTTAACGCCCGCAGAAGGTTCGTTTGCATCTTCATACCTTTCAACATCCGTCATCTCACGCATTTCAAGTACTTTTGCAAGATATTGTGAGCCTTGTCCTGGAAATCGTGCATGCCAAGGTAAACTGGGTTCGGTGTAAGCCCCAGAATGTAGTGTCACTTGACGAGCTGGTATTCTCGTAATAATGTCTGTGTCTGTAAATGTATAATAATTTGAAGCGCCATCCAGATTTGTATACGCAACTGTGTGACTCAAGTAATCCGTTTTATTTTCTACTGGATGGCCTTTGAGATAGCGCACACATGTCGTGCGGATATCATCTTTAAAGGTTGTACTGGAACCAGTATAGGCTTTAGTTATGCGTACAAAAATTGTGTTATTGTACAAATTGCACACAAGCCCCCACTTGTGGGCTATAGAAGGCCACTTCGGCCGAAAAATTTTACATCGTTTACGGTTTTGTTTAATTGTCACGTAATCAGAGTCTTTGTCTTTGACCCATTCCTGTTCATAATATACTTCCACTATTGTCCATTCTGTGCTTTCGTAATTAACCTTGTCGTTTAACTCAAATACCCGATGTGGATCTTGCTTGACAACAACGTCCATATCTTGGTCACGCTCATACTCGAACAATTGTTGTTCTGCCGTAAGATGTGATTCGCAACACATTGCAAACCCAACCTCAGTTTCAAGGTCGAGCATGTTGTTTGTTTTAAGTCTTGGCTGCAAAGTAACTTTTGTTACTAGTTCAATACCATATCCATTGACATGTGTAAACAGGTATTGGTTTGGATTGCTGAAAAAATATTGGCAGTCAAGTCCAAGTTGGCCGCGTACAAGCATTGCTGTTGACCGAGCCAATGTTTTACGCGTGCTTTGTGCAATTTCTTGGTTGTCGCTGCCAAATACCACAGATGCAATATCTTCGTAATCATTGTACTCTGTTGATTGCAACCCAATAGCAACAGCTAAACGATATATAGTATCATGGTCGTGATGATGGACCATACAATGTGCATCTTGATACTTAACAAACACCGTATTGCTTGTAACAAAATCAACGGCTGCTTCAAATACGTTTTCATTTATAGGTTTTTTTCGAGCAACACAGTTTTGGTTTTGATGCGCTTGCACGTTTGATTTAACTGTTGATATGTCTATGTTTGAACAATCCAACTCAATTTGTGCCTCACGGATCCATTTTCTTATACTGGCATTTGTATTGCGGTCGGTTGTGCGATACCATGCATTCAACTGTTTTAAGTTATTAGCTCTTATTGTGTACCATTGTTTGCAGGACGTGCGCAATTGATCAGAAGAATCGGTATTGTTGCAATATGATATGATTATATCCAGTGCACCGTATTGCGAGTTATAACGTCGATGCAGTTCTTCCTTCAATTTTTCGGTGGTGTTTGCAATGTCAGCAGCGCGAGCTGTATCACGTTCTTTTACATAATCACTTAAAGATTCCTGTACACGTTTATCTGCTGCTTCGAGATTAACTAAACATGTTTGTGCATTGCTTTGATCTTCTGTTTGTACTGGTTGTGCATTGCCTTGATCTTTTGGGTGTACTGGTGTAAATCGTGTTGTTCTTCGTGCAGTTTTTCGTACTTCTTTAGGTTTACTACCACGATCTAGTTGTCGTCTAGACTCTCGCTCGCGCGCGCGAGCCTGAAGCATTTTTTCTTGTTTGAGTTGCGGTATTAACTCAAACTGCAAGTGTTGTATTGCTTCATTTGCAGTAGCAAGATCATCGGAGCCTGCGGTGAATGTCTTTTGCTCTTCTTTTGCATCTGCAAGAGCTTGTTCAAGCTGGGTAATCCTGGCATTTATCGCACTGTTTGGGGTGTTTGCACCACCAGCAGCAGCGGCCGGGCCTGGCGTTGCTGGGGCGCTAGCTTTACTTGGGCGGCTTAACTGTTTTGCGTCTAAGGTGTTTGTGACTGCAGCATAAAACAATTTAAACCGGTCGCTAATTTTTGTGTCTGCAGGGGGTGCTGCAATTTGATCGAGAGTAAGATCGCTGTCGTAGTATTCTTCGGGGGCTCTCTGCTCTTCAAGTTTACGCTCATCAAGTTCCCACAATCTTATTTCTTCAACTGCAGCGGCATGAGCATCGGAGCCTTCAGGTAATTGCGACAGGTTGTTCCTTGCACCTTGAAGAAGTAGTTTCAACTGGGTAAGCTTGCCACTGTTCGCACTGTCAGAATCGTCTAATGTCCGTCTTCTAATGTCCGGGGTGTTTGCAGCGCGCACAATTAAATTGTTGCCTGTCGCATTTGAGGTATGCTGTTCGATATACACACACGTTAAATGTTGTAGCATTGCTTGCTGAAACGAACTGCTGGCAAGTTGTTTTCTTTCTTCAGCCCTGATATTCATCAAAACCGGGGCAGCGGCATCTTCCAATTCGGCTATGGTATTCAAATGTTTGTAAATAGCTTCAAACGGTTGAAAGTCATTTATATCCAACATAGAGCAATATGATTTCAACATTTGGGTGCGTTCAAGCGAAAAAGTAGCTGCTCGTGCACTTATGTCGTCAATTAAAGCGGCGGTAACTATTACGTGCTGGAGTGTCGTTGTTGCATTTATGGGCATGTCTTCGCAATTGTCTTGGTAGTAATCTATTAATTTGGCTCGGTTTGCAAACCTCGAATTAGAAGCAGCCATGTCATCAATTATTTTGTGGCAATTTAAACCTTTGAATACTTCTACGTTAGCTTCCCCGGGGGGGGCGTATTTTCTTACGGCTTCAACATCACGATAACATTCTGCGAGATCTCTCATTTTATCTCTAAGAATTTGTGCCTCTTCGATGAATAATGTATTATCCTTGCTGTTTACCTTGAGGTACACTGGCTTGTTGTTCTTTGTCTTTTTCGTCTTGCTAAAACTGCCGTGAATTATGTGAGCGCTGCTGCCTGTGGCTTCAATGGTGAACCCAGAAGCAGCATCGGCAGCACCAGGGGGCGTTGGTACAATTACAAGGTCCCACGAGTATTTGTACGGTGTCACGTGCCATTGTGCTGCCAGGTCAGGCGTCGCCAATCCTTTGTCGATCGAATATGCGACAATCAAATCTTTGTCTTCTTCGGCCGTGCTGGCATCTTTCGGTTCAGCAGAGCTTATAAACCACCCCTCATCACGACCATACCAGCACCAGCAGCACACCGTTTCTTCCTTCACAGCTTGTATTTGTTCCTGTACCTTTACGTATTGTTGCGTAACTTGTTCTAACTCTTGACGAATTGTATCACTTTCGTTATCAATATTGTCGGCAAATTCGGGAAGTGTTACCCCACTGCCAATAATATTTCCCATTGCAAGCAGCGCTGCTATGCAAGTAACGTTTATAGTAACTTTATCGGTGTCTATTGCAACGTCGGCCATTTCACATTCAAATTGATTTGTGCAATACTTGACAATCCAATCCTCAATTGAGTCGAATAACTCATCGTTAACCGTAAAGTCGTTATCGGCAGTATACGTTTGTATGACAGATTGTATTGTGCTTTCCGATAATGGAATTAATGCCAACGTGTTCATTAAAAATCTAGCAACGTTATTGTATGTCAGTGGGGTGACTTGTGTATAGGACAAGTTAATTCGTTGCACTTGACCCGATAGCAACCAATCAGCCTGCGCATGCGTCGCAATGTCGTTGGGTATTGGCGCTTGCGGGGGTTTTATTACATTTAAAACACCATCGGTACACCCTCTACATTCCGTTGTTGTTATTTCCCGCGAGGTTTTTTTGTACGCGTTAATTATTTTTCGCTTGTCTTTTCCGTACTCATCAGAAGTATGGGAAAACGGACTGTCGTACAATATAAATGCACTTTCTAACAATCGAATTTGGTTGCAGGTAGGGCATGTTACCCAGTGTTTGCATGCGTTTTGTGCGCGGTTTAAATATAGTCTGTGTAAGTTTAACATTAGCGACTCGCTGTCATGCATGTCAAATAAGTTGTTTTGCTCGGACGGATAATACGCAATTGTACTGCGGTTGACCTTGCTAACAAATGCGAGCTGTTGTACTTGGTCAACAATTTGATCGAGAGTAAGATCGATGTCGTAGTATTCTTCGGTGGCCCCCTGCTCTTCAAGTCGCTGCTTATCAAGTTCATACTGTCTTCTTTTGCGGTTTTTGTACACGTCGATATTTTTTTCAAACTGTTGCAGCTTGTCGGCGTAGTTTTCTGTTATATTTTTGAGCGCAGACACTGTTTTGGTCACATTTCTTAATTCTGTAACATTGCCTGTGTAGTTCATACCACGTTGTATATTTTGTAGTGTGATTTTGTAAGACTCGAGCATTTTGTAAATTGTTTGAAAGTCAGTAAGCATGTTATATTCCGTTAGTACAATACCAGTGTCCGATACAGATGCAAATGTTTTAGCGTTATCAAAACACGACAGTAGTTTTGCGACTGCAGATGCAAACGTTTTAGCGTCAGATGCAAATGTTTCAGCGTTATCAAAACACGACAGTAGTTTTGCGACTGCAAGTTGGTATTTTGAGTTGGGCCACAACGACAATTGCGTTGGCTTTGGTAAGTGCGACATGCACTCGAGTAACGCAGATTGAAGTTGCAGTTCAAACATTGGTTTAGCTGTGGGCTCCTGAGCGGCATTGTACTCAAATTGAACAATAAGCGGATTCTGATCAGTAATCGATAAATCGCACACGTGTCGATTGGCTTGTAAGACTTCTTTTATAACTTTTGCGGCAGAAGGAAACCCAGTTATGATTCTTAACTTCAGTTCTGTTTTGGTTTGTATGTAAAGGTCCTTGTAAATGGCAGGCTTTTGTTTTAATTGGTGTTGCACGCGTTTAAGCTGTTCTTGTTTTAATTGTTGTTGCACGCGTTTAAGCTGATCTTGTTTTGTGCCAAACATACAGTACAGCATGCGCCACAATGCAACGGCTTGAACCTTTTCGGCATATTTGACTTTATGTATGTCGTAAGTTTTTTTTTCGTGCTCTCTGCTGCAATTGAGGGAATGCACTGTTTTGGAAAGTTCAAAAGGTTCAAATATTGATTCCCAAACGTTGTTGCAAAGTGTAGTATTCGAATCCTCAACAGATAGATCGACTGTTTTAGTGTGAACAGCAATGCTTAGTGACGATTTTGTAATGTGAACTGGGGGATCTACAGGCGGTAAGGCCGTGACAATAGCTGCTGCTCGTTCAGGCGGTAAGGCCGTGACAATAGCTGCTGCTTGTTCAGTTTTAACGAATGTTGCAACATCTTTAGCGTAATTACCCCATGTATTTATAGGTTGTTTCTTGTATTGCAGTTCTTCGAAAGTCGCGCAATACATATCTGCAATTTCAGTTATTTTTTCCATATCATTGTGTGTTGCGTTGTCATGCCAAACGTTTTCATAAGTGTGCAAAACTGACGTTGCCGCAATTTGTGCGTGTAATACTTCGATTTGATGCGGATAAGCAACCCATGAAGTTCGCCCTAATGCTAGTACTTGTTGTGTGGCAAGAAACTCTTTGCATTTTAGTAACTGTTTTGTTAAAGTGTCCCGGTTCGATTTTGTCCGCCAAAAAGACATACCCTGCGAGATTAATAGCTCCATTAATTGGCTTTCTATGTCGGCCGTATAAAAAGGGACCATGTCCATTTTTTCGTTGATGTTATTTACAAGCAAACAGTGCAATTTTACAACCCAGCCCAATTGTTCGCCAGCCACACACATACTGAGCAGATGTGCGCAAGCATCGAGCGGTATAATAAGTTTGTTATTTGTGTCATAAATACGTGCTAATTCGGACCACTTGTTGTTGGCAAGAACACTAACGGGAAATTTTCGTTGCTGCAGCGCGTTTAAACATTTGCGTACTGCTAGCGTAAAAGGCGCAACGCTTGTTGGTAATACAAACCTTTGTGTGTACTCAAGCGATTTCTTAATTGCAACAATATTTTCAATGCTTTCGCGTGCAAAGAATGTGTTTGCTGCCAACAAACGTTGTACATTAACACAAGCGCAGTCCGTTGTTGTTACAGCTATCGCCCCGTCATGTAGTACGGCGCTATGATACAATGGTAATCTGCAAAGTGTCTGCCCTTTGCAGTAATATAGTTGTGTCACAACAAGTATATCATTAATTGTTTGTAGTAGGTCTTCTGGACGTTCGCACATTTGTCGTAATGCTGCGAACAAGGCCTCTGTGCGTCCTGTGGGCGAAGTATCATGGTCTTTTCTTGGATTTTCATCAAACATAATGCCTGGTTGGTGAATGTTGGCCGCAATAACACCACGTCTTGCAACACCGTCAGACTCACCACGAGTTTGCTTAACGGCGGCAATGTAAATATCCAGCCAAGCAAGCCCGTGCGATGTGATTCGACACTTGAAATACTCAGACAACGCCCCCATTGTTACAATTTCTATGGAACTAATTCTGCGCATCTCTATTGCCGAATCAGCAATTACAAAATCGCAATAGGATTGTTCTGTTGCTTCTTGTTGTAATACCTTTACTTTTTCTATCAGCATATTATTGTGACGTACTGTGTCGCTGTAAAGCACTAATCGGGGGTCCGTTTTTGCTGGCAGTGTTGCCGGTGCCTTGTAATCATACTCGTCTTCTGCATCAATCGTGTTTGCATCAGGTTTAATTTGAAAACAAGGATTATTGTTGCAACGTTTCCAGCTTACATTAATATCATACAAAATTTTGTTGTCAAGAAAGCTTTCGTGTTCGTTAAAATGGTAACATGCTGTATCCCAACGGTCACAAAACTTTGTAATATCAGTATCAGTGTCAATAAATGCGGCATTACATAAAACAAAACAGCTTTTTTGCAACACGTGCAAGTCTGGCAGGGCGGGGCAAAACCGCCAGATAAAACCGCGGGCACGATTATTCAGAGTATTTTTCTTCCAATCTTGATCAAGAAGCGTGACATGTCCACTCAGAATATTACTCTTCCAAGCCCCCCAGTCGTGTATGTCCATCAATTTTGCAGCAGCTTGAATATTCGCGTGTTTCTTGACCACTACCCCGTTGGGGCGGACTTGCTCCACGGGGCCCCCATCGTCCGCTGGGGATTGGTTTGCTTTTAAACATACCATAGCAGCATCTATTTCGTTTTGCATAGCTGCATTGACTTCTTTGCAAAATATTGACACGCTATCACAAGTCTCACGATGTTGTGGCATTTGCAATTTAAGGTTTAATCGAGTAATCTCAAGCCAACCGTTAATAGTTTTAGGCATCTTTCTTTGCCACCTTGTTCGAGTAATTGGTTTGTACGACTCTAGTTTTCGTACATCATAATCAAATCCTGTTTTGGCAATTGCCGTTTGTGTAGGTAATGGTACGAGCATGTCTATTACATTTCGTAACGACCATTGCGGTTGTTGCGGGAATGTAAATGTTTGGCACTGATCTATTGTCGCTTGTAAACGGTGCCGTAACACCCGTATATCGCTAACGTCGGGAGTAGGATCAGCGTCTAATACGTCGAGCTCTAAGCATCGTTTGCGTTCCGCTATTTGCAATCGGTGGCACACCCTATTAAATGCACAAGTATTATATGGTGATTCACATTCATACTCTTCAATGATTTTTTCAACAGTTTCCTTATGTTCCCCTTCTTTTTTTACCAAATGTGTTATCCAATCCCTGTTACTTGTTACCCCCAATACCAATAGGTCCTCGTTTCTGTCAAGCAACACTTTTAGATCACTAAATGGCATACGCGACTCGTATTGTTCGGCACACGTCATCATTTTGTTTAAATGAGCACAAAGTTGTTTTTTTCGGTAATTTTCATCCCACATATCCGAAGTTGGTTCGCTGCTCGGCACTAATTTAATAAATCGTCGCAGCCCCATAAACCCTAACCCCTCTGTTACGGTATTTCTGTCAATTGCACTTTGTAATTGGTTTGTTTCATCGGCTGTATAGGTGGGCACACTTTCATAAAACTTGTAATCATCACATGAGCGGCGCAAGGCAACCATTCGTTTTTGGGGGGTGTCATAATATGTAAACAGATGTGTGTTGCATTTGGCTGCTATTTGCTGTGATTTAGTTGCGTCGATTTCTAAGTCTGTGTTTTCTGTTGTTTTTCTTGCCTTATCCATTCCCCGAATTTCCTCTATAGACGATAAAACACATTTTTCGTTTGCTACCGTGTTTCTTACTATCTGAACTTTTTTATTTAATGAGTTAGGCTGATCGCCAGCAGTAAAAGCAACGTTAAGATGAGCTTGCAAATCCTCAAGCAACTTGACATCGGGTAGATTTTCCGACTCTTTTTCTTCTTCTTCTTCATCAGACCAACCGTAACCACCGTAACCAAGCGGGGTTGGGTTTACTTTTAATCTGGACATGACCGTAACTTGCAATAGACTGTGCTAGCGCATATACACAACGAGCAATAACGATACATTACACAAGACGGCGCAACCGTGATTGTAATGCGTTCGGACACACCGGCCACGTATATGTTTTTCCGCTAAACAAGTGTACCGCAGGCGGTGTATCGTTATGTAAAGTGCCATTCGCAGACATTTTGTAAAATGTTGACGTGCACGACATATGGTGTGCCAATTCATTTAACGTTTCAAATGTTTTTGCGCATGTTTTGCAATGCCATCCATGCCGACGTTCAAATCGAGCCAATGCGACAAACGTTGCGTTTAATTTTGCAACCCACACTTGTGTGTGTTCATTAATGTGGGATTGTCGAGATACTGTGCGTAGTGTGTGCGAATCATTGCGTGCCCATTCTATGCATATTGGTTTGGCATGCGCAATTGTAACATGCAACAATGGCAGTTTGCATTGTACACGACAACTATTTTGGTAAGCTACAGCTTTTCCAGCAAATTGCAATGTTATGTGATACCGATGCCGATGCCAAAACATGTCGCACCACGTTTCGTGCATGTCTATGTGCACACCGTTGGGTGTAATCAGCAATTCAAGCGGCTGCTTGTCTACAACAATTACGCACGTTTTTTCTGCAACCACTACAGTGCTGTCTATACGGCCGGCGATAACATTATGTCCAGCAGCTGCAAAATCGTGTTTGCGATTGCATGCAGCCATTGTTTTTTCAAGAATAATGCTCCAAAGTACCGGTGTTGACGGTGGAACAAACTTTCCCATTGTGTATTTACTGGTGTCATTTTCAATTAAAGGCGCAACTGGAGACAAACTGTTGTATGCCATTTTATGACACCAGAGCAATGTATACAAATCGGTTCGTTGTTTATCTGGTATTGTGCACTGCAATTAGTGTTTGCAATTCCTGCGAAGACTTTTCAGAAACCGTGTGCAGCGCAAGCCAATCAGTTTTCAGTTGCAGCGAGCACAGAACTTTGTTTTTAGCAACGTTGCCCCAACTTGCGCACAAGTGTGATGCAGTAGCAAGTAGGTGGGCAACAAACGTTTACGCAGATGTAAAACACTGTGATGCTGAAATAAAACAAGCATATGAAACACACAGCATAGACACAAAATGTCCGCACGCTGTAAGTTTCCCGCTTATCGGCAACGCAAAGACGTACCACAATGATATGCAAACAATATACTTGTCGCTGTTAGGATTTGTGTATGTCATTTTTGACGCGATTATTGTAGGTGTGTTTTATTCGGATTAATAATCAATGCAATAAATGTGTCACCACGTTAATGTCATTGGATTGTTCGTATTTATAATACTTGCAATGTAACGCAAACGCATGCCCAAGCTTGGAAAATACCAGCTGGGAAGTGTCGGTTCGACATACACGTTGCAACAGACGTTGCACATGCTATGCTCTTGTTTCCATTGCTGCTGTGTGAACGATGTGTGCAAATTGCATAATTTGCACGCAGAACACATTTTTGGGGGAATGTCTACTTGCCAAAACAATGGTGCATCGCGTGGACAGTATGTCGACGGAAAGGGTGGTTCAAATGTAATTAGCTGTGCCATTGTTTGATTGGTGTCTAGTTGCAGGTCTACGTTGCGCACATGACGCAAACAGCCGTTGCAACTAAACAGTGTGCCAGGTGTAATGACAGCGAGTGCACCGTCGCAATTGTACGCGTATGCTGATGCGGAACACACCATTGTGAGGATAAATCGACCGCTTTGCAACGTTTTTCCAGCAAAAACAGACCGCCGCGGTTGAAACAAAAGCCACGTTTTGTTTGTCAGTTGTGCAACTGTTCGCGGTAATTTGTGTGGGTAAGGTCCTTGCAACAAGGTGTCGCACGCGTCAATTTCTTCGTTTCCGTGCAATGGTGCACATACGTCTGTCAACTTCTGTGTATAGTGCAACAACGTGGCGCACATTGCCGACATGGACACTGGACGACCCCACCAATTGCCAATGCGGGGTGTAACCAACGAAGTTGATTTAGGATTTACCACTGCATAACATGTGATGCTTTCAATGTTTAATTGCACGCGTGTTTCGTACGTACGCACAGAGTTATCAATTGCGCTGCAAATTGCAGCTTGGGTCGCGTTCGTGAGATTTACAAACGCCAATTGCACGTGTAACATTGGCAAAGATTGACTTTGTTTTGGCCACCAAAATGTGCTGCGAGCACGCACCATTTTGCGCATATCGTGTCTAGGTATGTCCGCAATAACAGCACACACGCCAACAAGTGTTTTGTTGATGTGAGCGCACACGTTCGACGAGCACGCTGCCGATGTCCAATGCGTAACGTCAACGCTAAACTTTAGATCAAAGTCCATGACATCATACATCATGCTATTGTTTGACGTGATGCTGCACACAATGCTGTTCATAACCATTTTGCGCTGATGTCGTCGCCACCATCTAGCAATTTTTGTAACAGCCCAATCGTGCACAATGTTTGGTGTTAGGCGTGGGGTTTGGTGTATTGACACACCAGTAACATAGCACGTCAATTGCGCAAGCATGCGTACGCGACGTTCGTCTTTAGCTGATTCCCACTGAACAACATTGCCGGTAACACAATCAATGGCCCAATCAGGTGTGTTGGCTCGCGAGATGTACATTGTCATGCTAACATCCTGCGATTTAAATCGTTGTCGTTTTGCAGCGTGCGTCTCTTGAGCAGTCCAGTACGCCGCATTGTGCAATGATGTCGTCACTGTTTGTTTTTGAGAAGCGGATGTTCGTATTGCGGTGCATTTGTCGCAGTATTGCCACGGTGCAACACTTAGCGTACAGCACTCAGCACACAAAAACACATTGGCAGTTTGTGTGTTACACTGTATGCTTAATTGATTTGTTGTTGGGTCCATATTTGTTATTATTGCCCACAAGTACGACTCGACGGTCCACGCCAAGGTGGGCTGCACAGGTGTAAACAAGTTGTTGTCAAAATTTACAATTGCAGTGTTGGCTTTCGTCGCCAAACGTGGTTTGCACATTGGGTACATGCTGCATTTGCCTTCGTGGTAAGCAATTAATTTTTGGGCACGTGTAGCATTGGTTGCCAAAGGAAAACGTACGCGGCATCTCATGCACAATCCGCCCCGCGACGGTGTGCGTCCTGGGCCATTTGTGTTAATGTGCCGCGTCGCAGCAGGAAGATGTGCCAATGCATTTTGAGCACCGTTAAGGTTCAATAATGGCAAACTCATGTTATAAATGCTCAATAAACAATTAACAATACCTTTGAATATAATAGTCTGTTGTTTTTTATCTGGCACTTGTGGGTTTCCCAAGGAATTAATAATAAGTTGTTGTTACAGTCAAATACATGCCCCACGCAACAAACACAACAAGTAACAGCATTACGGCCACATGAAATTGTTGATGCATGTGCATGTGCGGTGACATTGGTTGCACTGCATTAAATAACACAATGTTTTGTTTCTGAAGCAATTGTTGCGCACAATATGCATCGTCAATTGTTTGAAGGTTTGTATCAAATCCCATAACAACAACGGCGCTGGTGTCCAACGTTTGCAGTGCACTGTGCCAAGTGCGAATTAGTTCAGCGCATAGGTTTGGCCAGTATTCGGGTTCTTTTGATTTAACGTATTTGAAGTGGCCACAAAATACAATAAATCGTGCTGTGCTCGTGTGTACCAGTGTTGCCGTTACACGGTTCCCTTTGCATGCTTTTATTTCTGCAGCAGTCATTGTTGTAGCAACAGAGTTGAAAGCCGCTTGCAAAATATCTGCAGGATATTGCACTTTGTCGCACGCCTGTTGTCCATACAAGACCATTTGAGAGTTGGAGGGGTCAGTTTCCGAAACGTCCGGCACCAATTCTGGTGCCATCTGAAAGTGCGCATCCATTGATTGTCGCTCGTCTGCAACATTTGCCTCCATCAACAGCGTTGC
>TARA_B110000902_G_scaffold16808_1_pt1 | contig 18255 bp, 13 predicted proteins | sample TARA_B110000902 | Tara Oceans TARA_B110000902 (sample SAMEA4398009) | marine metagenome | biome: Polar Biome; feature: [SRF] surface water layer (ENVO:00010504); material: water (ENVO:00002006), including particulate matter (ENVO:01000060) such as... | depth 5 m | reverse complement strand
TCGAACTATCGAACTATCGAACTATCGAACTATCGAGTAATCGATTTTATTATCTTCACGACATGAAAAAATTAGCGTTACACTGGAAAATATTAATCGCCATGGTTCTTGGGGTTATTTTCGCAATCCTTTCAATGAAATTTGGATGGAACAAATTCACGGCTGATTGGGTAGATCCATTTGGCAGCATCTTTATCAATGCCTTGAAATTGATCGCAGTTCCACTTGTATTGTTCTCAATCATAACAGGCGTTTCAGGAATGGGGGATCCGTCAAAACTCGGCCGGATTGGTGCGAAAACGCTTGGCTTGTATTTAGTGACAACCGTAAGTTCTATTGGAATAGGGTTGTTGTTGGTCAATACACTCGCTCCTGGCTTACAATCAAATGAAGAGACACGGTTGAATCACAGACTTCAATATGAATTGTGGGCAGAAGAAACAAGCACTGAAGTTATTGATGGGAGGCATGAATTAAAAACGGCGTCTGCTGAACAAATTACGAAGGCACAGATGTCCTACAAAGGTTCGACAGAAAAAAAAGAATACAAAACCGCTGCAGACAAGAGAAAAAAGGCAGATAAGGCAAGTTCAGAAGGTGCTGCTCCTGGTCCATTAAAAGCACTTGTAGATATGGTTCCAAGTAATATTATAATTGCGATGGGAGACGGTCGCTTAATGCTTCAAGTTATCTTCTTCGCCTTGCTTTTTGGGATCTCAATGGCGTTTTTACCAAAAGAAAAGACTGGTGCAGTATTTGATTTCTTTACAGGAATGAATGAAGTGTTTATTAAAATGGTTCATATTATAATGCGAGGCGCACCGTTTTTTGTGTTCTGTTTAATGGCAGGAGTTTTAGCGCGTTCAGCTGACACATTGGATTCTTTACTAGATATTTTTGTTCAGTTGTTGGGTTATTCATTGCTCGTTGTTGCTGGACTGGCTTTGTTAATGTTTGTGTTTTATCCTCTGTTGATGCGTTTGTTTGGAGTTAAAATTGGTTACCAAAAATTCTTCAAAGGAATGAGTCCTGCCCAGTTCTTAGCATTTTCAACAAGTTCAAGTGCAGCAACATTACCCGTTACAATCGAATGTGTGACCGACAACCTTGGTGTTCCAGAAGAATCAACAGATTTTGTATTGCCAATTGGAGCAACCGTAAATATGGATGGAACATCTTTATATCAAGCAATTGCAGTTATTTTCTTAGCGCAGTATTTTGATGTTGATTTAACGATTGGCCAGCAATTGGGAATCGTGGTTACGGCAACTCTAGCTTCTATTGGAGCGGCTGCTGTTCCTGGCGCAGGATTGATTATGCTTATGGTTGTTCTTGAATCTATCGGTTTGAATCCAATGTGGGTAGCAATTGTTCTTCCAATGGATAGAATTCTTGACATGTGCAGAACTGTGATTAACGTTACGAGTGATGCTACTGTGGCTGCTATTGTTGCGAAGAGCGAGAAAATGAAGTTTAATGATGTGAAGGAACCTTCGAAAGGTGAATAGAAGCGATAATAATTATGACATATAAACAAGGAAGAAGTTTTCCGCCATCAGCTCACGGCGCTGGGTTGATATTTGCGTTTATGGCCATCTTTATTGTTTACCTCTCCGATAATCATTATTGGATTTTGTCTTTCATTTATATTACACTTTGGATAATGTTTTCTAGAACGAAAATTGATACTTCGGGTATTTCCGAAGGCGTAATTGTTCGAAAATATGGCTTGTTCCCGTTTCTGTTCAGTAGTAAAATAAATCTAAAGAGTTTCGATGCAGCTGTGATAAAACAAATTAATGTTAGCTACAGAACTACTCAAAGCACAGGCTTTTTTGTTATTTCATCCCAAAAGAATTCAAGTTCATTTACCGCCGTTCAACTCAAACATAAAGGGAAGTATGAGTTTGAAACGTTGTTTAAAGGCACCAATGATGAGATCATGGAGTTTATAAAAGCAAATTTGACCGAGACTCATTTGAAATTCTATAAAGGAATACCAAAACCTCAGTTTGAAATTAAGATTTAAAGGTGTGCGTTGCGGTAATGGTATTGAATTCAATATGAAAGCCCAAACATAATCGTTCCTCTTCATCTGATTTTTCTGACAATCCAAAATTATAGTTGTGTGCCAGCAGTTCCGCCTTCTTTTGATGCTTGAGTTCTTTTTTATAAAAGCTTTTCCTTAAGATAGTGTCCTGTATGACTGGCTTCGCATTGAATCATTTCTTCTGGTGTTCCCATAAAGACAATTTCGCCGCCATTTACACCACCTTCTGGACCTAAATCAATAACGTAATCTGCACATTTTACAACATCCAAATTGTGTTCGATGACTATAATCGAATGTCCAGCATTGATTAATTCATTAAAGGCAATTACCAACTTGTTGACATCGTGGAAATGAAGACCTGTTGTCGGTTCATCGAATATAAATAGAGTAGGGGCGCTTGATTTTCCCTTTGAAAGGAAGGAAGCGAGTTTAATTCGTTGTGCCTCACCGCCGCTTAACGTACTTGAAGCTTGACCCAATTTCAAATAACCCAAACCAACTTTTACAAGAGGTTCTATTTTTTGCATAATCTTCTTTTCAATTCGCTCGTCAAATTGACTGAAGAAATCGTAAGCGGATTGAATGTCCATTTCGAGTAAGTCTGAAATGGACTTTCCTTGAAATTCAATATCTAAAGTTTCATTTTTATAACGCGTTCCGTTGCATTGCTCACAAGTAAGATGAACGTCAGCCATGAACTGCATTCCAACTGTGATTTCACCTTCACCTTCGCATACTTCACAGCGCCCTCCTTCAACATTGAAACTGAAGAAACCAGGTTTGCATCCTCTTGTTTTGGCAAGTGGAAGTCGCGAATATAGTTCTCTGATGTCATCAAATGCCTTTACATAAGTGATCGGGTTACTTCTTGACGATTTACCAATTGGGTTTTGATCTACAAATTCAACTGCTTTAATATGTGTTAAGTCGCCCGAAAACGATCTGAAATCACCTTGTTTGTCGCCATAAATCCCAAGATGCTTTCGAACAATTGGAAGTAAGATATTTTTAACCAATGTTGACTTTCCAGAGCCACTAACGCCTGTGACGCAGACCAAGCTGTGCAATGGAAATGAGACATCGATATTCTTTAGATTGTGCAAGCAAGCACCTTCTATCGTAAGTTTGTTTTTCGTTTTTCTTCGCGTCGATGGAACAGGAATTTTTTCTTTACCCGTTAAATAATCCGCGGTTAGACTGTTCTTGGCGTTGATCAGTTTTTTGTGGGTTCCTTGAAATACAATTTCACCCCCATAAACTCCAGCCATTGGACCAATATCGAGGATTTCATCCGCTGCTTGCATAATGTCTTCTTCATGCTCAACAACGATCACCGTGTTTCCGACATCGCGCAGGGACCTCAGCACTTTAATCAATTTTGTCGTGTCTTTCGGGTGCAATCCAATTGAAGGTTCATCCAAAATATACATCGATCCAACCAAGCTGCTTCCCAATGAGGTTGCTAGATTAATTCGCTGCGATTCTCCTCCTGAAAGTGAATTTGATTGTCGGTTAAGAGTTAAGTAACCCAATCCAACTTCTTGTAAAAACTCAAGTCGACTAACAATTTCAGGTAAAATTCTTTTCGTTACTTGAGCATCGTGTTTGTTTGGTTTTAATCCATTGAAGAATTTCAAACTGTCATCAACCGGAGAAAGTACAACCTCTGTAATTGACTTTCCGCCAATTTTAACGTAGCTCGCATCTTTTCTCAATCGCGTTCCTTTACAATCCGGACATTCTGTTTTTCCTCTATAACGAGACAGCATTACGCGGAATTGAATCTTGTAGGATTTGCTTTCAACGAATTTGAAGAAGTCATTGATTCCTTTTACTTTTTTATTACCATTCCAAAGAAGGTCCAATTGCTCGTGGCTTAACTCTGCAATGGATCTATGAATTGGGAAATCGAAATCCGAAGCTTGATCGATGAACTTGTCTCTGTAACGGCTCATTTTCTCTCCTTTCCAAGCAATTACCGCTCCTTCGTAGACACTTAACTCCTTGTTTGGAATCACAAGGTTGTTGTCTATTCCTATAACCTGCCCAAAGCCTTCACACGATTTACACGCTCCAAATGGATTGTTGAATGTGAAGAAATGTTCGTTCGGTTCTTGGAACTCCATCCCATCCAATTCAAACCGACTGGAAAATTGTTGGCTTTTGTTTTTGCTAATTACTTTTATTTCGCATTCTCCGTCACCCTCGGCAAATGCCAATGAAATAGAATCACCGTATCGAGAAACGTTGTCATCATCTGAAAAGTCAATACCGATTCGATCCACGACCAAGAATGCATTTTCAATTCCCTTTGGTGGCTTAGCTATGATGTCTTCGAGAAGAATGAATTCATCTTTTAAATACAACCGAACATATCCTTGTTGTTTAAGAATCGCCAATTGTTTCTCTTTTCCATACTTTTTAAAACCCGGAAGCGGACTTAAAACAATGCATTTTTCACCCTTCTCTTGTTTCCGAAGAAAATCCACAACGTCAGAAATGGTATGTTTTCGAACAAGATTTCCAGAAATAGGGGAGATTGTTTTTCCAATTCGAGCAAAGATGACTTTTAAGTAATCGTAAATTTCAGTGCTCGTTCCAACCGTTGATCGCGGATTGTTAGAAGTTACTTTTTGCTCGATGGCAATTGCCGGAGCGATTCCTTTTATATAATCCGTTTCAGGTTTGTTCAACTTCCCAAGGAATTGACGCGCATAAGAAGAAAGGCTTTCGATATACCTTCGCTGACCTTCTGCATATAAAGTATCAAAGGCTAAAGAAGATTTCCCAGATCCCGAAAGTCCTGTGATTACGGTAAACTTTCCGTGTGGAATTTTGACGTCAATGTTCTTTAAATTGTGAACCCTTGCGCCTTTTATTTCAATGTTCTTCTGCTTCAATTCTATGTCGTTTTTGAGATCAATAAAGGTAACCATTAATTGATTCAATTAAAATGGATTTATGCCGAAAGTTTATAGAATTATTCTTTCCATTTCATTCAATGTATCATAAATATGAAACAGCTATTTGTTTGTTTTATTTTGATTGCAAATTGTTCCTCATGTAGCAAGGCTTTAATGGAAAGGAGAAATATTTAGTAGGTTACTATTGGGTTGAAATTTAGTATTTAAAGGAGTTCAGAAGGGGTAAATTGATCATTAATAATTCAAAATTATCTTCAAACGGCCCCAACCTTTTCAAATAACAATACGTTTTAGTATTTGTACTGACGAAAATTAAGAATTTATGCAGTTTTATTGCCAATTCGGATATTTTGTCTATATTGTAAGTCAATTATTAATTAAAAACGCGGAAGCCTATAGATTATAACATTACTCTTAAACAAGTTTGATCACAAAGATTGAAACTACTTAAACTGGTAAGTTATGATAAAGGAGAAAATCGATGACCGCGATTTAGTCACAGCATATATTAATGGGGACGAAAAAGCTTTTGAAGCGTTATTAATACGTCATAAAGATAAGATCTACCGGTTTATCAATATGAAAGTTCGTGACGGTGCATTAGCACAGGACATTTTTCAAGATGCTTTTATTAAAATAGTAAACACGCTTAAGGCGGGGAACTATAACGAGGAAGGGAAATTCTTGCCTTGGGCGATGAGAATCGCACATAACTTAGTCATTGACTATTTTAGAAAAAACAATAAGGTGAAGCTTATTTCAGAGTCTTCTTCTCAACGTAATGATTTCAATATTTTCCATACTATTAAAATGGAGGACGAAAATGTCGAAGAAGAAATGACAAGAGTAGAACTTGAATCACAAATGGTAGATCTTATTGAATTTTTACCTCAATCGCAGAGTGATATATTAAAAATGAGAATATTTAAAGAGATGTCGTTTAAGGATATTGCTGATTTAGAGGGTATCAGCATCAATACTGCTCTTGGAAGAATGCGTTATGCACTTATCAATCTGCGTAAAATGATTGAAGAGAATGACCTTGTAATCCACTTCTAAAAGCAAATGAAAATAGTGTTGTATTAGTTTTCGAAATATGCACTGTTTGTGTAGTAGTGATAGTAAGTTATAAAATTCTGTCTCGGTTCATCCGAGACAGGATTTTTTTGTTCAATTAATAGCAAAGAACCAGCGCATTAAGACTTGCAGAAAGCAAATAATAGTTTTGTCTCAATGGAAATTGAAAATGACTGATTGATTTTTTCCACTAACTATTTCCAGTTAGCAAATATAGGCCCCACTCCCTAAGAAAGAAAACAAATTTATCAAGTGCAGACAACGGGCAAGGTTGTATAAATTTTTGATATACCCAGGTATCGAGATCGTTCCGAGTGAGTAGAGAATTGAAATCGAACAATCAAACAATCAATCAATACGTCATGTACCGGTCCTTCTTTTCTTGATAGATATCAGCAAAAGGTACTAATATTCCAGTTTCTTCAACGTTACCGAATTCAGGATTAACAGCAGTTCCGAATGTTTTCATCGATGGAGATAAGTTCATATAGATGTTGACTAATGGAGGAATGTATTCACCCCGTTCTTTTACATAAGCATTCAAAACTTTAAATCCCTCTTTGAAATCGAGACCTTTCAATAAAGAATCACATTCCGCAGAATCGTAATCTTGTTCTAAGGGGCGGAATGGTTTCATTAGTTGATCTGAGTCCGGGAAATAATAATGCATAAAGTGCAAAAGGAAATCTCTCGCTTCTTCGTTATACGTCGGATACATCGTCACCTTTCCGAAGAAGTACATTATTTCTAGGTGCGTTTTAACAATCGCTCCCAAACCATCCCAAATATTATCCAAAGCAAAAAGTCCTTTTCTTGGATTTACTGTTGGCTGAAAATTCGGCTGAACCCAGCTTCTTCCCAATTCAATTGTGTTCGGCAAGTAGTTGTCAATAAATTGATCCGTAAACGAGAAGTAGTGCGCTGTTGAAAGCTCTATATTTTCTCTATCTGCAAGAACTTTTTGACACAGTATAAATCTGTAACCTCCAATGATTTCCTCATCCTCAGGCGACCAAACAATCAATTGATCGTAGCAATTTTCTGAAGTGTCAAATTCATCCAAATCTAAGGATTGACCTGTTCCACCTCCTGACGCTCTGAATGTCACTTCTCTCAACCGTCCTATTTCTTTTAAAACATTTGGAGAGTTATGAATATTGATACAATATATTTTATTTCCACCTTTCCGCGTTGGGCGCAAAAATCGATCTGGATTTAATTCTTTTTTAAGAATAGCCTTGTCTATTGGTTCTATAATAGGTTCCATATTATAACTGCTTTCTAAGTTCGTAAACCTTTTCTTTTATTTCTTGAGCCAATTCATTGTCGTTCGGGTTATTCATTAAATAGTCCCTATCAATAGGATCGCCAACGACAAATTGCATGTGTTTTTTTCTCTGTTTGAAAAGCTCGCTAACAAGGTACAACATTTCAATGTTAGATTTAACACCTATTGCCTTTCTGAAACGATACAATCCATAAAAAAATCGAGAGAGTTCTCCGTCTATATAAATGGGAATAATCGTTCTGTCACATTCCTTAGCATACGTAACAAAGGTTTTTTTCCATTCAAGATCTCTAATAATTCCGTTTTCTTTTCGACTTACCATTCCTGCAGGGAAAATGCAAACCGCATCTTCAGATTCAAACAGTTCCTTAACCTGATTCCGAATAGAGCCTTTATTCTTGCCATGTTTATTGATGCCAACAAACATACCTCTCATGTTTTCAATATTCAATAGAATGTCGTTCACAATGAATTTCAAGTCTTCCCGATGTCCACGCAATGCCGATACCAAAATCATGGCATCCATTCCTCCCAGTGGGTGGTTGAGCGCAATGGTAATCTTTCCTTTCTTGGGAATTTTCTCGATTCCTTTAACGGATAACGTGATGTCCATATAATCAACCGCAGCTTGACACCAATCTGTGTTTTTCTTGTCTCTATTGTACTCTAGAAAATGATTGACTTCTTTCTCGTGAAGGGTGTATTTCAGATATTGAACTATTCCTTGAGGCAAACGTTTTGCAAGCTTGGGGTTCTTACTCTCAAGCAGTCGTTTTACGTCAATAAATTTGTCTTCACTCATATCTGATGCGAATTTAATTTAATTCTCCGTCTAGACTTTAACTCTCATTTTGTTTTTATTCACAATTCAAGTTTAAAAATAAGCTCTTTTTTCCGTCAGAAGATCAATACTCTACTATAGTTTATTGTAGTTTTGTACACCTAAAATAATACCATCTATAGTTATGATTGAATTATCGGATCGATTACAAGCAATGGAAGAGTCAGCAACTATTGCTATGTCTCAAAAAAGTAGAGAATTGAAGGCTGAAGGACTTGATGTAATATCATTGAGTTTGGGAGAGCCAGATTTCAATACTCCTGAATTTATTAAGGATGCAGCAATTCAGGGAATGAAGGATAATTACACAAAGTATACGCCCGTTCCTGGTTATGAAGATCTGCGTCAAGCGATTTCAAATAAGTTTAAAAGAGATAATAATCTTGATTATCCGATAAATCAAATTGTAGTGTCGACTGGAGCGAAGCAGTCAATTGCAAATGTTGTATTGAGCATGGTGAATAATGGAGATGAGGTTATTATTCCAGCACCGTATTGGGTTTCATACATTGAAATCGTAAAGGTATCGGAAGGAATTCCTGTGGCAATTAGCGCGGGGATTGAAAATGATTTTAAAATTACTGGTGCGCAATTAGAGTCTGCGATTACTAAGAAAACGAAAATGGTTATCTTTTCTACTCCTTGCAATCCAACGGGCTCCGTTTACAACAAAGAAGAACTTAGAGATTTGGCAGATGTGTTGGTGAGGTATCCACATATTGTTGTTATTGCCGATGAAATCTATGAACATATTAATTTTGGAACGAAGCACGAAAGTTTGGCTCAGTTTGCTGATATTAAAAAACAAGTAGTTACGATCAATGGTGTTTCAAAGGCATGGGCAATGACAGGTTGGAGATTGGGATACATTGGAGCGAGCAAAGAAATCGCTGCTGCATGTTCTAAGATTCAAGGCCAGTTTACGTCGGGGACTTCTTCAATTACACAACGTGCGGCAATTGCTGCAATGAATGCAGATCCGATTGTGTTGGTAGATATGATTGCAGCATTTAAATCAAGAAGAACGTTGGTTTTAGATGCTTTGAATGAAATTGAAGGCGTTATAACAAACGTTCCAGGAGGTGCATTCTATGTTTTTCCTGATGTTTCGTACTTTTATGGTAAATCCTATAACGGTAGAACTGTAAATAACGGAAGTGATTTAGCGTTGTATATATTGGATGAAGCTCTTGTAGCTTTGGTAACAGGAGAGGCCTTCGGTGATCCGAATTGTATTCGAATCTCTTATGCAGCCTCGGAGGAAACGTTAATTGAAGCAATGAAAAGAGTGAAAGATGCGCTTGAAAAATTAAAATAATGGATGTAAAATCTATATTTAATCAGTTTACTCAAAAACGAATTCTGGTTCTGGGAGATGTCATGATTGACGCTTATTTACGAGGTCAGGTGACTCGAGTGAGCCCTGAAGCCCCAGTACCAATTATTAATTTATCCAAGTCTGATGAACGGCTGGGGGGAGCAGCAAATGTTGCCTTGAACCTATTGTCTTTAGGCGCAGAACCAATTCTTTGTTCTTTGGTTGGAAACGACTCAGCCGGAAATACATTTGATAAGTTAATGACCGAAAGAGGTCTTTCTATCGAAGGAATTGTAAAAAGTAGCGACCGCAAGACAACGGTTAAGACGAGAGTTATTGGGAACAATCAACATTTGCTAAGAATCGATGAGGAGGAAATTTCTCCGTTGAATTCAGACCAAGAGCTTGAAGTAATAAACAAGGTTAAATGGTTTTTAAGCTCCATTGATGCTATCATTTTAGAAGATTACAATAAAGGTGTTTTGACAGATCGCGTTATTCGTGAAGTTGTCAAAATAGCCAACGCGAGTAATGTTATCGTTGCTGTTGATCCCAAAAAAGACAATTTCTTTTCTTACGAAAATGTGACATTGTTTAAGCCAAATTTGAAAGAACTAAAGGAAGGCTTAAATCTAGATTTCAATTTTAAAAACGGAAAAGAAAGATTCGAAGAGGCGATCGTAAAGTTAGAAGCTAAAATAAACAACAAGATTAGTTTTGTGACCTTGTCTGAACATGGCGTTTATATTAAATCGGAAGTAGGACAATCCTATCTTCCTGCACATATTAGAAACATTTCCGACGTAAGTGGAGCAGGGGATACAGTGATATCTGTTGCTACATTGTGCCTAGCAGTTGGCTTGGAACATAAACAAGTTGCGGAAATTGCAAATCTAGCAGGAGGCTTGGTTTGTGAAGTCAGTGGAGTAGTACCTATCGATAAAAAATTATTGATGGATGAAGTTCTTAAATTAGTTAAAGAATGACAATTAGAGATCTTCGGGAACGAATGAATTTATTCATTTACGATTCAAAACGTAAAGTTTTAGGAGCGTTGTCGTTTCTTAATGTCTTGGTTTCTTTGACGGCGCTCGGCGTCCTAGTTTACATCTACGGTTTTCCACAAACTGAAGAATCTAAAGAGGCTTGTTTCAGTTTGATAGAAGCTAGTTTTGCATTCTACATTGTCCGTTTCTTGCTCAAGCTATTTTACGATTTTAATCCGCTTAAGTTCATTCGGCAAAATTGGTTTGAATCCTTAATAATGCTCTTGTTGATCTTCGAAGGATTCAACTATAACTTTATGGGCGGAATGGTTCTAGACAAGGTCTTTGTATCTATCGGATTTAATGAATTTGGTGCTTTATCGGCTATTTTCGTTCAGCTCTTTATCTTTATTATTATCCTTAACAACCTTTTTAAAGAGCGTAATTTTAAGCCTTGGATGAAGATTCATCCCGGCTGGTTGTTTACGATTTCAATTCTAGCAATGACCATTGTTGGAGGGTTGCTGTTGATGCTTCCCGAGATGTCAAGAGTGGAGGGTGGTTTGCCAGCAATGGATTCGATGTTCTTGTCCATGTCATCGGTGAGTGTAACAGGACTTTCGACAATAGATATCTCTGAAACGTTAACGTTCAAAGGACAAATGGTTGTTCTTGTTTTAATAAAATTGGGTGGTCTGAATACAATCGCATTTGGTGCTCTAATGCTTGTTGTCGCTAAATTTGGCGTAGGGATCAAATACCACGAATTAATTGAGGATTTTGTAAACAGAGATTCTATTCTAAAAGCGAAATCAATGCTTGCGAAGATCGTTCTTTGGGCAACTGCTTTTGAAGTAATTGGGATCGTACTTTTGTTTATTGGCTTCGGATCTCAAGGCGCTGAATTTTCCGATACCGGCAGCCGGCTGTTTCATTCTGTTTTTCATGGCGTATCTGGATTTAACAATGCAGGACTTTCAACATTGCCTGGTGGATTGATGTATGAGCATGTGGTCCACAATACTTTTGTTCATACAATTATTCTGATTCTGTTCTTCCTTGGAGGGTTCGGAATGATCTATGTATTTGATATTTTTGAAGTCAAACGTTTGCGCGAAAGAATGCGCCAACCATGGAAGACAATAGAATTCGGGACTAAGATTTCTTTGTACTTTACTTTGGGCTTACTGCTTCTAGGAGCACTTGTGTTTATCATCTTTGAGTGGAACAATACACTTAAAGATCAGGGGACGGTGAGCAGCGTAGTAACATCGTTATTTCAATCAATGACAACTCGAAATGCAGGGTTTAGTGTTGTTGGTACAAATGAACTGTCTACGCCGGTGATAATTGTTTTTCTGTTTCTAATGTTTATTGGAGCTTCTTCAGGTTCGGCAGGTGGTGGTATTAGGACCTCAACGTTCGCGATTATGTGGGCTGCGGTAATTTCGACAATTAAAGGAAAAAAGCATACTGAGTTATTTAAAAGAACAATATCCAATGAATTGGTAATGAAGGCTTTTGCCGTGTTTCTATTCTTTGTAGTTGGTAATATAATTGGACCTTTTGTCCTCGCAATTTCCGAAGCCGATTTATTGACAAGTGGGAAATATGACTTTATGGATTTGGTATTTGAACACGTTTCGGCAGCAAGTACCGTGGGATTATCGAGAGGAATAACGCCAGAATTGAGCGGAGTTGGTAAATTTGTACTCATAATTGCAATGTTTATTGGTCGTGTTGGAACGTTGACATTGGCTTATTTGGTTGGTAAAGCGGTGATTAGTAAGAATTATAAGTATCCAAACGGCCATACGATGGTTGGATAAATAACGTGTATGACGGAAAAGAAAGTAGTAGTTAAGCCTTACAATAGTGACGATTCTTCGAAAAAAGAAGAAGTTGCCGAAATGTTTAATAACATCTCAAAACGATATGATTTTTTAAATCATTTTCTTTCATTGGGAATTGATAAACTTTGGAGAAAAAAGGCCATTAAGCAACTCAAAGAAATTAAGCCCAAAAAAATATTAGATATTGCTACTGGAACGGGCGATTTTGCAATTGCGGCATTAAAATTGAATCCAGATGAAGTAATAGGTGTTGACATTTCACAAGGAATGTTGGACATGGGAATTCAAAAAATGGACAAAAGAGGTTATGAGAATACAATTAAGATGATTTTGGGCGATTCTGAAAAGCTTCCGTTTGAGGATAATTATTTTGACGCCTTAACCGTTGGCTTTGGAGTTCGAAATTATGAAAATCTTGAAAAAGGACTTTCTGATATGCATCGAGTACTTCAACCAGGCGGTAAAGCTGTAATTCTTGAATTCTCGAAGCCTAAGAAATTTCCAGTGAAGCAATTTTTCGGGTTTTATTCGAAGCGCTTGATTCCATTTATTGGCAAAACAGTTTCTAAGGACAAACGTGCTTATGCGTATTTACCTGAATCGGTTGAAGCGTTTCCAGAGGGCCAAGCGTTTATGGATATCATGACGAAAACAGGATACAATAAAGTTGATTCTATACTGGTAAGTGGTGGTATCGCGACAATTTATAGCGGAATTAAGTAATATAATCTGACTTGAAAAAACAATATCAAATAGACCTTTTCGTTTTATCTTCAATGAAGATTGCATTGTTATTCTGTATTGGATTGTCATTCAGTTCTTACGCCCAAAAGGAAAAGTCAAAGAACTATCGTAAATTCGACGATAAGCTCTTGCATTTTGGGTTTATGTTAGGTGGGAATACAGCTGATTTTACAGCATATCAAAAATTAAATACCTTTGAACTTTATGGTTTAAAATCTTTAGAGAACAAAAGCGCTGCTGGCGGTCAAGTTGGAATTGTAACAACTTTAAAAGTTGGTACTCCAGTTGTTCGTCTGCGTTTCATCCCAACACTTTCATTTCAAGAACGCATTTTACAATACACGTTTGTCAATCCAGATACGACTTCATCCGTCGATATTTTTAATGAAGAACGGGTTAATTCTACTAATTTGGATTTCCCATTGATGTGGCAATTCAGAACGATTCGACACAACAATTTTGCATCGTATGTTTTGTTAGGAGGTCAATACTCTCTCGATTTGCAGTCTCAAGAAGATGCCAGTCAAGATTTTATAGATCCATTTATTAAAATCAAGAGGCATGATTTTCAAGCGCAACTCGGATTAGGAGTTGAATTCTTCGCGCCCTATTTTAAATTTGGAATGGAAGTGAAGTATTCGCATGGCTTGATCAATTCATTTATACAAGACAATACACCATCCTCTGATCCAGTGCAGAAGCTATACAATAAAGTATGGTGGTTCTCTATTATTTTCGAAGGATAGATTTAGTTTAGAATGATGAGTAATGGGTTGTAAGTTGTGGTTCTCAACTATCTTTGAAGCTTAGAATTTAATTATGATTCATTATTATTAATTCATATTTAAAATGGAATCAACAACAATCCAATTTCAAGCAACGCCAGAACAGTCTAAGGATGATGTTTATTTGCGTAATCGTATTTCAAAAGAACTTTCTCTCGATTTAAATGAATTTGAATTTTCTTGGAGAAGAAGGTCAATTGATGCGCGAAAAAGAGACGTGAAAGTCAACTGTACATTCGATGTTTTTGAAGCTGGAAATGAACCTGTTATTGAAAAGTCATTCACTCCAAAAAACGTTGAAGGCAAACAAAAAATCGCAATTATTGGATCTGGGCCTGCGGGATTGTTCGCAGCGCTTCAAGCTTTAGAGTTGGGATTAAAACCTGTTATTTTCGAAAGAGGAAAAGACGTTCGGTCGAGAAGAAGGGATCTTGCGGTTTTGAATAAAGAATCCATCGTTAATCCAGAATCGAATTATTGTTTTGGAGAAGGCGGAGCTGGAACGTATTCCGATGGTAAACTCTATACGCGTGCTAAAAAGCGCGGTGATATCAAACGAGCATTGGAGTGGTTTGTCCAATTTGGCGCCACTGAAGAAATAATGGTTGATGCACATCCGCACATTGGAACGAATAAATTGCCACAGATAATTGTTTCCATGCGCGATACCATTATTGAACATGGTGGTGAAGTTCGCTTCGAAAAAAAAGTAACAGATATCATTACTGAGAATGGTGCGGTAAAAGCTTTAGAAATAAACGGTTCCGACATTCATGAATTTACAGATGTCATAATCGCAACTGGACATTCTGCCAGAGATATATTTGAACTGTTCCATGCGAAGAAGTGGAAATTAGAAGCCAAAGCTTTTGCTTTGGGCGTTCGGATTGAACACAGCCAAGACCTTATTGACACGATTCAATACAACGGCCGATTGAACGATGATTTTCTACCGCCAGCGAGTTACTCTCTGGTTGCTCAAATTGACGGGCGCGGTGTGTACTCTTTCTGTATGTGTCCCGGTGGAATTGTCGCTCCCTGCGCTACGAATCAAGAAGAGGTAGTGACAAATGGTTGGTCGCCTTCCAAACGTAACAATCCGTACTCAAATTCGGGAATTGTAGTTTCAGTTTCGCCAGAAGATTTTGATAATTACGAAAATGATCCTTTGGTTTGTTTGAAGTTTCAGCAAGAAGTGGAACGCAGATGTTGGGAAGCAGCTGGGAAAACACAAAATGTTCCTGCACAGCGTTTGTTGGATTTCATGAACGGCAAGGTTTCATATGATTTACCAGAAACATCGTACCATCCGGGAATGACTAGTCTTGACTTGAATGAAGTACTCCCAAAGATGATCTCTACACGACTGAAAGGTGCGTTTGAAGAGTTTGGTCGAAAGATGAGTGGTTACCTCACAAACGACGCCGTATTGCACGCTCCGGAGTCTAGAACTTCATCTCCAATTCAAATCCCAAGAAACGAAGATCTTCAGCACCCAGATGTCAGAGGAGTTTATCCATGTGGCGAAGGCGCGGGTTACGCGGGTGGAATTATATCGGCGGCAATTGATGGAATGAAATGCGTTAAAGCAATCGCGGAGAAATCTAGGGTTGAAATTGATGTTTGAGATCTTAGATCTTAGAATGTAGTCGGTCAAAGTCTAGGCAGATCCAGAACCATTTAAAATTCAACCTTATAGGTGCAATTACTCAAATGGTACAAAATGTAACCTGACATTTGTTTTATTTAATTTTTTTCTACCCTTTTAAATGAATAAAACTTTTTTGTTCTTTCGAAATCTGTTACTGGAATTTCAAACCAATTAATTGTATTCTTCATTATATCTGTTTTTTAGGTTAATACTGATACAAATTTATTTGCAGTTGTAACGGATTACGTCAGGGGTAGTTTTTAATGTTATTTTTCTTTATCAATCCAAGCGTCAATTCGTTCTTCAAAAATGTAAAGTGGAACACATCCTGTTTTTAAGAAGATATCGTGGAACGTTCTGATGTCGTATTTATCGCCCAAAGCCAATTCAGCTTTCTTACGCATTTTAAGAATGTGAATCATACCAATTTTGTATCCCGTTGCTTGGCCTGGCATAACAATGTAGCGTTCAATCGCCTTGGTGCATGAGTTTTGTGAATTCGGGGTGTTCTCCATCAAATACGCAATTGCTTCCTCTCGTGTCCATTTGTCTTGGTGAATGCCAACGTCTACTACAAGCCGACAAGCGCGCCAAAGCTCCATTGCCAATCGGCCAAAATCGGAGTACGGGTCTTCATAGAATCCCATTTCTTTAGGAAGGTATTCGCAATACAATCCCCATCCTTCGCCATACGCTGTATACCACAAGCGCTTTCTGAATTCAGGAAGTCCTTTTAACTCTTGGGCAATAGTTGTTTGCATGTGGTGTCCCGGAATTCCTTCGTGAAAAGCCAATGCTTCCATTTCATACTTCGGCATGTCTGCCATTTTGTATAAGTTGGCGAAGAACGTTCCTTTTCGCGAACCATCAGGGCTTCCTTCTTCATAGAATGCTTTTCCAGCCGATTTTTCACGCCATCCTTCTACTGCTTTTACCTTCATTTTGGCTTTAGGCTTTGTGTGAAAAACTTCGTCAAGCCGTGCTTCCATGTCGTCAACGATTTGCTGATAACCGGCCAGCATTGTCGTTTTTCCTGCTTCTGAATCCAGGTAGTAGAATTGCTTATCGACTTTCATGAATTTAAAGAAACCTTGAAGCGATCCTTCAAATCCAACTTGATCCATTATGTCTTGCATTTCGCCGTGAATTCGTGCTACTTCATCTTTTCCAGTTGAGAAAATCTCATCACCCGTTAGAGATGTTGTCGTCATTTTTTCTAAACGGTATTGGTAGAACGCATCTCCCTCTGGGAATTTCCAAACACCATCATCTGTTTTTGATTTCGTTTCTAAAAGCGTTAAATAATCAATCAATTTTTTATACGCAGGATTTACTTTTCCGAACACTGCATCCATTGCAGCGATCATTACACCCACTTGATCATTTTCATTTAATCCTGCTTTTTTCATTTTAGTGTCAAGGTCTTTGATGAAGATGTTTTCCAAAAGTTTACCTTCTTCTCCCATAATGTTTTTGCAATCGCTTAATGCATACGGGAAAACGAACTTTGGCGCAATGATTCCTTCTTTTTCTCTGATTTTAAGGTTCTGGATTACTTGGTCAAATGCTGTTTCAAAAGCTTTCAATCGTTCAACGTACGCCTTCGCATCGTCAACAGTTTCAATCTCGTGTTTGTTCAACATAAACGACGGCAATGACGACTGAATCCCGTGAATTTGTTTCACCGGATAATCATAGTGGCTGTACTTTTGATAATCAATCTTATTTTTCAATTGATCTTCAAAAAGTCGGTAGGAGATCTTACTCTCTTCGTCCAAATTATCCATTTTGAATTCTTGAAGGGTTGCCAAATCCTCCTCAGCCTGAGCCAGTTTCTTTAACTCAAACTCCTCCGACATATCGTTCAACTCTGATTGACGTTCTTTTCTGCCTAAAGAAGTTAAATCCTCAGGAGACAATAATAAGTCACGTTCATAAACTTCATTCAGCCATGCTTTTAACTGTTCAGATTGATCGGTTTCCACTTGCTTGTCGTCTTTATCATTCGACTCCGTTGTTCCGCATCCACTAAGAATCAGGAGGAATACTAAAATTGGAGTAATTATTTTGAAAAGAGAATTGAATGTTTTAATCATTTATGTTCTGGTTGTTTCACGGCTATTTGGTTAGCGTGGAATTGGTCTTAAAGTTATAAAAAAGGAGGGAGGTCAATGATCAAAATTGATGAGTGGTATTGATTGATTTCAGAAGGAGTGAATGAACTGGATAGATTAACTAAAGAACAAATAGGGTCGAAAGGGATATCGATATACTTAGGTGCTCCCAAAAAAGAATACGAATATGAACCAGTACAGCTCGTGGAACAATTTTGACTTCATGCCGCGAAAGTGTAATGTTCGACAGGCGGCTCGCAAATTTAGCCTTGACCGCTAGCAGTAACATAAGAAAAAGTTAAAAAGCCAATTGTAACTGATAATATCGCGATAATCCAAGCTCTTTCAAATCCAGAGGTTGATCTTTTTAATTTCATTAAAAGATCTTTTGCACGTGAATTATCAAGTTTATCAATAGCGATAACATCAATAAAGACATCGAAATAATTGTTTACTGATTTAATTGAACCAAAACTAAAAATCAATTTTATAATGGCTTTTGATCCTTTGGTTATATCAATGTCTTCTATGTTTTGAAATCCAGGTTTTATAATTGATCTGATTGAAGAATGGTTAGATTCCTATTCATTCGCTCAAAAACAGTTTTTTGAAGAAGAGATT
>TARA_B110000902_G_C14294993_1_pt1 | contig 18369 bp, 16 predicted proteins | sample TARA_B110000902 | Tara Oceans TARA_B110000902 (sample SAMEA4398009) | marine metagenome | biome: Polar Biome; feature: [SRF] surface water layer (ENVO:00010504); material: water (ENVO:00002006), including particulate matter (ENVO:01000060) such as... | depth 5 m | reverse complement strand
GAAAAAAATTAAGGTGACTGGTGGTGATGGCGTGACACGAATTCTGGAATTAGACAATTTGCTAGCATTTTTTGGTTTGTCACCAAAGCTTGGCGCTATTGCTGACTGGGGTTTAGATTTACATAAAAGCCAAATCAAGGTTGATACGGAAAAATTCCAAACCTCTGTTAATGGCTTGTACGCAGTCGGGGATATTAATTATTATCCGGGTAAGAAAAAGTTAATTTTGAGTGGTTTTCACGAGGCGGCACTGGCGGCATTTGCCATTAAGGAGCAGTTAAATCCAGATATGAAAGTACATCTTCAATACACCACGACTAGCCCGATTATGCATAAGCGGTTACAAGTAGAAGACCCGTTTGCCGCTTAGGCGGCAGCAGGTTGTTCTTCGACAGGTGTTTTAAGACGGGCAATTTTTATCTTAAACGCCATAAATAATATGGTCATAAATGGACTTATAATATTAAAGAAACAAAACGGTAAATAGCTCAGCGTGGCTACACCTAAAACACTGGCCTGAAATGCACCGCAGGTATTCCAAGGCACCAGCACCGATGTCACAGTCCCCGTGTCCTCAAGCGTTCGGCTTAAATTTTCGGGAGCCAAACCTCTATCTTTATAGCTTTCTGCATACATGCTGCCGGGTACGGCAATGGCAAGGTATTGGTCAGGCGTTGCAACATTGGCAAGACCGCAGGTTGCTGCTGTGGCGGCAACTAAGCCGGTGTCAGAATGTACTTTCTCCATAACTGCGTCTGAAATTCGCTGTAATAAACCCGCTGCTTGCATGGCACCACCAAACACCATGGCCGATAAAATAAGCCAAATAGTTTTTAGCATGCCATACATGCCCTTTGATTTAAGTAAGTCATCGACAATTTGATTGCCAGTAGCTATTTGTATACTGCCAAAGAATGCCGTCATGATGGCAACAAAATATTGTTGCGGGCCGTCGTATGTTTTGGCCACGCTGGCTATTAACTCCGGTTGGAAAAAAATAGCGGCTACTGCGCCGCAAATTGCGCCAATGAATATTGCCGGTAGCGCAGGAATTTTGCTAATAATCATCACAAACACTAGACCTGGTACTAAAAATAACCAGCCAGTAATGTTAAAACTTTCCTGAATTGTTTGTTGCATGCTGGCGACTTCGTCAAGCTGTACCACTGTTTGAGACTGAAAGCCGATAAGCAGAAATATTACTAGGGAGATTAATATCGATGGCCCAGAGGTGTAAGCCAAATATCGGATATGGGTAAACAGTTCGGCACCAGCAACTGCTGGGGCTAAGTTAGTTGTATCAGACAGAGGGGACATTTTGTCACCAAAGTAGGCACCAGAAATTATTGCTCCAGCCACTAGGCCTTCGTTAATGCCTAACGCTTTACCAATGCCTACCAAGGCGATACCAACAGTGGCTGCGGTGGTCCATGAACTACCAACCGCAAGCGATACTATTGCCGCAATAATACAGCTAGCAAACAAAAATATTTGTGGGCTAAGAATTTCAAGACCGTAGTAAATCATGGTGGGGACAATGCCGCTGAGTAACCATGTGCCAGATAGCGAACCAATCATTAGCAGAATAAGTATTGCGCCCATGGCTTTATTAATACTGCCAGTTATACAGTCATGAATATGTTCCCAGTTATTACCCTGTTTAGCGGCTATCGCTACCGCTAGTGCGGCGGCAAATAATAACGAAATTTGGTTGGCACCATTTAGTGAATTATCGCCGAAGGTGTAAATACTAGCGGCTAAAAAACCGACTAACAAGATGATGGGGCTAAGGGCAGTGAACAGAGAAACTTGGTGTATTTTATCGTTTTTCATTAATCGTTATCGCTTGTTATCGATTTATTTTATTAGCTGTCAGCCTATAGCAAAAGGTCTACAGGTCAAGTTTGGCAATACTAAGATTTTTTGACGAACTTGGTTAAAATAACAATACGGGTACCGTTTACTCTGCCTTCTATATGATCTGGGTTATCGCCAACCAAACCAATGCCGCGCACTGCAGTGCCACGTTTGGCGACAAAGCTGGTGCCTTTAACGTCTAAGTCTTTGATTAAGGTAACCGTGTCACCAGCGCTTAACTGCGTGGCGTTACTATCATAATGCTTAATATCTTCGTCTTCGTCTTCGTCTTCGTATTCACCTTCACCTTCACCAGTGGCTTGTGCCCATTTCAACGTGTCGTCTTCGAGATACATCATCGCTAACAAATCGACCGGCCAACCCTCGTCTTTAATACGGTTAAGCAGCCGCCATGCCATTACTTGTACCGCTGGTACTTGGCTCCACATACTGTCATTTAAGCAGCGCCAATGATTTGGCTTGGTTGTTGCTGGATCGTTGATCTGTTCTAAGCAACTGTTACACACCATTATGCTGTTATCTAATGTGTCGCTTAAGTCAGGCGGCAGTTTATAGCTAGCTAAGGTATTAGTTGCGGCGCATAGCTCGCATTTAGATTCACTGCGTTCATGCAGTGCCAGTTCAATACTCATGGGCTTTCTCTGTTATTAGTTTAATGTCAGCTGCCGCTAATAGCGGCGCATTATGCCCTAAATCTCGGTCTACTTGGTCGCGACATGAGTGTTCTAGCTAATCAAATGCGCCATTAATGAGGCATAATTCATCGCTAGACATAGCAATGTCGCTAAGTTAACAAATAGCGCTAATGGGACAATCTATCGCAGCATAAATAGTAAGGAACCTTCGTTCAGATAAATGACGGTGGCGGTGATGATCAATCCTAGATAAAGACCTATCGATATCTGGCCAAACTAAAGCTCGGGGGTCATCTCTGCCACGTTTTTAAAGAAGGTCTCATTTACATGGCAGTATAAACTGTAAGCCAAAAAGCTAATAAAAATGGCCCACACTACTAGTTTGCCGGCTGCATAAGGCCCGTTACTGATAAATAACGGATCGTCGCCCTTAAAAATTATTGCCAGTGCGACAAAGACAAAATAGATAGCCCATAGCTTGTTTCTTTTGATGCAGCGTTGCTATGACATTATTATCTCCTGAGTTATTTCAGCGAAGCGCCATCTACTTGGGTAAACTCAGTATATGCAGATAAGTCGATGTCGTTAATGCAGGCTATATTGACGCCATAAAGAGAGGGATCACTGCGGCGTTGATGGTGGGTGTATATCCCGCAGGTTTTGCAAAAATAGTGTTTGGCGATTTTTTTATTCCATTGATATAAAGTCAAATTGTCAGCGCCGAGGGTAATAGTTAAGGCGATTATCGGTACCGGCTGCATCAGAGCATTCTTTTTTGTGCACAAACTGCAATTGCAACGCAGAGGTTCTATTTTGTTATTGGCCAGCTCAATAGTGAATTGAACTGCGCCGCAGTGGCATTGGCATGTGTGTTGTTTTGGCATAATGATGTCTGCGCTCTAGTACTAGTTAGCATTATTATTGTTGCACTATAAGTGGATAGCTACTGATGACACAAATAATACCCTTAACGCCGCGGCTTGCGGCGATCTATAAACAGTATGAGGCCGCCAATAAAGACTATGACATTGTTTGGGATACCTGCTGTGATCATGGTTATTTAGGACAAAAGATATTAGCGAGTAATCAGCGTGGACAGCTTGTTTTTGTTGACCAAGTTATAAGTATTACTAAAGCGCTAAGCGAGCAGCTGGAGGGTCAACCGTACACTAATTATACGATTTACACCCAAGACCTCGCCCAGTTGAAACTGACCATAGATAAAAGCCATTTAGTCATTATTGCCGGTATTGGTGGCCAGCTGATGGCTGAGTTGCTGCCCCGCTTGCTAGCTAATAATAAAGCAGCTACAGATTTTATTTTTTGCCCTAGTACCAGCGGGTATAGCTTGCGTGATTATCTAGCTAACAATAATTTTGGTTTATTGGCTGAGACTATCGTTGCCGATAATAATCGGTTTTATGAAATTATCTACGCGCGCTATAAGTCTGCTGATTTAGAAGGCGTGTCGCTATTGGGCGAAATGTGGGATCGCAATAGCAGTGATCATCAACGCTATTTAAAAAACTTAATCAATTTGTATGAAAAAAGACTGATGGGCAGTAAGGCCAGCGCTGCACAAGAAATTTTAGCCTTGTATCAGCAATGCTATGACGATAATTTCAATTAGTGTAGTTTTGACAGCAGTATCAAGGTGGATGTTCTAATTACGCCATCAATATTACCTATTTCTTCTAACTGAGCATCTAACTCTTGGGTGGTCGGTTCTTGTAGTACTGCCATTAAGTCGTATTCGCCATTAACCGAGTAAATGGATTGTACTGCCGGAATTTTTTTCAGTAGTAATGTTATCGCGCGGTATTTTTTTGGGTCGACAGTAATCATTGAATGAGCGCTTATCATTTGCTGAGCGAAATCGGGATCTATAGCAACGGTATAGCCAGTAATAACGCCAGCTTTCTCTAGTTTGGTTAAGCGATCTTGCGCGGTTGCGCGACTAACCTTTAGTTGCCGGGCGAGGGCAGTAATGCTTTCGCGACTGTTGTGGCTAAGCAGAGTTAATAATTGCCGATCTAAGGCATCTGTTTTGATCATTTTTCCACCGTATTAATCATTTAGATAGATTAACTATACAATATGATAAGGATATATGTGCATTAATATCAAGATGATTATTCTTTTTGACAAGTATAGGCCGTAAAATAGGGTCAACTGTTTTATTATTCAAATCCTCGGAGTTAGCCATGTTAGGTCAATCGAAAATACTATCAACAGCGATATTAGATGTGATTGTGGAAGGCACCCCGTTGCGAACCCATGTTGAGTTAGACAATGCTCGCCAGCACGTTAATGCAGACAATTACAGCCAACCAGTATTGTTGCTACAAAAACAATTAATTAGAGAAAAGGCGCGGCGTTTTATTGCTGCTATGCCGAGAGTACACCCTCACTTTGCGCTTAAGTGTAATCCGCTGCCTGAAATTATTTCAATCTTTCAAGATGAAGGTGTTGGTTTTGAAATTGCATCAAAAAAAGAGCTAGAATTATTGCTCGCCCAAGGTGTTAATCCGGCAACAGTGTTTTATAGCAATCCTATTAAGTCCAACCAGCACTTACAATTTGCGGTTGACCAGGGCGTTGAGTGGTATGTGGTGGACTCGGTAGATGAGTTGAGAAAAGTGCATAGTGCTAAGTCAGACGCTAAATTCTATCTGCGGTTTTATACATCGAATGAAGGAGCTGTGTGGGAGCTGTCGAGTAAATTTGGCGCTAGTGATAGTGATGTGGCTGATATTATTGCCGTTGCACAGGAGCTAGCTGCCGACTTGGGTGGGGTAACTTTCCACGCGGGCTCCCAGTGTTTGAATATTCAAAACTGGGTTACAGGTATTCGCAGTGCTAGAAAACTATTTGATCAGCTTGAGGCGCTAAACTTTAACCCACGCTTGTTAAATATCGGTGGTGGTTATCCTGTGCCCTTAGGTAATATTACGCCTGAAATTGAAGCAATAGGTGCCGCCATATCAGCAGAACTAGAAGCATTTGGTGAGCACGTTAAAGTTATTGCTGAGCCTGGTCGTTACTTGGTCGCTGATGCGGGCCATTTTGTGTGCCGGGTCGTTGGCACCGCCAGTAGAGGTGAGCAGCGTTGGTTGTATTTAGATGCTGGCTTTTACGGCGGCCTAATAGAAATGAATGATCTGCCATTTATATTACATACCGATCGCAGCGAACCAACACGCGACTGGCATATGGCAGGACCTACTTGCGATTCTATTGATGTGTTTAAAGAAGTGCGTCAATTGCCCGCAGATATGCAAGCTGATGACTTTGTGTACATAGAAGCTGGCGGTGCCTATACCAATTCCACTGCCTGTGAATTTAACGGCTTTGCCATACCAGCAGTGAAATTCATTTAACTTTTGATATTGGAGTGCCCTGGCTTGGTTTGAAAAATCAGCGGCGGATAGCCACAAGGTTTGCGCTTAGCATAATCGCTCCGCCAATTATCAATGACAATTCAAACTGCTCTTGGTAAAGCAATACGCCTATGATGGCGATCAACGGTAGGCGCAGGAAGTCTAGCGTAACTATTGTGGTCACTTCTGCATACTGCATGGCTCTGGTCAGGCAAAAATGCGCAGTCAAGGCACTAAAGCTAACCAGTACCAGCCATGGCCAGTGACTAGCTTGTGGCCAGCGCCAATCGCTTATCGACAGTATTAGTCCAATCGGTAGTTGAATAAGGCACATATAGAATAATATGGTGAGAGGGTGTTCTGTGCTTGAGAGAGCCTTGCTGGTGGTATGTGAAACTGAAAATAGCAATGCCGAGGCTAGGACAACAAATGCGCCAGGCTCAATAACATCATAGCCTGGCTTGACTATTACAACTACACCAAAGAGTCCGAGTATTATGGATAGTATTTTTCGGCCAGTGATTTTTTCTTTTAAAAATATTGCCGCAATAATTGCTGTCCATATAGGGACGGTAAATTCTAAGGCAAACACCTCTGCTAGCGGCAGCAGTGATATGCCCCAAAACCACGTGTATTGCCCAGCAAAATGAAAAATATTCCTACCGCTGTGTAGTTTTACCTTGGTTGTGCTAAATAGCTCTGTGCGTTGCTTTAGTGCAATTATTAAGGTGATACATAACAGTCCAATTACGCTGCGAACAAGCAAGGTATGATAAATAGGCACCAAACCACTTAACTCTCTGGCACAAACGGCAATCGTTGAGAACGACACCAATGCTCCCATCATCCATATTACGGCGCTTAGGGGGTGGTAGTTACTCGTTACGTTATGCATGGATTAGTTAGGGCATGCAGCAAAACCGGCTGCTCATAGGTATCATTGCACCATTCTAGCTTAGCGCTAACTTGCTTAGGGACCATCGCGCCAATAGCTATTGGTCTAAAGTCAAAGCTTTGATAAAATGTTGCCAAGTGTGCGAAAGGCAAGCAGTAAATCGTTTTATAAATATTAGAATTGGCTAATAAATAGGCAACTAATTTTTCGGCGATGCCTTGTTGTCGAAAAGCGCTATCAACATACATGCCACCGAGTTCGGCTATGTCGTCAACAATATATTGCAGTCTGCCGACGCCTACTGTTACAGCACTGGTTTTAGCAACAGCGATAAGCTCGTTTTCGAGGCAAGACGGCTTAAAACCAATGGTTTTGTATTGTTGATTTATCCAGAGTAAATCAGCCTCTTTTGCATCAGATATAGTGATTTGGCTTTGCATACGTTGGCTTTTCATAGCGTTGAACAGATATAGGCGCAAATTATACAGTTTATCGCATCAGGGTGATGTCTCTTTAATCGCTAGTTTAACTAGTTAATATCAACCACTGTCACACAATTGTCACAATCCATTCATATAGTTGTCACCAAGTAATCCTAGTATCTCAGGCGTTAACCTAAATAGTGCTTTCAGGAGCAAATAATGAAAATGAAACTTGGTGTGATAAGTGTGGTGGCAGCGATTAGCTGTGTCGTAACTCCACTGTCAATGGCTAGAGATAATGTAGAAGTAGTTGGTTCTTCAACAGTTTACCCCTTTGCTACGGTGGTTGCTGAGCGTTACGGTCGTGCCACCGGCAAAGCGACACCAAAAATCGAATCGACAGGTTCTGGTGGCGGTTTAAAACTGTTCTGCTCAGGGGTTGGTACTCAGTTTCCTGATATCACTAATTCTTCCCGTCGTATTAAGCTAAGTGAGTTCGATAAATGCGCGGAAAACGGTGTTACTGAGGTTATCGAAATTAAAGTAGGCTTTGATGGCATTGTACTAGCTAACTCTACTAAGACCGCTGCGATGGATATTACCCGTAGAGATATATTCTTTGGTTTGGCCAAAATGGTGCCTGGTGAAGAAGACGGTAAGTTAATTGAAAACCCTTATACAACTTGGCAAGAAGTTAATCCCATGTTGCCAAATACTAAAATTGAAGTATTAGGTCCACCGCCAACTTCAGGTACCCGTGATGCATTTGCTGAGCTAGCAATGGAAGGTGGTTGTAAGTCAGTTGCTTGGATTAAGGCAATGAAGAAGACCAACAAAAAACAATACAAAGCGATTTGCCATAGTATTCGTGAAGATGGTGCATATATTGAAGTTGGCGAAAATGATAATTTGATCGTCCAAAAACTTAATGCAAACGCTGACGCTTTTGGTGTGTTTGGTTTTAGCTTTTTAGAGCAAAATGCAGATAAAGTTCAAGGTTCGTTAATTGAAGGGATAGCCCCTACCTTTGAATCGATCTCTGATAAGTCTTACCCAGTATCTCGCCCATTATACTTTTATGTTAAAAAAGCACATGTTGGTGTAGTGCCCGGTATTGATGGTTACCTGAAAGAATTCACTAGTGAAAAAGCATTTGGTGAAGAAGGTTATCTCACCGACAAAGGTATGATTCCAATGTCTACAGAGATGCGTAAAGCAACCCGTGAAACAGCTGCTTCGTTAATATCGATGAAGCGCAGTGACTTGTTGTAATCGCTAGCATAATAAATGTTATAGATGAGATAGCTCGTCACCGAAAGGTGACGGGCTATCTTAGTAACTAGCTGTATGTTTTATCCGATTATTAGAGAATATTACTAATCATGCAACCCACTAGCCTGTTAATTATACTTATCTGCTTTTCCGTCTTTGCTTTTGTAGTCGGGAAAAGGCAGTCGCTAGCAATTGCAAAGCCAATGGGCGGTATTCGCTATTTGCATTCATTGCCAGTGTATTACGGTATGCAAGCGGTTATTTGGTGCGGCTTACCTGCTTTAGTCGTTTTATTATTTGGAATGATTTTTCAAAGCTCCATTGTCAACGATATGGTAATGGATTCAGTGTCAGCTGATTTAATTCCTGCCAACCAATCAGAATATAATTTACTACTCAATAGAATTGAAAACGTTGCTTACGGGGCCTTATCCAGAGACGGGCAAAATGTGGGAGTCTTAGCGGCCGCTGACAAACTGATTGCTTTACAAACTAATGGTCGTTGGTTGTTAACTTTTATAGTGAGTTGTTTAGCTATTAGTGGGCTGTTGTTTGCGAGAGCTAAAATTACGCCCCAGTTGCAAGCTCGTGAGCAAGTAGAGAAAATGACTCAGGCACTATTATTAGCTTGTGCTTGTATTGCAGTTTTTACAACATTAGGGATTGTCTTATCCGTTGTTTTTGAGTCTATTCGTTTCTTTCAAATGGTGCCGATTACTGAATTTATTTTCGGCTTGGAATGGAGCCCGCAGATTGCTATCCGTGCCGATCAAGTAGGTTCTTCAAGCAGCTTTGGCGCGGTGCCATTATTTACTGGTACTTTAATGGTGTCGGCTATTGCGATGCTAGTAGCGGTGCCTGCAGGGTTAATGTCGGCTATATACTTAGCCGAATATGCAAGTCCTAACCTACGTAATTATGCCAAGCCAGCACTAGAGATTTTGGCTGGTATCCCAACAGTTGTTTATGGCTTTTTTGCCGCCTTGACAGTAGCGCCTTTTGTCCGCGAATTAGGTGCGTCAATGGGGGTGTCAATTTCCTCGGAAAGCGCATTAGCCGCAGGTGCTGTAATGGGCGTGATGATTATTCCATTTATTTCATCGCTATCTGATGACGTTATTACTGCCGTACCTCAAGCCATGCGTGACGGGTCGCTGGCCATGGGGGCGACTAAGTCAGAAACTATTCGTAAGGTTATTATTCCAGCGGCGCTGCCAGGTATTGTTGGCGGTATTTTGCTGGCTGTATCGCGGGCTATTGGCGAGACCATGATTGTGGTTATGGCGGCAGGTCTGGCCGCCAAATTAACAGCCAATCCACTAGAAACAGTCACTACGGTTACGGTACAAATAGTTACGCTGTTAACCGGCGATCAAGAATTCGATAGCCCAAAAACTTTAGCTGCATTTGCCTTGGGTTTAATGCTGTTTTCTGTGACTTTAGTGCTAAATATATTTGCCTTGCGCATAGTTAAGAAATATCGGGAGCAATATGAGTAAGCAACCTGCAACCATCGATAGGATTGAAAAATCCTTAGCCAAACGCTACCGAGCTGAAAAGCGTTTCAAGTGGTATGGCCGTATTTCTATTATCTTTGCGTTATCATGCTTAGGCCTTCTATTTACCGATATTATTAGCAAAGGGCATGGCGCCTTTGAGGTTAGTTATATTGTGTTAGACGTTAATTTTGATAGTGAAGTATTAGGCGTATATAGTCTTGACGACGAAGAAGCGATGGCCTTGGGTGATTGGCAAGGAATTATCAAACAAGCATTGCGCAATGAATTCAGTGAAGTGACTGGCAGAAAAGCTAAACGTGAACTATATAGTTTAGTCAGTAGTGGCGCCGGTTATGACATGCGTGACCACCTGCTTGAACAGCCAGAATTATTTAATAGCACGGCAAAACTTTGGGTAGTGGCCGATGATGATCTTGACTCCTATTATAAGTCTGCATTAGATGGTGAACCTTATGTCGGGCGTATTAGTGAAAATCAGCGCCAGTGGATTGATTCATTGATAGAAACGGGCAAAGTAGAATTACGCTTTAATAGTAACTTTTTTACTAATGGTGATTCCCGCGAGCCAGAGCAGGCCGGTATATTAAGTGCCATAGTCGGCTCAATATTAACGATGATAGTAACTTTAGGACTATCATTCCCGGTGGGCGTGGCGGCAGCTATCTACTTGGAAGAATTTGCGCCTAAAAATAAATGGACTGATTTTATTGAAGTTAATATAAATAATTTGGCAGCGGTTCCATCGATAATATTCGGTTTGTTAGGCTTAGCGATTTTCATTAGCTTTTTTGAAGTGCCAAGATCAATTCCATTAATAGGTGGCTTGGTGCTCACCTTAATGACTTTGCCGACTATTATTATTACTAGTCGGGCGGCAATTAAGACCGTGCCGCCCTCAATTCGCGATGCAGCGAGAGGTTTAGGGGCATCGAAGCAGCAAGTGGTATTGCATCATGTGCTGCCTTTAGCAATGCCTGGTATGTTGACTGGAGCAATTATTGGTATGGCTCAGGCACTGGGTGAAACGGCACCATTAATGATGATTGGTATGATTGCCTTTATCGTCGATGTTCCCGCTGGGTTTACTGATCCGTCAACCGTTCTGCCAGTGCAAATATTTTTATGGGCAGATAGCCCCGAGCGCGCGTTTGTTGAAAAAACTTCAGCCGCCATTATGGTATTGCTAGGCTTTTTAGTTTGCATGAATACATTTGCCGTAGTGGTGAGAAAACGCTTAGAAAAAAGATGGTAGGCGATCAAATTTTCACAAATATTTATAATAAATAATGAATATTAAGCAGGGTTAAATAGTGAATAAATCAATAGATGGTACAGACGTAAATCTGAGCGAGCCGACAGTTGGAAGCGTGACTGTAGTCGACCCAAAAATGCAGATGAAAAACATCGATGTATTCTATAGTGGTAAACAAGCGATCCATGACGTAAGTATTGATCTTGGCAAAAACGATATCGTCGCGATGATCGGCCCCTCCGGTTGTGGTAAATCTACATTTTTACGTTGCCTTAATCGAATGAACGATACCATTGACGGCTGTAAAATATCTGGTGATATCTTATTAGAAGGAGATGATATCTATAGTAGTAATATGGATGTTGTTGCGCTGCGTGCTCGGGTTGGTATGGTATTTCAAAAGCCTAATCCATTTCCTAAAAGTATTTATGACAATGTTGCCTATGGGCCTAAAATCCATGGTTTGTTTGATAGCAAAGATGAATTAGATCAAATGGTAGAAAAAAGCTTACGCCGAGCAAGTTTATGGGGTGAAGTGAAAGATCGGTTAGATGAGCCGGGTACTGGTTTGTCTGGTGGTCAGCAGCAGCGGTTATGTATTGCCAGAGCGATTGCGGTTAGCCCTGAAGTTATTTTGATGGATGAGCCATGTTCCGCACTTGACCCTATTGCAACGGCAAGAATTGAAGAGTTAATTGAAGAGTTAAGTCAAAATTATGCTATCGCTATTGTTACTCACTCTATGCAGCAGGCTGCTAGAGTGTCTAAACGCACCGCGTATTTTCATCTCGGCAAACTGGTCGAAGTCAATGCCACTGATATGGTATTTACTACGCCACAACACGAACTAACAGAGGCCTACATTACCGGCCGCTTCGGCTAGAGGAAAAAATTATGGATAACTTATCATTAGACAAGCACATTGTTTCAAATTTTGACGACGAACTGCTAAGCATTCGGGATAAAACCTTAAAGATGGGCAGTACTGTACTAAGTCAGCTTGAAAGTTCATTAAAAGCAATTCGTGACGCTGACGATTTGTTGGCGACCAAAGTCATCAACAAAGAATCTAAAGTTGATGATATGGAAATTGATATCGACGAAGCGTGTATTTTGATTATAGTTAAGCGTCAACCTACCGCCAGCGACCTACGTTTTATTATGTCAGTAGGGCGCGCTGTAGGAGACTTAGAGCGTATTGGCGATGAAGCAAAAAAGATCGCTAGGCAGGCGATAGACTTAGTAGAAAATGGTGCCTCTCCTAAAGGTTATGTAGAAGTTCGGCACATTGGTAAGTCAGTAGTAACGATGCTGGATCATGCCTTGACCGCATTTGCTAACTTAGATGCTACTGCTGCCTTAGAAGTACTTAAAGAGGATGAGCAAATCGATTTGGATTATAAATCGGCATTACGAGAATTAATGACTTATATGATGGAAGACCCTCGCTCGATAAGCCGTGTAATGAACGTGCTGTGGGTAATACGCTCGTTGGAGCGTGTTGGTGATCATGCTAAAAACTTATGCGAACAGATTGTATTTATTGTTAAAGGTGAAGACATTCGCCACACTTAATTGTAGCGACAACTAAGTCTTCACCAAAGCTAGGTTGTTACCAAGAGTAACCTAGCTTAACTACTGTTCTAGTATCTTCTTTCTTCGTTACACCTATAGCGCTACCGTCATAATCATACTGAAACTCTGCTCCGGCTGATAGGTTTTCAATTAAAAATATTCGAGCACCGATTACTGCTTTAAATACAGTTCTCGCATCATTACTGAGATCACTAGCGTCAAGTAAGAGCTCGTTGTCATAGTAAATTTGGACAATGTCTTTAAACGTATATCGGTCATATTTGATGTTCCAACGAAAGCCTGTGTAGGTGTTGTTCTCTCGAATGTCTGCTGGAGCGTCACCCGCGTCATAGTCAAACCTTTCGTCAACATATACCAGACCAACTTCAGAGCTCAGGTTGGTTTCATCACTTTGCCAAAACTGACGACCAAGCGAAGGACCTATACTCAATCGTTGGTCGAGATTAGCAATTTTATTCTGTTCTAGCTGACCGTATACTCCGGTGTACCATGAGTCTGTTAAAAAGTAGTCGTAGTTACTTCTGATCAGCCAATTATCCTCAGTTGTTACGCTGTTGGTCTTTTCCTTAAAATACCGCGCTTGTAGTCCCCAGCGATCATTTAACCGCTTCCAGTTAAGGTCTGTACTGGTTGCTAAAGATTCTGTCTCTGTATTACCACTATTAAACTGCAAGCCAAAGTCCACCAGACCAGCAAATTTAGAACCAATACCTAGCTCCCAAGGCTCGGGATTAATGACTGAAACATCATCGCTGGCAACATATGTTTTAGCTACCTCAGTCTCAGTATTAGTGCCGTCCTCGAGAGTAATTAATGGGCCGTCACTAGGAAGATCACCTTCGTCAAAAATTAATAGTGTCTCTATAAATTCGCCATCAATTGTATAAACTTCTATGGGTTCATGTACTTTGATTTCAGCAATTTCATCCCACTTTATTTTTATCTCGCCAGCAAAGCTGGTACTAAGTGTTAGCTTGCCCTCTTGCTTAGAAATAACATCGCCAATTATCACAGAGCCATTTTTTAAAGTAATAATATTTGCCATAACTGGCACAGAAAATAAAACTATAGAAAAGCTAATGATCGCCCAGCGTAATGCTTGTAGATATGATAGTAATTGCATAAGAATCCCCCAATACTTAATTTTTTGGTGCAGTATACGGAGTTTGGTATAAAGCGCAAAAGTTCCAACCACAATTTATAATGTGACTTTGTCGGATTATTTTTTCATCTGTTGCTAGCTAGGCTGAAAAATTGCCTGTGAGTAACTAGACTGATTAACATATTGCTATATTATATATCGCCTTTGATACGTCAAATATAAATATATCTGAAAATTTATAGCCGAAGCCTTAATAAAAATATTAAAGCCAGATCACGGTGTCTTTAGCGCTAAGCCATGTTTGGTATTTGTCGCCATAGGCGGCATCGATTTCAGCGCGCTTAATTTTTAATGTAGGAGTCATTAAGTTATTTTCGGTAGTCCATGGCTCGCTGGCGATAACTATACATTTTATATTTTCATGATGATCTAAACTCTGATTTACAGAGGTTATCAGCTCGTCCAATTCTTTTGTTATTTCGGCCTTAACACTAGCATCACTAGCGTCAACACTCTCTGCCAATACTAGTAATGCTAACGGCTGAGTTAAGTCGGCGCCAGCAACACAAATCTGCTCAATAGAGGAGTTAGACAGTAATTTGTTTTCGATTGGGCTAGGGGCAACATATTTGCCTTTACTGGTCTTAAATATTTCTTTGATCCGGCCGGTAATTTTTAATCTCCCAGTGGCGTCAATCTCGCCTTTGTCGCCAGTATGTAAATAACCTTCGCCGTTAATTGCTTCAGCGGTTAAACCGGGTTCTTTGAAATAGCCGATCATATTGCATGGCGATTTAACTAAAATTTCGCCACTATCAGGGTCAATTTTACAATCCACTAAGGGGGATGGTAAACCAACAAAGCCAATGAGCGAATCGCCGCGGCGGGTCGCATGAGAGTAAGCCATGTTCTCACTCATGGCATAGCCTTCTAATATTTCTATACCTAATTTTTTATACCATTCTAACAATGAGGTAGAAATTGGAGCGGCGCCACTGATCGCGGCCTGAACGCTGTTAAGTCCCATAGCGGTAAGTAACTTTTTACTAACGATATTTTTAACAATCGGTAATTTAAGCATTAGATTAAGTTTTTTGGCCGGTATTTGAGCAAGAACCTGTTGTTGAAATTTGGTCCATATACGCGGCACCGCAAAAAATAATGTTGGTTGCGCTCGGCGTAAGTCTTCACCGAAGGTTGTTAAATTATTGGCAAACCAAACCGGAAAACCGCTATAGAGTTGGCACAGTTCAACCGCTGCTCGCTCGGCAACGTGAGCAAGTGGTAAATAGGAAAGCATTCTATCGTTGGCAGATATTTCATACATTAGCTTCACCAGTGATGCCACCGCACCGAGATTCCGATGTGAATGCATAACTCCCTTAGGCATGCCGGTAGTGCCAGAGGTATAAATGATAGTTGCTATATCCTCTAGCTGCTGTATTGGGTCTGCAATTAAAGGCTCGTTTGCAGCGATAACATCTTGCCACTGAACAGCACCTGCTTCGGCCAGTTCAGGACAAATAGGTAAAGTGACTCGCGCTAAATCATCAGGAATTCCAGCATCAATCGACTCCCAGGACTCGAGCTTACCCAAAAATATGAGTTTAGCTTCACTGTGCGCTAATATTTGACCGACTGTCTTTGTATTCAGTACAGGGTACAAAGGTACTGAGATGTGGCCAGCCATCCAAATGGCTAGATCCGCCATAATCCAATGGGCGCAGTTAGAAGACATTAACGCTATTTTGCTTCCAGCTGGATAATCTAGGCTGATTAAGTAAGTGGCCATTCGGCGTACTTCATTGCCAACTTCTTGCCAAGTGTATTCCGTAGTGCTGCCGTCAGGCCAGGGCTGAGTAAAGCATAGTGACTGTGGATGGGTTTCATCATACTTATCTGTGATGCAGTAAGGCGTACGTCGTCTTTTTTCATTTTGATAAAAAGCTTCAATAGGGGAAATGACTTGCTCTAATACTTTTTGTTGTGCTGAAGTTTGCATTGCGTCACCTTAAAATGAATTTATTGCGCTCGTCATTGACCGCCGTTAACAGAAGTGAATATTAAAGGGGCGATATACTAACGTTGGACAGTTGCACTGCCTATGGCCGAGGCGTGCTAATTTACTGGCAAAAGGTTAAGGCATGGCGAGGTGGACTAAGTATCCGCATTCATTGAAGTGAAATAGCCCGCGGGGTATATTAATCCTTTGTTAGAATTCGATAATAAATCCCATAAAGGTAAGCACCAGCTATGGCAACATATAACGAACTATTGCAGCGCATTGAAGAGTTTCCTGATGGGCCCAAAACGGCGGCAATTTTCGATTTTGATGGAACGATAATCGCTGGGTTCTCTGCCGTAGCGCTGATTAAAGAACAGCTTCGTCGCGGTGACATAACCACCAGAGAATTCATTGAAATGACCAGTGCCATGCTTAATTTTGGTATGGGTACATTAGGGTTCTCTGGGATGATGGCAATTAATGCTCAGTTTATGCGTGGCATTAGTGAACAAACTTATATAGACGTGGGCGAGCAGCTGTTTGTGGATCAGATTGCTAAGTTAATTTACCCCGAGTCACGAGGCCTTATCGAAGCGCATCTAGCGAAAGGCCATACTGTCGCCATTATATCTTCAGCTACCCCTTACCAGTTGGAACCTGCCGCCAGAGAATTAGATATTGAACACTTATTGTGTACCCATCTTGAAATTGAAGACGGGAAATTTACCGGTGGGGTGGTGCGACCAACCTGCGCTGGGCCAGGTAAAGTCTTGGCGGCTGAGCAGTTAGCCGCTAAGACTGGCGCAGACCTTGATGAAAGTATTTTTTATTCGGACAGTGATGACGACTTAGAGTTAATGGAGCGTATTGGCTATCCGCAGCCGCTTAATCCCAATAAAAAACTTGCTAAAATAGCTAAAGAGCGAAACTGGCCATCAGCGGCATTCGGTAGTAGAGGCAGGCCAAGCTTTACTGAATATGTCCGTTCAGTTGCCGCTACTGGTAGTTTAGTTTCTAGTTTTGCGGCGGGGCTACCTATATGGGCGTTAACAGGCTCACGGCGCAAAGCGGTTAATTTTTCGTTCAACCTATTTGCTGATACGGCTAGTGCGTTAATTGGTTTAGATCTAAAAATTAAAAATGAACAATACTTATGGGAGCATCGCCCAGCAGTATTTGTTTTTAATCATCAGAGTAAAGCTGATGTAATTATTATCGCTAAATTGCTGCGTCAAGATATTGCTAGTGTTGGCAAACAAGAAATTCGAAAAATGCCTTTTATTGGTAAAGTTATGGAGCTGGGTGGCGTTGTTTTTATCGATAGGCAAAATTCCGCCAGTGCTATTGAGGCTATGGCGCCGTTAGTCGATGTAATAAAAGACGGTGGCAAGTCGGTGGCGCTAGCACCAGAGGGTACACGGACCATTTCGGCTAAGTTAGCACCGTTCAAAAAAGGTGCGTTTCATTTGGCTATGGATGCGGGTGTACCTATAGTGCCTATTGTCATCCGCAATGCTGGCGATGTTGCACCAAAGGGCGATTTTGTGTTTCGGTCAGCAACAGTTGATGTTGAAATATTGCCTCCGGTGGATACATCGAAGTGGAAAGCAGCAACTATGGATAAGCATGTCGATGATGTGCGTAATCAGTTTATTAAGGCGCTAGGGCAAGATGAGCCGTTGCCAATTAAAAAGAAGTCAGTAAAGAAAAAAGTTGTGATTAAATCAAAGCCAGCGACTAAACAACCTGCCGCTAAATTGAAGCCGGTGACGAAAAATTCGCCTGTGAAGGCCAAACCGAAGGCAGTACCTAAGGCGAAAAATAAAACAGTTGGTAAAGTCAGCAAAACAAAAAAATAGACGGTATAAAATATGACCGAATTAAATGCGGCAACTAATCCGTGGGTGGGTATTAACGATAATAATGTAGTATTCATACTGGATGCTGCTAATCGTTATGAGCTTAAACTACTTAACGACTGGTTAAATAAAACGAAGCCAGATGGGGTTGGTCAGATTGATACCGTTAAGGTATTGTTAACCCAAGATAAAGGCACAGTTGATCGGGGTAATATTTCCAGTAAATTAAACCTGCCAGATGACGCAGTGATGGCACCTGTTCGGGTGGCTTGGCTTCCAGTGAAAGATATTAATGATTCCTCCTTACGATTTAGAAATTTATTTTTTGGTGATAGTCGTCGCCCTGGAGCTTTTCGCGCTAAGAAAATTGTGCGAGAGAATCCAGAGCGGCTGGCATTGGTTGCGGGAGCACCGGCGACACTAGGAGATCTTAAAGCAGGTTTTGCGCAACTAGAGCATTTGTCTGGAGAAGGTGAGTTAGCTGCCTATGTTGCAAGACGTGCCGCTGTAGCGCTGGATATGACTGAACGGCGCCTAAAAGGCGGACGTTATA
>TARA_B110000902_G_scaffold55141_1_pt1 | contig 18397 bp, 10 predicted proteins | sample TARA_B110000902 | Tara Oceans TARA_B110000902 (sample SAMEA4398009) | marine metagenome | biome: Polar Biome; feature: [SRF] surface water layer (ENVO:00010504); material: water (ENVO:00002006), including particulate matter (ENVO:01000060) such as... | depth 5 m | reverse complement strand
TTTATATCAACGTTTGCGTCGTGCATCGGTTCAGAATGTGTTGCCATGTATATCGTTTAGTATTTGGTTTTATCTTGGAAGAATTTTAGCGTTTTCTATTGCTTCGCTAATGTTTATTTTAGAAAACTCCATATTGAGTTGCTCTGGTCTAAGGTCTTTTCGGTAGGGATCGAGTTTGTGTACTTCTTGTAAAATGTAGTAGGCTGCTCTAGGAGTTACTAAGTAGGTGCCATCTGAATTATTGAATCGTTTCGCACATACGCCAAACCATTCCTCATTCATGTTATTCTGTCCTTTTACATAGTCATTATAGTAACCACCATTAGACCAAGAAGCAGTGCTATCGTGCTTGTCTAGGTTTATGGTTTGTCCTGTTTTCCACCACCCATCGCTCCATTGAAAGGTGAACCCACCTATACAATTTTCGCTTTTGCCTTGGCCTGCTGCATTTTGATAGATCTCTTTCCAGTTGTGTAGCAGATATTCTGCTTGCGAAGATTGATCTTCTTGTTGGGTTCTACTATTGAAAGCATCACCACCAAACTCGGTGAACATCACGGGCTTATCGTACTTGCTTTTTATTTCTTTAAATGCACCTGTAAATGACCTGCCTCTATAGATATTGATACCAATGATATCTACATCTGGGCAGTGGTCTACGATCAGATCGAGGTATTTTAAATCACCATTGCATAATGCGACCTTATGATTTGTATCTAAATTTTGGATAGCTAATGCTGCTTGGTTAAAGAGCAGATAAAGATCTATTGCTTTTTTATCATATTGAGAAGTAGCTGTCGGAATGTCTTCCGTCTCCCCACCTTCCCAAAATAGGCCGTAATTATTTTCATTACCAAGGAGATACATGAGTAAACCTCTTGTGTTACGATATTCATTTGTCAGTTCAGTTACTTGATCTAGTAGCACTTCCTTAGTCAATGAATCCCCGTAGTCAGTGTATGGATTCCGCTTACCCTCTAGCATAACACCGTAGCGACCAAAGGAATGGTTTAGCACTGTATAAATACCATAGTTGTCATAGATGTATTCTATCCACTTAGCAGGAATACCGGTATATATTCTGAGTGTGTTTATACCTATGCTTTTTAGCCTAGCCATGTCTTGGTCTAGTGCTGCTTTGATGGTTTCTTCAGGCTGTTCCCAAAGACTGTATTCATAATTGGTGCCAATAGGAGAGTAGCTCCAGTTCATTCCTTTGATAAAGAATGGTTCTCCATCTACTTGTATTGTATTGGCTTGTATGGTTATGTTTAACGCATCGTTTTTTTGCTGAGCACAGGATGCAAGCAATGTCAATTGGAGAAGCAGGCTGATGTATCGTTTATTCACTTTTCTCTAATTGGATGTTGTCTTGCATAAAATGGATAGTGTCAAATATATAGTAGGTTATACCTATTTTTGAAAAACGCGAACATAATCTACATGCATTTTTTGAGGAAATGTGGTAGATGCATCGGGGCTTCCTGGCCACCTACCGCCTACAGCCACATTGAAGATGAAAAAGAACTCTTCATGAAATTCTGACATTTGCGAAGATGTAATATCCGTCTCGTGAAACTGTCTGTTATTCAGTAACCATTTTACACTTGTTTCATCCCAAATAACTGAGTACACATGAAATTCTTGATTGAGATCTTTTTTACTTGTAGTTGTTTTGCCACCATAAGAAGCATATTGTCCATTGTTGTCCCAATGAAGAGTTCCGTGTGTAACTCTATCTGATTTGCCGTTGGATGATCCTCCTACCATTTCCATGATATCCAGCTCACCACAATCCGGCCATCCCACAGAAAGATGACTAGTACCGAGCATCCAAAATGAAGGCCATATTCCTTGTCCTTTTGGCATTGCACCTCTAATGTCTATTCTTCCATATTTGAAACTTTGCTTATTACGTGTAGTGAGTCTACTGCTTGTATACATTTGGCTCCCTGCTGCTTGTTGTTTTGCCTCTATAGTAAGAAAGCCGTTGTTTACAGAGGTGTTTTCTTTCTGGTAGTATTGTAACTCATCATTACCCCAGCCACTATTGCCGGTTCCCAGTACATAGTTCCAGTTAGATTCATTGAGAGAATTACCGGAAAATTCGTCACTCCATACGAGTGAATAACCGTCGTAACTCATAGGAGAGGTAGCTCCATTGATGGGTACTCCATCGGTGTTTGTAGTAGAGGCTATGGTTATTCGTACGGTATCTTCTTGCTGTACAAAGTCTGCTGTTGTAGCATGTGCTTTTGTAATAATAGTATATAAACCACTCATGCTATACTGGTGCTGAGCTCTTCCGTTTTTGGCTTCTATTTCTTCTGTATTGTCTCCATCTTCAAAGCGTATGGTAAAATAGTTTTCATCATTGGCTGTAGCTCTTACGTCTACTTGTCCTTCTTGCGTCTCGGATACAGTAATAGTAACCGCAAGATTGGTTGGGAGTATTAGCGTTGCTGAAGGCTCATCGTCCTTGCATCCGCTGAATGAAACCAAAAGCAATAGAATGATACATATGTTATTTTTCATAAATGTTTTTACCTAGAAAAGGGAGTACATCCTAAGATGATACTCCCTTTTTTGTTTATTGTAAGGAATTATTTTTGAGAGATATCGTCTATCAAAAATGTTCCGGCATTTGCAATGTTCCAACCTGGGAATATGGCAATTTTGTCATATGTGCCCGTAGCTGCTTCACTGAAATCAATACTGATTTCTTCCCACTCATTTGCTTTAGTAACCATTACGTCTTTTTCTATAATAATCTTACCTGTAGCAAAATCTTCAAGTTTTATTCTAAATTCTCCAGTTGTTGGAGCATATACTTTTACTGCGATGGTCTTTTTGTCACCAGAGAAGTCAAGTGGATCTTTTAGCGTAACTGCTAAACCTGCCCAAGTCTGTTCTCCATGTATGGTTTGTACTGCTTTGGTACTTGTGTTTATTGCACTACTCATGGTGTTATCTACTACTTCAAGAGTACTTCCACCGAAAGCTTCCCATTGACTCGTATCTACTGTTCCTGCTTCAAAATTAAAAGGTAGCGTTAGTGTGCTGGTGTTTACAGGATCTTCTCCTCCGCCTCCGCCGCCATCTATGGGGAAGTCTGCTGGTACTAATCTTACATACCAAGCTGTAGTAGCATCTGCTGCATCTACGTATCTTATCGTTAGCTCGTTTTCAGTCAATTTAGTGATTTTGTACTCTCTTACTCCAGTGTACATTCCTAAGAATGCATTTCCAGAGATAGACATAGTAGTATCATCTTCTCCTTCTACTAAAGTCCAAGTTTCGTCCAGTTGGTCTGCAAAAGGTGCAGTCCAATCATCTGAATTTTCATACGCTCCAGGGAATTGACCTTGAGAACCTGTTTTTACAAATACTGAACCTCCAGTAACGTGATCAAATTTGAAACCGTCTAGCTTGAAAGTATACTTGTCATTGTATAGACCTGAACCTGCCTTGATAAGTGGATCTGAGTCCCACCACTCTGGCCATGTTCCAGCTACTGGACCTACACCTAAGTGTGCTTGACGAGTAGAATCGATTACCCAAGTTTTGCTTCCTCCACCTGCTGCACCGCCTGTCAGGAAAGTGAATAAAGGACTGTTGAGTAAACTTGCATCATCTTCAGCTATAACTACGTCTTGAGATGAGCTAGCACTTCCTCCACTGTTGAATACTGTAAGAGTTACGGTGTAAGTTCCTTTGCTAGGGTATTCTGCTGTAGCTTCTTTGGTGCTGGCAGTTGTACCGTTATCAAAATCCCAACTGTAGGTAAAACCTGCATTTGTCGCTATGAAATTAATAATGTTATCGTTGTCTGTAGAGGCAGCATATGTAAATGCAGCATCTGCTTCTGTAGGTGCCGTACCTAGTGTAGGTTCGTCGTCTGGTTTGCAGCTCGATATTCCTAGAATAAGGGCTAGCGATAAGAATAATAATGTTGTTTTTTTCATTGTTTTATGGTTTTAAAAATTTGTATTAGTAATTAGGATTTTGTTTCCAGTTTCCTCCTGTAAGATCGATTTCTACTTGAGGTATTGGGAATAGTTCGTTTTTGCCTGTTTGGAAACCGGTAATTTCTGTAGCAGCTTTACCGGTACGCACTAAATCAAAGAATCTGTGTCCTTCTCCAGATAGCTCATAATTGCGTTCTAGCCATATATAATCTGTTAGTTGGCTTCCTCCACTTGTTATGGTAGGCATGTTTACTCTATCTCTCACCTCATTGAGGTAACCAAGTGCTTTGCCATCATTTGCAGGTATATTTCTGTTGTGTGCTTCTGCTGCCATTAATAGTACATCTGCATAACGTATAACGCGGTAATTTACTGGGCTAGTTAAGTCATTATCTGGCAAACCTATTTCGCCTATACGTTTGATATACTTGTTGTTGTAGTATCCCGTATGACCACCTCCACCTTCGGCATAGGTTATGTCTCTACTGCCTATAAAAGCATCGATGTCTAGTACACTAGCGTCTCTACGTACGTCACCAGCTGCGAAGGAGTTAAATAGTTTTTCAGTAGGTAGGTTGTAGCTATTGCCATCTCCGTATACGGGTCCGTTGTATTGGCGTATACCGTGAAAACCTGGGGCAGCATTTCCCTCTAGACAGATTAAGCAACCGTAACCGCCACCTTCTGCACCACTGTATTGTACATCAAATACTGTTTCGCTATTCCCTTCATTTGCTACGGAGAATAATTTGGTGTAGTCATCTATTAAAGCGTACGGTCCTTCGTCTATGACTTGATCCAGTACTATAGCTGCTTCACCAAACTTATTTTGGTAGAGCAATACTTTGCCTAACATAGAAAGGCAAGCCCCTTTGGTAATCCTACCTTTCTGAGGATTTGTCCAGTCGAGTATAGTAGCTGCACTTCTTAAATCTTTTTCAATTTGCACATATACTTCTGCTTTTGGAGTTCTTTCAATAGCTGTTACTTCATCTGCTCCTAGTCTTTTGTCTACTACCAATGGCACGTCGCCAAAGTACTTTACTAATTCAAAGTAGTAGTAGCCTCTCAAAAATTCTGCTTGTGCTATGATCTTATCTTTGCCTTCAAAATCAATTTTATTCTTGTTTTCTAAGAGGTAATTGGCACGTGTAATACCTGCGTAGTTCCAACGAAAAACATTTCTAATTTCATTATTCACTGCGTCGTGGCTCATGTTTTCAATCTCATGTAAACCTTCTGTATCTGTAACACTCTCACCACCTGCTATGGCATTGTCACTGGCGATTTCGCCAATCCAAACGGTGATAAAAGAAGATTGCAATAGGTCGTATGCTCCAGTAAGAGCACGCTCGTAGTCTACGGGTGTTTCAAAATAATTTTCGGCATCCTGTGTGTACAGTGGGTTTACATCCAAAAACTTTTGGCATCCTGCAAATAGCAGTATTGCTAAACTAAATATCGCTGTAAGTTTGATTGTTGTCTTTTTCATATTGCTTAGAATTTGATAGAAAGTCCTGTCATGATTGTTCTTGCTTGTGGGTAAAATCCGTAGTCTATGCCGGCTGCTAATGCACCGCCAAATGAACCTACATCGGGATCATAACCTTGATAATTGGTAATTGTAACTAGATTGTTTGCCGCTATGTATATACGGGTACTTGATACTTTGAACCTGCTCAATAGCTTGGTAGGTAAGGTGTAACCCAATTGTATATTTCTTAGTCTCAAGAATGATCCACTTTCTACATAGTAGTCAGAGAATACATTGTTTCGGGTAAGGTCTGTGGTTAATCTAGGATTTTCATTGGTAGAATTAGGACCTGTCCATCTGTCTATGGTGTAGCTTAGTTGATTGGCAAATGGTTGCTGACGCTCATAGTTTCTGATTATTTCTTGGCCTATTGCACTATACAGATTAGCTGAGAAATCAAACCCTTTGTAATCCATATTCAGGTTGTATCCGAAGGTGAAGGTGGGTATAGCATTACCCAATTCTTTTTGGTCAGTATCGTCACTGAAACTGATTTTACCATCACCATTTTGATCTACGAAACGAAGATCTCCTGGCTCAGCACCTTCTTGCACTACCGGGCTATTGTCTATTTCCGCTTGGTTTTGGAATACTCCGTTTGTTTCGTACCCTATGAAATAACCTATGGCATGTCCTTCTTGGAAGCGAGTAGCTATGTTACCCCCTACACCAAAGCTTGCCCCCGGCAAAAAATCAACTCCATCTGGAGTCTTTACTACTTCGTTTTTCAGATACGTCGTGTTAAAACTTGTACTCCAGTTGAAGTCTTTGCGTTTCTTGCCTACATATCCTAGTTCCAATTCTACCCCTCTATTGCTTACATCTCCAGCATTAATAATAGGAGGGTAGCTACCTGGTCCGGCTGTACCTAGTACGGCACTTACATTTGGTTGAAAGAGTAAATCTCGTGTGTTTTTAATGAAATAATTGATTGTCACATCAAGCCCTTTGAAAAGCTTAACGTCTGTACCTAAATTGAATTGGCGAGTCGTTTCCCATTTTAAATCTGGGTTTGCCGCTCTACCTATAGCCGTTCCTTTTATGATTACATCATCAAATACATAGTCACCTTCACCGTTTAGCAAACCGCGATAAGCAAAGTTAGGAATTTGATCATTCCCACTTACTCCGTAACTCATACGCAGTTTTAAATAGCTTATTTTATCCCATTTGAAGAAATCTTCTTCGGATAGCATCCAACTTCCAGATACGGTTGGGAAGATTCCATATCTACTGTTTGGGCCGAATTTACTCGATCCATCTCTACGCACAATAAGTGAACCGTTGTATTTTGTACCATAACGGTACTGAGCTCTAACGAATGTAGATAGTAGTCTTTCTTGAAACTGAAATGAGTTGGTATTATTTAGGAAGCCACCTGGGGCTAAGTTAGCAGAGATATCTGCGTACTCTAAACTATTGTTTGGGATGTTAAAAGCGGTACCGCCAAGTCCTTGGCCATTTCTGCTAAATACAGATACACCTGCAGTAGTCTTTAAGTTGTGAATGTTTCTGAAGTTGTACTCGTGGTTTATAAAACTTTCAAAGTTGAGGTCAGCATAGGTAGCACGTGCTTCGTATACACTAGCTCCACGATCTATTAATGTGCCTGGTGCTATTTCCACTTGTGTAGGGTCTAAATCTGCATTTAATGCAGTGTTTTGGGCTTTACCTGGGCCATACCATGTGAGCGGTGAGAATGCTTTTTGATCTACCAATGCAAAGTTGTAGTTGAATCTATTGGTGAACGTAAGGTTATCTGTGATATCAAAGGCAAGTTCTTCTTTACCTACAAACTTGTCTACATAGCTCGTATTGTAGGTGTTTTTTATTTGTGCTATTGGGTTGATAATATCACTTACTTCCTCCAAGTATGAATACGTTCCATTTGTTTCTTGTACTGGATCTGTTGGGAAAGCATTGATTGTATTGTACAATACAGAACCTATTCCGTTTTCAGGAAGAGCACTACGTTCTTCATTGGTATAAAGGAATACACTGCTTAGTCTAAGTCTATCGCTCATTTCAGTGTTAAGGTTTACGCGAGCATTTAGTCGAGTAAAGTTAGCCTTGTCGCCTCCAACTATACCATCTTGCGTAAAATAGCTACCACCTATAGAGTAGGTAGTTTTTTCGCTACCGCCACTTATTGTAATGTTATGGCTACTCATGTTGGCATTTTGGAAGACAGCGTCTTGCCAATCTGTTCCTTCTCCTAGTTGAGTGTTAGAGAATGGTAAGGCATCTCCTCCGTTGGCAAATGTTTCATTTTTGATTACGGCATATTCGTTAGCATTCAGTAAGCTCAATCTTTTGGCTGATTGCTGCATTCCGAAGTAGGTGCTGTATTCTATTTTTGGTTTTGTGTTAGCACGGCCTTGTTTGGTAGTGATAAGTATAACCCCATTTGCGGCACGTACACCATAGATGCCTGCTGTGGCGTCTTTTAGTACGTTTATGCTTTCTATGTCATTTGGGTTCAAGGCGTTTAATCCTTCCGAATCATAGACAACTCCATCTACCAAAATAAGCGGATCGTTGTCACCAAAAGTAGAAAGGCCACGGATACGGATACTAGCTCCACCTCCTGGCGATCCCGAGTTAGTGTTGATCGCAACACCAGCTACTTTTCCTTGTAGAGCTTGATCTACTCTAGGAATATTCAGTTTCTCTAGGTCTTTTCCATCAACCTGAGTACTTGCTCCGGTAAATTCTTTTTTGGTAGCGGTTCCATATCCTACTACCATTACTTCTCCTATGCCTACAGAGTTTTCACTAAGTTGGATGGTGATGTTTTTTCTACCAAGTACGGCTATTTCTTTGTTTTTAAAACCAGAGTAAGTTACTTTTAGTACAGTGCTTGATGCATCTGCCACTTGAAGCGAAAAAGCACCTTTTGGGTCAGTTATTTTTCCATTGTTGGTTCCTTTTACAACTACAGCTGCCCCTACAATAGGTTGGTTTAGGCTGTCTTTTACGGTTCCTGAAATGGTAGTTTGTGCAACTGAAAGAGTGCAAATACTAGCTACAAGAACTAATGTGAATAGATGTTTAATCATAAATTAGTTAATTGATAATTGCGAATATATGGAAACTTATAGTAAAAAAAACTATAAGTGTTTGTTGCTTTTGCAATTTGCTAGTGATACAACGAAAATTAGTTGTGATTAGGTGATTTTCTTTCGGGTGCACCTAGGATAATTGCTCAATGAAAATATAGCATTTTGGCAGAGTCATTCTTTTGTGTTTTCTATTAAAACAAACTACGTTAGCATACCAATATGATATTTCTGCAGACGGGATAACGGTACCTCTTTACAGGGATACAAAACAATCACTTGATGTTTAGTTATTCCTGTGAAGGAGTGAATAAGCGGGTCCTCTTTTTTATGAGCAAGGATTGCCGCATGGTTTGATGTAGTAAGTGGATAATTCAGGTATTCATCTATGGCCTAATTCTGTGCCATTGTTACACAGCCAGTGATAAGAATCAGAAGTAGGAGAGAGGAATGTTCTAGCTAATGCCTATTCGTTCTATGCTTCTATCTATTTTGGCAAGCATGCCTTGTAGTGCCTTTCCCGGCCCAACTTCAGTAAATGAGGTTGCTCCATCTGCAATCATGTTTTGTACAGATTGCGTCCATTTCACGGAGCTAGTAAGTTGTGCTATCAGATTGGCTTTTATAGTCTCTGGAGATGTTTCTCCTTGTGTACTTACATTTTGGTATACCGGACAAGATGGTATGCTAAAGGTTGTTTCTTCTATTGCCTTGGCAAGTTCCTCTCTAGCAGGTTCCATTAGTGGTGAATGAAAGGCTCCGCCTACTGGTAGTTTGAGAGCTCTACGAGCTCCTTTTTCTGTGAGTGCTTCGCACGCCTTATCTATGCCTACGTTGCTGCCAGATATGACCAATTGGCCTGGGCAATTGTAGTTTGCAGCTACCACAACTTCATCTATGCTTGCACATACTTCTTCTACTACAGCATCTTCTAACCCTATAATAGCTGCCATAGTACTGGGATTAGTGATACACGCTTTTTGCATCGCTTCTGCTCTTAGCGATACGAGGCGAAGTCCATCCTCGAACGTAAGAGTATTGTTAGCTACCAGTGCAGATATCTCTCCTAAGCTATGACCAGCAACCATCTCTGGTTTGAAATCTGCCATCGTTTTGGCAAGTATTACGGAGTGAAGGAATACCGCTGGTTGAGTGATATTCGTTTGCTTTAGGCCTTCATCAGTTCCAGAAAACATTTCATCCGTTATTCTAAAACCGAGTATTTCATTGGCTCTCTCAAATAGGGCTTTTGCCTCACCATTATTGTCATAAAGTTCTTTGCCCATCCCTACGAATTGAGCTCCTTGACCTGGGAATACGTATGCGTTCATTGTTTAATTATTAATTGTGAGTTATTAATTATTAATGACGATCGGAATTGAAGTATTCCGATCGCATTTCTTATTTAATTATTGTTTGATCTCTACCGGGTCCTACAGAGATGATGCTAATGGGTGTAGCTATCTGCTTTTCTATGTTGGATATGTAGTTTTGGAAAGTCTCTGGTAAGTTAGCGTGGTCTTTTACTTGTGTAATGTCTTCTTGCCATCCTTGGTGAGATTCGTATACCGATTTGAAATTATCTACGTTCAAATCAAAGGGAACTTGATCTGTAGAAATTCTATCTCCTTTGTAGCTAGTACCTACCATTACTTCATCTATACCGCTCAGGCAATCAGCTTTCATCATACAGAGCTCATCTACACCACTAAGCATGATAGCATATTTTAGTGCAACTAGATCGAGCCATCCTGTTCTACGCGGTCTACCGGTTGTTGCTCCAAATTCATTGCCTACCGTACGTATATGCTCTCCCATATCGTCATGGAGTTCTGATGGGAATGGTCCACTACCTACACGGGTACAGTATGCTTTAAAAATTCCTTTTACTTTATTGATGTGCTTTGGTGCTATGCCTAGGCCTGTAGATACTCCACCCACAGTAGTATTGCTACTTGTAACAAATGGGTATGAGCCAAAGTCTATATCGAGCATACTCCCTTGAGCTCCTTCTGCTAATATATTGTTACCATTTGTAATATGCTCATTTACGAGGTATTCGCTATTTACAAATTGGTACTCACGCAGTCTATCTACAGCAGTGAAAAATTCTTCTTCCATTGCATCAAGATCGAAATCTGTAAAACCAAACTGCTCCACAAGCTGAAGAGATCGAACTTTTTTCTCGTGATAATTTTTTTCAAAATCTGGGGCAAAGAGCTCACCGACTCTAAGTCCGCCACGTCCTATTTTTTCACGATACGTTGGGCCTATACCACGTAGAGTACTTCCTATTTTTTTATCTCCTTTGCTCCATTCACTTGCCGCATCAAGTATTTTGTGCGTAGGCATTATAATATGAGCTTTGTAAGAGATACGTAGATTCTCTTTTACATTGGCACCTGCCGCAGCTGTGCGGTCAATCTCCGCCATAAAAAGGACAGGATCTATCACTACACCATTGCCAATAATATTGACACAACCATCGTGGAATATACCTGATGGGATGGTGTTAAGCACATGTTTCATGCCATTAAACTCCAGTGAGTGACCAGCGTTTGGTCCTCCTTGAAAACGAGCAACTACATCGTATTTTGGGGTTAAGTAATCGGCAATTTTACCTTTGCCTTCATCTCCCCACTGCAGGCCTAATAATACGTCTACCATCTATTTTTTTATTTCTACTACTTTTACTTGGTTATCACAATTCATACATAATCCCATTTCGTCTACCAATGGTTCTCCGTATAAATTTAATGAGTGTCTTGACACTTCGAAATTAAGCAATTCTGCCATTTTAGAAGTGATTTGTTGAATACGTGGATCGCAAAATTCCATGACTTTGCCACACGTATTGCATATGATATGGTCATGTTGTTTGTATCCATATGCTTGCTCAAACTGAGCCATATTTTGACCGAACTGATGCTTGATGACTAATCCACATTCTTGCAAAAGGTCTAACGTATTATATACGGTAGCCCTACTTACGTGATAATTGCGGTTTTTCATCTGTACATATAGCGTATCTACATCAAAATGCTTCTTATTACTGTAAATCTCATCCAAAATGGCGTAACGCTCAGGCGTTTTACGCTGCCCTTTCTTTTCGAGATAGGCAGTGAATAGATTTTTTACGTCTTCTTTTATATCTGGTGCGTTGTCCATTTATTTAGCTTGTTAGTTTTGGAACGTTATCTAGGTCAATTCTACTGACTTTTATGTACTGGTCTATTCCCTTTAGTACATCCATAAGTTGCTCAAGATGCTCTTTATGAGAAACTTGAAGTCTCAGCTTGCCTACAAATGTACCATCCAAAGATTCAAAACTGATTGATTTCATGTTCACTTTCAACTGTTTGGATACAATGTCAGTAACTTTACTTACTAAGCCTAATGAATCGATCCCTCTAATTTCGAGTCCAGCTTCGAAATCTTCCTCTATAGTTACCTCTCCTGCCCATTGTGCTTTAATGATGCGGTAACCATATTTACTCATCAAATTTTGAGCATTTTTGCATCTGGTGTTATGTACTTTTATGTCGCCGCCTACAGTGATAAATCCCATTACTTTGTCGCCGGGTATAGGATTACAACACTGAGCCAATGTGTAGTCCATATTAATAGTGGCGTCCCCTAGCAATAGCTCGCTAGATGTTTTCTTTTTTAGACTGGTAGATTCTTCTCGTTCAGAACCAGGCTTATGCACTTTAGCCGTTTGTACGAGTATCTCCTGTAGCTTAATCTTTTCTTTATCAATAATGCCTTTACCGATTTGAAAAGTTAGCTCTAGTTCATCAACTGCTTTGAAGTATACAACTAGTTTATTGATATTGTCGACGCTATAATCAAAACCAGCGTTTCGCATTTTGCGAGCTAGTGACTCTTTGCCAAGCCCTGCTATTACACGCTTTTCGTCTTTTAGGCTTTGTTTTATCTTTGTTTTTGCTTTTGATGTTTTTACAAAATTTAACCAATCCTTATTGGGCTTTTGTTTGGCACTTGTAAGTATCTCAATTTGGTCTCCATTTTTTATTTCATAGCTTAGAGGCACTAGTTTTCCGTTTACCTTAGCCCCAAGGCATTTTGCCCCTACTTCGGTATGTATATCAAATGCAAAGTCAAGGGTGGTAGATCCTTTTGGTAGTTTACGCAAAAGTCCTTTTGGTGTAAACGCAAAAACCTCCTTGGCATACAAATTCATTTTGAACTCATCTAAGAATTCTAATGCTGTACCGTCTTGATCTTCTAATATTTCACGTATTTGGGTGAGCCAGTTATCTAGGTTGTTGGCTGTAGTAGGAGTTTTGCTCTCGTCTTTGTATTTCCAGTGTGCAGCATATCCCTTTTCGGCTATTGCATCCATACGAGAACTGCGTATTTGTACCTCTACCCATTGGCCTTTTGGTCCCATTACTGTTGCATGTAGACTCTCATATCCATTACTTTTAGAAATACTTATCCAATCACGCATTCGTTCAGGATTTGGCTTAAAAATACTTGTGGTTATTGAGTAAACGTTCCAGCAATCCATTTTTTCGTCTTCTGGGTCACTGTCTAGTATTATGCGTATGGCAAAGAGATCATATACGTCCTCAAATTCTAGGTTTTTACTAACCATTTTGTTGTAGATGCTATGTATAGACTTTGGTCTGCCTTTTATTTCATAGTCTACTCCCAATTCATCTAACTCTAATTTTATGGGTTTAATAAATGATCGTATGTATCTATTTCTCTGTTCTTTTGTTGCGTTTAGCTTGTGCTTTAGTTCTTGGTAAAGTGCTGGTTGTGTATACTTTAAAGAAAGGTCTTCTAATTCAGTCTTGATAGCATATAGTCCAAGTCGATGAGCCAGTGGGGCGTATATATAACTTGTCTCTGCTGCTATTTTGAGCTGTCCTCTATCACTCATGTGCTCAAGTGTTCGCATATTATGCAATCGGTCACATAGTTTTATTAGAATTACACGTACATCATCTGCCATGGTCAGGAGCATTTTCCTAAAATTTTCTGCTTGCGGAGAGTTGGTGTCATACACCCCTGCTATTTTGGTGAGGCCATCTATTATATTGGCTACCTTAGGGTTGAATTCGCGTTCTATGTCTTCTAAGGTAATGTCTGTATCTTCTACTACATCATGCAGTAGTGCACAGACAATAGATGTAGTGCCAAGACCCATTTCTTCTGCAGCTATACGAGCTACAGCAATGGGATGATAAATGTACGGCTCTCCAGACTTGCGACGCATAGAGCTATGGGCGTCTACAGCCATAACAAACGCCTTGCGAATAATGGTAATATCACCCTTCTCTCTGGACCATTTGGAGACTTTTAGAAGTTGTCTGTAGCGGCTAGCTATCTCTTTATTTTCTGCTGTATTTTCTAGTTTCACGTTAAGCGTAAGTACGCCACGAAGTTACATAATATAGAATAAAGGCAGTAGAGGGGATGAGATAGATTTTTACGTCTAGCGAATAAGATTAACAGTGCCATGGTAGTTGTATTCTTTACCCGCTTTGTTTATGAGAACAATAGCGTAAACGTAGACTCCATTTTGGCAATATTGGCCCAAATACGTGCCATCCCATACTTCTTCTATGTTGTGAGACGCGTATACTTTTTGTCCCCATTTATTGAATATATCGATATGGTATTCTTGTGCGTGGTCGCTGGTTACTCTAAATACCGAATTTGCCTTTGGCCCTTTGTTGTCTGGGGTAAAAGCATTTGGAATGAAGGCAATAATATCGGGCACCACTAGGACATTTTGCGAAGCTGTATCTTTACATGCGACATCACTTTCTGCTATGAGTATTATTTTGAAATTGCCAGTATCTGCGGGAAGTAAGTATGTTGGGTTATTATTTGTGCTAAATAACTGTGTATTATCTAACTTCTTATAACACCACGTAGAATTCAAAAGACCGTTTGTAATACTGGAGTAGTTGTACATGGATATTTCACGCTTTGAAAGAGTCATTCGTTCTTGGTTGTTCATGGTAAAAGAAGCATATGGCTTTGGGTCAACGCGAATGAAGTCCTCTTTAATAAGGTTATTGATACAACCCTTTTCGTCTTGTTTACTAGCCGTTAGTCTGTATAATCCTTCGGTAAGAGTTGAACTAGCGAGGTCTTTTGAATATCCTATGTAGTGATGGGTTTCATTCTTTATTTCAAAATATACTCCTTGGGGTAGATCTACGCTACCCATTGATAAAGGCTCACATCCCGTTATGTCTTGTGGTAGTATTATACTTGGCTTACTGTAGTATGGAATATCAAGAGTAACGCTATGACTCGGGCAGTATGCCGTAGTCTTAGAAGTGATATTAAGTGCTATATTGTTAGATATAAGATCACACGCTTTTGGTATGTAGATGGAGTTTTTGGAGCCTTTATGCTCAGATTCACAACTTGTAATAGTAGCGAAACTGTGTGATTGTTGATTGATAGTAAAGCGAAGTGTATCTCCTTCGCACAACTTATCTTGTGCTGTAGTTACCCCAAGATTGATAGGGTGTAATAGGGTGTAAAATTGCGTAGTGTCGAATGTACAGTTGCCTTGAGTGATAGAAGCGGTTATTGCATGATTGCCAAAATCATTTGCATTAGGGGGTAAGTTGGTAATTGTTAAACCGTCTGCATCCTGCCAAAAGAAACGGCTAGGTAAAGTAATGGGAATTGCATCTGAGCATAAACTGTCTGGTAGTGCAAACGAGAAGTTTGGTTTACACATTATGTTGAGTTCCATGTCTAATGTCGCGTAGCAGTAGTTTTGATCATACACATAGGTGAAATTAACTAGGCCACAATGCATATCAGTGTTAATAAATGTACCATCAGTAAGGTCTATTACATCACTCTGCCAGAAACCTCCTTCTATATTGGTATTGAGATAGTCGTTTAGATGTATAGGCTTATCATCTTCACAAATATTGTTACTCTCGTTGGTAGTAATCGTAATCTTATCAGTTACAGAAATAGATGCTGTATCCGTAGTTTTACATCCGTTTGGTAAGCTGTTTGTTGCTTTTATTCTGTAGATGCCTTTTCCCAAGGTAGACACATCCAAGGAAGGTTGTGGGAGACTGATGTATGCCAATGGAAAGTCAATTACTTCCCAAGTGATAAATCTATCTTTAGCAGCATATGGTAGTTCTATAGCATTTCGAAGTTGGTATACGAAATCAGTACCACATACACTTTGATCTCTAAGCTGAAGCTCCGGAGATTTTTTGAGTGTATAAGACACAGTCTGAGTAGCAGAACAGCCAGATATTATATCCTGATAGGTGTAGGTCAACGGTAAGGTCGTATCTGTATTAACCGTGATATCTCTAATGTCAAACAATGGGTCTACTTTGGAGTTGGCATAAGACCAAAATCCGCCTGCGGGTTTTGCATCTATTGCATTTAAATCCAAGGCGTACTCAAAGCACTGTACTGGAGGTTGAGCTATATCTATAGTCGGAGATAGGATAATGTCTAGATGGATACTGTCTATTAATGGGCATTCTATTCCATCTTTAGTTACGTTGTACGCCCATTTCAATTTTGTGTCAGTAGCATTAGTTATGAGTGTATCTGTTGGAGATACTATCCCATTATAATCCCAAATCGTATTGCTGATAATTCCGTCAGAAAGGGCTAGATGAAAAGAGATAACCTCATCAGAACAAGGAGTAATATCTCCTTCTAAAGCAGCCTCAATTATCTCAAAGTTACCACCGTTCTGTTGATCTATGGTTATGGAATCCGTACAACCAAAATCATCGGTATAAACGAAGTGGTATTCAATATTCCCTTTTTGTATATCTTGTATACAGTAGGGTGAATGAATGTTCTCATATAAATTTAGATCATTAGTGCTATTCGTCAATCTTAGATTTGATTCTATTGACCTATTACTCACTATATTAATTTCATTATAGCCGCAAAATTTCTCGTTTATAGTAATAGAAACTGTAGGTTTTGAAACAACAATAATTTTTATGGTATTGCGGGTTCTAGCGTATACGGGGCATTGATTGTCTGTTGCTGTGATGTTGATATAGTGAGTTCCTATTTGGCTACTAGTAGGAGTAAAGTCTATTTCGGCTAAGGCATATGGTGCTGTTGTAATAGCTTTTTGTCGTACAACTAAACCTGCGATATTGTGAGTAAAACTTAGACGAACAGAGTCTTGTATAGCGTTACTATTGATAGGAGCATCTGTTATGGAAATTGTCTCCAAAAATGGTTGACCAACGCAAAGGGTGTAGGTTAAGTTTGGTGTAATTATTGGTGGATTATTTGTTGGGTTGGAGATAACTATTGCTATGATTTCTCTGCGTACTTTGCCTGCTAGATACGTTGTTCCATTGTGCTTTCGCCATTGCTCTACTTCTATAACACGTATCGTTTTTTCATTCGCATTGATAGGAGTCACAATATAGTCTCCAGTAGTATTATCTAAGAACAATCCCGTAGGTGGTGTGCTCATTGGATTTGCTGGGCAACTGGGTGCCCCGTCTGTACAGTAACCTGTTATCCAGTTGTTAGCTGAGTAACCACTATTATATGTTACAGGTGTATTGTATCCTGTCTCTGGTATACCCCATTTGTAATACAACGAGTCGCCATTTTGTGCAATAGCATGTGCCGTAGTATAAGTTGCTTGATTATGATTGAACAGCGTCTTTGGACTTAGTTCAAATATTGGAGAGCTAATACTTTCGAGCCAAGGATTGATGAGTGCATAGGTATATATATTGTCTTGTTCTGATGAGATGGAGGAAATACTGCCACTGCGTTCAGATTTATGTATGAATAACTGAAAATTGCATCCTGCGTAAGCAGTATAAGAAGCGAAATCTACTGTACCTGAGTAGTAATGTGCCTCTATCCCATAAGATACGGTTGGATTTGTTCCGCATCTTGAGTTTTCTGGATTGCAAAGTGATGTGATGTTCTTAAAACCTAATTTAGACAATGAAATGCTCCCAATGTTTTTGTCGCCACAAGCAGAACTTGTAGTTCTAAGAAAAATTTGTGTTAAATCTGAGCAGTTGGTAGTAGACGCTCCTCCGCCTTGTCCTGCAAACTTGCAGTCATTGCAATCGCGATAGAGTGTAACTTTTACGGTATACTTTTTTGCGGAAATATGCTCATACGTAATTTCTCCGCCCATCAAATGATTTGCGTAAGAAGAGGTAATCAAGATACCTAGTATACAAAACAGTAAAAATCTCATGTATCAGTATTTTCAAATATAGCGAATAAAAAAAGGAAACCGAAGTCTCCTTTTTTATTCATGATATATGTTTGGTCTAACGTATCAAGGTAACGGTTCCTGTGTACGTGTAGAGTTCGTCATCTAAGGTGGTGACTTTGAGTTGGTATGCATACACATCTTGTTGAGCAAGGATGCCTTTGTACATTCCGTTCCACTGCTCATCTTTTTCTGTTGTTTGGAATAGAATCTCGCCCCATCTATCAAAAATAGTAAGCTCCATTGTTTTCTCCCCAGATATAATCGCTCTAAACCCTTCGTTTTGGTCTGGACCAGATACGTTTGGTGTAAAAGCATTTGGTATGAAAACAATAAGGTCTGGACCTACAACTACACACACCGTTGTGTCATTAATACACCCATGATTGGTGGTTACTTCCAAGTTAGCACAATAGGTTGCTGTATCTGTTGAGTAATAGTACGATGGATTTTCTGCACTAGAAGTATCCGTTAATAAAATAGGATCACCAAAGTCCCACGCATTACGTACTATGATAGCTCCATTAACATCGTCTACATCACTTTTGTTTGTGAAAACAAATCGCGGTAAAGCGGCAGTAGTATA
>TARA_B110000902_G_scaffold111025_1_pt1 | contig 18454 bp, 20 predicted proteins | sample TARA_B110000902 | Tara Oceans TARA_B110000902 (sample SAMEA4398009) | marine metagenome | biome: Polar Biome; feature: [SRF] surface water layer (ENVO:00010504); material: water (ENVO:00002006), including particulate matter (ENVO:01000060) such as... | depth 5 m | reverse complement strand
GAACCAGCAATGACACCTGCAGTTAAACTTCTTCCTCCTAAAAAATAGCCATCTGATGAATCTTCTGCTGTTTTTCTTGTGGCTAAATATGAGATTACTGCGACTAAAATTGTAAATCCTAAAAATGTAAGTATTTGCATATATTATTGATTTTTATTTAGTATTTGTATTTAAAACCTGAGTTCGACGTAAGAAAAGCAGCTTTTTCAAATGAGTAAAGCAGAATATTTAGTATATTAAAGTGTTGAAATTCAATATTTTAAAAAATATTCTGCTTATGATCTCTAAATTCAGGTCTTACCCGTTGAGAAGTAGGTCTTAGTGAGTTTGGATCATTTAAATTCCTTTCTGGATGACCTAAAACATATGCGTTGTCACGCCCGTCTGCAACAAATTGGGCATACTGCGCACTATTAGGCATCTTTAATTTATTTGCAACAGTTTGACTACCGTATGATATATCAACAGTTATTTCAGATTTACCAAATTTTCCTCTTTTTGTAGTAACTATGATTACTCCATTAGAACCTCTTGAACCATAAATAGCTGTAGCAGAAGCATCTTTAAGAATTTCTATAGATTCTATATCTGAAGGATTAATGGTTGTTAAAGGATTAATTCTAGACAGTGTATTACCTGCAAGACCACTTGAAGAGTACAACCCAGACCCATATGTGTCAAATCAGAAGATGCGCCACCAGTAATTGGAAATCCGTCTATAACATATAAGGGTTCGTTACCGCCTGTAATAGAACTTACCCCACGTAATACTACATTCACATTTCCACCTGGTCCTCCAGATGTTTGTGATATTTGTAAACCTGCTAATTTTCCCGTAAGCATTTGGTCAAAACTTGAAACTGATGGACTCTTAATGTTATCCATTTTCACTCTGGTAACAGCTCCAGTTAAATCCTTCTTTCTTTGTGTACCTTAACCAACTATAACAATTTCATCCAATTCAGCCATCTCCTCTTTAAGTGTAACATTAATAGTGAGTTGGTTGCCAACAAGAATTTCTTTAGTTTGGAATCCAAGATAAGAAAAAACAAGTAAAGCTTTATCGGAGTCAACCTGAATAGAATAGTGACCATCAAAATCTGTAATTACTCCCTTGGAAGTATTTTTTAATAAAACGTTAACGCCAGGTAATGAAATACCGTTTGCATCTAGGATTTTACCAGTAATAATTTTAGGTTGCTCTTGATTAGTTGCAGCAATGGTGTTTGCCGAAAAAATCATTAAAAAGCAAAACCCAAGAATGAATACAAAAAGAAAGTTTTACATAGAGCCTCCTTTTTCACCTAATTTGTATTTAATTTTTATAATTAGTGGTTTTTTAATTGGTTAATATATATATAGTGATTTAATTGATTACGTAACAATTACTGATTCGATGTTTAAAAAATTGGCAACTTTTGCAATAGACTTAGCATGGTGACCAATACCTAAAGCAAAATGATGCGTAGGTCCTTTACTCATCCAATTATATAAAAATGTTTTTACATCCGGTTTAAAATATCCTCTTGTATTTGTGTTACCGGTTGGAGGAATTGCTCCTTGAACAGATTCACCCTCAGCTATAACAAATTTAAAACGACCATCAAAAGTAGAACTTATAGAAAGCATTGTAATAGGTCCCTGTTTAATTTTAAATTCAACCCCAGCACCATTACCTGGTTTTCCGTGATATTTTTTTAAACTTCGAAGTACTGGTTTCCCATCTGCAATTGAAATGTTGTGAGGACCATCATGTCCTACTAATACGAAATCTTCAGCAAAATCTACTGGATGGAATTCTGCAAAACTTCCTCCTATTCCTAGCCTATCCATAATAAGTAAAGCTATAAGAGTTTTCAAATCCGATTCACCACACATTGGAAACCCATTTGAAGTAAGTATAGAGTTCCCAACAATAAGATTACTCATTACCCTTCTAAGTTCACTTCCTTCAGCTCCATCATAATAATAAGCTAATCCATCTAATTTTTTCTCAATTACAAACTTATCTAAAGCTACGCTTACCTGTGCGGCCATTCGAAGATCACTATCAATAAGTTTTAGCGAAATAGGGTCAGAAACAGGCTCGGGAGTATCAAAAAAAGCTAGTATTACTTTTTCCTTTTCAGCAATTTCATCTTCAGTGACTTTATCATAACAAGACTTCAATTCATTAGCCTCACATTGCACCACATGACTTCCAAACGCAGATGTAAGCATAGTAGCATCTGTATGCATGTCTAACATTGCATTAATTGGATGTCCCAAGTGTCCTAATTGTGCATTTTTTAGATCGTGTAAGACCTTTGCGATGCGGCAATATTCATCTATTAAAACATCTGCCTCAGGGTCGTCATACAGAGTGCCTATTATCATATCCGGCACCTTTTTTCCCATTCTAACAGCAACACCTGCAAATTCAGGCATCGCACAAATGTCATCGTTAACTAATTGCATATAGGTTGAAGCTTGCGAATAATCCAACGCTTTTCTAGGTTGTAATGCCACCATTACTATGGGCGCAGAAAGTGATTTTACAATAATTCCAAAAGTTCCTGAAGTTGCATAGGTGAGCATATTGCAAAAAACAAGATCTAGATTAGCAGCTTGCATTTCTTTCACTTTGCTATAGGCTTTATCCGGGCTATCAATCATACCAAAGTCCACAATAGTAGCGCCTTTGTCAGCTATTTTCCCTATAAAGGTATCGTGTTTTTCCATCAATTCATCGAGAAGGCCATCAAACTGCCCCCAATACACGTCTAGCCCTACTCCAAAGACTCCAATTCGTTGTGGTTCATTTTTAACGTTTAATATCATAATAAAATAATTAAGTTTATGTTTATATTTTTACTCTTAACGCACTAGTAATATATTTATAAAAAAATTATAATTCCGGAAGTGTTTTTAATAATTTTATTTTTGGCATAATAATGATAAACAATACAAAAGTTACACCATACATTAATCCAGAATATATCCACATTGGGTCATAAGAATAGTTATCTATAATTTTTCCCATTAATGGATTTACTATCACAGAAGATAATGCACCTGCAGTTCCTGAAAACCCAATAACTGTTGACGTAATTTTTTTTCCAAAAGTATCACTGATAGCAGTTATGTAATTAGTAATCCAAAGACCATGTGCAAAAAAAGCAATTACCATAATTCCAATAACCCATTCTTCTGTAGGAGCATATTTAACCATAATAGCTGATAGTGTAAGTAATGCTGCAAACCCCATAATAGATTTTCGTGCAAGATTTAAATTATTAGTTTTTATAAAAATTTTATCAGATAAATATCCTCCAAGAATATTTGAGACTCCTAAAGCAAGAAATGGAATCCAAAAAAGCTCTCCAATTCTAGCTAAGTCGACCCCTCTAACATCATTTAAATATTTAGGAATCCAAAACATATAAAAATAAAATATAGGATCTAATAGAAATCGAATCAAAATGAATATCCACACTTCCTTAATTTTTAAGATTTTCAATAAACCATTTCGGGTTTCCTTCCAAGATTTTAATTCGCTTTTAACATTTTTAACTTCATCAGTTTTTGGCTTTTTAGTTAATAAAAGCCAAACAACAACCCAAAACAAACCAAATATTCCTGTTATTAAGAATACGCCTCGCCAACCCGTAATATTAATTAAATACACACAAAGAGGTGGCGCTACAACAGCTCCTAAAGCAGCTCCGCCAATGGCAATACCATTGGCCAATGCTTGTCTTTTTTTAGGAACCCATTCAACTACAGCTTTTATAGCTCCCGGAAATGCTCCTCCTTCTCCCAATCCAAGAAAAAAACGAAACACACCAAGATGGAATGCATTATTTGCGACGCCATGAAGAGTTGTTGCAAGTGACCATATTCCTACTGAAAATGCAAGTCCCAATCTGCTTCCGTAACGATCTATAAGTATGCCTCCAATAGTAAACATAATTGCATAACCTAATAAGAATCCTGTATTGATAAACCCATAGGCTGTATCAGAAATTGGAAAATCTTCCTTAATTTTAATTACGGACACTGCCATCACTTGCCTATCTAAAAAACTCAGAGCTGTTGCGGCGAATGCCATAAAGACAATGAGCCAATATATTTGTTTTTTACTAATATTCATCTTAACGCACTAAGTTTATTTTAGTCAAATGTAATTATATTTATTTAATAACCAAATTTATTTTGTAATTTTATTTCATAAAACATTTTATAAAGTTATGACAAAAGGATTACCTATGTATATATCAATTAGTAAGGAAATAATTAATAAAATTGAATCTGGTACATTTCAGGCAGGAGACAAGATTCCATCTGAGAATGAATTAATTAAACAATATAATATTAGCAATACGACAGCAAGAAAATGTCTTCAGGAAATTGAGCTGCAAGGTTGGGCAAACAGAATAAAAGGAAAAGGCACATTTGTTTTAAACAGATCAGTAGATAGGCATATTACTCGAGTATTAGGTGTTTTTGATGCTGTAAAAGAAAGTTTTAATGATCGTTTAATAAGAGAAGGTTTTACTCCCAAAAACATTGTTTTAGAAAAAACAATATTATTAGAGGGTATTTCATCTAACATAAACAATCGTCATTGTATTATGGAAGGTCCTGTTCTTAAAATTCATAGACTAAGATATGCAGATGACGTTTTGCTAAAAGATGAAACTAAATACATCTCTATGACTTTGTGTCCTAAGATAAACATGCAAGATTTATATATAGGTTCTTTGATTAGCCTTTATGAAAAAAAGTATCAGTTAAAATTAAAAAATGTTGAGCGTACAATAGGTTGTACAATTTTTAATCCACAAGATCCTAAAAACTATTTTAAGAATGATATTCCAAAAGCAATTTTTATTTTAAATGGAGCAATATTTCTTCAGGACAATAAAATAGTTGAAATAGAAAATTCGTACTATAACGGTGATAAATATAAATTTACAACTATTGTAAAACCTCAACTTATTAATGGAAAAGAATTAAAGGCAAAACTTAATAAATAGCAATTATTGTTTCTTTAAAACAGATACTTTTTTAAAAAAGTATCTGTTTTAAAGAAAAAGTACTAAAAGGAGCTACCGGCAAACCTTCATTATTATATAAACTGCATCTTGGATTATTGTCCCAAGCGTATCTCGCTGCAATTGGTTTTGTAACATTCTGAGAGGATAGTATTAATTCATCATTTTTAATTATTGCTGTTGCTGAATAATATTTATTGTCAATTCCTGCTATCTCAAATCCTGTTAAAATAGTATTGCTTTTGCTTTTTAATTTTCCTGTACTACTAAATTTAATAACTATTGAATTATTGATGATTTGATAGGATAGAGGCAATGGACCATCAGAAACAACAATTTTATGATACACTTTTTCTTGCGCTTGTAAAACCAACCTTTCAGCAAATTCCACTTTATTTTTTGGATGGATATCTAAAGAATCTCCAATATCAACCGAAACAACCATTCCTGTATTTGGTAATGAAAGTGCTTTTTTTTTGGGCTTCCCTTAACTGACACCGCGAATTATCACGAGGTTCAGATTTGTGTGATAAATTGATATTGGATAATTGAAAATACAAAAAAGGCAAGTCACTTTGCTTCCAAAGAGTTCTCCAGTCGGTAATTAATTTTTGAAATAATTTTTCATATAAAAATGGCCGGCCAGCATCCGATCCTCCCTGATACCAGATAAAACCTTTGATTCCATAAGGAATTATTGGAGCTACCATTCCGTTAAAAAGGAATGCAGGTTCATTTTGAAAATTTTTCGTATCATTAATTACGTTCTCGAGCTGAGTATTTACTTTCCAGTTTTCAGCAATATTTTGACGAAATGAACCATCCTTATTTGAAACAAAAAATTGATTTTTTTCTCCAACAGTTTGCGCTTTTCCAAAAGGCTGAGCCAAACGAATGGTTATAGTATTACCTCCCGAAAGAATTAATTCTTGTGGAATTTCTATATCAACTGGTTTAGGATATTGGCAATATTCAAGCTCAGTGTCATTAAAATAAATATGACTTTGACGAATTAGATATCCTAGAGAAAGATGTAATGGCTTATTTATAGCCATTTTTGGAATAGTAATCTTTTTTCGAAACCAAACCACATTCCCAAAACTAGTATCTTCTTTAGGAAAATTAACTGACTGCCAAAATGAATCATTATAACTGGAACTTGTTATTTCTTTTACAAGTAATTTTTCGGGATTACTTATTTGTTTACGGCGATTATGATTCGTAATAACCGATGTATTCGCGGTTACTTCCCATTCCTTTTTATTGAAATTTTGAGGAATTGTTGGTAGGTTTATAGAATCTTTGAAAGAGTTGAGAGCTTCTCTACACATCCACGTGCTAATTGTAGTGCCTCACCAAGAACAGTTAATAATTCCGATAGGAATATTTAAATCAGTATTTAATTTTTTAGCGAAAAACCAAGATATTGAAGAAAATTCAGAAACAGACTCTGGTGATGCTGTTTCCCATTTGCCATCTATTAAATCCTCCTGTTTTACTGGAGACGGGAATTTATTCACTTGAAATAAACGGATTTCCGGATAATTGGTATCCTTTATTTCTTCTAAATAATTTTCAACGCTTGAATTAGGAATCCATTCCCATCCTTTCATTGGATGTTCCATATTGGATTGACCTGATGCAAAAAACACATCACCAATCAATACATTTTTATAAATATTGCTTTCTTTTTTTCCAACGATTTTTAAAATGTATGGGCCACCCGCTTTAAATTTAGGGAAATTAGCTGTCCAGTTTCCCAAAACATCTGAAACTGCTGTAATAGTTACAGAATTAAAAGTCAAGGTTATTTTTTCATTTGCTGCTGCTTTTCCCCATACTGGAATTTCAATCTCTCACTGCAGAACCATATTGTCAGAAAATATTTTTGCTACATTCAATTGTCCAAAGCAGCTATTGCAATAAAAAAATTGGAATGAAATTATGACACTATATAAATATATATTTTTCATACAATTATTAAATTTTAGTTTTTTAGGATGATACTAAACATTTACAAAAATATTCTTATCTATCTATTATACGTTTTTTAAATTCATAAATACTCCTTAAAATTAATTTATTAAGTAAAAATTGTGATGGTTTGCTTAAGACGAATATCCTCTGAAGATGCTTCTACTTTTATTTCGAAATCTCCCGACTCCACTGTCCATTTCATATTTTTATCCAATAACATCAGATCTGATGGCTGTAGTGTGAAATGTACTGTTTTAGTTTCCCCAGCTTGGAGAGGTACTCTTTCAAATCCTCTAAGAACAAAATCATAGGTAACAACACTTGCCGTTTTATCACTAGTATACAATTGTACTACCTCATCACCTGCTCGTTTTCCTGTGTTAGTAACATTAACCAAAACATTGATTTCTGCCTGTGAATTCAATTTAGTAGGAGTTACTTTTAAATCAGAATAACTAAATGTGGTGTAACTCAATCCGTAACCAAAAGGATACAATGCACCATTAACCTGTGTTTTTCCAAATCCGTTAGGTCCCTCTTCTCCTTGCGAATTATGAGAACCTAATTTATAGGGGAAATTGAATTCGACCTGACCTATCGTTTTTGGAAAAGTAACTGATAATTTTCCTCCCGGATTGTAATCTCCAAAGATTGAAATTTTGTTAGATATCATTTTTTAAAATTATCGAATTAATTGTGAAGTTTTTATAGTAACCGGTCCCAATAAACCCGACTCAATCAAAGGCACATTTGCCCAAGGCACACGTGTTTGATCAGAGGGTTCTATACTTTTACTGGGAAGCATAGTTTCCAAAATATTGGTATTGGTATATTTCTCACCCGTAATAGCATCACCAGTTAGGCGGTTAGACCAAGTATTTGCCACTTCAATAGTGAGCTTATTTGCACCTTTTTTAATGATATTGGTGATGTCATATTGATAGGGTTTTGCCCAAACTATACCTAATGATTGACCATTTAGCCATACCTCAGCCACCTTGGAAAGATTCCCTAAGTCCAAAAATATTAGTTCTCCACTAGATGCAGATTTATTCTTTTCAAACTCGAAGGTTTTATGATAGGTTCCTATTCCTGAATAATATTTAATTCCTACATCCTTATTGTCTGTCCAAGAAGATAATTCTGAAAACACGGCTGTTTCTGGAGCTCCCCATCCTTTTGAAAAAGAAACATTCCATTCCCCATTAATAACTTGTGTTTTTTGTTTGTTTTCTATCTGTTTTAAATGTGAATTGTTTTGCAATTTGTATGTCCCTTCATTTAAAAAAAGAATACCATCAGTTGTGAAATTCATTAATGGCGGATTTTGATCCGATGCAAAAATATTGCTATACAAGGCCGAAGTATTTCCTTTTTTAAATACCACAAAATAAGATTCATATGGCGCCAGCGTGATGGGAATGTTAACATACTGATTCTGTTGAGTATAAACTGAAACAGGAACAATTTTACCCGTTATTGGATTCCAAATTTCTGGCACTTTCAGCTGTTGCCGAAAACCACATTCTCTTGAAACCCATTGATTTGAAGTGTTTCTTATAAAATAAAAATCCATATCTCCTTTCTTATAATGAATATAATCCAATAAAAAAGACTCCATATCCGAATATTTAAAATCGGGAGAGATATTCAAGTTTTTAAGAATCGTAACGGCCTTTATTCCTGAAAATACTTTGTCTTTCAGATGAATATCTTTTGAAATATCAGCTCCATTTGCCCAAAGTTGATTTATCAAATTTTCACTATCTTTTATGGTTAATTCTGAGTTTTCAATATTGGATATTCCCTTTGGTTTTTCACCAACAATAACGGCTCCTTGTTTGATTAATTCATTAAGTTTAGTTAAAACTTCGGGATTAATTACGTTTTCATTTTCTAATGCCAACACACTAAATTCAGCCCCGTTTGACAATACTAATTTTCCATTTATTACCCTAAGATTATTCAATAGAATTTCTGTATTAATAACTTCATAATCATAGCCTGGTCCTACGCTAAAGTGTGCATTTTTTGGAGTTGCCGAATTTGGAATTTTATCCCCATAATAATACAAAACATCCGCAACAAAATCAGTTTTCTGAAAAACTGAAGACACACGTGAAATATATTTGATAAATGGTTTTACTTTTGGCCACCACACTCGTTTATCATTGAAATGTGTGCCTGCGTGATACACAAACCCAGGATATCCCGAGCCTGTAATATTATGACTGAATCCGTGAAACACCACTCGGTTCATTCCTTCACAAAAAGCACGATCTCCCTGAGGTTTCATATCATACGGTCCTTCTTGCCAATGCTGAAAAGAAGTAAACGCTTCTTGTTCCACAATACCCCGTTGATAAATATGAGAAGCTGCTGCAACTTCTTTTACCACGCGCAAAACATCAATACTGTCTTTTCCGTTACTATCTAAATAATTACGGGAATGATTTATCCAAAATTCTCCACGAGGAATGTCAAGGGCTCCTAATGCTTTTAGTGGTTCTGATGGACCATTATAAAGTGGATATCCAGGGCCTCCAGCTTCACAATTAATTTTCAATCCGTAACTATTGCAAATTTCTTTCGAATTTTTGTATAAGTTGTTGATCATTAATTCCGACAATGTTTTTTTAAAATCAGATTGAATTTTTTTTGTGGTTTCATCATTGAAAAGATCGGGATTAAACAGGGCAGGAATAAATTTTATAATGTCATATCCATTTATTTTCTTATATTCTGAAGTTAATGTGGATGTCCATGCAAAACCTCGTGCTTCATAACTTGCCAGATATAAACTTTTTAAAGCGGTTGCTTTAAAATCATCGCCTAAAACTGATTTAAGGCGATTTATTACGTGCAATAAATGCGTTTTAACAGCTGTTGAATCAAAATGATCAACAGTAAGACCCGCAGAATAGGGGCTAGGTAAAACTAACTGCTGACCTGAATTAGAACAGACATATCTAAAGATTTCCCATTCACCGGGAGGTGCTTCCCAAGTGAGAATGTCATCCGCTGAATTAAAAAATGGAGTAACATCAATAATTTCCGCAGGATCAAGTGAATTTTTTTTAACAGACACTGGAATTGCTAAAACAGCTACTTCCTCATAATAAACGGGTTTTCCATTGCCCTGAAAAGGAATCATAGATTTCTCAGTACCGCCAATAAGTGCGCTTTTTGGGAATGAAATTTCTGGAAAAGGAACTTTGATGTTTTGCTTTTTTAAATTGCCTTTTAAACTAATTTTGGAAAAGTAAAGTGATTTGCCTCCGTTTTTAGGTTCTATCCAACTTCCTCCAGCATTCCAACTACTTGCTAAATTTAAACCAACTGTCAAATCAAGTTTTCCTGCTTCATCAATTACATATTTTATAATTTGCAATGATTCATCACTTAAAAAAGCAGGTCCTCCTGGAATCATTGTATCTTCCTTTGGAACACCTATTTCAAATAAATCAAAACCTCCAATCCCAGCTTCTTTCATTGCCAATAATTCTTGTTTTGCCCTAATTGTATCGATTTTTCCGTTAAGACACCACCAATATACTTTGGGCTTAGCACTTTCTGATGGATTTAAAAATTCTGACGTTAACCTATTGTAGGTACTATCCTTTTGCGCCTGTGCCGAAATATAATAGTGGGTAACTATTAAAATATAAGCAACTACTAAAACTACTGTTTTTTTCATATTTATACGATTTTTTAACTTACTGTTAACCAATTTTTATGTGGTTAAAAAAGTTATATAATTAAATAAATTTATTTATTCAAGAAAAAGGATGTCTTAAACTGTTACGATTTTGGCATTTATTAGTGATAATTATTTTTAACAACAATTAAGTTAACGCACTAACTTACGTCATGACAAATGTAATTAATAATATTATATGTACAAAAAAAGAATTACTATTTGATAGTCTAACACCCGTTGTGCATTATAAATAGTTAAAAAAAGTTATTCATTTGACTATTAAAAGGCATGTATTTATTTGATAATCAATTTATTAAATATAATGAATAACTTTAGAGCAAATTACGATAAAACTTTAGAAGTCTTAGCCACAATTACAGAAAAGGAACAATTTTCACGTAAAAACAGGAAACCAAAACTAAAAGACATTGAATTAATCGCTATGAATTTAAGAGCAGAATATATGGATATAGAAATTGATTGTCAGTTTCTTAGGGGTATTCCATAATATTTGTTTGCTAAAATAGAGCGATCAGTTTACAATAAACGGAAGCGAAAATTATTTTTTGCCATTGAATTTATAAGAACTCAACTCTCCAATAAGTTCACGGAGTTTGAAAACTATTATGTGTTAGATAGTAGCCTTTGTAGGTTGTAAAACTCTCAAGAAGCGGGGGAAGTAAAGTTTGTAAGGAGTACTTTTATTCAGCCCCAAATAGAGGTTATTGTGCTAGTCAAAACATGCATTATTATGGTTATAAAATACATGCTGTTTGTTCTATTGATGGCGTGTTTAAAAGTTTTGATATTAGCAAAGCTTCTGTACATGATATTCATTATTAAAAGACATTAAAAATCAGTTTAATAACTGTGTGGTTTTAGGGGATAAAGGATACCTAAGTGCATACTATTACTTGGATTTATTTGAGACTAAGCAAATTAAATTAGAAGTTCCAGTGCGTAAAAATCAACAGAATTACAAAAAAAAACGTACATTTTTAGGAAGAAAAGAAAACGAATTGAGACCTTGTTTTCTCAACTTTGTGACCAATTTAAAATACGGAATAATTATGCGAAAACTTTTGAAGGTTTTAAGACAAGGATTCTCTCAAAATTAACAGTATTAACTATCATTCAATACATTAACAAATTTGTTTTTAAAAGGAATATAAACAATTTAAAAGTCAATATTGTATAAATGCACGTTAGTTTATTATCTAAATAGTCATCAACCCTAAAAGTTTTTGGTTTTATTATAACTTGGCCGGTAAATTTCTTGTAAAGTACACTCACTCAGATTTACAACAAACTCTTCCTAATTAGCTTGTTGGTTATTGGCCGTGATGCCATTTATTATGGCGCCAATATGTTCTGATTGAACACCTTTAGTAGATGCGGTGGTCATTTTACCTGTTAAAAATGGATCTTCTGAAAAAGTTTCAAAATTGCGTCTATTTAATGGGTTTCTTTTGATGTTTATTATTGATACTAATAAATAGGGGAGAGCCTGTTGAAAGGCTTTACAATGAAATGCAATACCAACTTTTTGGATTGGATTACAAATCCAAGAGACTGCTTGTCCTATAGTTGAAATGGAATCAACTTGCATTTCCTACCCCTTTTCCATACTTTTTAAAAACAACAGTAACTCCATGTCTATAGTCGGTAACTTGTAATGAGAGAATACATAAAATATTAAAATATTATTTGCTAATGTAATATTATTAATTATATTTGCTAAAATACAACTTAGTGCGTTAACTTAATTTTATGTAATGTCCATTTAGTTAACCTTAAACTACAGGTAATGTTAATTTTGAGATAACTTCCATAAATTAATTTAATATTTATGGAGGTTTCTTTACCAAAAAAAAAATGAAGATAAATACAGAACAAACACTAAACTCTAACAAAAAAGAACTTGATACACATAAAGAAAGTTTTGATTTTTTAGCCAACAAACTAGCCAAAAATGGTATTAATCTTGAAAATATTATTTCAAGATTAGCAGAATTTCAAGTAGCAATTCCAAGTTGGGAATTAGGTGCTGGCGGAACAAGGTTTGGACGCTTTTCATATTTTGGAGAACCTTCAAATTTAGAACAAAAAATTGAAGACGTTGGATTAATACATTCGCTTACACAATCTGCGGGAGCCGTATCGCTTCATATTCCTTGGGATGTTCCAAGTGATTACAATGCTATTAAAGAATTAGCATCTTTATTAGATATCAAGTTTGATGCCGTGAACTCAAACACATTTCAAGATCAAAAAAGCGCCAAAGAAAGTTATAAATACGTTTCTTTAAATAATACTCGTGAAGCAGCAAGGCAACAAGCTATTCAGCATAATATTGATGTTATTAAAATTGGAGATAAATTGGGTTCAAAAAGCTTAACAGTTTGGTTAGCGGACGGATCTTGTTTTCCTGGGCAAAATAATTTTCAAACAGCATTACAAAAAACTCAAAACAGTTTAAAAGATATATATAAAGAGCTTCCAAATGATTGGAAGATGTAAATTGAATACAAACCTTTTGAACCTAATTTTTATAGTACGGTCATCCAAGATTGGGGAACTTCTTTTATGTTGGCAAATGAGTGTGGTGAGAAAGCATTTACGTTGGTAGATCTTGGCCATCATTTACCTAATAGTAATATTGAACAAATTGATTCAATATTAATGCTAAAAGGTAAACTAGGTGGTTTTCATTTTAATGACAGTAAATATGGTGATGATGATTTAACGGTTGGAAGCATTAAACCTTATGCATTGTTCTTAATTTTTAATGAATTGGTTTATTGAAATAATAATATAATATTCAAAAATGATTAAACCTACAGCAGAAGCCAGAACTTACTGGGTACTTTTAACGGGAATATTTATGCAAGGAGTTGGAATGACGATATTACAAACTGCGGCCAATCCTTATATTACAATTTTAGGGCCAATAGAGAGTGGCGCTAAGCGTATTGCCAATACGGAAATTGCCAATAAAACAGCAGGTGCATTAGGGTCTTTAATTTTTGGAGCTCTATTATTATCAGGTATTGATGAAGTTAAAGAAAAGCTAGGAACAGTATCCATAGAAGAAAAAGGACAATTGTTAGATAAGATGGCCGATAGTGTTTTCACACCATATTTAGTGATGGCATTAGTTTTATTTGTTCCTGCACTATTAATTAGAAAAGCGCCACTTCCACATGTTGAAAAAGCTCCAATGGAAGAAAAGAATGATGGAAAAACGGCAAAGACCAATATCTTTCAGTTTCCACATTTATGGTTGGGAGTTTTAACCCTATTTGTATACGTAGTTGCTGTAGTTATTGCTGGAGATACTATTATTTCTTACGGTATTTCTTTAGGCTTTCCAGCTTCTAAAGCAAAATTCTTTACCACGCTTACGCTATTAGCGATGGTAGCCACATATGCCCTGGGTGTATTTTTAATTCCAAAGTATTTAAAACAGAGTACAGCACTTAGTATTAGTGCTGCATTAGGAATTATTTTTAGTGTTTGTCTATTATTAACAACAGGATTTACCTCTATTTTATTTGTAGCGGCCTTGGGTATTGCCAACGCATTGGTTTGGCCTGCAGTATGGCCATTAACTCTGGAAGGCTTGGGTAAATTTACTAAAACAGTTTCTGCCTAGTTAATTATGGCAATTTCAGAAGGAGCTATTATACCACCTTTGTATGGGCGGTTGGTAGACGCAAATAAACAAGAATTAATAGCAATTGGAATTAATGATTCGGATGCCTTGGCAACTGCTGCAATAAGCAGTTACTGGATTTTAATTCCGTGTTACGCATTCATTTTGTTTTTTGCCATTGGGGGCATAAATACAAAAGCTGGAATAGATCATAAGATAGGATTACATCCTGTTATAATAAATTAACAAAAAAGATTACACTAAAAAATTAAGCAATGTTAAAAAGCAACATAGACAAAGCAACAGCATTTGAAAAACGATTTGAGAATATTGATACTTTAGTTTTTGAAGACTCAATTTCAGCCTCAAAAGAGGTTGCAAAAGAAATAGCAGCACTTATTAAGGTAAAACAAGCTCAAAAACAGCCTTGTGTATTAGGTTTAACAGCAGGCTCTTCACCCAAAAGCTTGTATGCAGAATTGGTGCGTTTACATAAAGAAGAAGGGTTAAGTTTTAAAAATGTGATCACCTTTAATTTAAATGGGTACTATCCTATGGATCCTAATTCGGTAAATAGTAATGTGCGATTTATGAAAGAATTATTGCTGGATAAAGTAGATATTTTAAAAGAGAATTCTCACATTCCTGATGGAACTTTGTCAAAAGCAGAAATTGCGGAGTATTGCAAAGATTACGAGGCGAAAATAGAAGCATTAGATGGACTGGATTTGCAAATTTTAGGAATTGGAGGAAATGGACATATTGGATTTAATGAATCTGGTTCATTACAAAATTCAAAAACTCGATTGGTTGCCTTAGACCATATCACAAGAGTTGCTGCAAGCAAAGATTTTTTAGGATTGGGAAATACCCCAAGAACAGTAATTACATTAGGAGTTAAAAAAATAATGGAAGCTAAACGTGTTATTTTAATGGCTTGGGGTGAGGGAGAATCAGATGTTATTAGAACATTAGTTGAAGGAGAAGTTACCAATCAAGTACCTGCTTCTTTTTTACAAGAGCATCATAATGCTACTTTTATTTTGGACAAAGAAGCCTCTTCAAAATTAACAAGAATAAATACACCTTGGCTGGTAGAGGAGATTGAGTGGACAGATAAAATGATACGAAAAGCTGTTTTAGGCTTAGCACAAGATTTAAAGAAACCAATTTTAATGCTTACCGATGCAGATTATATAGAAAACGGGATGAGTGATTTGTTAGCTTATTCTGGTCAGGCATACGATATCAATATTCAAATATTTAACAAATTACAAAATACCATTACTGGTTGGCCAGGAGGCAAACCAAATGCAGATGATAGTAAAAGACCCGAAAGAGCCACTCCGAAAAAAAAGAAGGTACTTATTTTTAGTCCACATCCTGATGACGATATCATTAGTATGGGAGGCACTTTTATTCGTTTACAACAACAAGGACATGAGGTCCATGTAGCATATCAAACTTCAGGAAACATTGCAGTTGCAGATAGTGAAGCACTTCGTTTTGCAAGTTTTGTTTGCGATTACAATGATAAATTTGGAATAAAAAGTATTGAAGCTGAGAATATTTATAAAAAAGCAATTAAGTTTTTAAAGAACAAAAAAACTAGTGAAATTGATATTGCTGAAGTACGATATATTAAAGGGCTCATTCGTAAAGGTGAAGCGAGATCAACTTCTCATTTTGTTGGACTGCCTGATAGTCAAATTCATTTTATAGAATTACCTTTTTATGAAACAGGAACTATTGAAAAAAATCCTTTAGGAGACGAAGATGTTCAGTTAACAATAAATTTAATTGAGAAAATAAAACCGCAACAAATTTATGCAGCAGGAGATTTAGCAGATCCACATGGAACCCATAAAGTTTGTTTGGATGCTATTTTTGAAGCTATAAAGCAATTAAAACCAACATCATTTATAAATGATTGTTGGGTGTGGTTGTACAGAGGGGCTTGGCAAGAATGGGCCATCGATGAAATTGAAATGGCAATCCCATTAAGCCCATACCAAGTATTAGAAAAAAGACATGGTATTTTTATTCACCAATCTCAAAAAGATGGAGTGTTGTTTCAAGGAAATGATAAAAGAGAATTTTGGGTTATAGCAGAGGAAAGAAATAAAGAAACTGCTCAAAAATATCATAAACTAGGTTTAGCCGATTATGCTGCTATGGAAGCATTCAAAAGATATTATTATTAAAATTTATTATGAAAAATATTTTTCTTTTAATTATTGGCCTATAAGCAGTTTCGGGTATAAGTCAAACTGAAAACTTGAATTTAATGCCTTGGCCTCAAGAAAGAACAACAGGAAATGGCAGGTTTTTAGTCAATTCAGATTTTACAATTGTAGTAAATAATAAATCTTCAAGTAGAATAAATCTTGCAACCACTAATTTTTCAAGAAGGTTGAGCGGAAGAACGGGTGTTTTTATTGAAAATTGATTTGCTTTTATAACTTCCAAAATAGAGAATCCTTCATTGGAGATTTCATACCAAACGATTGGAGACCTCTCAGTTGAAATAAATGAGTCCTATTCATTAAAAGTTGAAAAGACAAACAAAATTGAAGTTTATTGGCTTAAGTTTAAATTATGTTAAATGTAATCTAAAGTTTTCTGTAATCTTTTTTAAGTTTAATTGAAAGTATGTAATATTTAATTCCAAAAATAAACTTTCGTTAAATATTATTAAACCTACAAATATTTTTTTTAGTAATTCTAGCATAATGATATTGCTTTATCTTTATTTACTAGAACATTAAAAGATTAAATAATAGTATGTCAAGAATTTATAAACTGTATTATAATTAATTTTTTAGCAGAATATATAAACAATTATTTATCATTTACAGCACAGTACAGGATGCAAAACTTCATTTTGAAATATATTTTTGTTATTATTATAATTTTTATAGCACTTATGAACATGATAAAAGATACAAAAAACTTCAAATATGTGGATTACTTATGGGATAATCAAAAAGCGGAGTCTTTAAATGATGACCAAGTAGCTTTATTTTTATACAGATCAAATATTTTAGGGGCCGATTTAAGAATTACTAATTACGGTGGTGGAAACACAAGCTGCAGAACTAAAGAAAAAGATCCTTTAACAAATGCGGAGGTTGAAGTAATGTGGATTAAAGGTTCTGGGGGTGATATTGGCACTTTAAACAGAAGTGGAATTGCAGGAATCTACACAAAGCGATTACGTGCTTTAAAAAATGTGTATGGTGGTTTGGCAGATGAAGATAGAATGGTTGGTTTATTCAATCATTGTATTTATGATTTAAAAAGTAAAGCCCCTTCAATTGATACGCCATTGCACGGTCTTTTACCATTTGCTCACATAGATCATTTACATCCAGATGCATTAATTGCTGTTGCTGCTTCAAAAGATAGCGAAAAAGTAACCAAAGAAATTTGGGGAGATACAATGGGTTGGGTACCTTGGCAAAGACCAGGTTTCGATTTAGGTTTGCAAATAGAAAAATGTTTAGAAGATAATCCAGGAATTAGAGGAATTGTTTTAGGTTCTCATGGTTTATTTACTTGGGGAGATACTTCTTACGATTGTTATATAAACAGTTTAGAAGTTATTGAAATGGCTTCTAAATTTATTGAAGAAAAAATAAAAGCAAAAGGAAGCGTTTTTAGTGGACAAAAAATAGAATCACTTCCAAAAGAAGAGCGTTTAGAAAAAGCAGCTCAAATAATGCCGTTATTAAGAGGATTGTGTTCTTCTGAAAATAGAATGATTGGTCATTTCTCTGATAGTGATGTTTTGTTAGAATTCATAAATAGTAATGATTTAGAAAGATTAGCTCCTATGGGAACTTCGTGTCCCGATCATTTTTTAAGAACAAAAATTCAGCCTTTAGTTTTAACCTTAGATAAAAATGAAGATTTGTCTGATATAGCTGCTATCTCTAAAAAGTTAGAACCAGCTTTTGACGCATACAGGCAAGAATATGCAGATTACTACAATACTTTTAAAAAAGATAATAGTCCTGCAATGCGTGATGCAAACCCTGTAATAATCATGTATCCAGGAGTTGGTATGTTTAGTTTTGCAAAAAA
>TARA_B110000902_G_scaffold43950_1_pt1 | contig 18495 bp, 15 predicted proteins | sample TARA_B110000902 | Tara Oceans TARA_B110000902 (sample SAMEA4398009) | marine metagenome | biome: Polar Biome; feature: [SRF] surface water layer (ENVO:00010504); material: water (ENVO:00002006), including particulate matter (ENVO:01000060) such as... | depth 5 m | reverse complement strand
TATAATTTGACAATTAGTTCCATATTGGCACTCACAAAAGCTTTTAGCGGAATATACATTGCTTTCTTTTCCTCGGTAGTGTTTAAGCTCAATATGTCTGGTGATACCAGAAGGTTGGAGTGGACTAAACCAAGAATTTCCTTCTCGGTTTTTATATCTAAACCGATGCACCATACGCAGGTGTAGTTGTCCGTTTTTTCAAGTATACTTAGGTCAGTACTCAGGTGTTTTGCGGCTTGCGGTATATTAAGTGCCGCCAGTATTTTTTGAAACGCACTATCTGCTACCATATAGCTGTCTTTTAAGTTTTGGGAAGTTAAAATAACAAAAGGTTGAATGGTATGGTATGCTGCCTTGGTCTCTTGTACGACTATGTCAGATGTTGTTTTATCGGAGTCTGCCTGAGGTTCGCTTGCGTCATTTGACTCGCTTTTTTCAGTTTTGGCTGTATCCAAGTGAGTTGTTACAGATTTTGTTTCGGGCTCTTTGGTAAGTTGGTCCTGTGGTAAAACGACCAAAGAAGTAAAGAGCAAGGATATGTCGTCGTCTGGCAAAAGATTCACCCTACAAAGCAACGAATATTTTTTGTAATATGGTTGCTGTAGAGAGCTTAATAAAAACGGTTGTATTGAGTATTCGGTATGTCATAGAGTCTCACCTATTTATCCTTGCTGAACCAAATAGTACATTTGAGCGTTACTTTTGCACCAATGCAAATAGTTCAAAATTCACAATCCAACGTACTCAATGTAGACTTCGATAACCTAGAATTCGGCAAGGTTTTTACCGATTATATGATGGTGTCAGATTATGACGGTGAGGAGTGGAGTGATTTTGAAATCCAGCCATTGCAGGCACTTTCTATGCATCCAGCGACTTCTGTATTGCATTATGGTCAGGCGATTTTTGAAGGATTAAAAGCATACAAGGGTCAAAATAATGCTGTAAACATCTTTCGATTGGAAGATAACTTAAAACGCATGAATGCCAGTGCACATCGTATGATGATGCCGCAGTTGGATGAGAGAAAAACCAAAGATGCTATCATGAAATATGTAGCAGAACAAAAAGCGTGGATACCAAAACGTTCTCAAGGATCTCTGTATGTGCGTCCGTTTATGATCTCTACCGACCATACGCTTAGAGCTGTAGCCAGTCAAACGTATCGTTTTATAGTAATAGCTTGTCCTGTAGGCTTCTACTATGATACTCCGCTAAGTATATACTTGGAAAAGGAGCATAGGAGAGCAGCCAAAGGTGGAGTAGGATATGCTAAAGCAGCAGGCAACTACGCTGCATCTTTTTATCCTTCGGTAAAAGCCAAAAACTTAGGTTTTGATCAAGTGCTTTGGACAGACATTACCAATAATTTTGCACTTGAAGAGTTGGGTAGTGCCAATTTTTTTTATGTGAAGAATGGCAATATTCATACACCAAAAATGCACGATAGTATTCTCAAAGGTATTACCCGAGATACAGTTATTAACCTAGCCAAAGATGCAGGGATAACCGTAACATCTGAGTTAATAACGGCAGATGCTTTTGAGCAAGATTTAGCTGCAGGTGTAGTAGAATGTATGTTTGCTACGGGTACTGCTGCCGCAATTACATATGTGAATGCAATCACTATTGGGGAGAATAAGTATGAGGTAAATTCGAACCAGTACGCTCCGGTTTTAAGACTAAAAGAGCAGCTAGATGCCGCAAAATTTTTAGACTCAGATAATCATCCCGAGTGGAATGTTATCGTATAAATAAGCCATCCGAAACGAGCAGCTTAATTTTTCATCCTCGTCATTTCCTGTCCTCGTCCAGTTTGCTGTAGGTTTTTCGGTGTTTATCATTTTGAATTTACATCCCAACGTGTACGCTTATGGTATCTTTTGCGTTTTACTTTTATCTTCGTCTGCTATTACAAATTATACAAATTGAGGTTTTATACCTATTTCATACTGTTGTTGAGTAGTTTGGTTTTTAGCCAAGCAAAAGCACAGATGTATTCGCTTACGTCTGAAGACTTTTTTATTTACTTTGATTCGGATAGCTATGAGATCACTACCAAGCAACAGAAACTGCTTACAGACAAGATACTATCCATAGGCGGTACCCATATCAAAGAAATCTATGTAGAGGGACATACTGATACATTTGCTACAGATGAGTACAACACTGTTCTTGCAATGAATAGAGCCCTAGCCGCTGTGAAGGCTCTAGAGCGAATAGGTGTGCCCCGTAGATTCATTAAGATGGAGAGTTTTGGTGAGTCAAAATGGGTAAGTGAGGTACATCAGCAAAACAGGCGAGCTAAAGTCTTTTTTATCTATGAAACAGATTATAAGTCCGAACTGAGCCCGCCCAAGTGGGTTGTCATTAAAACAATAGACAAAAAAACCAAGAAACCCATCAAAGCTTCTATTGGTTTCGAATACGAAGGTCAGGATATGAAATTTAGTCTTATTGGTAGTAGTGGAGTCTCTTCTGCTTTCAGTTTGCTTTCAGAAAACGTGACCATTTCTGCATCTGCTAGCAACTACTTGACCGAGTACCTTACCATACCAAAAGAAGATATAAATAAACCGGTAGATACCCTCGTATACATTCTAGAGCTTAACAAAGTAAAGATCGTAGGCAAGTTTACATTCCAAAATATCTATTTCTTTACAGATAGTGACGAGATACGCCCAGAGAGCCAACCGGAGTTACACAAGCTTTTGGCTATAATGCAAAGACAAAAAGATGCTTTTATAGAAATACAAGGACACATGAATTTTCCAATAAACAGACCCATCAATAGTATGCAAAAACGTTGGAATATGGAGCTAAGTTACATGCGAGCCAAAGCGATATACAACTACCTTATTACGAGCGGAATTAGCCAAGATAGACTTACTTACAAGGGAATGAGTAACTTTAGGATGAAATATAAATTGCCCGCGAATAAGGCACAAGGAGATCAAAATAAACGCGTTGAGATCTATACGCTAAAAAAGATTTAATTGCTCAAATCCCAACGAAAGTTTAACCGTACACTGCGGGGCATTAGTGGGAAATGCGGTGCACTGTAGTAGTCGTTATTCGCCCATCCTTGTTGTACATGAAACATCTCAAATCCAAAAAAGAAGCTTTTTACCTTTGCCATAATGTATGGATTAATAGGAGCAGTCATTTCAAAGCGTTGATTGGTATTATGCCATTGCCGTGTGTATGGTGTATACGTGGGGCTATTGAAACTACTGTACCAAAAAGTGCGGGCACCTACTTGTACACCTAGATTCTTCTTGAATAGCCTAAATTTTGCATAGACATTGCCCGTAGCAGATGTAGCAGGTCGTGGAAGCACCTGCTGATTGCTCGATTGCTGTAAGGTCACGGTTGTGTTTCCTCCAAAATACGTGGATGCAAAGGCATAGTCTGCACGTATCTGAAACAGTGTTGTGAGTTTACTTGCTTGAGCTACATCACGTTCATTTGTAAAGTATACGAGGTTGCCTATTGTTTCTAGGTTAGCTCTACCATTCAATCGGTGGTTTCCGATCTTTATTTGGGCTTCCCCGCCCAAACGGTTTACACTTATTTTTTTAAAAGAGTTATTCCAGACGACAGCTGGGCTATACATCCGCTGTTCTAAAAAATTGGGCTCTACCAGCTGTGAGAGTATGTGTGCTTTTAAGGCAAAACTCTTTATTAGAAAAGCAGCCTCTCCATCAATGGAATAGTCTCCAGCATTGTACCCCAATACGCCAAATTTTCCCTTCCCATTTATGCTGAATCCTTTTATCTGCACTTTTGCCTTGGCTTGCAAATAGATGTTGTTTAGTACGTCTACCATGCCATTTAGGTATACTTTGTTGTAGGAGTGTATCACACTTGTACTCAGTGTTACAGGGTTGAGTTTTACGGTATATCCAAGCTCATTACTCAACGTACGTAGATGTATAGAGTCGCGAAAATCCTGAAGGGAATAGCCATAGTTTAATGAGTCGGGATTGCCATCTTCAAACTCTACGCGTTCGCTAAGAAACTGGGTGGTAATAAAAAACTGGTTTTGGAATTGCCCTAAACTCATGTCAAGCGTACTATCGGTGCTCTTGCCTCCGGGTCTATAGTATTGCGTAAGTTTAAAATTATTCTGAGCATGCGTATTGAATGCATTTGTATATCGTGCCGGGATGTTATTTTCTTTTTGTCTGCCGCTCAATGCATTATAAACCGTATCATTTGATATACCACCTGACTCTGCATTTTTACTTTTGTTCCATACATAAGAGGCTACCAACTCATATTTTCTATTGGCAGTATAGTAGCTGGTGTAAAACTTAGAGTTAAACAGGTTTCCTATGCGTACGGTACTCAAGTTTTGCAAATTGGAGTAGTACCGATTTTGATTTTTTATACGTCTATAGTCCAGACCAAAAGAGAGTCTCTTGCTTATTTGCTGTGCATGTGTTACTCCTACATTGATAAACTCTAATGGCCCTTGAGAATACGCTAAACGCGTGAATGGCCGTGGTGTTTGGTACACATGAATCGTGTTGTCATAGAAGTAGGGGGCCATATGATTTGTCCCCAAACTAAGGTTTACCTCTCTAACCAAACTGCTGTTTAGTGGCAATATGGGTGTAGCTTCTTGTCCTTGGTCCAGCATAGGAAAACTACGGTCATAAGCCGGGTAGTAATTGTAGAAGAGATTGAGTTGCGTATCGATTTCAGTGGTATCGAGCTCGAGTAATGTTATGTTTTCTGTTTGCAGGATACGCACCTCTACAGGCTTAAAAAGGTGTACGTCTGAGGTGTCAAGCAATTGTGCATTTACTACGCTTTGAGCCATCAATAAGATAGCTAATGCAAGAATGGTACGTATTGCTCTACCGCGTATCACTTATTGATAATTAAAGAAGTATACTTGGCTACTACCAAAGCCCAAGGAGTCTTCTGCTGCGATATTTATTTCGTACCGCATGGCCGAATCTTTGGGTATTGTGTATAGTTTATTATAGGAAAATATACTGTCGTCTATGGCTACAGTATCTCTAAATTCAGGCAAGTTAATGTCGCCAGGTATTATTCTAATATTGAACGACTTCAATTTGTAGTCATCTTTTAGCTCATAGCTAAGTTGCACGGCTGTATCTCCTGTAATCGTTGCGTTTTCTGCTGGAGAAATAATTGTAAGGGTTGGAGGTGTGCTATCTATGTAGCTATCGTAAAAGGGTAAGTTAAACTCATCTTTGCAGCCCCATAGGCCAACTGTAAGTATTATTAATACCACGTATTTTTTCATGCTGCAAATAACATAAATTATTAGCAGACTATCTTTGCCCTAACGAATGCAAAAAGTAGATTGTCTAATAGTAGGGGGAGGGATATGCGGAAGGTTATTGCAATTAGAGCTAGAACAACAAGGTAAATCTACATTAGTATACGATACACCTCAAGCCAATCATTGTACTACGGTAGCTGCAGGTTTGGCAAATCCGCTGGTAGGAAAGTTCTTTACCGTGGGATGGCGGGCAGCAGAGATTTTCCCATCTTTAGCTTCGTATTACCATGCGTTAGAAAAACGGCTAAGCTCATCCTTTTTTAGACCAATAAATTATAAAAGAATCATCTCTTCTGCGGGTGAACAGAACATTTGGCTCAGTAAAGCACACAAGGCCAAATACAATGGGTTTTGCTCATTTGCCAATGAAACCGTCAGCGGATTAAACACTCAGTTTGGGGTGCTTAATGTGCAGCAAGGAGGAGAAATGAATACCCGAGAATTTCTGGCATCATGCGAAAAATTACTCGCAACGTGCTTCGAAACATTTGACCTTGAAGCATTGGATTTGGAAAGTAAGCAGTACCAAGATGTGCAGTATGATAATATCATATTTGCAGAAGGGTATAAGTTAGTAGACAATCCATTATGGAATGATTATGTGACAATAATACCTACCAAAGGGGAGCTACTTACCTTGGAGACAGACCTAGAACCCAAAGGTGACATTTATCTGGGGTCTGTTTTTTTGCAGCATCTAAAAGATAGGACTTGGAGGGCTGGGTCCACCTATGCCCGCAATGACAGTACCCTTAATCCGACAGGCATGATGCGTGACGATCTTACGGATAAATTGGAAAAGGTAATAACTGTACCCTATAAAATTGTGGATCACTATTGCGGAGTACGACCTGCTACACTGGATAGAAAACCGACCATTGGTAGGCACCCGCTACATAAAGACGTGTATGTGCTTAATGGTATGGGCAGTAAAGCCGTGAGCATGGCCCCACTATTGGTAGCCGAATTGGTAAGTCATATGTATCTGGGTACGGATATAAACGAAAGCGTAGATTTGCATAGATTTTAATGCGAACGGTAGCCTACTATTTCAAAACAAGTTTACTCTGGCTGTTCTTTTTTGCCGTGGCTAAGCTTTACTTTTTTTTGGTCAACGATGGAGCCTTTTCTGTAAATACGTATTACTCCATTTGGAAAAATGGTCTGCGGCTAGACCTCTCTATGGTGGGCTATGTCACACTAATACCGTTAGCTATTTTCTTGGTGCAGTATTTTGTTAAGACTAGCCTGTCAAAAGTGCTTGCTGCGTATTGGTGGTTGGTCTTCCTATTTATACTGCTCATTGTTGCTGTAGATCCTTACTTTTTTAGCTACTGGGGACAAAGGACAAATCTTGGTTTTATACAGTTTCTGGGCAAGGAGAATGCTGGCATGGCGTCTATAGACACTAATACCTATATCGTTGTTTTTGCTTTTGCTACACTTTCTCTCTTTTGGTTTGCCAAGTGGGGGCGTCGTGTTTTGGCTATGCCAAAATCCAAGGGTTCTTTTTGGAGTCTTCCATTAATAGTGCTCTCGGTAGTACTGCTGCGTGGGGGTATCGGTAATGTGCCTATCAATGTAAGTAGTGCCTATTTTAGCGACGACAATCTATACAACAACACGGCGATAAACGCAGTTTGGAATTTTTTAGCAACAGAACTAGAACGAGATAAACATGCCGCATTGGTCTTTTTTGATGATGAAAAGGATATGGAGCAACTCACTCGCCCACAGATGATATCTCATTCTATGGATGGTGTAATAAATATGAATGACAGTACCAATGTAATCTTACTAGTACTGGAGAGTTTTAGTGCAAAAGTAATAGGTGGTCTCAGTGGTCCTCAGTATGATGCTACGCCCCATTTGAATCAGCTAATGCAACACGGCATTAACTATCACAAAGCATTTGCGAGTAGTTTCAGATCAGATAAGGGACTATTGGCTCTAACGTATGGTGTGCCGAGTGCAGCTAGACAGACACTTACTAATTTCCCTCAGCACTTAGCAAATGAGCCAAGTATATTTAGTGTCTTTCCGAGCGAATACCATACCAGTTTTGCCTATGGTGGCAATTTGGAGTTTGCCAATATAAAGGTGCTTTTCAAAGATGCCGACGAAGTGGTTTCTCAAGAAGACTATACAAGTATCAATGCAAATGCCTGGGGTGTGCATGACGGGGATGTATTTGAAGCTGAATTATTAAATTTCAATGCAGAAGAAAGGCCACAGTTTAAAATGATTTTCTCGTTGAGCAGCCACGAGCCTTTTGATGTGCCCAGTTACAATAGACTAGAAAACCCATATCTGAACAGTGTAGCCTATACAGATAGTTGCTTGGATGAGTTTGTAGATGGACTAAAAAAATCAGGGAAATGGGAAAACACCTTGCTTATTGTAACGGCAGACCACGGAACCATACGGCCAGATAATGCTCCCATATACGATACGGCAAACTTTAGAGTACCATTATTGCTTACGGGTGGAGTGGTAGCTCATGATACTGCTGTATACAGTGTCGTAAGCCAAATGGATATATTCCCCACCATAGCTCAATTATTTGATCATACGAATAGGGCTTCACCGTCTCTACTTACTCCACAAGGAAGAGCATTTTATTCTTTTCACGATGGTGTGGTGTATGTGTCTGACACTACGTTAAATATTTGGGACATCGGCATGAAATCCTACATCAAACCTCCAGAAGACAAGCCTTATGAAAAGGCTTTCTATCAGCGACAGAACAAAAAATTCTTTAAGAATTAACGTCTAATAAAGCGAGAAGTACCGCTTCCTGTTTTTATGAAATAGGCTCCACTTGCTAGGTTAGAAACGTCTATCACCGTTTTTTTGGTATTCAAACGACCATTAGCTACTTTCTTACCCATTGGGCTATAGATAGTATAGTTAGTTGCTTTTGGTAATTCTTGCTCCAGTGTGAGTGTAGTCTGGGTTAGGGTTGGGTACACTTTTAGGGTAACAAGGGCTAACTCTTGTTGAGAAGCTATTTCGCCTTTCATCTCGTTTATTTCCGCCTGTATGCCTAGGCTTAGGTTTATATAGCTACCGCTACCGGTGCGTTGCTTTTTAGCAGCACGTACCATATAGTGATTGGTTCCTGCGTATGGTAGTGTATCTGTGAACTCGGTATCCGTAATATGCGTTGTGTTAATCAGTATGTATTTGCCTGTTTTTCGATGGCTGCGGTATACGTAGTATCCAAGTATGCTTGTTTCGTCTGTAGCTTCCCAGTTGAGTATAGTTCTGTCTCTAGCATCCGTGGTTGTTAGACGTATGTTTTTAGCCGGTTTTATGGCGTGTAGTCTCAAGCTAGGATCTCCTAGAAGTGCCATATGAGCACCGTTTTGATAGAAGTTTGCATCGTAGTCCAAAAAGTTGTTTTGAGATCTTTTGGTGATGTCTGCATAGCTTTCGCCTACAGCAAGGGTGTGCGTAACCCATTTTGGTCTACCGCTCCATACGGCATTAAAACCTAAACGCTCAGTAGCTAGAGAAGCTCGCATTAGATTGTTTTGAATATCCCAATCGCCAAAGAAGCTGCCAAACAAGTGATTGAAAGCAGCAATATTGCCATTTTTGAAACTATCTGATGTGCCAAAACCGTTGCAGCTCGTATACGAACCTCCGCCACATACATAAGACAATAGGTAGTCGGTTTCTTTACACGATTGCAATAAATCTTCTTCTATTACCGCACTATCACCACACACAGCATAGAAATCACGTATAGCTGCAGAGCTAAATCCTTCATCTAAACCAGAAAAATTATTCTCTATTACTCCTTTGTGTATCAATGGAGTGTTTCCTGTTTTGAACGTATGAATTTTATCTAAATACCGCTTGGTTAGAGTTACTTCACTCATTTCAAAAAGAGGCAAATTACTCATATCTACACGGCCTACAGCAACGGTTACTTCTCCAGGTATACGATGCTGGTCATACTTGCCATCGCCTATGGCATTATTGTTTTCTGGTCTTTTGGCAAGACTGGTAGAGTCTTCGTCTGTCCAGTTTCCTTCTAAGTCGCCGTAGAAAGCATCTGCAGGCCAAGCTCCGCAGTGTGAGTTTGGGTCTACCTCATTGTGCCCGTCTGGCGGAAAAGAGTATTCCTCATCCTCACAATATACTCCAGAGTACGGTACGGGTAAGTGTCCTAGAAGATACACCGCATCGCATCCTATAGTACGTTGCTTACTTTTAATAAAATCTTTGATATCCGTAGGCGTAGCCATTGGACTAATTGCCTCATTGTACACGTTCCATCCATCTGCTACGAGGTCATTGGTGAGTGTAGCTATTTCGCTGGACAGGCTATCGTTTAGGAGTTGGCTGATGAGTATCCAAAGTGTTCCTCGCTCGTGTTTTGCCTGTGCCTCTATACTGGCACTTAGGTATGCATAGCCCAATATATTCCCGCTGCTATACCTATCGTCGGTAGTGGTTAGGCGTTCTATAGCGTACTCATATATTTCGCCTTTTTGTATGGTTACATCTGTGTAGCTGTCTGTAGTTGCCGCTAGTGTAGCCATAGGAGTTCCCCAGTCATTACTTGATAGGGATCTGCGGTATAGCTTAAACTCAGCGGTGTTTGGAGTTGTGTTCCAATGCAAGGTAATGGTTTCTGCCATCTCATCTATTGTGGCGTGTCCTCTTACGCTTCTCGATTCAGAAAAACTCTGTGCAAAAAGAGGGTGGCTTCCAGAAAAGAGTAAAACAAGGATAATAATTTTCACGGTTAATTTCATCTGTGCAAATAGGTATATATTCGTACAAAAGTATATTTATAAATGGACATCAGATTAGTTAGCGTAGTATCATTGATTCTTTTTGGAAGCCAATTTAGTATGGCCCAACGGTTTTGTAATCACATGCGTATGCAACAGCAGACGGCTATAAATAACACCCTAGACCCTCGTGCAGATACCTTTGATGTAATTAGTTATGAGATAAATGCTTCTTTTCTAGCGTACGAATCCCAAAAGGGAATAGACGCTACTACAACACTAAAGATTGCATTGCTCAAATCCGCAAAGACGGTTACTTTAGATCTTTTAGGTCTTGCTGTAGATGAGGTTTTGGTAAATGGGCGTCCAGCTGCTTTCGAGTATACGAGTCCTTCACTACGTATTACGCTTCCTACTCTAGTTGCGGCAGATACATTTAATGTAGCAGTAAAATATAACGGTAATCCGCAACAAGATGCTCAGTGGGGAGGGTTTTACTTTACAGGAGAATATGCCTTCAATATGGGAGTAGGCTTTGCCGCAGATCCACACAATTTCGGTAGGGTGTGGTTTCCCTGTTTCGATAATTTTACCGATAGAGCCATCTACTATACGAATATTACGGTGGACAGTGGCAAGAGTGCGTATGCCAACGGATACCTTACAGATCAAATAGACAATGGGAACAAAACCGTTACGTACAAATGGCTCATGGATGATCCCATTCCTACTTACCTTGCCTCTGTGGCTATGGCCAATTATAGAGAGGTTACGATGAATGTAGATGGTATCCCCGTGTTACTCACGTCTTTAGAAGTAGATACAGCAAACGTGCGAAGTAGTTTCGAAAATATACCGCAATGTATTCGCCGTTTCGAAGAGGTATATGGAGAGCATAGTTTTGATAGAATTGGGTTCAATATAGTGCCATTTAATGCAGGTGCTATGGAGCACGCTACGAACATAGCCTACCCACGTTACGCCATAGAGAACGGAGACAAAGACAACGAAACACTCTACGCACATGAGCTCGCTCACCACTGGTGGGGCAATACAACAACCTGCCGTACACAAGAAGATATGTGGCTCAACGAGGGTTGGGCATCTTATTCGGAGCGTATATTTCTAGAAGCTGTCTACGGACGAGCCCGATATGACGAGGATATAGAAGACAATCATCGCCAGGTATTACAGTTTGCTCATATACAAGATGGTGCTGTGCTGCCAGTAAGTGGTATAGATCACGCCAACACTTATGGCAGACACGTGTATAACAAAGGTGCAGATATGGTACACAGTCTTCGTGGTATGATGGGAGACAAAGACTTTTTTAGAGCATGTGCTGGTTTTCAGCAGGCGTATAAATTCGAAGCAATTACTACGCAAGATATGGCCAATTACTTTGGTCAGTTTACGGCACTCAATCTCAGCGGTTTCTTTGACTACTGGATAAAAGAAGCAGGTTTTGCTCACTTTGATATCAATTGGGTAATCAGACAAGACAATAAGTACAAGGTTCACATCAAACAGACACCCCGATTTAATGAAGTAAACTATGCTGGTACTGTTGCTACGGTTACGGCATTTAGCAAAGACTGGGAACGCCACGATGCTCAGGTGATGATATTCAACGAGGAGCAAACCTTCGATGTCAATTGTCCGTTTGAGCCCATGTATTGGGCCTTCGATTTTGATGATAAAATAAGCGATGCAGTCACTACGGATTGGACTGTTTTTCAGCCAGGAGAGCATACCATAGATATGCCACAAGGGCTCTTAAGCGATGTTAATGTAGTGAATAACTCAACAGACTCTGTATTGCTAAGAGTAGAGCACCATTGGGCATCTGTAGACGGTACGTATGGTAAGCCAGACGGTGCAGTGCTTAGTCGCCAACGCTACTGGAGCGTAGGCGGTGTATGGGGAGATGATGTACGTATGTCTGCAACGCTTACCTACAGCGGACTTAAAGCAAATTCGTTGCAGTTTGGCTATTTAGATGATGAGCTAATACGTATTACAGAAGACAGTCTTGTATTGCTTTACAGACCAAATGCAGGTAACGCGTGGGAAGTAGCTAAAGACTATACCAAAAACACAGGGTCATTGTTTGATAAGCGAGGCACTATAAATATCACCAACCTAACAAGAGGGCAGTACTGCCTTGCTATGTATGACAATGCTCTAGCCAGTAATAGTGAGTCTATTGAGCCTACTCCTACATTCAAGATGTATCCAAATCCTGCAGATGATGTGCTCAATATTGAATTTGAAACCACGCACGATTGCTGCACCTTAGAGATTACCAATTTACAAGGTCAAGTGGTTCTTTCGCAGAAGCTAGAAGGCAAAACCAAAGACAAAAAAATAGATGTTTCTTCGCTTGTGCCGGGCACGTACTTCTTAGGAGTAGTTACCGAGAATAGAGCGTACGATGTGCGGAGGGTAGTAGTGGAGTAGGGGGTGTTTACTTCTGCTTCATACGTTTTTCTTACAATACGATGTGCAATAGAATTGGAACACGATAGAAGCATGGTTAATCGTAATGCTACCAAGAGGATATGAATACTCATGATTTATTATTTGTCTTGCAGTACAGGTATATTACCTTCTTATTTCAAGAATCAATGCATCTTTATGCACGCTGTCGATGTATTTTCGTGAAAGCCCCCAACTGACATTGTCATAGTTTTCTGCTATGTCTATGTCGTCTATGTCATTTGATTTTTCAACGTAATAGTTGTTCCATGTCACGTATAAACTGTCTGTATCGATTTGACTCACCTTAAATGTTGTGTATTCATTTTGAGCGTCGTGTATGTAATAAACATCGCCTGCTTGAGGTGCGTTTATATATGTAGGCAACTGTTTTTCTTTAATAAAACCATTGACTATCTCACCTACAATAATTAGAATCAATAGTATACTTCCACTAAAGAACCATTTTGGTGTAGTACTTTTAGATTTAATATCTCTAGCCTTAATCCTAAGCTCTTTTGGCATCGCTGTTGATTCTAGTTCATTTTTACAATGTCCACAGTAGGAATAAACCCTTTTCCCCAATGGGAAAAAGGGAATCCACATGACATGGGCATAGCTTCCATATACGGCAATGTACATGTCATCTTGTTCGCAAGAGGTACATGTTGCAGGAATTTTTTTAGATGTTATGTGTTTGGACCGTGTTCCGTAGATTATCATTTTTTTTAATTAATAGTATGGTTATGTAGCATTAATATTTAAAACCATTGAGAGCATTCCTAATGATTTTATGGTTCTCATTTTTTATAGTGATCCTAGTTGCTTTTTTCTTAAGAAGGGAAACGTATTTGTCATTATAATTTAGTGTAAATTCAAATAATTACTTGTCTCTTCGCCTATTTCTTTTAATAACTATTTCTCTTTTGCTATACTTTGTGTGTCTTCGTTAGTTGGTTTGCGGTTTATGTAATCTTCAATTTGCTCTTTCGCTTCTTGGGCGTTTTTTTCAGTAAATCCAAGATTAGGAGAAATCAAATTACCTCCACCTGCTACCCGAGGAATAAAAAAAGACGTCCCATCTGTCAGTGAGATTTGAAGTTGGAATTTCCCCATTAAGGCATTTGCAATCATTCGTTTAATGCTGTTTTTAACAGAAAATCCGGATGATACATTTTCTACCAATTCTACTTCGCGAATATCCGTCAGAGCAATTGTTGTTGATTTGAAACCTCTTTTGTAGGAGAGTGTTGTTTTATCCAACAAAATTTGTTCTCGAACCGCCCTGATGAAATTATAGAAACTACCAATCACAATTACAAAAACAATTCCAGCAGGCACGTATCGGATATTTCCAGGAATTTTTTGGAGGACTAAGGTGAAAACAAGGGAGATCATTAGGGATGCCACCATGAGCATAATAATCCCTGTGGCCCATATTCTTGCGGCGGGTAATTTTTTAATTTGAATGTAATTTTCGTTCATAATAGAAATCGTTGATTCGCTGTTTAATATTATACTGACACAATGATATAAGTTGCATCAGCATTTTTTCGAATCAATTGATATTCGCAGCTGTTCAATTTATATTCGTTGATTTGAGGAGTAATCTTAGCTTTTGTCGCAAGAATTTTTGATGGTGTATTGTACTATTCTTATTGTAGTCTTGATCATTGAGGTCTCGTACTGTAATGATATTCTCGAGCTTCTAGGAGCCGTTCCCTGAAGGGTGGTTGGATGGCCCGAGAACCTCCGAATGAACCGTAAGGATATAGGGAATATGGCCAATAGCAAAAGCCAACTGGCGAAGAAATATTGTAAGAAGGGAGCGTATTATTTTTAGTCTTTCAAATAGTCGGGAATGTTTGCTCAGATTGCTACTACACGTGCCCCATCTGTTCGTTTATCCAGTCGCCAAGTTCTTTGATACCATGTTTACTATTGGCACTTGTTTCTAGTATTACAGGTAGTTCCTCAAAAAACTGCGATATCTCATCTTCAAAGGCCAGCATATTGGCTTCTGTGTTTTTCTTCTTTTTCTTGTCGGTTTTGGTAAAAGCGATACCCAACGGTACTTTATGCTCACCACACCATGCTACAAATTCTAAGTCAATACGCTGCGGTGGAATAGATGCATCTATGAGGATAAAAACGATATACAGCGTATCACTTCTGAGTAGATAGTCAGTAATGAGCCCTTCAAACTCCTCACGTAGTTTTTTAGAAACTTTGGCGTATCCATAACCCGGCAAATCGACCAAGTGAATATGCCCTTCAATGTCAAATACATTGATGAGCTGCGTTTTTCCTGGCTTAGAACTGGTTTTGGCCATGTCTTTTTTAGAAGCAAGAGCATTAATGAGTGAGCTTTTTCCCACATTACTTCTGCCTATAAAAGCAAACTGTGGTGTCTTCTCATCCTTAATCTGCTGCACTGCTCCGTAACTCCTTAGAAAAACTGCCTTTTCAAATTTCACGGTGCAAAGGTAGGAGAGTATAAGTATAAATTTAAACCAAAGTAAAAGGTTGGTATTCGTGACTGGTAAATACACAGAATATTGAGGCAAAAATCAGAGTTATTCTATCTCAGTTTCTCATCTGGTTTGTTGAGAGGTAAGGGGAATGAAAGATCAAAAAACTCTAAACTAACCACTACACATATTTGTTACCTTTGCAAAGCAAAAAAAATGGGTACAAAAGTAAAACCATACCAGGCAGAAGGCTCTAAGAAGGAGCAGGTAGAGCAAATGTTCGATAACATAGCTCATCGTTATGATTTTCTGAATCGATTTTTGTCCTTAGGTATAGACAAGGGATGGCGTAAAAAAGCGATTGCTATGCTTGCAGAGCATAAGCCCAAACGTATATTAGACGTAGCTACAGGTACTGCAGATTTTGCTATTGCTACATTGTCGCTAGAGCCTGAAGAGGTAATAGGAGTAGATATATCTGAAGGCATGCTTGAGATAGGTCGTAAGAAACTTGCTGCTAAGGGGATAACCAATATGAGATTGGATTCTGGAGATAGTGAAGATTTGAAATACGAGGACGCTTCTTTTGATGCCGTAATAGTAGCTTTCGGAGTTAGAAATTTTGAAAATTTAGAAAAAGGACTTTCTGAAATACATAGGGTATTAAGACCCGGAGGAGTAGTTATGATACTAGAACTCACACAACCCAAAGGACTCTTTGGTATACTTTTCAATATCTATAACCGTACACTTTTACCCTTATTTGGGAAACTGTTATCTGGAGATAGTGCTGCGTATACCTATTTGCCGGCGTCTGTGAGAGCTTTTCCAGAAGGTGATGAATTCAAAAATATTATGCGAGGGTGCACATACGATAAAGTAGAAGACCGTCGTTTAACATTTGGGGTATGCTCAATATATACAGGCACAAAATAATAGGAGTAGTTATACTCGTGGCTTTGGGCTTAGGTGTACAAGCACAGCAACTCAATCCGTTGTACGATCGTAAACCTGTGCGTTTCGGTTTTGGTATAATGGGCAATACCGCTAAACTAAAGTATACTGTAAAAGACAATAATCTTAACTACGATAGCCTCAAGACAATAGAGTCAGCTTACTATCCAGGTTTTGGATTGGGTGGATTGGCCAATTTTAGGCTAGCCGACCATTGGGATCTACGTACAATGCTCAATATACAGTTTGCTCGTAGGGATATGAACTACCATTTCAAAGGAGACGACAACACAAAGATAGCTGAGATGGAAGCTACGTACATGGAGATTCCCCTTACATTTGAGTACAAGTCTAAGCGACATAAAAATTCTCGTTTGTATCTACTGGCAGGTGCTACATATCGTTTCGATTTTACGAGTGATGTTGACACAGATAGAAGCGATACCAAACCTATTTTAGCTTTGTATCCCAATACATTCTCCTACGATGTAGGCTTCGGTTTCGATTTTTATTACGAGTTTTTCAAGTTTAGCCCCGAGCTAAAACTTAGCAATGGTATTGGCAACCAAAAAGTGCCAGATAATTTCATATACGCAAGTAGCGTGGAGCGAGTATCGCCCAAGCTATTAATTTTCAGTCTTATTTTTCAATAGTGTTTTTCAAACTTCAACACACCGAGAAGGATACAAAAGCTAGAGCAGGTCTTATTACCACAGACCACGGCGAGATACCTACACCTATTTTTATGCCTGTAGGCACTCAGGGTACGGTAAAAACCGTAGATCAAGCAATCCTCAAAAACAACATAGATGCCAAAATCATACTTGGCAATACCTACCACCTCTACTTACGCCCAGGTCTCGATATTATTAAAGGAGCAGGCGGTTTGCATAAGTTTATCAATTGGGATAGACCAATGCTAACAGACAGTGGAGGCTTTCAGGTATACAGTATTTCAGATCAACGCAAGATTACTGAGGAAGGAGTTATCTTTAGAAGTCATATTGATGGCCATAAGCTGCTCTTTACTCCTGAAAATGTAATGGATACTCAACGTACAATAGGAGCAGATATCATTATGGCTTTTGATGAGTGTACACCCTATCCTGCTACACGTGAATATGCCACCAACTCTATGCATACCACTCACCGTTGGCTAGATAGATGCATAAAACGATTCAACGAGACAGAACCTCATTACGGGCATACGCAGCAACTGTTCCCTATAATCCAAGGAAGTACATTTGGTGACTTAAGAGAGCAGAGCACGGAGTATTGTCTGAAACACGATACAGACGGTATAGCCATTGGCGGACTATCTGTAGGCGAGCCGCACGAGGATATGTACCGCATTACCGAGCAAATTACCGCTATTATACCCAAGGACAAGCCACGTTATCTTATGGGAGTGGGGACGCCAGCAAACTTGCTCGAGTGCATACACCTGGGCGTAGATATGTTTGACTGTGTAATGCCTACCCGTAATGCAAGAAATGGAATGCTTTTCACCAAAGAGGGTACCATGAATATGCGTAACAAAAAGTGGGAAGACGATTACTCCGCTGTAGATGATGAGCATACCCCACAGTACAGCAAAGCGTACCTAAAGCACCTTTTTAAAGCAAAAGAGTACCTCGCAGCACAAATAGCAAGTGAGCATAACCTTAAGTTTTACTTGTGGCTTGTAACAGAAGCACGCAAGCATATATTGGCAGATAATTTTTTGCCGTGGAAAAATAGCATTATCAAAAAACTAGACCAACGTTTATGATCGACGATATATACCTACGAGCGAAACTGCTGAGCAAGACTTGTCTCAAAATAGCATTGGTGCTGCCTGTAGAAATACCCATGTGCAATCTTATGCGTGGTCACTTGATAGACCGCTGTACAGATATGGCCATAAAAGCAAAGGGATTGATGGTTACTCAAAATCCCGATTTCTTTTTGAAAAAACTAGGAGATGCCAAGGAGTCTTGTGATGGTTGTCAATACTGGCTGGAGCTTATTGCAGAAGAAGAATATCTTGATTCTGCCATCATTAATCCAATACTCGAGGAAAGTGTGGCTATTTCCAATTTATTTGCACAAGCCATTAGAAAGATAAAGCCAAGTTACTAGGCTTTTTTACGGCACATATCCGTATGAAATTAACAAAAATAGACTGGTATATTATTAAGCGATTTTTAGGAGCGTTTATCCTTGCCCTGGGTCTATTTACGGTGATTATTATAGTCTTCGATCTTTCAGAAAAGATAGACGAGTTTATGGAGAATCATGCACCATTCACTGAGGTTATATTTGATTACTACGTTAATTGGGTGCCGTTCTTACTCAACCTATTCAGCCCTGTATTTGTATTTATCTCCGTTATTTTTTTTACCTCTAAAATGGCACAGAATAGCGAGATTATTGCCATACTTGCCAGCGGAGTGTCCTACAGAAGGTTTTTACGACCCTATGTTCTTACGAGTATTTTACTGGCTTTGGTGTCTTTCTCGCTTTTTGCATGGATTATACCCAA
>TARA_B110000902_G_scaffold73285_1_pt1 | contig 18615 bp, 21 predicted proteins | sample TARA_B110000902 | Tara Oceans TARA_B110000902 (sample SAMEA4398009) | marine metagenome | biome: Polar Biome; feature: [SRF] surface water layer (ENVO:00010504); material: water (ENVO:00002006), including particulate matter (ENVO:01000060) such as... | depth 5 m | reverse complement strand
AAACAATAACTAGAGATGCTATAGCAAATGCACTAACTACTGAAGCAATAGCAAACGTTGCAGCTAATTCAACAGCAATTACTAGAATTACTGCGAGTGCAAAAATTATTGATGCAGTGATATTTGGTGCAACTAACGAAGGTAGCGTTTGTCAAACTGAAGATCAAAATGCATATTATGCAATGTTACAATTAGAGCGCAATCGTAGCTTTATCAAAGCAGAAGTTGCAGCTTGGGTAAATTATAACTATTCGAACTTTAATGACTACTATACAGAAGCAACCTGTGAAAGAGATATCGGTTATATTATCGATGCAGTAGTAAACGACTTAGTAACAGGTTCTAATTTTGCATCAGGAGTAGCCGGCGCAGCATATTATAGAGGTGTTACTTCTGCTAGCAATGTACTTAATAATCAATTACTACAAACTAAAGCATCATTTAAACATGCAAAAAGTATTTTAAGAGTATTAGTTGATTCTACCTTATTGGCTGCTTTAGATACTTCGTTCAATAGTATATTTGAAATATTAGACAACGGTTTAACAGCAGTTCCAACATACACATTCCCTGACAACGGCACAACAGCAGCAGCTGACAGTACTACAGCAGCAACCTTTATAGCTAACAGAGCAACGTATGTTTCGAGTGTATCAACTTACTTGAACACTAATTACAATGCACAGTGGGTTGCACTAGGTGCAGCCGGACAAGCTAAGTGTGAAAGAGATACTGGTTATATTATTGATGCTATAACATATGATGCACTTTATGGCGGCAACTATCAAACTGTAATTGCAGGCGATAGTTATTATTCATATGGTACATTACAAATTGGACCAGGCGCCGAAAAAACTGCTACACTAGCAGCATATGCTGACCTAAAGTCTACGCTATCAACAGCAGCTGAAACAGCAAGTCGGGCAGGTGTTGAAGCAGATATGGATAATATTATAGCTATTATTACTAATGGCGCAGGAACAGTTACTACAACTTATCCAGATGAATCAAATGAAAGTACTCAAGTACAAGCAGCACATCTTTCCCTTACTGGTGCAAAAGCTTCAACGGTATCTAGTGTAACAACTTACATTACAGATACATTTAGTTCTTACAGTTATAGTACTGTGTTATGTTCTCGAGATGTAGATTTATATATTGATGCACTTAAATATGATTTAAAATACCCTGGTAACTATAAGAGTAGATATGTGCCTCGTTATTACGCAAACGCAGTAACAAGTAGCAAAGAAGAAGATATGTTCTACTTACGTGATGCTACTGGTGTTAGAAATTGTACATTACTTGGATTAAATGGAGATTTAACTCCAGCTAACGTATATGGTAGTAGTAGAACTACTGCTGGAGCATATTGTTCATTAGATCCGGGCTGGGGACCAGACGACTTTACTACTTGGATTATTACACGTTCGCCTTATGTTCAAGGCGTAACAACATTCGGTAGTGGTGCAATTGGTCAAAAGATTGACGGCGCATTACATAATGGCGGAAATGATTCAATAGTATCAAACGACTTTACACAAGTTATTAGTGACGGTATTGGAGCATATGTAACAAATAACGGTAGAGCAGAACTTGTATCGGTATTTACGTACTTTTCTCATATGGGCTATATTGCAGAAGCAGGCGGAAGAATTCGCGCTACTAACGGAAACAATTCATACGGAACATTTGGTAGTGTAGCAGAAGGTGTAGATAGTGATGAAATACCTATAGCTGCACTTGTTGACAATAAAACCCAATATTCAGCTACTGTAAGTAGTGTATATACTAATAATAGTTCGCTGTTACAAGTCGAATACAATCACGCAGGTAATGACTATACAGAAGCAGAGTTTAATATATTTGGCGCAGGCACGCTTGCTAATTTAGTAGCTGACGAATATCGAGACAGCGGAGTTAACTATGTATTAGTTGATCAAAACGCTGATCTAGATGTACAGCTCGGCGGCTCGGGTTATGTTGTTGCTAGTAACGTTGCTCAAACAGGAACTACAACTGCGATATTCCTTTCGGCAACTGATGGTTCTTTAAATTCAGCATATCCTGGAATGAAAGTTTATATCATAGGTGGCGCTGGCATTGGTCAGTTTGCAATTATTAATACCTATAATGCAGGCTCTAAAGAAGCAACAGTTACAAGAGAAAGTGATGGAGTTGCAGGTTGGGACCACGTTAATCCAGGTACACCAATTGTAGCACCAAATGCAAGTTCAACTTATATAATAGAACCAAGAGTAACGTTTACAGCACCAACAAATTCAAATGCAAGTCTTACGTTACCGACATCAACTACTTGGTATGATGCTAAGTATTTTGAAACCTCGGCACAATATACTGGGCTTACTACAGCTACAGTAGGCGCTGGCACTGGTGGAACATTTGATGTTACACGAAATGGCAGCAAATATTATCTAACTACTAATGCAGCAGGTACTGACTACGCTCGTTTAGACACATTAACTATTCTAGGATCAGCAGTAGGCGGAGCAAGCACTGCTAACGATATTACTATAACAGTTACATCAGTTAATAGTGTTACTGGAGCAATAGTTGATTTTGACTTTGTTGGCGCTGCACAAAAAGGTAAGTTCTTAGCAATTGGTGCAGGAACTAACGGAGCTGTTAGTGTAGACGGAGTAACGTGGACTGCTGAAACATTACCTTCATTGGGCGCAGGCAACTGGAGTAATATTGCAAGTGGTCTAATTAATGACGGGTCTTCAACTTATAAAGCTAGTACTACAGTTATTGTAGCAGACGGCGCTAATGACATTGCATACTCTGCAGATGCAGATACATGGAGCAGTGCATCGCTACCAGGCGGAATGGACGTTAGTTCAGCAACACGAGTTGCCTTTGGTGAAGTAATAGCTGACGGCGGCCAACGATTTGTTGTTATTAGTAGTGCTGACAGAGATGTTGCATATAGTGATAACGGCGGCCAAACTTGGGTATTAACAACTGATGCATTAGCTTCTGTAGGTTATGATAGCATTGTATATGGTGCAGGAAAATGGGTAGCAGTTAGAGCAGGAACAACTAACATTGCATATTCAAATAACGGTATTGTTTGGACTACAGTAACAGCCCCAGCATCAGTAACAGGCGGTTCTATTGTCTGGGGTAATGGTAAATTTGTTACACTAGGTGGAACAAACGGAATTATGTATTCCTTAGATGGAGTTACATGGTACGACAATGCACTTACACTGCCATTAGCTGTTACTGAACGCAAACTAGCATACGGACAAGGTACATTTGTTATTACAAGTGATGATACTGATCAAGTTCAATATAGTCACGATGGAGTGTACTGGCAAGCATATACACTAACAACAACAATATCCGGTGGCTTCAATACAATAGCATTTGGTAATCCTGCTAAAGAAGGCAAGTTTGTAATGCTTCCAAATTCAGCAGGCACTGCTGGCAACGTTGCTAAAATTTATACACCTGCAAAAGGTCGAGTTAGTGTAGCAAACCAACAAGTATTTGAAGTTAAAATTATAGAACCAGGCAGCGGTTATGCAACTGCACCAACTGCAACTATAGTAGATCCTAATAATATTGTAGATGTCGACTTAGTACCCCAACTTGGTACCGGAGTATTAGCACAGCCTACTTTTGTTAATAGAGGAATAAACTACTTAACATCTAGTGTTGAGTTAGATGCAAATGGATCTAATGGTAATGCAGACTTCCCACAAAGTGGATCATTCATTGCTGTTCGTAGATTGACACAGCGTCCTATAACAGGATCAAACGTAGAATTTGCAGGTCTTCCTGGAGAGTTCTTTAAGTTAGTTAACGTAATTAGTTTCTTAGGAACAAATGACGGAGCATATACTGCATTCTTACAATTAAGTCCAAGCGTTGCAGTACAAGATATTCTACCAGATGGAAATGCTGTAGAGATGCGTATTAGATTTAGTCAAGTACGTCTGACAGGACACGACTTCTTAGACATAGGTACAGGCGGAGTTACAACTACTAATTATCCAGGAACCCCGACTATACAACCTAATCAAAACAACGAAACAATAGACGCAAACGGCGGACGAGTATTCTATACAAGTACTGACCAAGATGGCAACTTTAGAGTTGGTGATTTGTTTACAATTGAACAAAGTACAGGTGTTGCAACTCTTAATGCAGAAGCATTTAATATTGCAGGTCTACAAGAACTACAGCTAGGTGAAGTTACACTAGGCGGAAACTCAGCAAGTGTAACTGAATTTAGTACTGACCCTTTCTTTACTGCTAATAGTGATAGTATTGTTCCTACACAGCGTGCTATCAAGTCTTATATTGAATCACAAATTGGTGGTGGTGGAGCAACACTAAATGTTAACAGTGTAACAGCAGGTGATATATTTATTGGTACCGATACCATTACTTCGGTTAGTGGTGAAACGATAAATATTAAAGGAAACGTATTGTTTAAGAAAACAGTACTTGGATTACCACTAGCATATAACTTTTTCTTAAGATAAACGGAGTAAAATAGAAATGGCAAACACAGGAATATTATCGTCGCAAACAATGTCGGCAACTACATACACATCAGTGTATGTACCAACAGTAGACACATTTGGAGTAGTTACACTTAACATAACTAACAAAAATTCATCAGCTATTCGAGTAAGAGTAGCTGTAGCAACCGACCCGTCATTACCAGTGGCAGGCGACTATCTTGAATATCAAACTGAAATATTAGCAAATGGTGTTTTAGAAAGAACCGGGCTAGTTGTCGAAGCCGGTAGAACAATATATTGTTATACAACAGTTGCTAATACCGATGTTGTAGTATACGGTATTGAAACTGAAACTACATAAAGATTGAGGAATAGATTATGGCTAGAAGAATAACAACAGGTATTGTAGGTAAAAATGTTTTAGGATCTCTGTCAACTACGAGCAATAGTATTGTTAGTGTTGTCACAGACGAGGATGTTATTATTGATCCTGCAGGAACCGGAGAGATTGTAGCTGAAGGCAATGTAACAATCAAAGATCAAAAACTATTAAAATTACACGATGCTGATTCAACTAATTATATAGGGTTTCAGGCACCGTCAATTGTAGGCAGTGATTATACATTAACATTTCCAGCAACTTCTGGCACTAATAACTATGCACTAACAACAAACGGTTCAGGCATATTAAGTTGGACAGATGTTGCTGTACAAGTCGGTGATGATATTAGTGCTGCTTCAAGCTCGTATAATGTAACATTAACTAACTTGACAAGTGGTAGTATGACAGCTATTAAAGTTGTTAGTTCTAAACTAACATTTGTTCCTAATACAGGTACGTTAACTACAACTGCATTAGTTGAAACTTCTAGTATTGCACTAAAAGAAAACGTATTGCCAATTGAAAATGCACTTGATAGTATATTAAAGTTAAAAGGAGTTGTATATGACAGAAAAGACGGCTCTCACAAAAACGAAGCAGGATTGATTGCTGAAGAAGTTAATAAAATACTTCCAAATTTAGTTACTAAAGATGAGTCAGGTGCACCGTTTGGAATTAACTATACTAAATTTAGTGCATATTTAATCGAAGCTGTTAAAAGTTTAAGTGCTGAAATTGATAAGTTAAAACAAGATAAATAAAGATAGTAGGAGACTTAAATGGCAGATTTACAAGCAACATCAGTTAACGGAGTATTAACTTCCTTAAGAACAGAAAATGTTAAAACTAGTGCGCACTCACTAGTACTTGCAGATAGAGATAAAGTAGTAGCATTTACAGGAGGTGGCGCACAAACCTGTACCATTCCTACTGATGCTACACAAAACTTTCCAATAGGATCAGTTGTATACATTGGAAGATACGGCTCGGGGTCAGTAACAATTGTTGGTGCTGGCGGCGTAAGTTTAAGTAGAACAGGCTCGTTTAGTCCAAATGAAGAAATTATGGTAAGAAAACGTGCAGCAAACTCTTGGATTCTTATAGATTCACCTAAAGATCTATCTGGTGACGGCGGCAGCGTGTCAAACGCCAGCGGCTACACAATCCATACGTTTACTAGTAACGGTACATTTACCGCAGGTTAAAAAAGGAAATAAAATGCCATTTATAAGTAGTTTAAGAAAAAATTATGATGTTCCTGTACTAGGACCTAGTACAGAAGAACAATTTGAAATCACAGGCGGTGATGCTATTATAACCGCAGGTGGTTATAAAATACATATGTTTACATCTGTTGGAGAAGCAGAATTTAACATTAAGCAGCGGCAACAAACAAATAATGCAATGGCATTACAAACTGCCAGTTTAGATGCAGAATATCTTGTATTAGCAGGCGGCGGCGCAGGCGGACCACGTCACGGCGGCGGCGGCGGCGGCGCAGGTGGTTATCGAGAATCAACTATAACATTATCATCAGGTAGTACAGGTGTTACTGTAGGCGGTCAAGGAACTGGACAATTTTATGGAAACACTGGCACACCAGGAAGCCCTTCGGCACTTGGCGGTGTTCCAAGCACAGGCGGCGGCCGCGGTTGCGGTTATCATGATTCTCAATCACAGCCAGGCGGATCTGGCGGCGGAGGCGGAGGCCCATCGGTTAACGGTCACCGAGCTGGCGGCGGCGGCGGAGCTGGTGGTGCTGGCGGTAATTCTAACGGACCAGCCGGCGTTAATCCTGCAAGTACACCACAAAGCCAAGGTATTGGCGGGCAAGGTAATCCAGGCGGTTTAGGACACAACCAACCAGGTGGCACAGGTGGCACAGGCGGCCCAGGTACAAATAGTTCAATTAGTGGCGGATCAGTGACTAGAGCAGGTGGCGGAGGCGGCGCAGCTTGGTCAGGCGGGCGTGGCCCAGGTGGACCTGGTGGCGGCGGTGGTTCAAGTCCTAGTCCTGGTGGCGGCAGTGGCAATCCAGCAACTGGAAGTAATACAGGATCAGGCGGCGGAGGCGGCAACGGCAATCCAACTAGAGGTGGCAATGGAACACCTGGGTTAGTTATTGTTAGATACTTAGCTTAAAGGAAATTTAAAATATGCCGTTGTTTAAGTCAACTTACAACATATTAACAAAACCCGATGAAGACGAAGTTTGGAATGATAATTGGATGGATTCCGACACACTAGTATTACCTCCAAAAACTGCGTGGACATACGATAGAGAATTGCAATTAGAAGATGTCGATATTTGGGAACAATTAGCCTTTCATAGTGGTATTCTTGGTGTATATGCCTCTTGGGCACCTTATGCAGAGTTTTATCTAATTACCTACGGAAATAACTTCAGTAATGCTCCTAGAACAGTAAACGGCGCTGTATATTGGGATAAACACTATGAAACGTTTTATGGCCCCGAAGCACAGCAGAAAGTATATAAGCGTGCAAAGGAATTCGGTGTTGACTTACATGTACACAAAACTTGGGTCGATCCTGATAAGTTATGGTTACATCAACTTACTAACGCCTAATATAATCTAATATCTCTTTATTTGATAACCAATTATGCTGTGAGAGGAACTTGGTAATTCGGGCTTCTTCTCGTATTGCATCTTTATTTCGACTTAAAAGATTTGATTCTAATACAGCAGTTTCTTTTGTATAATGCCCTAATCCGCATAAGATATAGTTATAAAGTTCAGCTTGTACATAACCGTAATACGGTGTCAAATCAGATTGATTTAACAATCGATCTTTACTGATATTTAAAATTTCTTTAACTGGATCATAATTTTTTGCTAGTAGATTTGCGTTTCGCCAAAATTCAGTATCAGTTCTACTAGTAGTATAATGTACAAGAATAAACGTTTTATAATCGTCAAACAACTGAGACATGTATGTATTGTACTTCTTAACAGAACTTTTGTTTATTGTCCTATCTACTGTTTCTTTAAGATGTGTAAAAATAAATTTATTTAATTGTACTATAGTAGCATGTATACTAGTAGCTTCGAGGGGCTCTAAGAAGCTAGCCGATAAACCAATAGATAAAACATTGCTATTCCACACTGTTTCTAATCTTCCTGGATTGTATTTAATATTTTTGATCGGCTCAATCTTATGACCTAATACTATTTCAATTTCTTCCTGTGCTTGATCCGGAGTTATAAATCTGTCGTCATACGCATAACCGCATCCAGTAATATCAAGTTTTGGAATCTTAAACATCCAACCGTGTTTTTGTGCCCAAGAAGTTGCTACAAAATCAGTATTTTTATCTTCTGGCATTAAAAAAGGTAACGCAGCGTTAAGAGTCAATTCTGTATAATCTTGCCATTTTACATTTAATTTGTTTGAAAATAATTTAGAAAATCCTGACGCATCAATAACAAAATCTGTTAATACAGTTTGATTGTTATCTAAAACTAATTTTTCTACTTGTCCAAAATTATTAAGTATAATATCATTTACCTTTGCATCAATCTTTGTTACTCCTGTCCCACAAATTTTTTCTAGGTATTTTGCTGCTAACCTTGCATCAAAGTTATAAGAATGTCGACCTATACTAACAAGCTGATTGTTGTCGGTATAAAACGGAGTTAGTTTATTACTAACTAGTCTTCCTCCTACACTTGAGTTATGCATCGGAACTTCATTAGCAATATAGTTAGATAATAATGTATTGCACCCAAAGGCTGGATCATCTACAGTGGCATCAGCAGGTGCTAAGTACTCGTGCCCTATTGATTTCCAATCTTTGTGTAAAATACCTAATTTAGGAGTAGCTTTGCATTCTTTAAAAAAGTCAAATTCGTTACAACCGAAGTCCCAAATTTCATTATTAATAATTCCACGAAGATAACCTGTACTTGCTTCGCCAGCACCTATAATTCCAATTGCGCTAGAATCTATAATAGTTACAGTGTGCATGTCTTTTTGTATTTTAGAAATCATTAACGCAGCAAGCCATCCCGCTGTGCCACCACCTACAATAGTAATATTCATAATTAAAAAATCTCCCTAATTATTCTTAAATATTCTTTATGCTCTATTGTACTTATTGAATTTTCAAAATGATGCAGATCAGAAATTGTACGATCTGCGTCTTCTTTTACATAATCGTAATTATTATCGTATTCTTGTTTAATAGATTTTCGATCAAATAAATCTAAGCCATCTAATACTAATGTATGATTACTTGCTTTAAACATTATGTAATTTGATAAATCACTAAAGTCTTCGTCGATTGGTAACTTATTCTTCCACATATTTAACTTTGATTCTAAAGACTCTGGCAACTCTAATTTAGAAACGTCCTGCCAAAATTTAGTATCGTTTCTTTTTGTAATATAATGTAATATAATAAAATCTCTTATGTTCTCCATTATGTCATTAAATGAAGAATTATACCTGCTAATAACATCGTCGTTATAATTTGTTATTCTATGCATTAAGAGGAATGATTGCTGTATAGATGTACCAATTGATGTAGCTTCTAATGGCTCAACAAAACTTCCACTTAGACCAATACCGCAGCAATTTTTAATCCATACACGATCAACACACCCAGGATCAAAATTAAATTGTTTGCCAATATCTATACTATGTCCAAAGTATTCTTCTACTTCTTGATGTGCTTGATCTTTTGTAATATAGTCACTATCAAAAATATAACCGTTGCCGGATCTCCCCCAAACAGGAATCCTAAATAACCAACCAGCATTCATTGCCTTAGCAAGTGTCCATAAATTATATTTTTCACTATCAGGAGTTTGGAATGTAATTGCAGATTTCATTTTAAGATACTTGCTGTATGACTGCCATTTAGCTCCTAACTTATCTAATAGTAATCTTTTAAACCCAGTTGAATCGATATAAAAGTCATAGTTGTATTCTTTGCTACCTACTATACTTTTTATAGATCCGTCTTCGTCTAAGTTAATATCATTAATTTCATCATCTATAATATTAATATCCATAGATACTGCTATGTCAATAAGAAATTTATTGAGCTTATGTGTGTTAAAATGAAACTGTGCAAACGGAACTTCTTCGGGTTTGTTTAAAAACCAAGAATTTATTTTATTATCCCACAGTGTGTTATAATTAAAATAATTTGCATCTTCAGAAACTTGTTTAGCATAAACATAATTATACTGACCAAATTGTTTATCAAATTTTGCTAATATAGAATGTAGATAGTTTTTGTCTCCCCAATCTTCAAACATAATTCCTGATTTATAAGTTGCATCGCAGTGTTTAATAATATCATACGGATTAATATTCATAAATTTTAAATATTCAGTAAAGTGTTCGGTGCTACCTTCTCCGACTCCAATAATGCCAATCTTTTTAGAATGAATTACATCAACTTGAATGTTTAATTTTTTACGAAGTATTGTAGCTGCAATTAGACCTGCTGAGCCTCCGCCTACTACTGCAATGCTTTTTACATTTTTCATATTGTATTTTCTTTAATCTCTTTTAGTATTAATTTTTTATGTCGAAGCATTTTGTAATAGTTTTCTAATTTTTTTAGACTAGGAACTTTAGATATTGCTTCGTGTCTTTGTTGATTAAATTGCTGAAGTTTATCACTATAATTAAATTCAATAAACTTAATTTTTTCATTAGTGTGAAATCTCATATAGCTATAAACTTCGTCTTTTTCTATTTTAAAAGATTGATGCGGGGATTTAAGATAAAATGCAAATTCTGTTCCTCTAAACCATCTGCCCACATCATATTTTCCCGGTACTGGTATGCATCGTTGTGTAATATTATTATCTTCAAAATAAGGATACTCATAAAAACTTACTTCTAGTGATGGTTCGTCTGTAAAAAATAAATACGAATTCTTAAATGAAAAAAATCGTTTTTCGTATGATCGTATTAATACATGCTCGTCGTAGAATTCTTGATCATAATTGTTTGAAGTAAGAGCCCCGTTGTTTAGAAAAAATTCGTAATTGTATAGAGACTTCATTGTAAAAACATTTTTAAGATTGTCAGTAAACGCCGGACAATGATGTATGTGAGAATCTCTATTGTCAGGGTCTATAAACTTTTTTTTATGAAATGTAGATATTACTGATTCTGGAGGAGATGCTAGCATCCATTCTTTTTCTATTGATGCCCAGTAAACATTAATACTCACTAATTAACTCCATTGTATGTATGATTTTTTATTTAGAATAGAAGCCTGCGTCGATGTAGTAGACGTAGATTCTCTTAAATCAGATTGACCGATTATTTCTCGGCCGTCGAATTTATGACTGGTGTGCGGACCATTTTGATCTATATAATGGAAGAATCCTTGTACATGCCAATTATTTTTTTCACAATTAAATTCTTCTCTCCAATGTTTTAAATCGCAACCTCTATAAACTACTAAATCTCCTGGAGATAATACTACAGGAGTTCCGTCCATATAAATCGGCCATTGATATTTTTTATCGTCGTAATCATAATTAAAACATAATGTTGCAGATATTTCACACGCTGGGCGATCTTGATGCGGCTTCAGGTCATCCCCTTTACGATACACTCGGTAATAAGAATATGTTGGATCAACTTTGAATCCTACGTTTCCCTCAATAGATTCTTGTAAATGAAGTAATACACTTTCCATAGCAGGATCAGCATATTTTGAATGTGCATTAGGAACACAAACTCCTCCAGTATCGCCTTCTGGATTATAATTTTGCATCTCATCGAATAGAGCATACTGTGTAATTATATCTCTAACATCATTAGAAATTGCGTTCTTAATAATACAGAATCCGTGATTCTTAAAAATTTCTTGATTAGTCATATGATTTCCTTTTCCAAAACTTACTTTTATATATACCCCAAAGACTTCGTAAATACACAAATTCTCTCTTTTTTGAATCTGTTTCATTGTATTTAACTTCTTCAGAAGTCCAGTCATCTCTTTTAAATGGAATAATTTGATACATCGGAGTTCCTGCTGGAATTAGTCCTTCAAAATCTTTTTTAAGATAGCAGGGATATTGCCCCATGCCGACATGATAAAAATCGTCAGCATCGATAACTGCTGAAAGAGAAGTTATAGGGGAATCAATTCTATTAACTGGTTGTGTTAGTAATACACTGTATCCCTTTGGTACTTTTGGTATCCAAGGCATAGTCCAATAAAATTCTGCATCTACATACTCATTACTCAATGGAACACTTACTCGTTCACGACTTCCAATCATTTCTGGACCAGCTGAAGCATAACAAAATAATTCACCATTTTCTTTTTTAATATATAAATCAGTCCAAGTCCTTTGTATAAATCCAGAAATCATTCCGTCCATAAACGGAGTACAACTTTTTAAATTTATCATCTTTTTCCTTGGACCAGCAATACTTAGATCAATGTCTTTCGGTGGCGCCTTAATATTCTTATACCAGTTAGGCATACAATTTTTTGCTGGTACGGGCATTTCTACTAAATCTTCTACATCTTTAGATGATGGAATAAATTCTATTTTCATTTTATTTCTCGATAAAGTTAATGTTAATTACGCATCTATTTTTTTGATTAGTGCAGTTAGTACCAGCATGAAGAATATTGCCGTCAAATATTATAAGTCTATTTTCAATGCTTGAAATCCTAGTTCCGTCTTCAAATACAGTAAATCCGTTGTTAGTATTAACATAAAAAATAGCTGTTTTGACTCCAGTAGTATCTTCTAAGTCGGTATGAAATGGAGTTTGTATCTGTTCTAACGCTGGAGTTAATAAATTTGCCTTTACTCTTAATAATTTTTTAGGATCAATTTTGTCAAATAACGGTTTAATATGTTTAAAAGAGACACTCTCATCATTTTCTTGGAAAAATGTATGTGTAAATTGAAAATCAAAAATATCAATATCATTAACTATAGGATTGGGCGTTTCGTTTTCTCCTACAATTTTGTCATTAAAGAACCAGGGAAACCATGCACCAGTTAGTAAAGATTGAATATTTTCAAACGTTTGAAGATCTAAAAAATTATCAATAATCCTAATGTTCATTATTAAACATCATCTCTATCACGTAGCCAAGTTACTAATGCATATTTTGTTCCGGATATAATTGGATGTGCAATATGTGCATAAGCAAAGTTTGAAGGAAATAAAATTAACATTCCAGGTTCTGGCTTTATTGTAAGATTAAAGTGCGGAAACTCTAGTTCTCCGCCTTCGTAGTCATTATTTAAATAACATATAGCAGACACTGCCCGACCAGTAGAAGTCATACCATCATAATGCTGGCCATATGCTTGACTATCTGAATATTTTAATAAATTATAGTCTTCGTGCCACAATGGTTCGTGGATACTATATCTATTACTATATCCTATTGTTGTTGCTAAAAGCAGTGTATAAAATTGATTGTGAATATGTTGAAAAACTTCATCATTGTATAATTTTCCATAATGGGTAACATCTAAATGTTTATTTGATCTTATACTTTGATATTGACCTTCGCCAAATGTTGTTGCCTTTTCCCAACGGGTGTCTTTTGTAGGATCACTAGTGCGATCTTCAATCATTGAAATAGTTTCTTTAGGATTCGGCCATGCATTTTCAAAAATATCTATACAGCCAGCAACAGTAGTGCTAGGCTCTAGGTGTCCGGGAAAAAGTCCATTAATTAATGTAGTCATTGTTTGGGTTCCTTAAATTTAAAATTCATTGCAATGCTTATTCTATCTTCGTTACTCAAGTTTTTTTCTACCATGTGCATAAGACTTGATCTAAAAATTAAAACTAACGATTCTTTAGTATTATACGAACATGTTCTAAAAGACGCATAAGTTAATTCATCTGTTATTAGCGGAAACGAATCAGATATTGAACTAGACGGTTGAAACACAATGTTTCCGCTATCTTTGTTTGTTTTTACATAATATACTACGCTAAAATCTGAACGAGGATGCTGATGATATTCTTGATAACTTCTTGGTTCAGCAATGTTAAACCAAAAGTCGTTACATTCTAAATCGGCAATAGTTTTGTTAATTCCAAATTCTTTAGCAAAGTCGATAACTAGATTCTTACACTCTGTAATTAGTAACTGTACTATTTTGTCATCATCTTTGATTGCATCGTATTGCGTAAGCGTATTATATGTGTCGCAATTCCACTCTGTTTTCACAGTAGGCTCTACTGTACGAATACTATATGCTTTTGATAGTAGGTGGTGGTTATGGCTTCTAAACGTGTCTAATATATTTTCATATATTAATGTAGGAAACCACATACTTATTTTTTTATTAGTCATCATCACTCTCAACGTATAAATAATATAGTATATTTACACTACAATCTAATTAGATTTTGTAAAACTGAACGCAAGGAAATAATATGGAAAATCACATAATTCAAGCAACACTTGATTTAACTAATAACAAATGGAAATTGCCAACTACTACTGTAAACGGAAGTGACAGCGTGTTAATACAACTTAATGTTTTAGATACTACTCCGTCTAAAATTAATCACTTACAGTTTGGCTTTGTTCTTTCGCTAAACAATGAAATTATAGAAACAGTTACTTTTCCAACTGCTGGCACAGTTAAGTTCGTAGGCACTGGTAATATTATTTCAGATTCAGTAATGGTTAGTTATAACACCGCCTACTCTTTAGAACTTTGGGCACAGAACGGCCAAGAACGTATTGAAAAAACAGTAAACCTTGAAGTCGGTAAGCCTGTACAACCGTATGTGTCGTGGACTTGGAATGGCTCAGACTGGGCTGCTCCTGTTCCTAAGCCAACTAATGGACCTAAAGATGCAGCTTATATTTGGAGTGAGAGACAACAGCAATGGTTCCTTATGGTTCCGCCACTTAGCCAATTTGATGATATTTAAATCAACATATGAAATATTAAATGATGTATGGTCTACCCAGAATCCTAGATTACCTTCTAAAATTCCTCTTAACTGGAATAGTGATAATAAAATTACAGTTGACGATGTTGTCATCTGGGAACAAGTGTACCATCAACCAGGTAATTTAGGCATATATGTTGCTTGGAGCCCTAGGGCAGAATTTTATTTAGTAGTATATGATTTGTTTAGTAATACGCCTGCTGGTATAAGAACTTTTGATGGACCATTAGCAGTAGAAGAAATTCTTGACCTAGCAGACAAATTAGAAATTAAATTACCTATTAGCAGATTACACGTTTAGTCCAAAACCTTGCCAGGCTTTTATTCTTACTTGTTAAATATAATATGCAAATACACGAACAACTTATATTTCCAAACTTTTTTTATACTGTTCACCTTGAAAATATAAACCTCAGTAATTTAGAAACATTTATTAAACAAAAAGAACAGACAGATCAAGGTAGACAATGTAGTAATATTGGAGGATGGCAGCAAGATATAATTTCAGACAACAATAATACAAAAACTAATTTATTAGATCAATGTACGGATATATGCCAAGAAGTTTGCAATTCTTGGAAGTTAGACAGCGAAGTTATAATTAAAAATGCTTGGGCAAATATTAATAGAAAACATAATTTAAACTTCCCGCATTGTCATCCTAAGTCGATATTTTCCGGAATTTTTTATGTAAGGGCACATGCTGATTGTGGAAATTTAATTCTTAAACGGCCTGACATACAAGAACATTATATTGATCAACTCAACTCTGAGTATACACAAAAAGATTTTAGCATTAAGCCTAAAACTGGAATGTTTGTAATGTTTCCTGCATATATTTCCCACTATGTAGAGCAGAGCTTAACAGATAACGAACGAATATCAGTTGCAATAAATTTTGATATAAAATAATATAGGATATAGAACGATATGATGAATATACAAGATGTGTTTACAAATTTTCTTGCTATAGACACTTTGAAAATTGAAAATATCAGTACACTTGAAAAATTTTGTTACGAAAAGATAAATCACGAACCGTCAGACCCTGGGCAATCAGATATATCAACCTTAGAGATGTCTACGTTATTTTCAAATATTAGTATGCAAATTGAAGATCGATTAGAAATTATAAAATCTAATTTTGGGTTTAACGACAATATTAGATTTAACATAGGTCGCACTTGGATTAATTTAAATCAAAATAATAATGTTACAAAGCCTCATTTTCATGCAAACTCGTTGCTATCAGGAATTTTTTATATAAAGTGTAAAAATTCAGGTCCTATTGTGTTTATGCATCCAGTAGCAGCACAGCAATATGTAATTAATTCAGATATAATTAACGAGTATAATAAATTTACTTCTGCAGATATATCAGTGGAACCCGAAGTAGGAAAATTAATTATTTTTCCATCGTGGTTAGTACATTATGTACAAAATAATCTAGACGACTCTGACAGAATATCTATAGCGTTTAACATAGAGTTAACTCCATCTTAGTAAAAACAGTGTTAGGTTAGTTTTAGAATTAAATATTAAGTGACTAGGTAATACAAGATCTGCGTTATATTCTTGTTGCCAGTGTTTTATTAAACTATCAGTACTGATTATATTATATTTGTCTAATAACGCTGCATTGGCTTTTAAAAATGCAAGGATTATTTCATTATCGACAATTATATCTAAGTTATTTTGCATAATTTTATTTATAAGATATTATTGTACAAAATTCACTCGTATATTTTAGATAAATATTAGTTGTAATATAACCATTGGAATATAAAATGTCATCAGCACCAATTGTAGATAGAATACGAATTATACCAAGACCTAACGACTTCTTAGATCGTAACGTAGGGTCTAGCGGAGAAGTATTTTTTAATAGAGCAACTAATAGTTTAAGAGTGTATAGCGGAAAAGATGTTGGCGGATTTGAAATTGCTAAATCTAACTTAACTAATGTAACAGACGCAATATTCTTAGCTAAAGCAACGCAAGCTGGCATCAGTGGCGCAACACCTAACTGGGCAGATATAACAAATAAACCATCTTTTGCTACTGTTGCTACTTCGGGGTTGTATACAGATTTGTTAAGCATTCCTAGCATACCTTCGGATATTAGCGATCTAACAGATAATAGTAATCTTCTAGCAGCAGGCGGCAGCGGCGGCGGAGATCTTGTTGTTAGTGAGTTTTCGTTTGCAATGGCAGCTGACGATTCGACTCAGAGACTAATTAGTAACGGCGAAACTGTACAAATTATCGGCGGAACAGGAATTACTACTGCAAGTGATGCAGAAGGTAATATAACTATTACTGCTAGTGCCGCCGGCAATGCATTTAGTACATTAACAGACGTAACTACAGCAAGTATAAATGTAGGAAAAATATATGAACCTGCTATAGCAATGCTACGAGTAGATAATGTCGGTGCTACTGCATATACGTTTAGTAGTCATTACAGTGGAAATAATCCCGATGTCTATGCTATTAGTGGAACTACTATAGCATTTGACTTAGATTTAATTCCTGGACATCCGTTTGAAATACAACAGCCAAATGGCGATCCTTACAATACAGGTCTTATACATGTTGCTGCTGACGGAACTGTTAGCACAGAATTGTCCGCACAAGGCAAAGACAGTGGAACTTTATATTGGCGAATTCCTGAAACTATCTTTGGCGGATATAGATATCAGTGTCAAAGTCATGCAGCTATGGTAGGTTCGTTGACAATTAAAAGATTAAGCCTTATTTAGAGTCTTTAACTAATTGATTAAGCTGCCTTCTAATTTCTACAATACGAGAAATATTTTCCTTTAATGATACAGGATCAATTTTAATATTGTTACTAGGATCGTGACGTTGGTCTACTAAATTACATTCGTGAGTTAGATTATCAAGAAGTGATTGTCCGTAAGTTTTAACATCAGAATTTTCTATATTATCAATTACATATTGATATGTTTTATATTCTTTTTTAACTTTTTTACTATCATTTAATCTTAACATTAATTATCCTAATCTGTAGAAGTCATCTATTTGACTTTTATCACTTGCTTCGGCAATAGCACCATTATCAGACAAGCTTTCTAGCATTACTGGCATAAGTGAAGGTATTGTAAATGTACTACCTTCGGGCAATTCTTGTTCGTAAACTTTGCCTTCAACAGTATTAATCCACTTTACATTAAACGTACCTGCATTAACGAACCAGCTTTTGTTTTTAGTTTTATGAAAGTGCAATGGCAGTTTTCCGCCCTTAGATTCAAACACAAGAATTTTCCCACAATATGTGTCGGTATCTGCCCAAATAATTTCATAACCGTAATCTGTTCGTTGTATATTGTCTTTCATCTATGTTCCTATTAAATTAATAGTTTTAAATACAGTTTCTAACTTAGTTAAGTTAACTTTACTCTGAAGGGTATTGCGTAAACCGTGATGTAAAGGCTTTGGCCATTTAGTAAAACTACACCATGCATATCCATTATGTTCAGTGTTTAATTTAGGAATAAATTCTCCTTGAATAACACAAAGGTATGTATGGAAGTGGAATTTGCTATCAGGAGAAATAAAGCTTTCTAGAGGAAGGGTCTTTTTAATATCTGGTAAGAACCCAATTTCTTCCTCAATTTCGCGTTTAAGACCTTCCCACGGAGTTTCAGAACCTTCGTTGGTGCCGCCAACAAGTCCCCACAAATTATTACGCTTGCCTTGCGCCCTGTGTAAGAATAAGAATCTATTTGTATCTAAGGTGTAAAATAGCGCACCGCTACATGTAAT
>TARA_B110000902_G_scaffold262832_1_pt1 | contig 18622 bp, 30 predicted proteins | sample TARA_B110000902 | Tara Oceans TARA_B110000902 (sample SAMEA4398009) | marine metagenome | biome: Polar Biome; feature: [SRF] surface water layer (ENVO:00010504); material: water (ENVO:00002006), including particulate matter (ENVO:01000060) such as... | depth 5 m | reverse complement strand
AAACGTATATGGCTATAAGGGGTTTCACTAATGGCCAATAAAACAGAAATACGCACAAAGGCAGACGAGGCGCGGCGGCTAAAGGCTGACAGCGCTTTCTCGGCCTTCGTGCAAGATGTTCGTGATGACCAGATAAAGGTCTTTACAGACAGCGCTGCCTCTGACGTAGAGGCACGCGAAGCGGCGCATGGAATAATCTGTGCGCTAAACCTGATCGAAATGAAGCTCGACGCCGCGACGACGGCAGAGACATTTCTGGATCGCAAGCAAAGGAAGTAGCACCGTGGAAACGACTACCCTAGAACAAGCGGCTGAAAGCCTGCTATCGACCTCCGAAGCTCCTGAAGCATCGGATAATCTGAGTGACGCTGTTGATTTAATTACTGAGCCTGAAGACGACGGTCCAAGCAATGAGATTGAAGCATCAGAAGAGTATTCAGATGACGTTGAGGCGTCCGACGATTACGATGACGACCAAATTGACGATGAAGACTCAGTAGAAGTTGAAGAGGCTCAACCCGACCTCATCCCCGTTAAAGTCGACGGCAAAGATGAACACTGGACACTTGAGCAGCTAAAACAGTCTGCTGCGGGTCAAGCGGCAATCAGCAAGCGGTTCCAAGAAGCTGCGGAGGCGCGAAAGCAAATCCAACAGCAGGCCGCCGAGCTGCAACAACGGCAACAGGAAGTCTTGCAGTTGTACCAGCAAGCGCAAAATGGCGTTACTGCCCCCGTCCCACCGTCCCGCGAGCTATTCGAATCCGATCCCATAGGCTATATGGAAAAGAAGCTCAAGTACGATGACGACAAGGCAGGTCACGACCAGCAAATGTACCAAGTTCAACAAATGCAGCAACAGCAATCGCAGCAGCAACAGCAGGCGCACCAGTCGTATCTGCAAGAGCAGGCTGAGATTTTGAAGCAGCACATACCTGAGATTGCCGACCCAGAACGGGGCCAGCAATTGAAGGGTGATTTGATGCAATTGGGCATGGACTACGGCTTTACCGCCGAGGAAATGGCCAACGTGTCAGACGCACGTTATGTGCGGGCATTGAACGACGCTCGTAAGTACCGGGCATTGGTATCTAAGCGCAAGGAAACACAGCAGAAAGGCCAAAATGCCCGCCCTGTTGTTAAAGCTGGGGCAAAGAAAACTGCGGACAGCAAAGCCAACACTCGCAAAAAAGCGCAACAGCGCTTGCAGAAATCAGGCTCAATCAATGACGCATTGAGCTTGATGATTAACTCCTAAGTCTTTGAAAGGGCTAAACAAATGGCACAGCCAGCAAATACATTCGATACATACGATGCCGTGGGGATTCGTGAAGATCTCAGCGACATGATCTACAATGTAGACCCATCTGCTACTCCGTTTTACTCAAAGTCGAGCAAAACCAAAGCGAAAAACACTCTTGTAGAGTGGCAAACCCAGGCACTGCGCGCTTCCGCCGTAAATGCTCATATTGAAGGCGACGCAACATCCGCCGATGCAGTTACTCCAACTGTACGTCTTGGCGCACGCACACAGATTTTCAAAAATGCTGTGGTCGTGTCCGATACGGATGAAGCTGTAGACAATGCAGGTCGTGCCAAGGAATTGGCCTACCAAACACTGCTCATCGCATCCGAGCAAAAATTGGACATCGAAAAGGCTTTGTTTGCAAACCAAGGCAACGTAGTTGGCTCGAATGTTGCTGCTCGTAAAACTGGTGGCGTACCATCATGGCTGATTACTAACGTAAACTTCCAGTCTGGTAACGCTGGCGCAAACCCAACTGGCGACGGCACAAATGCGCGTACAGATGACGGCACTCCAACTGCATTCTCGCAGGCCAAGTTTGACGACGTCATGCAAGAAATTTGGTCGGAAGGCGGAAAGCCGGACACGGTTTACCTATCTGCCTTCCAGATGAATGTTGGGCTCGGTTTTACTGGTAACAATAACCAGCGTTCAGCGGTACAAGCTGGCGATGAGACTGTTGTCAAATCTTTATCAATATACGTCACCCCTTGGGGTACCGTTCAATTCATGCCAAGTCGGGAGAACCGTTCACGCGACGTGTTTATTCTCCAGGATAATATGTGGGATGTCGCAGTATTGCGTGGCACCAAAAATGTTGCACTTGCGAAAAATGGCGATAACACTACTCGCCAGGTCACAACCGAATTGGCTCTTTGCTCAAAGAACGAAAAAGCCAACGGCGCAATTTACGACAACACAACTTCGTAATACATTAAATGGAGGGGCGGCTTGTCGCCCCTCTAACTTCATCAAAGGAAACGACATGAAAAAAGTTTTAGTTGTGGGTTTTAAAGTACACACGTCCATCGGTAAGCTAGTGCAGGGTGACACGGCAGAGCTTCCTAATGCAGAGGTCCAAACCTTGATGCGCGTTCGTCCAGATGCACTGAAGGTACTCGGAGACGTTAAGCCAGCTCCGGCTCCGGCTCCCACTAAGCGTGCCAAGAGCAAATAAGACATGGTAAAGATTTCACAAAATATCAGCTTTGAGCATGACCACATGGTCATCAAGCAGCGCCACGACGTCAGCCAAGCGCTCAAAGACGCGCGGATGGCCAGAGACGCTGGCATAGGCATGTCTGGTGAAAACAGACTTGCTGGCTTTTTGGAACCTGCAGTACTTGGTGCTTGGCTGAAAGAAGCAGGCGTGGCGTGGTCTGATACAGAGGCTGCTAAAGAGGTTGTCCAACGTAAGATGATTTCTGGCGAGTTTGCCAAATTCCGCGTGTGGGACGGTACTTTCTAATGGAAATGGACTCACTATGGAACACTGGTCTGACAGCGGTAATTACCTTTGTCGTGTGGTGGATCAAATCTCAAAAGGAAGAGATTGACCGAGTGCGTATTTTATTAAACAGAACCCGCGAAGAAATGGCCAAAGAGTATGTCACAAAAGTTGACAGCTCTGCGGTGATGAGTCAGATCGTCGCCAAGTTTGACCGAATTGAAGAGAAAATAGACCGATTGATGGAACGGTAAGCCATGTCAATTCTGGCCACCATTTCAGCAGAAAACGCGGCCTACTCTGTCATAAAAAAGTGTTTGGAGTTTGACTGATGAGAAAACTAGAAAGCATATTCGTACACTGCACAGCGACCCGCGCCGAGTGGTGGGCAGACCGACGATCCAGCGAAAAAGCTGCGGAGTGCAAGCGCTGGCATTTGGATCGTAACTTTTCCGACGTGGGCTATGGTTATTTCGTGGATCGTGATGGAACGGTGACAGAGGCTCGCCCGATTGAGGTGACGCCAGCCGCGCAGAAAGGCCACAACACAGGCTCTGTTGCCATTGCGCTGTGGGGCGGACACGGCGGAGACCAACACGACAGGTTTGAGGAAAACTTTACGCCAGAGCAGGATCGTGCGCTGCGCAAGCTAATTGCCCAACTGCGCATGGAATACCCATCAATCACAAAGGTGCGTGGACATAACGAGGTTTCGGCCAAGCAATGCCCATGCTTTCAGGTGACATCATGGCTAAACAGCTCGGAAAAACCGAAAAAGCCAGAACGGACCAAGATCACGCAGAGCAAGACAATCCAAGCGTCTTCTGTTGCGAAGGTGGCATCTGTCGCCACGCCGCTTGTTGGTGTACTAGGCGGCCTGCCGTGGCAGAATCTAGCCATAATGGCGGTGCTGGCAGTGATAGCGATGTTTGCGCTGGGCGTAATTGACCTTGAGCGTTTAAAGAAATGGAATAAGGGCGACCGCTGATGTTTTTGCTGGGTAAACTGAAGCTGTATACAGCATTGGTCGGCGCTGCCATGCTGGCCACCGTGACCGTGTACTACAAGGGCCGTGCCGATGGCCGTGATGACTTAGAATACGAAATCAAAGATGATCGCCTCGAAAAAATATTGACAGCGAAAGAGATCGAAGATGAACTTCAAAACTTTAGTGACGATGACGTTGCTGCCCGCGCTAGTCGCTGGGTGCGGAGTGACAGTGACGGGTGACACTTACTGCGATATTTCGCGTGTAATTACGTTTAAAGATCAGTCGGTGGTCGACTGGACTAACGCGGATTTGCTGCGCCAGGTTGTGCGGCACAATGAAACCCGCGAAAAGTTGTGCAAGTAGTTCGCTGATATGGCTAAATTAGCTAAACTGAGTACAACAGGCATTGGCCGTGCTGGGGAGTTCCTTGCAGCCTCAAGGTTTCAAATGGCTGGGTTGGAGACGGCCCACGTTGATGGCTCATGCGACCTGCATGTAACGCTGCCGTCCAAGCGTGTGCTGCGCGTTGAGGTTAAATCGTCAATCCAGCCAACACTTTCTGGGGCATTCAAATTTAGCCGTGGCGGCTCAAGTGCGGAGATTTTCGTGTTCGTCTGTATGCCGCTGTCACTGATACGGATTTTCTCCGATTACCAGCTAAAGGGCCACCAGACGACGACACTTCGGCCTGCGGAATTTACCCAGCAGGCCGAGGCGGATGATATTGCGGGTTTATTCTCCCGTTGATAATTCGCCAGCCAGCGCAGCGTAGCCACACAAATCAACATAGTTGTCTACATGGTACTCGTTTCCAGCGATGCGAGCTATCTTGAACAGCGACATCATTATTGCGACATCTTTGGCTTCCAGCGGGCTTTCTGAGATGCTGCGATTTAACAACCACCACGACCAAGCGTCGGCTATGGTTTGGAAGCTATCCTCCGCGTCACCGTGGGTTGATGCTCGGTCCACTGTGATGCAGGTCTCTGCGGTCTGTAGGATTTCGTCTCTGTTCATTGGTTGGTTTTCCCTTCTTGATCTTCAAAATATGCGTCTAACACCAATTCAGCGATGTATTCACTGGTGGTCAAGCATCCGCAATTCTCGCATTCATCGACTAGCCATTGTGCTTGCTCAACCGACAGTGCATTAATGACATGCCCGATGCACCCCCAAGCGACGGGTGAACCGTTAAATACGGTTGTTATTGTTTTGAGTTTGGGTTTGCAGTGTCCGCTAACCCTCCCCCGGAAAACGGCGTTGGCAACCAACCCAGTGCTTGTGCCAATTCTTTTGGCAATGGCGGTGTTAGACAGCCTCTGGTCGTCGTTAGCCAGCGTCCAAATATCTTTGGTGCGCTGACTAATTGGGTGTGGCTTATCGCTCATCAGGCCAAGCCAATCTTCCGCGCAGGTCGTCAAGCGTCTTAGTAATTTGCTTTTTGTCAGACATCAGGTTTGCTATACGCTTATCCTTTTGAATTATGTCGTCTCGCTGGCGTGCGATCTTACCTTGCAGTGAGCTATTAAGGCTGCGCTGCATATTAAGATTATTCTCAAGCACTGAAATCCTACGATCGCTCATCTAACATCACCCTCCCAAGCTATTTTCATAATCTTAACATCTCGTCGAATAGTGGCCTCTGAAACATTTAGCTCGTCGGATGCTGCCTTCCGAGTCATTCCAGTTTTTGCCAACACGTCGATCCGTTCGCGCCGCTCTGAAATCAGGCGCTGATAGTCCGTGACCTCTGCGCCGCGAGACGGAAGCATCATCCGCAAAACTTGCAGGTCAACTCGTATGGTTGTCTCAGCGCAGCCGAGTATTCTCGCGACTTCAGGAGCTGTCATTTCGCCATCCTCTGCGTACATTTTAACCCTTGCTCGTCGCTCAACGGCGAGCTGGGCGCGTCGCGCTGTGGCCAATAACCTCGCCTTCGCCCACTTTGGAGGGTTTGGGATGCACGGGTCGTGGAGGGCTTCACGCAACATTGCCATCCCAAGTCTTTCCTCAAACATCTCCGCTGCCGTCACGGCTGGAGGGAGCGATTTAGCATCTCCATTAATGCCTGCTGAGATTGCAGCTGCTGACGCAGGTTTGGCCTGTCCGATTTCTCCGATTGATCCAACATTACGGCATTCATCCTCAATAATCGCTGCGTGATTATTGTGGCCTCTGACACTTTTAAATTCTCCAATCATAGCTCTTCCAACATCTCGCATGGCTCAACGTCGTTCACGCAGGTCCACCATTCAATTGACGCCTTTGTTTGTGTCCCGTTGCGATATAGCACAAAGCGACTGACCTCATCAGCACCGTGCATCCGGCGCACTTCATGGCCGATTGCGGTGTATGCTTGGGCGTTGCACTCGCGCCGTGCGTTGGGGTCGTCCATCAATTCCCTAAAGATGTCTGGGGCCGTCCAGACGCCGCCCTTCTTCAGCGTTTGCATCGTAAACTCACGGGCCTCATCTGCACTTATGACTGGCTTGGCTAACTCAAACGCGTGGCTGAAGACCTGCGCCTCCGTAGGGGCCATATGAATGCACATGAGGGGCGTCTTATCGTGGCTCAGTTCATTTGGGTTGGGGATGGTGTCCATTGTGTACAGTGAGCCTATTTTTGCCCCCCCAACGGCGGCTACTGCGACAGGTATGAATATGCCATCGCCTGCCCCCAGTACGATACCAAATGCGCTCCCAGTCTGCGTAATGTTGGTGACAACGGCTGTGCGCGCTGTGGTTGTGATTGATTGAATGTTCATTTTAGTTCCTTTTTGGTTTGGTTTAGTCGTCGTTTTCAATTTCGCCAGTGCCATTGCACATGTCGCATTGCTCAATGCGGGTGTCGATAAACCCGACATCTCGGCCACTGTTGTGCGGCATGTGATAATCAACCTCACACTCGCCAGCGCCATTGCACTGTTCACATTCGGCCATCACACGCCCTCCTGTGGCCGCGCTTGTGGTCGCTTTGAACATCCCCTTTCAAGTATGCAGCGGCCATCAGTGTAAAAGATGTGCGAGCCAATCTTACCCACAACAGTCAGATCGTGCCGCCAGATCGGCGAAACGTCTACAGTGTGGTAATGCGTGGCGTGGACTGTGGCTGGCCCAACAATGGCTTCGGCTGCTACGGCCTGCGCAGTGACCCATGCAGTGCCTGTGGGTCGTTCTGGAAGGCCGTCACACATAAAGCTAAACTGGCAATCATAAGCCTTGTCTCCGCGATCCTCTGCGACCACTTCGCAGGCTGTGTCTGGATATGCTGGGTGATATGTGCGGGCCAAGACGACATCCGCGACTGCGCGCTGTCCGTCCAAATTTTCTGAGCGCGCCTCATAATACACCGCCATTGCGATGCACGTTGCTGCTGTTGTGATTATCATTGTCATTTCCTTATTTTAGTAAACGTAAGAATATCATTAAGACCAAAACAAATGCAGGTCAATGCAAAAAACATACTTGCGCAATGTTTTTTAATTGATATGGTGCCGGGAGAAAAGGAGACTTTAAATGAAAAACGTACAGATCAACATGGACGAGGCCACTTATACTGCGATTAAACTGTCTGCCCGGACTAAGGGTTTGACCGTGACAGCCTACATGCGAATGCTGGCAATTGTTGATGCAGCAAATACAGGCTACCACACAAGCCCGCCGCGTGCTGACTAATGGTAAACGGGCGCAATAAGGGCGCAGCGTTTGAGCGCGAGGTTGCCATCATGCTATTTAATGAGCTTGGCGTTAGCTTTAAGCGCGACCTAGAGCAGTATAGGCAAGGGCTGCACGGTGACTTGGTGCCAAGCGACCCTGACTTTCCGTTTACGCTGGAGCTTAAACGCTACAAGGACGGCCCAATCGGCGGCCAGACAGCCTGGTGGGCGCAGACTTGTGCCGCTGCCGAGCGTGAGGAAAAAATACCAGCGTTGATCTATAAGTATGACCGCAAGCCAATTCGCTGCGTAATACCGATGTCTGCGCTGACAGAGAGCAACGACCTTTACTTGGTCGAACTAGATTTTGAGGCGTTCTGCTTCATAGCAAGGGAGAAAATGGCATGATAACCGCCGACAAGCTATCCAATGCCGAATACCACAAGACAGAAGCCATCAGCTCATCTGATGTCAAAGCTGTGTACGGTAAATCGCTGGCACACTGGAAACACCGGGCACCGTTCAAGCCGACACCAGCAATGGCCATTGGCACTGCCGTCCACGACATCTGCCTAGAGGGCGGCCAGAATATCGTGCGCGGTGGCGCTGACCGTCGTGGCAAGCAGTGGTCGGAAGCATTTGCAGACGCAGAGTCCTATGGAGAGCTGTTGCTGACTGCGGGTGACTACGACTTGGCTATATCAGTGGCCGACAGCGTGTTAAGCCACCCAGTGGGACGTAAAATGGAGGGCAAGGACACAATCAACGAGGCGTCGTTCTTTGCCACAGACCCGTTGACTGGTCTCGACATCAAGTGCCGCCCCGACAGCTACGACCCTGAGACGGGTGCGATATTCGACATCAAGACTTGCCAAGACAGCTCACCACGGGCAGTTGAGGCTGACATCCGCAAATACTCATACGCAATTCAGGCGGCTTTTTATCTGCACACGCTACGCTGCGCAGGCTTTAAGGCCGAACACTTTATGTTCGTCTTCGTTGAAAAGACGGCACCGTTCGCTATTAACGTCACTGAATTGACACCAGATTATGTTGCTTGGGCCGACAGTGCGATGCACAAGGCACTCAGCGATATAAAGACAGCCCGCGAAACCAACGTGTACGAAACGGGCTATTCGACAGGTATCAACATGATTGATACACCACCTTGGCTGGAGCAAGAATCAGCCGACAACGAAGACTTTTAGGAGAAAAACAAATGGCTAAGACCGATTTCAAACCCGTAATGTGTCGTAACGTGGAGTTTCAGTACCCTCGCTTGGGCGCAACTTATAAGTTCAACACCGCAGAAAAGCGCAGCGAGGAATGCCCGCCGCGTGCCAACGGCGCTGCATACAGTATTGGCTGGAAGATGGAAGCAGGAGCCGCTGGCAAACTGCAAGCAGAGCTAAAGGCGCACTACGAGAGCTGCCAGACGAAGGTGCCATTTGGCAAAGTATTTGGCATGTCCAAGAACGACGACGGCACGTTCAACTTCCGCGCAAAGCGTAACGGCACCAACAGCGCTGGCGATGAAAACCCAAAGCCAACAGTCATCGGCGGCGACAAGCAGCCATTGGCTGACGTAAACATCTGGGGTGGCTCAACTGGCTCAATCAAGGTCCAGGCATATCCAGTGACCGACCCAGACAACCAAGGTGGAATTTCGTTGCTTATTGACACGGTTCAGGTTGTTCACGCAGTGTACGGTGGCGGCGGCCTAGACGATTTCGAGGAAGTGGCGTCAACAATGTCGGGCGGCTCTGACGCTTCACTTGACGACTTTGGCCCAGCAAAAGCGGCTGACCCGTTCGCCAATATCGCAGCGGCACCAGCGGCCAACGATTTAGGTGACGAAATCCCGTTTTAAGCCACCCTAAAACAAAGAACCCAGCGGCTGTGGGAAGCTGCTGGGTTCACTTAGAGAAAAACGAACTGGTCAGAAAAGGTCCGCACAATGAGCATAACCAAAAACACACCGACAGACAAGCCAATCATGCTGCTTGCGCACGGTTCACGGGACACAAAAGTACACGACAGCGCGGCGATGTACGACGGCATCACGCTCAAGGAGATCGGGCGTCTTGTTGAGGCTCCGACAGCGTTGGACAAAACCTCCGCCAGTTTCGTCATATGCAGTTCATACCGCGAACACGATGGCCGAAACCACGAGGCGCAACGTCTGAACGGCGAGTATCACATGATGGCCATCGACGTTGATGAGGGCAATCCGTCGCTCGACACGCTTCATAACGCCGTCCAAGACGTGACAGAAAACGCATCGGCGCTTTACTACTCATCCAGCTCCGCAACTGAGGAAAACAAGAAGTGGCGCGTGCTAATTCCGCTGGCCGAGCCGTTGCCGGGCGTTGATTACGCTGACTATCAGTTGGCACTGTTTGAGCAGCTACGCATCAAGCACAATATTGCGTGCGATGAGGTGCTGTCGCGCACGGGTCAGTGCATCTATTTACCAAACGTGCCAGCAGACAGGCGCTTCAATGGTGAGCCGCTGTTTTATCAAAGCCGCAAGGAACGAGGCCAGGGCTTTCTGAAGCCGCACACGGGCCAGATCAATGCCGCCGTCGTGTTCCGCCGCAAGAACGAGGAGATGGCCGCCAAGCGTGCCGCCGCAGACCGTGAGCGCCGGGCAGTAGACAGGCTGGCAAAGCGTGAGCAGTATCCTGACAATGTTGACCCAGTTGACGAGTTTAACGCGCGACATACTGTTGAGGACATGCTGCTGGCCAATGGCTATGAGCGTCAAGGCGCATCCGGCAGCTACAAAAGCCCGATGCAGTCATCAGGCAGCCACGCAACGAAATGCTTTGGCGATTACTGGGTCAGCATGTCGGGCAGCGACTTGGCCGCTGGCGTCGGCACAGGCAAGGAAAATTACTGCTGGGGTGACGCATTTGACCTGTTTGTCCACTTTGACCACTCTGGAGACTTCACAAGCGCCGTAAGGGCTTACGGGCAGGAGCTAAAGCCAAGCCCGTTTGAAGAGGTCAACAAGCAGATTGACGCGCCCGTCAGTGAAGACCTAGATGACTTTGACTACATCCCAGACGAACAGCACACACTGCCAGAGGTGAAGTCAGACATGATTGACGATGACGACAAGCCGCAGGAATGGCCAACGCCTGTTGCACGTATTGACGAGGCCACGTTGCCGCGTCGCCGATGGATTTATGGCAGCACGTATATTCGTGGCTTCCTGACAGTCACGGCGTCGGCTGGTGGCATCGGCAAGACATCGTTGGCTATGGTCGAGGCACTGGCAATCGTGACGGGCCGGCCATTGCTGGGCGAAAAGGTGCATGAGCCGACATCTGTTTGGATAGTTAATCTGGAGGATGACCTGACCGAAATGCAAATCCGACTGGCCGCAGCCATGAAGCACTACAGCATTTCGCATGAGCAAATCGCAGGCAAGCTATTCATGGACGGCGAGGACACAATCTCAATCATGCTGGCCGCCGAGGGGCGCGAGGGCATCGTGCAGAACGACGCGCTGCTGAACTTTATGCGCGATAAGGTGAACGAAAATGCCATTGGCACAGTCATCATTGACCCGTTCATCAGCACGCACGCAGTCAACGAAAACTCAAACAGTAGCATTCAGGTCGTCGTGGCTATGCTGCGCAAGTTGGCACGCGAAACAACAGCGGCGGTTCACTTGGTCCACCACGTTCGCAAGTCAAACGGCGAGGCGTCCACAGTTGACTCAGTACGCGGCGCAGGTTCACTTATCGGCGCAGCCCGATCGGCAAGAGTTGTAAATAAATTGACAGAGGAAGAGCTGAACAAGCTGGGGCTGGAGCCAGATGACGTGATCGGCCTGTTCCGAGTGGAAAATGGCAAGGCCAACTTGGCACCGCCAGCGGAGAACGGCGTCTATCGTCGCATGGTGTCAGTCACGTTGGCCAATGGAGAAAGCGTAGGCGTTTGCTGCGAGTATAAGCTGCCTGATAAGTGGGAGGGCATGACGACGCCAATCGTCAACAGTATGCTGTCACTCATCAACGCTGGCCCAGAGTCGGGCGAGATGTTTTCTTCACGCCCACAGGACCGCAGCAGGTTCGCTGGCACAGTCGTCAGCAACTTTAACTTCCCGATGTCCGCAGACAACAAGTCATCAGTGCAGGCGCGCGGCATCATCAAGGAGTGGATTGACACGGGCTTGCTAGAGGAGATCACATATCACAGCCCAAGCCAGCGCAAGGAGCGTAAGGGCGTGCAGTCGGTCAGCAGAGTAGGGGAACAGTAATATGAGTAAACCAACCGCCTAACAATCAAGTGCGCCAGTGCTGAAACGGGTAAAATGTCCAGTGGCGCACAAGTTTACAAGTGTTTGAATAGGTTGACATAAAGGTGCGCCAGTGGGTTATTTCACTGGCGCATTTGCGTTTAAATGAGGCATAAAAAAAGCCCCCGAATGGAAGCTGTGTGGGCAAATGCGCCACTGGATTTACTGAAATCTCTCCGAGATTTTACTAGCACTGGCGCACTCTGTCAACCCATCCAGGCACTACGTTAAAATGAGTGTCGGCATAAAGCCGTCACACGCTATTATTTAAACTGCGAGCCAGCGCCAGCCAGCGCCAGTGAATTGTTCCTTACCGCTTCGCGGGAACAAGTCACAGTCGCAGTCAGGAGCAGTCGGGCAGTTGTTTGCTTGGTTGGCTTAATGTAAAAAAAAAGAGTGCAGCGTAGGCACAGGTCAGATGGTGTGGGGTACAATGGCAAAAGCAACTAAAGCGAAACCAAAGTCAGCGGCAGCAAAAAAGGCGATGGCAGAGCGTGGCACGTTTAAGCGCGAGGCCGACGCGGATACATACGCGCCGCTGGTGTATGCTGCTGTCAGGCCGTACGTCGCCGCGTCGGCACGCTCAGTTGCCGTGTGGGGTGACACGCTGGCCGAATGTGTGCCGCCAGCCTACGCGGTGAGATACAGGGAGCTGAAGGATGAACTGGACTGCGCAATGCGCGCGAGTGATGTCGCGCTGACCGTGGCGGCGGCAGAGAGCCTGATAAAGGCACTTGAGGTCATGGACGCCAACGCGAGGGCAAGCGGTCATCAGCCGCCCGCTGTGGACGGCGTGCTGTGTGAGCGTGGCGACAAGGTATACTGCTTCGTCATCAGTGGCTCGCTGTCAGCCATACGCCAGCGCTGGCCGACGTGGCTGGTGTACCATGTGTCGGATGTCTGCGCGATTATGGAGAACCAGTGGCGCGAGATGATGGCGGCCATTGACACTGTAGCCAACGCGTTCCCAGATGCGAAGGTGACGAGGTACACGCCGACATCGCTAGAGGACAGGCTTGACTTTTAGTGGGCGCTGGTCGTAGGGTTAGCTTGTGCGGGCGTTTGTTCTCCTCCCTGTTGGCCCACACTGTCTCAACTAAGGCTCTGGCGTAATGCTGGGGCCATTTTTGTAAGGTGATACGATGACTGACGACGACAAGCAGCGGACAGTGCAACTATCTCTTGATCTGTTTGCCGAGGCGCAATACCTCGTTGACGATGAAGGCGACGATCCGCTGGTCGTGATGTCAGCACTCGCAAGCGTGTTGATGCACATGCGCGAGCAGTACGAGGAAGCCGTGATGGATGCGGATGAGATGATATTTGACGTAGTAAGGGCGAGCGGTCGGACCAAGTAGGCTGATATGCTGGCATGTGTTGGCATGTGTTGGAGGTGCGCTGACGCACAGCAACGCTGGTCACGTACATGTGCGCGCGGGTATCACGATACCCCACATTCAGTCAACATTATGCGAAATCATATTTAGCTATAAGTCCAGTTTGGCTAAGTCATTGAAATCATTGAATCCGTTTATTAACATAATGCTGATTATAAGTCACTCGCGTCGATCTGGCCTGATTTGGGGTATTTTGACACCCCACCCGGCCTCGGCTTTCGGCGGGGGTGTGTGTGTATAAACCCACATACTAATTTCTGAGAAAACGGCATCAAACGTGAGCCAACCAATGCCCTACCCTCAATAAAAAAATAATGTTACGGTCAGAAAAATTTTTGAAAAATTGGAGCAAGCATGGCTGGTCAACCAAAGAAGCGGGCGTTGTTTACGTCCATAGCGGCGATGGCAAAGATAGCTGCGCGCGAGGCAAATGAGGACATCAGTGGGTCTGATTTCATCTTTCAGTGGGTTGCTGATGGCGGGACTGTTGCGACGCTGGCCAAGGAGTTGGACTTGGATCGTTCGTTTGTCAGCCGCAAGCTGAACGCGAATGATGACTTCAGGCGCGCGCTGTCGGAGGGCCGCAAGGTTCGTGCCGACGCGATGGCTGACGAGGCGCTGGAGATTGCGGATAACTTGGTTGGGCCTGACTTGACGACGACGCACGTCGCGGCGGCCAGAGAGCAGATTGGCGTGCGCAAATGGATGACGGGTGTTTACGATGCGGCGCGCTTCCAGCCGAAGGGTGATGTCGTCACGGTTAATATTGGCGATTTGCACTTGCAGGCGTTACGCCAGATGCGCAACGTGACGCCGACGATTGTTGAGATTGAGGGTGGCGACGATGAGTGACCTCGTAAGCGTGCTGGCCAAGAAGAATAGCACTTTTGTCGACATACGAATCTCTGTATGTTGCAAAAAAACGATTTCTTATACATACGAAGGGGCCAAAGTTGCCAACGTGTAAGCCAACGGGCTACAGCACCCAGCACAAGAAGCTTGGGGGCAAGTCAAAGAAAACCAAAGACATTCGAAGCGCAACGCCGCGCGGTTTTGCAATCGCAAATTTTTTAGCTAATCAAATCCAGTAAACCTATCAGAATTGGAGAACAAAATGACTGAAGCCAACCCGCTAGTAGACTTTGTTTCGACGTATAGGGATGACCCTGTTGCGTTTGTGCGTGAGATTTTGGGTGCCGAACCGTTTGATTACCAGCAGGCGTTGCTTGTTGATATTGCCAATGGCGAGCGCAAGATTAGTGTTCGCTCTGGGCATGGTACGGGGAAGTCGACGACGTTTTCGTGGGCTATGCTTTGGTTTGCGATGACGCGGTTTCCGTTTAAGGTTGTGGTGACTGCGCCGACCAGTGGCCAGTTGTTCGATGCGCTGTTTGCTGAGTTGAAGCGCTGGATCAATGAATTGCCGGAGGCGTTGCGTCCGATACTTGACGTGAAGAATGACCGGGTGTCGTTGCTTGCTGCGCCGTCGGAGGGCTTTATTTCGGCTCGGACAAGCCGGGCTGAAACGCCAGAGGCGTTGGCTGGTGTTCACTCTGCGAATGTTATGTTGGTTGTGGATGAGGCGTCGGGCGTCCCAGAGCAAGTCTTCGAGGCGGCGGCTGGCTCTATGTCTGGCCACAGTGCGGTGACGTTGCTGGCGTCCAACCCTACGCGATCTAGCGGTACGTTCTTCGAGACGCAGACGCGGCTGTCGGGCAGTTGGAAGTGCCACCATTGGTCGTGCGTTAAGTCGCCATTGGTTTCGCGTGATTTTATCGACGAGATGAGGCTGCGATACGGCGAGGAAAGCAATGCTTACCGGATCAGGGTGCTTGGTGAATTTCCGCTGGCGGATGACGACACGATTGTGCCGTTTCACTTAGTCAATGCCGCCGTTTATCGTGACATTGAGCCTGACGACCATGCGACGGTTATCTGGGGTTTAGACGTTGCGCGGTTTGGTTCGGACAAGACGGCGTTGGCCAAGCGCCAAGGGAATACGATAACTGAGATTAACAGTTGGCAGGGTTTGGATTTGATGCAGACTGTAGGTCGGGTGAAGGCTGAGTATGATGGCCTGCCGATGAGCATTCGGCCCAGTGAGATTATGGTTGACGTGATCGGCATGGGCGGCGGAGTTGTGGATCGCCTGCGCGAGCTTGGCTTGCCTGTGCGCGGCATCAACGTGGCTGAATCGCCCAGCATGAAGGATACATATACGAACTTGCGGGCTGAGTTGTGGTTTAAGATGCGGGGCTGGCTTGAGCAGCGCGGGGCCAAGCTGCCACGAAACGAGCAACTTATTGCAGAATTGACGTCGATCAGGTATAGTTTTGTTAGCAGCGGCAAGATGAAGGCTGAAGGCAAGGACGACATGCGCAAGCGTGGTCTGGCCTCACCTGACTTGGCGGACGCTGTGTGCCTTACGTTAGCGTCAGACGCTGCGACTGCACTCGGCGGCAAGGCGTCAACGTGGGGTAAGCCACTGCGGCGGAATTTAAAAGGGGTGGCCTAATGGCTGGTATTTTGGATAGGCTGTTTTCGCAGGAGTCCCGTGATGGTAACACTCGCGCTGTTGAGGGCTTGCTTAGTCAGGTCGGCGAGGCGGCTGACTATTATCTCGGCCCAACGGGCGTCCCGGATAAGTTTAGGGGATTGCTCGGCGCTGTTGATGCTGTCAGTCCGGTATCGGGCACGATCCGCGCAATGGACGCCGCTAAGCGGGGTGATTATTTGGGCAGCGCTTTGGAGACGGCTGGAGTTGTGGCCCCTATGGGTTTGGCGAGAATGGCTGGTCCAATAACAAAGACTGCGGGAAATGTTTTATCTGATACGCTGACTGGCACTGGCGGGTCTGTGGGTGAGGCTGCTGCTAAAAGTTACATGCTTGGGGGCAAGTTGACCCCGCAGTCTGGATATTCAGGGCCGCAAGGCAAGCCATCCACGGTGGGGATGCCGAGTGGGCAGCGCTATGACGCAAAGCCTATTAACGCTATTGAGCAGTCGGCAAGGGATTACATGCAGTCGGTCGGTGTAGATGCGCGGGCGTTTGATGAGTTCCCCGAGTTCAGTGAGGAGCGTGGCCGTCTTATTGCGGCGGCATACGACATGATGCCAAATGACCCGTCAGACCCACTGGTGGCTAGATCATACGACGCGATGATTCAGGAAACTCTAGGTCAATATAAATCCTTAAAAGACAGCGGAATTGAGTTTCAGTTTCTCAAAGAAGGCATGAGTGACCCATATGCTGCATCCCCGGCTTTAGGTTATCAAGATTTAGTGGAAAACGGACGTTTATTTGTCTATCCCACTGACTTTGGCTTTGGCACTGGCACGGCGTTCGATCCATCTACAAACCCACTTTTGAAGAGCGTTGGCCGCGTTGGCGACAAAGACAACGCTGTCGCAAATGATGCCTTCCGCGCTGTACATGATGCTTATGGGCATTTTGGTGGAGGGAATCCGTTCTTTAGACGTCAGGGTGAGGAGCGTGCGTTTCTGGAGCATTCGAGAATGTATAGTCCCGAAGCGCGCGGCGCGATGACATCCGAGACGCGAGGTCAAAATAGCTGGGTTAATTCAGGCCCATATGGTATGGCTAACAGGTCGGCCTCTGGGGGAAACACTGTCTTTGCGGATCAGAAGGCTGGATTGATGTCACCTTGGACGGGTGAGGTTAGCGGAATGCCGGATGCGGATGAGATGAGGATGCTTCAGCGGTATATGGATGAAAAAAAATGGCAGTAGCTCCGGGTGGCCTTCACACTCCACACAGGGATTTTGGCGAAGAAGAGGACGTACTAATGGCTAAAGGTGTAAAGCATTATTTCAAGAGTGGCCGTGAGCATACGGGCGCAACTCACAAAACCAACGGCAATCTTATGTCCGGCGCAAAGCACACTGCTACCAGCAAGCTCCTAGTCCACATGAGTGGACTGTCAGCTACAGCCAAAAAGATCGCAAAAAAATGAGCATTACAACCTACGCAGAGCTAAAAACGGCAATCGCTGATTTTTTAAACCGCGATGACCTCGCCAGCACCACTGGCACGTTCATTTCTCTGGCTGAAGCTAACTTCAACCGTCGAGTGCGTCACTGGCGCATGGAAAAGCGTTCAACTGCAATCGTCAGCACGCAATATACTGGCTTGCCGCAAGATTTTCTTGAGCCAATTAGGTTTAGCATGACGAGCGGCACTACAACGCGACTTGAGATGTTAAGCCAGGCTCAAATGCTGGACCGACGTGAGCATTCTGACAATGCTGCAAGTAATTCTATGTTTTACGCAATAACCGACGGCTCGATTGAGCTTTTGCCTACGCCGTCTAAGGATCAGACGCTTGAGATGGTATATTACGGCAAGCCAACCGCGTTAAGTGACGCAAACACAGCCAACTGGCTTTTGACTTATTATCCCGACGCCTACTTGTATGGCTCGCTGGTTCACAGCGCACCTTACTTGAAAGATGATTCTCGCATCCAAATTTGGGCTGCATTGCTTCAAAGTGCCATTGATGGTATAAATACTGACAGCGATAAGGCGAAATTTGGCGGTACTGGCCACAGAATGAAAATCAGGAGCTACTAATGGCAACCTTAAATGACCGCGTGTTTGATAGCGGCTTGACCGTGTTGGAAACGGAAGCCAACCGCGTAGATATTTGCTCAAGCGAGCCAACTACATATGCTGCGGCGACAAGCACTCTGACGCTTGGTAACAAGACCAGCATCAGCATTTCGGCCCCGGCTGACGCCTCGCCAAATGGCCGCAAAGTTACATTGGCTGCGATTACTAACGCGTCGGTAACTGGCACGGGAACGGCAACGCACTACGCTATTACTGACACGTCAAGCAATCGCCTACTTGCTACGGGCGACCTATCGGCATCTCAGGTGGTAACATCTGGAAATGAATTTAATTTAACGTCTAGCGACATTCGTATCCCCGATCCAGCATAAGGCGTAAATAATGGTCACTCTTGTAAATAGAGCCAAAGTAGCCACTGCCACAACTGGCGCAGGTACAATCACGCTTGGCTCCGCTGAGAGTGGATACCAGACGTTTGCTGACGCTGGATTAGTTGACACTAATGTTGTCCGCTATGTGATTGAGGACGGCGAGGATTGGGAGATTGGTTCAGGCACCTACACGGCGTCTGGGACCACTCTGTCACGCACGTTAGGGGAAAGCTCCACTGGTTCACTGTTAAGCCTTTCCGGCGGCGCTGTGGTGTTTGTTACGGCCTCTGGAGGGGACATCCAACAGCCTCCCTCTGAGGGTTCGTTTGTCGATGGCGATAAGACCAAGTTAGACGGCATTGAAGCTGGTGCAAACGTAACTGACACAGCTAACGTCACTGCCGCTGGTGCGTTGATGGACAGTGAGGTTACAAATCTCGCACAGGTCAAGGCGTTTAGTTCCGCCGACTATGCTACGGCTGCACAGGGCGTTAAAGCTGACGCCTCCGTTCAGGCCACAGCTACGACAGGCCAAGCTAATCTTCCATCGGGGACAAC
>TARA_B110000902_G_scaffold75762_1_pt1 | contig 18808 bp, 16 predicted proteins | sample TARA_B110000902 | Tara Oceans TARA_B110000902 (sample SAMEA4398009) | marine metagenome | biome: Polar Biome; feature: [SRF] surface water layer (ENVO:00010504); material: water (ENVO:00002006), including particulate matter (ENVO:01000060) such as... | depth 5 m | reverse complement strand
TGTCCATTATAATCTACGTACTCGTCCATGGTATACAACTGCATGTAGCCATGGTACTGCGATAGCTCTGCGAGTGTAAGGCTCTTTACATCTCCCTCATTAGGTAATGAGTAGGTTACTTCTTTCTTTTCGCGGTAGCTCACCTTTGTAATGTAGATTTCGGGCAATTGTGCGTAACCCAGTGCAGTAAGCAGTATACCGAGCATCAGAAGGTTGCATCTTTTGTTTGTTTTGTTGTTTCTATTCATAGTAATATCGATTTGTTTCCTCCAAAACTGGCCCTAAAAAACGGCTAGATAAAGACCCAAAACGACAACCTCAAAAAACAAATGCTACTATATACTACAGAAATGTAATTTGAATATCACATTTTAATGTTCGGAGAAAAAAGTTGTCATTTTTCCATACATTCGCCTCTAACCCATTACAAAAATGACACATAGTGACAATTTCCATTTAAAAAAACTCAACAATAGACTGCGTGCTATTCTGCCCCAAAACCAGAATGTGGCGGTAACCATAGCAGGCATTTTAGACATCAGCAAAGAGGGGGCCTATCGCCGCTTGCGGGGTACTACTTCTTTCACCCTGGATGAGCTTATGGTGCTCCGAAAAAAAATAGGCTTATCCATCGATGAGCTTCTATCGGGCACAGAGAACGTGAGCTTCTCTTTTAAACCGCTGTACAACGCCCCACTCGAATTGGACAAGTATTTTGAAGACGTACACGTACGCTTCAAAAAAATAGGGGACATACAACACAGCATGACCTACAATGTGTGCGAGGATCTTCCGTTTTTTAGGCAATTTGGGTACACTGCCTTGGCTAGTTTTAAGCTATTTTATTGGAAACATTCTATACTACTAGAGCCGGAGTACACCATGCTCAAATTTAATACGGAGGCTATACCCGCAGACACTCTAGCACTGGCACAGACCATGCATACACTCTACTGCGACATTCCGTCTACAGAAGTATGGACAGAACTCACCTTAAAAAACACCTTACGCCAGATAGAGTATTTTCAGGATTGCGGTTTTTTTGAAACGGAGGAATCGCTTAGGCTGGTGTATATGGATCTAATACAGCTATTGGACGACCTCATGTCTGATGCTCGGCAGGCTTCTAAAAAGAATGAAGCTACTGCAGGGCAAGTAGACTTCCATCTCTACATATGCGAGCTTTCTTTGAATAACAACAGTGTATACCTGGAAACACACGAGCCCAAATTTTTGGCTACAGGATTCAATGGTTTCAACTCCATACAAACCATGGATACCCGCTTGCTGAACGAATACAAACAGTGGCTATCGGCGATGCTTTCTAAATCGACCAAGATTAGTGGACAGGCTGAGCGAACACGACGTGAATTTTATCGGGCGAGCATGGCACTAATCACTCAATCAGCCAAAGGGAGACTTGCTGAACCCTTGCAGACAAATGCAAACCAAAACATGAGCAGCTAGCTACCTCCTGACTCCTCGCCTATCCAAACTCCTTCGGTAGGCAGCCGCATTGCGGTTGTGCTGTGCGATACTTGCCGTAAAATTGTGGCGATAGGAACCGTCTGGCCGTGCACACATGAAAATGTACCTGTGCTTTGCAGGACTCAGTACTGCGTCTATAGCCCGCTTGTCTGGGGCAAACAATGGCCCCGGGGGCAAACCCACATTTTTATATGTATTGTACGGGTGGTCTTGGCGTAGATCGGAGTACAATACCCGTTTGCGGCCTTCTCTGCCTACTACATAAAGTACCGTAGGGTCGCTTTGTAGCAATTGTCCTTTTTTAAGTCTATTGAGGTAGAGGCCTGCTATGGTGGGCATCTCGTCTACGTGTATGGCTTCTCCATCTACTATACTGGCAAGCACTACCGCTTCTTTTGTGGTGAGCCCTTGTGCCTTGGCTTTTTGTTTTCTGCTGGCCGTCCAAAAAGCTGCATACTCATCTACAAACCGCTTAATCACCTTGTCTGCTGGCGTAGCCCAATTAAAATGATAGTGATCCGGCAAAAAGACACTCCACTTGTTCTCTGCCGTAAAACCGCTTTGCTGTACCCACGCACCGTTTAAGGCTTCTCGTATTTCCTCTTTGGTAGGTTGTAGTTTTTCGGCCAGGTGCTCTACCACCTGCTCACGGGTCATTTCTACCGGTACTTTTACAACTACCTTCTTCCAGTTGCCTTGTCGTATCAGTCGCACGAGCTCCACGTTGCTCAGTTCCTTCGCTATTTTGTACCTTCCTGCTTTGTAGGTATTGCGTAGGTTCATTTGCTTGGCAACTAAATCAAATGTCTGTACATTTTTGATGACCTTTTTTTGCATAAGATTTTCTCTTACACGCTCGTAGCTATCATCGTGTTGGATATAAAAATAATCCTTGTCTAGCGGGGTAGTATTGCCTTTGAATGCTACAAAATAAGCTCCTGCAATGGCAAAAATGCCGAGCAGAAGAAATAGACCCAATACTTTTCGTTGCGTTTTGTTCAAATCTTGAAATTGAAAACACAAAGTTAAACCAACTTATGCTTTAATTTTGTCCTCTTTATGTTAAAGATAGCTCTAATAGGGTACGGAAAAATGGGTAAAACCATAGAAAAAGTGGCTACAGACCGTGGACACAAGGTAGTAGCTACCATAGATTCCAGTGCTTTTTCTACGTCTGAACTCAACGATGCTGATGTGGCCATCGAGTTCACACAGCCCGATGTAGCTCATCTCAATATAGCCAAATGCTTTGATGCAGACATACCTGTAGTGGTAGGTACCACAGCGTGGTACGACCATTATGATGCTCTAGCAGCACGGGCACTTGCAGAGAACAAAACGCTTTTCACAGCGACCAACTTTAGTATTGGTGTAAACATCTTATTCCATATCAATGAAAAGTTGAGTAGCCTAATGAATAACTTCCCAGCGTACGATGTACAGATGACAGAAACCCATCATTTGCAAAAGCTAGATCACCCGAGTGGCACGGCAGTAACGCTTGCTGAAGGCGTAATAAGCAACCTTGATAGAAAAAAGAAATACATTGGTCTGCTAGAAGGAGAAACTCCCGATAATACTCCGTTTGATTTGCAGATAGAGAGCAAACGCAGAGAAGGTGTGCCGGGTTATCATGCTATATCGTACGAAAGCGAAATAGATGAAATAACCCTAAGCCACAATGCAAAAAGCCGCCTGGGTTTTGCCCAAGGAGCAGTAGTAGCTGCCGAGTGGGTAGCCCATAAAAAAGGCGTATTCAAAATGAACGATTTATTGAATTTTTAAATAAACATAATACCGCATGAAATTAAACCTAAAAGAAGACTGGAAACTGCTCAGTAAACGAGCAGCGATTTTTTACATCGTTTTCAGTATCATTAATTTACTCACCTTTATCCTCCTAGTAGTTCATACGGATGCGGGTATTATCTCACCCCTCATCTACTTTGTATTTTGGCAAGTAGCTATTTGGGTATACTACATGTTCCGGTACAAGTTTCGCAATAAAGTATCGGGTGGCGAATGGATAGATGCTGCCATGTTTGCTATCATAGCCGCTACACTCATTCGTACTTTTTTTATAGAAGCCTACCAGATACCTACTTCATCTATGGAAAAATCACTGCTACGCGGAGACTTCCTTTTTGTGAGTAAAATAAACTATGGAGCACGCGTACCCATGACACCTATCTCTTTTCCTTTTGTACACCAAGAGCTACCCGTAGTAGGTGGCAAGTCATACTCCGAAGCATTAAAACTTCCGTACTACAGACTACCAGGTGTAGAGGACATAGAGAACAACGATATTGTGGTTTTCAATTACCCCGGAGAAGACGATAGACCAATTGACAAAAAGACCAACTACATAAAACGCTGTGTAGCTATAGCTGGCGATAGTCTACAGGTAGTAAATGGTGTGGTATACATCAACGGAAAACCCTCTAGAGTAGCCGTTAATGGACAAATGAGCTACGCTATGCAAACCAGTACTGCAGTGGGTCGTAGAGATTTGGAGAAAATGGACATTTCAGAATACGGAACCAACGGTACGGGATACTACGAGTTATTCATGACGGAAGAAAACCGGGACAAACTGGCTGAGTTTCCGGGTGTAGTAGACATTACGCCTAAAATAGATAAGGCAGGAAAGTACCCTGAAGTATTTCCCCATATACCCGACCAATTGCCTTGGAGTAGAGACAATTATGGTACGATATACGTTCCAAAAAGAGGAGACGTATTGCCTATAAACAGTAGCACCATGTGGATCTACAAAGACTTGATAGAAAAGTACGAAGGCAATACTTCGTATGCAATAAAAGAAGGCAAAGCATACATAGACGGGAAAGAGATAACCGAGTACAAAGTGAATATGAACTATTACTTCATGATGGGAGACAACCGTCACCGAAGTGCAGATTCGCGTTATTGGGGTTTTGTACCAGAAGATCATGTAGTAGGTAAGGCTCTCTTTATATGGATGAGTATAGAACAAGACGGTATCTATGGCGGAAGACACAAGAATGTGATAAGCCGTATTCGCTGGAGTAGACTTTTCAATAGAATACACTAGTGCCAAAGGGTAAAAAAGACTTACGCATCATTTTCTTGGGCAACCCAGAGTTTGCTCGTTTTCACCTCGAGCGAATACTGGAAAACGGCTATACTGTAGTGGCGGTTATCTCTGCTCCAGATAGACCGGGAGGCAGGGGTATGAAGCTAATGGCTACACCCGTAACACAATATGCTCGCGAGCAAAACATACCTTGTTTGCAACCTACAAATCTGAAAAACGAGGCTTTTCAAGAAGAACTAAAAGCATACAAAGCAGACCTACAAGTCGTAATTGCATTCAGAATGCTACCCGTTGTAGTTTGGGATATGCCGCCCATGGGTACGTATAATCTACATGCCTCACTCCTACCACAATACCGTGGTGCTGCTCCTATCAATTGGGCCATAATAAACGGTGAAACGGAGACGGGTGTAAGTACTTTTAAACTAAAGCACGAAATAGACACCGGAGATCTTTTGGTGCAAAAAACCTGTGCAATTACGGATGATGATACGGTCGGAACACTGCATGACAAACTGATGCACATTGGGGCAGATGCGGTCATAGAAACCCTGGACCAAATAGCGAGTGATGAAGTGAAACAAATTCCACAAATAGACAACGGAGAATTGAAAGCTGCTCCAAAACTATTTACGACCAATACGGAGATTGATTGGAATACAACTACAGCACGTATTCGCAATACGGTACGTGGACTCAGTCCGTACCCCGTAGCCCATTCCACCTTTGATGGTAAAAAACTACTTGTATATAACGTAGAGGCAGAGTTTGTAGAGCATCACTTAACCTCTGGCACTTTCATAAGCGATGGCAAACGATACCTCAAAGTAGCTGTTGCAGATGGTTTCATCTCTTTACAAAACATAAAAATACAAGGCAAACGCCAAATGGCTATTCGCGATTTCTTGAATGGCTACGACATTGGTCATCTAAATCTTGCAAGTGAGAGTAACACTGAGGTTTAGTCCACCAATATGGAAGTTTGTGTGGCAAACAGTCATAAAAAAGAGAGTCGCAAACGGAGGTTACACCAACCAATTGTGGTCTTAGTGTAAATCAAAAGCTACTCCCAAAACACCAATACACAACAGATAAATAGATAATATGCTGTATACATATACGCAGGTTGGAGATGGTGTCTATTTTGCTACTTTTGCAGGCGTTTTAATATGTGGGAAAAGATAGCAAATACAATACTTCGCAATAGACTAGCACTCATCATATCGTTGGTGATATGTACGGCATTTATGCTGTACCAAACACTCAACGTGCAGTTAGCCTATGACAATCCAAAGTTTGTCCCAGACGATGATGCGGATATGATGGCTTATCAAGAGTTTAAAAAGACATTTGGTGACGACGGAAGTGTTATGGTGGTGGGTATAAACACTGCTCAACTTCGTAATCTCGATTTTTTCAATGCTTGGTATGATTTAACCCTGGATTTAGATACTACCAAGAACATTAAGCAAGTACTCTCTATTGCTAACTTAATAGAACTGGATAAGCAAGTAATGCTGGATAGTTTTGAAGGGCAGACGTATGAAAAAGCAACACTACATCCACAAAATTTCATCCAACGTAAACCAACAAGTCAGGCAGAATTAGATTCACTATTTGTCAAACTGAATGACTTGCGTTTTTATGAAGGCTTATTGTTCAAGGACAGCTCTGACTTTACACTCATGGCGATAACACTGGACAAGTCTATACTAGACACAAAGGCCCGTGTACCCTTTGTAAATGGCATAGAAAAACAAATAACAAATATCTGTACAGCATACAATGTAGACGTACACTTCTCTGGGCTACCGTTTATACGTACCAAAATGTCGCAGATGATACGTCAGGAGCTTGTACGCTTCACGCTTGTATCCATGGCACTTACCTCACTTATTTTACTCTTTTTCTTCAGAAGTTTCCCAACGTTAGCCTTCTCACTTCTTACCGTAGTAGTGGGAGTTATATGGTGTATGGGAATTTTAGTAACACTGGGTTTTAAGATTACGATGTTCATTGGTCTGCTGCCGCCACTTATAGTGGTCATTGGTATTGCCAATTGTATCTACTTACTGAATAAATATCACGAAGAATACAGAACGCATGAAAATCAAATAAAATCACTGCAACGCGTCATATCTAAGGTAGGACGTGCAGTATTGTTTACCAATCTTACTACTGCGGTAGGTTTTGGCGTATTTGTGCTTACAGGGAGTTCTGTGCTACAAGAATTTGGTCTTACGGCCTTCTTAGCTATTATGGCTGTTTTCTTGATTTCTATGATCTTGATACCAGTCCTATTCAGCTATCTACCAGCACCTAAGGCAAGGCATACCAAGCACTTAGACTACAAGTTTTTGAACAACTTGATTGATAGTATAGGCCGCTTAGTCCAAACACAGCGTAAGTGGATTTACATTGTAACCATAGCCACAGTTACCGCATCATTTATGGGTATGGCGTTGCTCAAAAATGTAGGCTACATGGTAGATGACATCTCAAAATCAGATAAACTCTATCTTGATCTTAAATTTTTTGAAAGAAATATAAACGGTGTTATGCCATTTGAGATAGTGGTAGACACCAAGAAAGCTCAAGGAGTTTCTAATGTGCGTACATTGCTCAATATTGACCTATTGGAACGTAAACTGATCGAGTATCCAGAATTCAGTAAACCGGTGAGTATCTCGCAGACCATGAAATTCTTAAACCAAGCGTACTACGGTGGCGACCCAAGACGCTACCGGCCACCAAGCGTATTGGATCTAGGGAGTATTTTAAGTGCTGTACCACAAGGTGAAACCAATGAGGGTATGATAAACAGCCTCGTAAACACGGATAACAGCAAGGCTCGCGTAAGTGTACAAATGGCAGATGTGGGTAGTGTTAGGATAAAAGAACTGAAACGAGAAGTAAGTCTTATTGCAGACACGATATTTAATTTCAGAAAGAACACGGAGGATATTTTTACCGATTCCATTAGTGATATCGTTTTGCTCGACTCTGCTACGAACACTTTTGACACCACGTATTACTCATTCAGAGAAGTGAGCTACACTCCATTGGATAGCAGCAGACATGTAGCCTTATCCATAACAGGAACAAGCGTTATCTTCTTGAAGGGTAACGATTATTTAATCAGTAATTTATTGATGAGTTTATTTATTGCATTTATAATAATATCATTGCTTATGGCCAGTATTTTTAAGTCCATGCGAATGATTGTTATAAGCATTATTCCAAACCTAATTCCCTTATTGTTTACCGCTGGTATAATGGGATTCTTTGGTGTGAATTTTAAACCAAGTACGGTACTTGTATTCAGTGTGGCATTTGGTATTGCAGTAGATTTCTCCATACATTTTCTGACCAAATACAAAATGGAACTTACTAATTCTGCCAGTATATCAGAAGCTGTAGCCAAGGTGCAAAAGGAGATCAGCACCAGTATGATATATACAGCAGTCATCCTCTTCTTTGGGTTTATCATCTTCGTCTTCTCAGATTTTGGAGGTACCATAGCCTTGGGACTATTTACAGCATTGACACTTTTCATTGCTTTACTTAGCAATTTAATCTTGTTACCTAGCCTGTTATTATCTTACGATAGTGCCAAGGAGAGGCGTTCTTAAAACAATGTTATAATTTTGTCTAAATAATAGTAATATTGTACTATTATGGAAGCACTAAAACTCTTGGATTCTCACTCTGCTATTAGCCAGTGGCTAGCTAAATACGGAGATGATATGTACTCTTGGGCCTTTTACAAAACCAGCAGTAAAGAAACGGCAGAAGACTTGGTTCAAGACACAATGGTATCTGCGTTCAAGTCTTATGAAAAATACAAACCAGGAAGCAACCCTAAAACGTGGCTCTATACTATATTGAATAATAAAATAATAGACTATTACCGAGCAAGCAATACGCAAAAGAGCGTAAACCAAACTACGCTGCAAGGCAAAAATATGGACGATGACAACTTCGATAGCAACGGCTTGTGGAATAAAGTACAAGATCCACTTTGGGCCAATACAGAAGAGCATTTACTAGATAATCCACTGTTCTTAAAAGTACTCGCCAAGTGCATAGACAATTTACCTGCAAATTGGAAAGGTGTAATGGTAGGAAAATACATCGATCATAAAAAGGGATCAGAAATTTGTAAGGATTTAGGAATTTCTCCGTCTAACCTATGGCAGATAGCACACAGAGCTAAACAACAATTACGAATATGCCTAAACCAAAACTGGAAAGACAATTAACATGAACTTTCTAATGAGAATAGTATTGATGTCATGTAGACAAGCTGCTTTGCTTGATAGTAAAGCATCCTTTAGGACCTTGAATCCAATAGAGGCAGTGAAGCTAAAAATGCACCTTAAAATGTGTTCTAATTGCCAAGATTTTTACAAAGACAGTGCCCTCATAGATGAGGCTATTGAAAAAATAACACAACAACGTGAAAAGCAGCAAATGGAATTGAGTGACACTCAACGCAACAAAATTCTTGATGCATTGAAGTAAGGCACTGAGTAAGTAACACCTCAATCACTCGTTCTTTCTGGTAACTCAGATAAAAGAAAGAATGAATAGAACTTTTAATACTACTTGATACTAGGAGGATTTACGGCGTGTAAATCAAAGACGAATTACTTTCCTCTTTGGTTTAGAAAGATTGGTGTAGACCAAAAGGTGATTTTGAATTTCAAAATCACCATTTTTTTGTTTTACCCGAAAACGAGTAAACTTGCACCGTATAGACGGGATGAATAACATTGACCGAATAATAATAGGCTGCAATAAGATTGATTTTCACCTTTTAAAAATTTGTGTAGCGAGCATTCGCTACTGGAACTCAGAAATCCCAATCTTTATCATTAAAGATGAATTGAACGGCACTTTCGATACCTCTTCTCTAGAAAATAATTGGGATGTAAATCTTTATCCTTGTGCATTGAAGAAGTTGGGTTGGGGTATTGGCACGCTCATACCGCTATGTACAGTTTCTAACAAACGTTGTCTTTATTTAGATGCAGATGTTGTACTCTTAGGTGATATAACAACAGACCTCAACAAAATAGATTCTGATATAATAGTATCACCAGATACCCCAGACAATATTCGAGAACATATCGAAAATGCATACTTCTCATTGTCGCGGATAAAAAAAATAGACCCCAACTTCGAAGTGCCTGAGTTTGTTTTTAATACAGGGCATTTGGTCTATAACGAAGGGATTTTGGCAAAAGAACTATTTGACACCTTTATAGATTGGCAAAGTGTACCACCCAACGTATTGGATAAGGATACGTTTAGGTTTGCAGACCAAAGCATATTAAATTTTTTGCTCACAAAATTATTGCGTGAAGGTAAACTATCAATAGAGAGACATCAATTCAACATTTGGGGATTTGACGAGCAAACATTGAATCAAGTGTCGTTAACCGATATTGGGAATAAAAAGGGCAACCAAAAGTTGATTCACTGGGCAGGACTAAAAACCAATCATATACAAGGAATGCCCAGAGCAGATATCTTAGGTTTTTACGAGGACTATTATTACGCTAAAGTACGCTATGGGAAAATACAAAAACACTTTAGCCACGTCATACAATGGAAAAAAGAAGCAGTTTTTCTTACTAAAAAAATGGTTGTTAGAATAAGGGATAAAACACTTTCTCTTAGATAAATATACGACACTAAAACAAGTCTTCTAAATTCTTACCTTTGCACACTTTATTTGTAAACTAAACACAATGTCGCAAATGACCAAAGGCAATAAATATCCTCAATACAAGCAGCTTGACGTACCCAGTACAGAGAAAAAAGTACTCTCATATTGGAAAGAAAACAAGGTATTCGAAGAAAGCGTAAGTAGTAGAGATGCCAACAATACCTATGTCTTTTATGAAGGACCTCCCTCAGCCAATGGCATGCCTGGTATACACCACGTTATTAGTCGTAGTATTAAAGATGTTTTTTGCCGGTACAAGACATTACAAGGCTTTCGCGTAGAGCGAAAAGCAGGATGGGACACGCATGGTCTGCCTGTAGAGCTACAGGTAGAAAAAGCACTGGGTATCACTAAAGAAGACATTGGCACTAAGATAACAGTAGAAGAATACAATGCCGCTTGTCGCAAAGATGTACTCAAGTATAAAGACAAGTGGGATGAACTTACCGAAAAAATAGGCTATTGGGTAGACCTCGATAATCCATATGTCACCTACGAACGTGAGTACATGGAATCCGTTTGGAATCTCCTGAAAAGACTACACGATAAAAATTTAATATACAAAGGGCATACTATTCAACCCTACTCCCCTGCTGCTGGAACAGGCCTTAGCTCGCACGAGCTAAACCAACCCGGAACATACAAGAATGTAAAAGATACAACCGTAGTAGCTCAATTCAAACTAGAAACACCAGGAGCCATCAGCCTAGACCTAGGATGGGGCGATGTATTCTGCATAGCTTGGACTACCACACCATGGACGCTGCCAAGTAATACAGCTTTGGGCATAGGCCCTAAAATAGACTACTCTATCGTAAAAACGTATAACCAATATACTTTCGAGAAGATAACAGTAGTACTGGCGACTAAGCTTGTAAGCAAGTATTTCTCATCAAAAAATGCGGAGCTAAAACTAGAAGACTATCATACGGGAGATAAGATCATTCCTTTTGAAATAGTAAAAGAGCTAAAAGGTGCAGACCTTGTAGGCCAAAAGTATGAGCAACTCATGCCTTACCAGCAGCCAGAAGATGGAAAAGCATTTGAAATAATAGCGGCAAACTTTGTTACCACAGAAGACGGAACAGGCATTGTACACCTTGCACCTAGTTTTGGTAGCGATGATTACATTGCTGGAAAGCAAAACGGTATAGGGTCACTTACCCTTGTAGATAGACAAGGTAAATTCATAGAAGGTGTAGGAGAATTTTCTGGTCTTTATGTAAAGAACTACAAAGAGGAGGATGAATCTGCAGACGGCTATCAAAGTACTGACGTCAAAATTGCTATAAAGCTAAAGACGGACAACAAAGCATTTAAGGTAGAGAAATACGAGCACAGCTACCCACACTGCTGGCGTACAGACAAACCTATACTCTACTATCCGATGGAAAGTTGGTTTATAAAGACCACTGCTGTGAAGGATAGACTAATAGAGCTCAACAAGACCATAAACTGGAAACCTGCAAGTACAGGAGAAGGTAGATTTGGTAACTGGTTAGAAAATCTAGTAGATTGGAACCTTAGCAGAAGCCGGTACTGGGGAACACCACTCCCTATATGGAGGACAGAAGACGGAGAACAAGAAATCTGCATAGGATCAGTAGAAGAGCTGAAAGAAGAAGTAGAAAAATCCGTAGCAGCTGGTTTCATGCCCTCTAACATTGTAGATGAGGACTTTGACTTACACCGTCCTTTTATAGACAAGGTACTATTAGTTTCTGCAGATGGAAAACCTATGACCAGGGAAACAGACCTTATTGACGTATGGTTCGACTCTGGAGCTATGCCATACGCACAATTGCACTACCCTTTTGAAAACAAAGAAAAAGTAGAAGACAGAACACATTACCCAGCCGATTTTATTGCAGAAGGAGTAGACCAAACTAGAGGATGGTTCTTTACACTGCACGCCATATCGGTGATGCTAGAAGACTCTGTTGCTTATAAAACGGTCATGGCCAATGGCTTGGTACAAGACAAAAAAGGCAACAAAATGTCGAAGAGCAAAGGCAATACGATTGACCCGTTTATGGCAGTAGACAAGTACGGAGCAGATATTATTCGCTGGTATATGCTCAGTAATGCTTCACCATGGGACAATCTAAAGTTTGACCTTGGTGGACTTGATGAGACCAAACGTAAGTTTTTTGGTACACTACACAATTCCTATGGTTTCTATGCTCTATACGCCAACATTGACAATTTCACCAATGATAAGGAGCAAGTACCAATGGCAGATCGTTCTGAACTGGATAGATGGATACTCAGTAAACTAAACTCGCTTGCCAAGCTAGTAGAGAAAGAGATGGATGACTATGAGCCAACAAGAGCCGCTCGTGCTATTCAGAGTTATGTTATCGACGATATGAGTAATTGGTACGTGAGACTAAATCGTCGTCGTTTTTGGAAAGGCGAAATGAGCACCGATAAGATTGCAGCCTACCAAACATTAAGCACATGCCTAGAAACAGTAGCTAAACTTATGTGTAGTTTTAGCCCTTTTTATGCTGATCAACTCTACCGAGATCTTAACTTTACCGATAAGTCTGTTCACTTACAGGATTTCCCTAAAGCTGATGAAGCACTTATCAATACAGACCTCGAAGAGCAGATAGAAATATCACAGCGAATCACTTCATTGATACTTCGAATACGTAAACTAGACAATATTAAAGTACGTCAACCGCTCAGCAAAGTAATGATTCCAGCTCTTAGTGACGCATTTGCTACTAACCTAAAAAAGGTGGAGGACGTTATTAAGTCTGAGGTAAACATAAAAGAGATAGAAATTTTAGACCGAAATTCATCGGTTATCAAAAAATCTGCTAAGCCTAACTTTAAGGCTCTTGGCGTAAAAGTGGGTAAAGATATGAAGGCCGTAACAGGACCTATTTTTGCTTTCACCAATGAAGATATAGCTACGCTAGAAAACGGAGCTACAATAGATATAGTTGCCAACGGAACAACGTACGCAATTGGTCTAGATGATATAGAGGTAAAAACGGCAGACATACCTGGATGGCAGATTATGAGTGATAGTAACTATACTGTTGCACTGGATCTAGAGCTTACAGATGAGTTAAGGCAAGAAGGTATAGCTAGAGAGTTGGTCAATAAGATTCAAAATCTTAGAAAAGATAAAGACTTTGAAGTAACCGATAAAATCAATATAGAATTAGCTCAAACAGACTATATAGCTACTGCAATAGATATCTATAATGAATATATTTGTGGTGAAGTACTAGCAAATACGTTGGTACTTATTGGAGACATTAATACTGAAGACACAATAGATATAGATCTTCATACTATAAAAATCAAACTTTCTAAATAACTAAAATGGCAGAATCATTCAGATACAGTGACGCAGACTTAACCGAGTTCAAAGAAATAATTTTAGCAAAGCTTGCTGTAGCTAAAGAGGAGTATAACTACTTAGCAAAGCAAATTAAATCTAAAAATGAAAATGGCACAGATGATACGGCTAGTGCATATGTGGCAATGGACGACGGAAGTGATTCTCAACAAAAAGAAAATTCAGGAAAGCTTGCTGCACGTCAACAAAAATTCATTAGTAATCTAGAGACTGCACTTACACGTATAGAGAACAAAACATACGGTATATGCAGAGTAACAGGTAAGCTTATCAATAAGGATAGATTAAAAGCAGTACCCCATACAACGCAAAGTATGGAAGCAAAAAAAGACCAATACAAGTAAATCAAGTATTTTGGAAGGAATAACAACTAGCTCAAAAAACAGGAAACTTGCCTATGTAGGTTTTACCATATTCATTGTCCTCGTGCTGGATCAGTGGCTTAAGTACTACATTAAAACTACTTTTACTTTGGGCGAGAGTCGAATGATGATCAACAACTGGTTTGAACTTCATTTTACAGAAAACCCCGGAATGGCCTTTGGCTTAGAACTAGGTGGCAGCTGGGGCAAAATAATCCTCACCACTTTCCGCATCATTGCATCAGGCATTATTTTCGTTTATATCAAGAATCTCATAGGAGAAGGAGCTAAAACAACTATGATTGTTTTAGTGTCACTCATACTAGCAGGAGCATTAGGTAATATTATTGACAGCCTCTTCTATGGTAATGTATTTAGTGAAAGCACCTACCATACGGTAGCAACACTATTCCCAGAGAGCGGCGGATACGCCCCCTTCTTTAGAGGAAAGGTGGTAGACATGCTATACTTTCCGCTAATGGATACTTTTTGGCCAGATTGGATACCCTACTTTGGTGGATCACGTCTACAGTTTTTTAGACCCGTTTTTAATATCGCTGACGCAGCAATAAGTATTGGTGTCTTTACGATAATAGCATTTCGAAAAAAGTTGATCCCTGTATCTACCTAAACATAAAAAATACTCTTCTTCCTGAATAATTTGTGGCTTATGCGGAGCTGCTGTAATATAGCGTAATCAATCTACACAAACACCCAACGATACACTACACGCTGAATTTATCCGACATAGAAAAGAAATCATAAGAGACCCAACAACTTACTCAGCACTATGCCCGTAAAATCCTAGGAGTAAATTCTGATTAACGCATATAGTTGCAAAACTAATCCGAAGCTTTATCCTGATCGCCTTCTTTTTTATCCAAGACAGGCTTAAAGATATAGTAAACACCTACGAATATGATAAGTGTGACAATCACCTCTGAAACTCCCCAAAACCATCCTGTAGCGTCTGGAGCTCGGTTTGTAGTGTCAGATAATGTCTGTTGTAGTAATATTAGTCCTATATTCATATTATCCTACCTTCTTTATTGCTTTCAAATACCTCTTTAACTCTTCCCTTACCTTAGGGAATAAGAAGAATAATCCAATCACATTAGGAACAGCCATAGCAAATATCATTGCATCAGAGAAATCTGTAACAGCTCCTAAGCTGGCCGCTGAACCTATTACTATAAAGAGACAAAATAATATTTTAAAAGAGTAATCCGATGCTTTAGACTTACCAAAAAGGAATAACCAACTCTGGAGGCCGTAGTATGACCAAGAAAGCATAGTAGAAAAAGCAAAAAGAACAACTGCTACAGTAAGCACATAAGGAAACCAAGGTATAACAGAAGCAAATGCATGAGAGGTGGCTAAAACACCATCTGGAGACTTCACTCCATACGTCATTATGCTGCCATCTCCGTTTGTTACAATAATGACAAGTGCAGTCATAGTACATACTACTACAGTATCTATAAATGGCTCAAGTAGTGCTACCAAACCTTCTGATGCTGGATACTTAGTTCTAACAGCTGAATGAGCAATAGCTGCAGATCCTACTCCTGCTTCATTACTAAATGCGGCCCTTTGAAAACCGATAATTAATACTCCAAGTAATCCTCCAGATATACCTTTAGCATTAAATGCTCCATCAAATATTTGCTCAAAAGCATTTCCAATACTTCCAATATTCATTATGATGACAACTAATGCCGCCGCAAAATAAATACCCACCATAAACGGCACCACTTTCTCAGTAATATTACCTATTCTCTTAATTCCTCCTATGATTACAATCCCAACCAAAATGGCCATAATAACCCCAAAAACAACCCCAGCTGATGTAGAGTCTACACCTAACATAGAATTGAACTGCGTAGCTGCCTGATTAGCTTGAAACATATTTCCGCCGCCAAAAGAACCTCCTACACACATTATAGCAAATATCACTGCTAATACTTTACCTAATTTACCTTTACCTACATCGGCTAGTCCTTTTTTTAAATAATACATTGGGCCTCCGTAAATAGTTCCGTCCTCTCCTACGTCTCTATACTTCACTCCTAGTGTACACTCTACGAACTTAGAAGACATCCCTAGCAAACCTGCGAGTATCATCCAAAAAGTAGCACCTGGACCACCTAACGAGATGGCTATTGCTACTCCAGCAATGTTTCCCAGTCCTACTGTACCCGAAAGTGCGGCAGTAAGAGCTTGAAAATGCGAAACCTCTCCATGATGTCCTTCTACTCGTATAGTTTCTATGGCATCTCCACCTGGTGTAGGGTCTCCTGCCATTTTATCAGAGGTTACGTGATCTACATCATCATACTTTCCGCGTACTATATTGATAGAAGTTGGGAATAGTCTAATGTTTACTAGTTTGAAAATAACGGTGAATGCTAGACCTGCGAATAGCAACAAAATGATAACAAGAGGGACACTTACTCCATCTGTGATTTTTATAGAGGTAAATACGAATCCTGCCCAAGCATTAGATATTGGCGTAAACCACTCATTTATTCGCTCATCCAACCCTTTACTCTGCTCCTGAGCAAACAGTGTAAAAACACTAATTAAACTCATTGTTAAACCTGCTATTCTCTTCATATTGCTGTTATTATAAACCGTCTGCAATATGTGTCATTCATTAAGATAATACAACTATTATCTCAACCGCTTTGCCGAATGATAATTGTGTGATTTTTGGCCTGTATCTGAGTTGATGATTCCTTCCTTCGTTAGAGCATCAATACGAACCATACCGTGTGAGTGAATAATTTTACCATTATCCAAAGCTATACCTACATGGCCGATGCGTTCCTTTTTATCAAAAAAAACTAAATCCCCTTCGAATAGCTCTGCGAACTTCACGGGCTTGCCCATTTTTTGCTGTTGCGAAGCATCCCGAGGCAGAGCTATGCCTAGCACCTTATAAATCACTTGCACAAAACCAGAGCAATCAATACCACTATAGTGTCTGCCACCCCATAAATAAGGAGTACCTAAAAATTTCTTTGCGAGATTCCCTACAAAAATACGTTCTTGATTATCTTCCAGCTGTGACACCTCAGACCCCAAACTACTATTCAGTGGGCTATCGTAAATATCATTGTGTAGCGATAATGATAAATTGGTTTGCACCTTTCTCTCAGCAGCTTGTTCATCCCACAAAAAAATACTCGAATCACTTAGCCAACCCTCGTAGCCGTCAAAGTCCATCTGAATAAGAAACCAATCATCTTGTTGGTTTAATACGGTATACGTTTCGCCAAACAATAGCTGAGACACCATCTCTGCACTACTGCGAGGCTCACCTCGAAGCGGAATTTGTGATACATGACAAATTCCTTTTTTCATAGTTAGATATGGAGTTTGGCCTTACGAGCCAACAGGTGCTCTTCTGTTTCTTCTCTGTCTGGATCTGGTACACAGCAATCTACTGGGCATACAGCTGCACACTGTGGCTCCTCATGAAAACCCTTGCATTCTGTACATTTATCCGGTACGATATAGTAAACCTCGTCAGAGACAGGTTGTTGTATTGCATCTACAGCAACACTCTTGCCTCCTTCTAATGTATATGTTCCGGAAACTCCCGTTCCGTCAGCTATCTTCCATTCTGCTCCTGCTTCATAAATGGCCGTGTTTGGACATTCTGGCTCGCAAGCCCCGCAGTTAATACATTCATCTGTTATGATAATTGCCATGGTGCAAAGGAAAACTATTATGCTGAAATACCCACTTTACTGAGTTGCATTTTACAGCATACTGTCCATTATTCTCACTATCTGTTGCTGGTTTAAATAACCAGCATCTCGTTTGTTGATTCTTTGCAACCACTTCGTGAAATTCTCTTTGTCTTTTTGCGTAGCATAATAGTTTAAAAAGGTAGACCACACGGCAAGGTTGTCTGGTTCCAATCGCAATGCTTTTTGCATATTAGGAAGTGCTTGTGTTAATAATCCTTTCATGATATACGCCTTGGCTAAACTATTGTGTATCAATCCATTCGTAGGATACTCATTTACAAGTATACTACCTAGAGCTATAGCTTTATTTACATCTGGTTTATTGGTATACCATTTCAAAAGCTCGCCTGCTATCGTTCTATTTGTATTGTCTTTCTCGTAGGCTTTCTCTAAATGAAAAATGCCAAGACTTACCTTTTCTTGTTTCAAATAAGATGTACCAAGCATAAAATTTTGCCAAGGAGTAAGTGCATCTGCTTGCAAGCCAAGTGCCGTAGCAGACGAATAATTATCCATAAGATAATAGTACTTGAGCCATAATTTCGGAAAATTATTTGTCTCTAAAAGCGTGCCTGCTTTCTGCAGATAAAAAGGGTTTTTATCAAATTTTTCCCAGTATTCTAAATAGGCCAATATCTCTGTCTCTATATCTGGCGACGGATTATTGACGGCATACAAGCCTACCAATTTTTGCATTTGATCTACATCTTTTTTTGCCTTTGGCACACGTATGTAATGGTCATGCACACTCACGTGAGGTATATCCTCAGACCCACTTGGTGGCATATGGCAGCTTACACAATTGTTTTCTGCAGCAGCTAACATAGGTAGAGCCTCAGTGCAGCCTTTATCTCGGTGGCAGTTCTTGCAAGCGGTATTATACACTTCTGTACCTGTCATCTTTACACTCACATGTGGATTGTGACATGATATACAGGTGAAATCAATATTTTCTTTGTTCCCTTTTATGAAGCACTGACTCATCTGAAAACGCTGGGAGTGATTCGCCAT
>TARA_B110000902_G_scaffold252642_1_pt1 | contig 18852 bp, 12 predicted proteins | sample TARA_B110000902 | Tara Oceans TARA_B110000902 (sample SAMEA4398009) | marine metagenome | biome: Polar Biome; feature: [SRF] surface water layer (ENVO:00010504); material: water (ENVO:00002006), including particulate matter (ENVO:01000060) such as... | depth 5 m | reverse complement strand
AAAAAATGAATATCCTTGCGCTTGGTTGTCATGCCAATGAGAAAAACTAGTATCATCACCAGCATAAAAAGAGCCGGGGGAGCGCCAATAACTCCCGGTAGATAGTCAGCGGCCAATGCCGTTGCTTCATGCACAGCCAACAGGAAGAAAACACGTCGAGAAGAGGCAAAATAAATCGCATCCAAATCTATCACGTGATTTTCATCAGTTGCAGAGGGAATAAGCGTCGTTACCGCTAAGGTAAAAAATATCACCGGCGCGATAATGACGTATACGCTGAAATGAATGTCTAAATCGACAAATCGGAAAGCCCAGATACCGCTGATATGCCCGATAACATTGAACATCATAAAGGTAATGAGTAGCAGAAACAGTGTCGGGTTTTTCGCAACTGTCCAGTTTCTGACCAGGTAGCCAAGATAGGTCAAGATGATGGATATCGATATGGCTCCCACCAGACCAATAAGAACCATTATAAATTCGAAAAATGACATTTCGCTAACTGACTCTTAGTTGTAGTGAGGCTCGATCGAGAGTAAATACACTAGCGTGTTAACCGCAAAGTGGCAACTATTGAAAACGATTGCATTCTTCTATAACAATGATCTTGGTAATCACATAGAACTTCGGTACCCGTGCCCACCCTGATTTAGACCGCCCGTAAATGTATCTACAACGGCAAATTTTTGGGCTTTCGGTCGTTCACAAAAAACGATCATAAACAGTATACTTACGCTGTTTCTCTGAAGCCGATCTGTATCTCTACAAGTGCTGTATCTTGGTCTTTTTCGCATTGCTATCTAATCCGCTTATACTAGACGAGCGCGGTCGGATTAGATGCGGTCTCAACTGCAGGATTCCAGCACATAGTCGTAAAAAAACGGGGAAAAGTTTGTGGATAATGAATTTGTGCGGGTCTCAAATCTCTATCGAAGTTTCAGTGAAGGTGACGTTAGTCACTCGGTCTTACTGGGCGCCTCGCTTAGTATTAATAGAGGTGAAACCATTGCCCTACTCGGTCGCAGTGGCTCAGGAAAGTCGACACTGCTAAATGTCATCAGCGGTATTGATCGTGCGGATAATGGTGTGGTGGTGGTAGATGGCATTAACCTCACCGCATTGTCCGAACACCATCGCACCCTGTTTAGACGGCAGCATATCGGCTTTATTTATCAATTCTTCAATTTAATCCCGACACTGACGGCCTCAGAAAATGTTGCTCTGGTGCTTGAGCTCAATGGTTATAGGTCGGCACAAGTAACAGAGAAAACTGAGCAGATTATCTGCGCGGTCGGGCTTGATCAACAAAAGAACAAATTTCCCGATCAACTGTCTGGAGGTGAACAGCAGCGCGTTGCCATCGCTCGGGCATTAGTCCACTCGCCCAAGCTAGTGCTGGCGGATGAACTCACCGGTAACTTAGACGCTGAATCCGGAAAAAAGATTCTATCGCTGCTGCAGGAGTTGATGACAAAAAGTGGCGGGGCTTTATTTATGGTCACCCATAGCTTGGCCGTTGCAAAAACCGCCGATCGCATATTAACACTGGATAATGGCCTGCTGATTGAGCGGGAGGGAAATTTTGCCTGGTAGTTTATTCATGGTGAACAAGCTCATAACGCTCAGTAGCTTACGATTTATGAATCGTCATCGCTGGCAAAGCTGGCTGACGGTTATTGGCGTGATGCTAGGCGTTACTATGGTGGTTGGAGTAGACCTTGCCAACAACAGCGCTAGGCGGGCCTTTGCGCTGTCACTGGAATCCATCGCCGGGCCGACAACTCATCAAATCATTGGCGGACCTACCGGTATTCCAGAACAGATATTTACCGCATTGAGGACAGAACTCGCTATTCGTTCAAGTCTACCGATGGTAACAGGTCAGGTCATTATTCGCGGAGAAACGTTATCGTTGTTAGGCGTTGATCCCATTAGCGAAGCCGGCGTCGGTAGACATACCGCAGGACTGCAATATCAAAACCTGAGTAGTACCTTTTCATCCAACAATGCTGTCATGTTATCGGACCGCACAGCGACCCGTCTAAATTTAAAACCGCTGGACGTGTTTATCTTGCGAACGGGCGGCAGGAATACATCAGTTAAGCTCGCGGCAACGTTCCCCTCTGACAACCCGGCTGCAACCGACGGCCTGCTATTCGCCGACATCGCTGTCGCCCAGCAGTTGCTCAGTCGCTTCGGGTACCTGGACCGAATAGACCTTGTATTGGACGAAAAAACCAGCGCGCGCGTGCGCACATGGTTACCGAAAGGACTTAGTCTGGTTGAGAGCGAATCACGCAATAATAATTTGCGTCAGATGAGTGAAGCCTTCCATATTAATTTGACGGCCATGAGCCTATTGGCACTGCTGGTGGCGACCCTGCTCATCTACAACACAGTTACCTTGTCGGTGTTACAGCGACGTAAGACTCTCGGTATTTACCGCGCGCTCGGTATTACTCAGCGGGAAATATTTTTTATCGTTATCAGGGAATGCCTCATGCTCGCGACCATTGCAAGCGTCGCAGGGATGCTGCTGGGTCTGTTGCTCGGTCAAGTATTGGTAGAACTAGTCACTCGGACGGTTAATGACCTGTTTTTCAATTTACATGTAACCGCTTTTATTATTGACCCCACTTCGCTGTTAAAAGGCTGGGGCGTTGGACTGGGAATGTCATTGGCAGCCTGCTCACTACCGGCATGGGAAGCCAGCCGCAATCGGCCAGTCAGCGTTATGCAGAGGTCCGTGCTTGAGCGTCGATGGCAACACAGATTGCCTAAACTTACCGTCGGCGCCATTATCATGCTGACGCTTGGTTTTCTGATCCTAGTACCGACTCACGGCACACTGATTGAAGGTTTTATTGCGCTAACATTTATCGTATTGGGATTTTGCCTGCTGGTCCCTGTATTCCTCATAGTTGCAACGCAATCTTTGTTGCGTTTTTTTTCACCTTGGTTGAACAGCACGGCACGCATTGCGATACGTGATATTTCCGCTGGAATAAGTCGAACCGGTATGGCAGTAGCCGCACTCACCGTAGCAGTATCTGTCACTGTTGGTGTTGGTGTAATGGTTAGTAGTTTTCGAGAAACTGTTAACGTCTGGCTCGATCAATATTTGAGTGCCGATATTTATATTTCAACCGCCGACAGAAGCGGCACGGGATTAACCCCGCCACTCATTGTTCAACTGCGGGCAATACCCGGCGTCGCTTTCGTAGCGCCCAGTCGTATGGCCACCATAGAAACGCAGTTTGGACCGATTCGAACTATCGCAACAACGCCTGCCGAAGGTAAATCATCACTACCGATAAAACAGGGTGTTGACAACGCTTTAATACTGTTTAACCAAGGTAAAGGTGTGATGATTTCTGAACCTCTAGCCTATCACCAGCAACTCACACCAGGTGACACCATTACTGTTATGACAGATACCGGCAGCAAATCTCTTTCTGTACTGGGTGTTTATTATGATTTCACCAGTAGTACAGGAATGATTACGCTGCCTATGAGTATGTATCGGCAATGGTGGAGTGATGATGGTATTTCAACTGTATCCATATACCGGCAGACAAACACCAATCAAGCCAAACTCCTTGAGGCGGTTAGAGGGGTGCTTAAAGATCAAGGCGAACAGATTCAAGTGAGTTCAAACCGTGAGATAAGAGATATAGCGATCGTTGTTTTTGATCGGACCTTTGAAATAACCCGCGTTTTAAGAATACTCGCCATCGTCGTCGCTTTTGTCGGTGTATTAAGCGCGTTAATGGCATTACAATTGGAAAGAACCAGGGAGTTCGCTATTTTGCGGGCTACTGGCATGACTCCGAAGCAAATTAGTCTCATGATTTTCGGTCAAACCAGCTTGATGGGCATGTTAGCCGGGCTAATGTCGATACCCCTTGGCCTGATAATGGCAAATATACTCATCGAGGTGATTAATCGACGATCATTCGGTTGGAGCATGTTGCATCATTTACCCCATACTATTCTGGCGGAGGCACTGGTATTAGCGATTGTTGCAGCCACTCTGGCAGGCGTTTACCCCGCCCTGAAAGCGTCGTCAATTTCGCCCGCTCAAGCCTTACGAGAAGAATAATTGTGATGCATTGTCCCTCCAGTCTCCTGGCCAGCCTTCAATCAAATCACAAAGGTACCATTGGATTTTGGCTTGTCCTATGCCTAATGACGCTAGCTGGTTGTCAAAAGGCCCCTGAAACCTCGAGGGGTCTAAACCTCAGCGATATTCTCAGCGGACAAGATACCGATGGTTTCGACCGGGCCATCAGAGGGAGAGATTTTCACCTCCCTCAGGACCATGCAGCCCATCAAACGTTTCGAAATGAGTGGTGGTATTTAACCGGCAACGTGTCCGATGGAGGGGAAAGAGTGTTTGGCTATCAGGTCACGTTCTTCCGCACGGCCGTTGCGCCTCTGTTGGCCGAAAGCGCCAAGACCAACGAACAGCGATCAAGCTGGGCTGTCAACGACATTTGGATGGCCCATGCTGCGGTTACCGATATCAATGGAAAAGTTCACTACCATACACAGCGTTTTTCAAGAGCTAATCCTGGCCTCGCCGGTGCTCAAATTGATCCCTTAAAAATATGGCTGGAGGACTGGACTTTGGGCAGTGCTGCAAATGATTTTCCCTGGCAACTCGACGTAACTACCGAAGACTTCGAATTGGCATTAGTACTTAACACAACCAAAAGGCATGTTCTGCAGGGAGATCAGGGGCTTAGCCAAAAAAGTGCGGTGCCGGGCAATGCCTCCTACTATTATTCATATACCCGCATGGCAACGACGGGGAATTTACGGCTCAAAGGAGAAAATATCGCCGTCAATGGGTACAGCTGGTTTGATCGCGAATGGAGTACCAGCGCCCTCGATAACAACCAGAGTGGCTGGAACTGGTTTTCTCTGCAACTCGACAGCGGTGACGACTTTATGTACTACCAGCTGCTCGATCTCAATGGTGATGCTGATATCAACAGCCAAGGAAAGTGGATTGACCCTGTCGGCAGTAGCATTACCATAAAGCCCAACAACATAACGCTCAACGTGCTCGAAGAATGGCAAAGCCCGGACGGTCAAAGCTACCCAGTTCGCTGGCAGATAAACTATCTAGAGCAGAACAAAAGCTGGATTGTTGAAGCCGTTATGGATGATCAATACATGGATCTAGCGGTAAAATATTGGGAGGGTGCAGTTGTAGTTTTTGACACCGAGTCACGGTCATTGGTTGGGCGCGGTTATCTGGAGATGACAAGAACCCACTAAAGGGTGTGAGTAAGCTTTTTACAGCGATCACCAAAAAGTTGTCCCCCCTAACACAGTCCCCTGCCGGATATGGCCCGCACGAAAGAGAAGCTGATGAAAACTACAGACAAAGAAACGGGGATCCGAAAACGCTACTTTTGTTGAGCTGATACATTCGCCAATATTGCTGATAGGCAGATATTAAAAAAGCCCACCCTTTTGGGGTAAGCTTTTTTAATATGGCGCGCTCGGAAGGATTCGAACCTTCGACCGCTCGGTTCGTAGCCGAGTACTCTATCCAGCTGAGCTACGAGCGCGTAGGGTGCGCACTATAAGGATCGAGGCGACTATAGTCAATAGTTGCTGGTTGAAAAAAATAGAAAAGCGGCAATAGCCTGACATTAATCGTTAACAGACTTCAACATTGCACCATCCACTATAAAGTTGGCTCCGATAGTAGCTGCGGCCGCAGCACTTGCCAAAAACACTACCGAATTGGCCGCTTTCTTCGGCCAGCGCACAAGTGGCAACTGACACGCCTTTTTTGACAGTGTTTCTAGTACTTTTTTGCCGATACCGCAGCTACCATCGGTGACAATTGCACGCTGACTTTTTAATTTAAACCGTGGAAATCCGTCTGTTGAGATAGTCGCAGTTTCACTATGTAGCGTTCACCATTTCTTCATCACAAGTCTGACCAAACTATTATTTTTAGACACTTTGACGGATAAGCCGATGAGACCCAGCTGCGCAGCTAAGATTCGCCAAGGGTTATTTGTTGATGCGCTGGGTATTTTCTATCCACCCGTTAGCAAGCATCACGACGATAGCCCTTGTCACCCATAGCTAAGGCAAACAATTATTTTTTATATTTCGATAGTAGACTAACCCTCTACATTATTATAACATTAGTCAATTAAATAAAGTCTAGCCGTAAACACCCAAAAATTGGCACTTTTTTCGACTGTTAGAGGTGATTCAAAGGCTATATACACCCTAAAACCACGATAGCCGGTGACTTTGACCCGCCTATTTTTATCGAAAAATGCACAATAACGGTCATTCCAAGAGAAAAAGCCTGTTGATATTGACTATTATTTGAGTAAAGTATGTACTCATGTCCAAATCAGTCGCTAACTTGGGCCTGTGGTGCGATTTCATTGTGCAGCCTTTGGCCCCTCAGTAGCAACTGCACAATAGTTGGCTGAAACGGATTTAGAGCTCCATTAGGAAACTTATACCATGCGTAAACATGATCGCAAGCGCTCTATCGACAAAATAGTATTATCACTTTGCGCGGTCCTTATTACTTTTATGTCCATTTCTTCAAATAGCTTTAGCAGCACTTTTATCTCCGACTACGCAGAATTCGATGATGTTCGACTGCACTATGTAACCACGGAGCAATCCGCCGGTCCGGAAACCGAGGAGAAAACATTGATTTTATTTCTCCATGGATTTCCACTGTTTTGGTATTCCTGGCGAAATCAGCTCGAGGCCTTTGGTGAGGATTATCTGGCGGTGGCGATGGATGGCCGTGGCTACAACCTGTCATCAAAACCCGAAAACGTCAGTGACTACACACTGGATAAATTGGTCGAAGACGTGAGACAAATGGCCGCGCATCTGGTGGGCGACAAAAAATTTATCCTCGTTGGGCATGACTGGGGCGGCGGCGTCGCTTGGGCTTTTGCACAAGCGCATCCTGACAAACTGCACAGTCTCGTTGTAGAGAACGCTCCCCCCTTTAATCTGTTACTTTCCCTGCTTCAAACCCATGAAGAACAACGCAAAGCATCGGCTTATATGGCAACAATTAAAAGCCAACAGGGAATGGATGCTTTAGTCGCTGATGATTTTGCGGTGATGGTAGGTTTTTTTGACCGCCAAGTTGACCAAGGTATTGTTTCTGCGGTTGATATTGCAATGTACAAAAAAGCGTGGGACCAGCCCGGTGCGATGAACAGTAGTATCAACTGGTACCGAGCTAATCTGCCCCACCCCGACACAATTAAAGAAGCAGACTTTTGGCCTAGCCGCGAGGCTCGCGTAGATGGAGTGCCGACCCTGTTGATCTGGGGCGAAGAAGAAGCCGTTTTCACCAAGGATTTTCTGACGATTATTCCCAACTATGTGGATGATTTAACGATCAGCGTTATTCCGCAAGCTGGCCACACACCGTCAACAGAAAGGGCCGCTCTCTTCAATAAGACCATGAGGTCATTTATTGAAAATCAGTAAATGGTGCTAGTCAGTTGACGGTGTCATTTATCACCTCAACACCGAGATGCTAAAAGAGCGATGAAGGTATCAACATCAGAAATGACATTTACTCCCGGCAGTCGCCTAGGGTTAATAATCACCCAACGCTGCCGAAGCGATTGTATTGGCCTATAGACACTGCCACTCAATTTGTTGAACCCTTAGCCCCTCGGTTTTAAGACGGGCAAGAACGTTCAAAAAAAAATTTACACTAAGGCTATACAGTATTTCAATACGGTAATAGTTAACCAAAAAAGTTACCATCAATTAGGGAAATAATAATGGATTTAGGTTTAAAAGGTTTAAATGCGGTTGTCACGGGTAGTACTGCGGGCATTGGTAAAGCTATTGCCATTGCACTGGCAAAAGAAGGTGCCAATGTTGCTATTTGTTCGCGGCGCCAAGAGAAAGTCGATGAAACACTCACTGAACTCGCCCAGTTTCCAGGAAAAATTGTTGGCGGTGCAGTTGATGTGACCGACAAAGATCATTTTCAGCAGTGGCTAGATGGCGCCGCTGAAGCATTGGGTGGCATTGATATTTTTGTTGCTAACGTAAGTCCCATGTCGGGCAAATGGGAAGACGCCGTCAATACCGATATATTAGCGACTGTATCGAGCATTGACGCCTCTCTGCCATGGATAAAACAGTCAAAGGCAGGGTCTATTGTCTATATCAGCTCTATGGCAGGTGTTATTGGCACACCGCAGCTGCCACCTTATGGCGCGGCAAAAGCGGCTATGACTCACTATATGAAAAGTCTCTCAAAAATGCTGATCAAAGACGGGGTGAGAGTTAATACCGTGTCGCCGGGCGACATCATTTTTGAGGGCGGTAACTGGGATAATTTGCGTATCAACAATCCTGATGCCTTTAAGGGTGTCCTGAGAAGAAATCCCCGAGGCACTTTGGGTCGTCCAGAAGAGATTGCCCAAGTCGTGACTTTTATCGCAAGCCCGATGGCAAGTTTGGTTAATGGTGGGCACTTAGTTGTCGACGGTAACAGCACAGGCCATGTTCATTTCTAGCTTAAAATAATCCAGCCGAAAAGCTCGGGCCAAAAAAAACCGCCCCAAAAAACATATTGTGGGGCGGTTTTTTTGGTCATTTAATAAGGCTTTGCTGAGCAAACTCTCCTCAGCAAGGCTTACTACTAAATAATAAAAGTAAATGTCGATCCTAAGCCGCAAAGCGAAGGCAGTCTAAGTTACCGCCCCCACTCGTTGGCTAATGCCTAGCTAATCAGAATTCGTAAGAAACATTAACACCATAAGTTGCTGGCGCACTCGCGAATGCATTGTAGGTACCAGTCTGAACAACGCCTTGGAAAACTCCGACGTAATATTCATCATCATTGATATTACGACCCCACACCTGAACATTAACACCGTTGGTGAACTGGAGGCCTGCGCTTGCATTCCAGGTACTCACTTCCCGACTGAACTCTTCCGGAACATTCCAGGCAGCACGAACATCACTTTCGTAGATGTAATCGGTACGGACATAACCAGTGATGCCATCACCTACAGTAAACCGGTAGGTAGCGGATGCTGTAACGTTCTCTTTGTGAATACCCGCTGGTTCTTCTCCTGACAAATCGATAGGCGCACCACCAATCCCAGACGCTCCTGTGTAGGAATCATACTTAGGATCCATGAACGTTCCCGCTAGGTTAAAGAGCCATGCATCGGTCGGCGAATACAGTGCATCGAACTCAATACCGCGAGTTGATCTTTCACCAGCATTGGTCAGTACAAATGAGTCACCGTCAAAGGCATTCTGTTGAAAATCTTCAATCGTTTGGTCAAAGATCGCGATATTGAAGGCACCCTGTTCGAAACTAGCTTTCAAACCAAGTTCATATACCATCGCTTCTTCTGGAGACGCAAAACGAGTGCCGAAGCTCTGGTTAGCGACTAGCAGACCGGCAGCGTCCAGCGCTGCCTCACTAGCAGGAAAAGGCCGCGACGCCCCGCCAATATTCCAAGATGATGACTTGTAACCGGTCGCAGCGCTGGCGTAAACATTAACCATATCATTGACCTGATAAGTCACCCGCGCAGTCCAGGTAACCTTGTCGTCGTCAGTTTCACCATTCTCAACCGAATTTGGGTAGTCTATTACTGGCGGCCTGAACTGCAAGCCTTGGAGCGAAGGAATTAGCCCCGCCAATGGCGTGGCTCCAAGCACAGGTACCAAATCAACGGCCGAATACAAGTCGTTGTTTCGGTAACTATCTTTAACCACTTCTTTTTCATCATACGTGTAGCTTACGCCAAGGCTTGCAGTCAGTTTGTCAGTGAAATGATAATCACCTGTTGCAAATAACGAATAAGCAAAATTATCTTGTTCAAACGCGGTCGACGCGACATTATCCGATGACAAAATTGCTCCCGCCGGCAGACCTGACAAAGCCTCAACAGTCGACAATATACCAGGGAAACTACCAAACAATACGTCGCCGTAAGCACGGAAGTCATTTCCAAAAAAGGTAGAGCCATCGGTTTCGATGTCTTCTTGGAAGATGAAACCACCCACCATCCAATCAAAGGACTCCCCGGCAGTCGAGGTCAAGCGGAATTCCTGAGTAACTGTTTCAATTTCGAGGGAAGCGTCAGTTCTAACAATATCCAAGCTGGTGTAGTCAACGTCGCCGCCGCTGTAACCCTTATTTTTGCGGTAAGAGGTAATTGACGTCAGTGCAAAGGTGTCGTAATCAACGTCCAGCTGCAGGGAAACACCACCATCGTCAATTTGGTTAACATTTTCGGTGGATACTGCCGACTTACGAGCAAATGGTTTGTTATCCGGCAGCACAGTGCCGCCTAAAAATTGAATCGCTCCCGCAGATGCGCCATTAAACACATTAGTGACAGCACAGCAGTTTTCGTCGATTTCGCTGTAATCGACAATGAGCCTTAAGCTTACGTTTTCAGTAGGTTCAAAGAGTGCCTGGCCGCGAAGATTCCAACGGTCGCGCTCATTAAGATCTGTACCACCGTCCAATCTTTCGACATACCCATCGCGAGTGTTCATGCTGCCAGAGGCACTGACGGCAAGCGTCTCTGAAAGGCCTGTTGTGTAATATCCTTTCAGCTGCTTGCGGTTGTAGTTACCGATACCGGCTTCGACTTTCCCTTCTGTTTCATAAGATGGCGCTGCTGTCACGATGCTGATAACACCGGCCGAGGCATTTTTGCCAAACAAGGTACTTTGTGGCCCGCGCAGTACTTCAACCCGCTCTAGTCTGGGTAAGTCGCCAATCTGAGCGCCTGCGCGCGAGCGGTAAACACCGTCAATAAACACGGCAACAGAAGGCTCAATACCGACGTTGTTGCTGCCGCCGCCGAATCCGCGAATTGAAAAATTTGTCGCAGACGCCGTCTGGTTAGTATTCACGCGCAACGACGGAACAAGAACCTGTAAATCGTTGATATCAAGGATTGCAGCCTTCTCAATCGTGTCTTGACCAACTACCGAAACCGCAATAGGAGTCTCCTGTAGCGTTTGCTCGCGCTTTGATGCTGTTACTAAGACCTCTTCCATCACCGAGCTTTGCGCCTGCACACCGGTGGCGGCAAGTGAGCTAACAATAGCGCTAGCAAGAAGCGTCTGCTTAAATGATCCTTGATGATTATTTTTCTTAATAAATGTTGTCGTAGTGCCCATAAGTTAACCCTATTAAATCGTTTTTTTGGTCGAATGGCTTGTCAACAAAAAGAAACCGCAGCCACTCCATAGAAATTCGAGCGGAAAGATAAACATGCTTGAGAGCTGCGTCAACACAATTATGTAAACGTTCGACTATATTTCGAAAGTAGGTACTTATGGTATAGCGCTAAGGCTTATTTTATGAGTTTTGGCTTTTTAATGTCTCAAAAATTAATCGCGCTTGCCGCGCTAGAGCACTGTATTTTAAAAATTATTGTTACTTATCAACGTCCACAGCAATCAATATAAAATCCAGCAACTGTAGCGAGTAAGCCGCCGCTTTATTACACTTTAATGTAATAGTAACGGAACAATCCCTTCGGTTTTTCAACATTGAGCCTAACAACCTAGAAACAGGCTACCGCAGCTCTCGATCGAGATTCCGCAGTGACGCTACTTCACATGTTGCTCACCGCGGCGTCATCTTACCGATGGTAAACATCCCTGCTCAGGTTATATTGGTTTTTAACGACAAAAAGGCTTTAGACGGCAGCGCCCAAAACAACTAGCACCTTGCGCTTACGCTCACCTGAATAAGGCTGACGGCCGTGCATCACGAGATGGTTATCAACGATGACGACATCACCATCGCGCCACTCAAGATCGAAGGATAATCCCTTGGCAATTGATACTAGGGTATCCAGAAAACTTTTAGGTATCTCGCTATTATCGCCAAAACAGAGGGCAATCGCAGGGTTTTCACGCACCCCTTTCCAGCCCATGTAGGCAGCAACCAGCTGGTTAAAACATACTTTTCGATCGTCCTTTAACGTTTTGATCACCGGAAGCGCTGCTGTTTGTGCCGATAGCGATCCGTCATCATTCCAAGTCCATGTGTAACCGAGGCTCCGCAACTTGTCTTCAGCCGCTGTTACTGACTTCACACTTAAAGTCCCGCGCCAACTTCGACCTTGGCCGGATTGCGGATCATCCTTACCGGGCATAAGCGTGGTGTATTTGATACCTACCTGCGCCAGCTTATTGGTTAGCTCAGGCAACGCTGCCAACAACTGCTGATAAACAAAATCCGATCGACAAATAACCGTCGCACCACCGTGATCTGCAGCATGTTCACAAAACAAAGAGATAATCGCTGGGTAGACCGGTGTTTGGGCCATTTCATTATGGAGGTATATTTCGACCTCTTTAGGCGCTTCGTTAGCCGTAAATACAGTCTCAGTGTGATTAATACGCACCGCATTCGAAAGTGATTCTGTGTAGGTAAAGTTAGGATAGTTAAATGCCGTAAAGAAATCGCCATAGCTTTCGGCATCAACAATTGGAAAACCCCTTAACAGAACCGCCCCAGTACAGCTCAGCTCTTTTTTTAATATCGCAAGATTGTCGGACACCCATTGTTTAGCCTCAGCGACTGTTTTTATCGACCCATCATTGCCTATAATCGTCGGAAAATTCTTCTCGCTAAACTGAAGGTTTTCAATCATGTTACTTGTGTAGGACATACCGCTACCTGTTAATCATAGATCGGGTAAAATTTGTTGAAAGCGCCTTCACAAAAATCTCCCGGATCATTAAAGCGACGATTGCGGTTCAACGCAGAAATATCCAGCATCTCTTGCTTGGATAATACAAAGTCGACAATGTTAATATTTTCTTCTAAACGCTCATTCTGTGAACTCTTGGAAATAACCGAACAACCACGCTGCAGACCCCAACGCAAAACCACTTGAGCAGGTGTTTTTTCCAATCGTTTCGCCGCAGCCAGGACTACCGGCTGTATAAGAACAGATTCAAGCGCATCTGCCATATCCAATTCAAAGTATGACAATGCGCCCAATGGAGAAAACGCCGTAACAGCGATCCCGTAGTCATTCGCCAAGCGGATCAGCCGCTCCTGCGTCAGGTATGGATGCGACTCTATCTGCAAGTCGGACGGTTTAATCGTTGCATATGCCATCAAATCATTCAACAAACCGGAGCTGTAGTTGCACACACCAATCGTTTTAACCAGACCTTGTTCAACCAAATTTTCCATCGCCTGCCAAGTTTCAAAAAGTGGCACGGGAGCGATTTTCATTGCGGGTTCACTGGCCAGTGGATCTTCGATCCACTCCGGTGGATAACGGGTTTCAAAGGGCACGAAAGGCTGAGCAATGGGAAAATGAATCAGATAAGAATCCAAATAGTCCAAGCCCAAATCGGCAAGGGTTTTTTCCAGCGCTGGCTGCACATGCTCCCTGCTGTGATAGGTATTCCATAGCTTTGATACAACATACAAATCCTCTCGCTGACACAAACCGTCTGCAATAGCTTGGGTGATCCCCTGCCCCACCTCGACCTCATTACCATAATCGCAGGCACTATCTAAATGTCGATAACCCAATTTAATGGCGTTATATACGACGTCTGCACATTGTGACTTTGGCACTTTCCATAGGCCTAATCCGATCTCAGGTTTACCCTTAGCTGTCATTTCGATTCTCGCATTGCACTGAATTTTGGTAGTATTATACGTTTGTTTGATCCTATGCCACGCGTTAATTTACCGAACGTATTTAGTACCTCTAATCGAGTAGGATGCGTGGATAGAAACCAAGCATAACATCGTTAGTTATAGCTGAAATATTTTTCACGCCAGTTATTATCATATTGGGGAAGTTGAGCAGATGTCACATTTCAATTCGACAGCGCCCGCCTGGAACGATATACCACCACTCGACGTTTGCGGTATCGCAGTGCCGACTCAAAACGGTGCCGTTTCTATAGCAACAACGGCAGGACAATTAGTCATTTCAATGCATAATTTTGGCGTTAGATTATGTTTCGGAGAGTGCCAGTTCGGCGATTACGGCATGTTAATTAAAGAACCTGACGCTGTAATACCCGGGGTAACAAACAGCGAAAATCTCACCATTATTGAAGGCTGTGGTCACACTCTTACATTACATCACCAACCACTTTCTTTTGAACTTTTAAAAGATTCTCGACGTATTCAGCAGTCTCCGACTGACAGCCACTTTGTTCGTCAATTTCGTCTCCCGCCAGTTGCCCGGGTCGACCAGGGCTGGTTCATTAGCCTAGAACTAGAGTCCAGCGAACCCGTCTATGGGCTGGGTGAAAAATGGGGGAGCCTAAATAAGCGAGGGCAATTAGTACGCTCTTATAATGAAGACGCTCTGGGCGTCAATGGTGAAGTTTCCTATAAGAATACCCCGTTCGCATGGAGTCCCAACGGTTGGGGTGCGTTCGTCCATACGCCCGCGCCAGTAACTCATGGAGTAGGCTTTGCACCTTGGTCGCAGCGTGCTTACGGCATGTTAGTTGAGGACAGCTCAATGGATTTATTTCTACTTTCTGGCGACGACGGTGCAGCAATACTAGATACCTATACCGAATTAACAGGACGCGCGCCGGTACCGCCGCTTTGGAGCCTTGGGGTGATCCTGTCTAAAGCATACTACAAAGATGCCGAAGAATTACTGACGACAGCACAAGCCGTGCGCAGCAATGATATGCCCTGTGATGTCATTACTCTGGACGGACGCGCCTGGCAAGATACCGATACCCGGTTTGCCTTTGAATGGGATCCCAAACGCTATAAAGATCCACAGCCTGTTATTGATAAACTGAAGGCTCTCAACTTCAAAATTTGTGTTTGGGAATATCCATTAGTCTCTATTCATAGCCCGCTTTTTAAGACTATGGCAGGAAAAGACTGGCTGCTAAAAGACCAGTCTAGTGGCGAAACCTACCGCTATCAATGGGATACCAGCTGTTTTGGCGACGTCTTAACACCGCTGCCTGAATCCGGAATCGTCGATTTCACCCACCCCGACGCCTATGCATTCTGGCGTGACAGCCACAAGCCCTTGTTTGATATGGGCGTCGATATGATCAAAGTGGATTTCGGCGAACAAATTGAAGCCGGCATGGTGGCCTCGAACGGAGACACCGGTGACGTTCTGCACAACGTCTATAGCTTGCTATACAACCGCTGCGTTTACGAAGCCGCAGAGCGGTATTGTAAATCAGGCCCCTTCTTGTTCAGTCGCTCTTCTTGGATCGGCTCACAACGTTATCCTTCACAATGGGGTGGAGACTCTCAGGCCGACTGGGGCGGTTTAGCCGCTAACTTACGTGGAGGCGTGTCTTGGGGGATGTCAGGGGCACCTTACTACGCAACTGATGTCGGCGGCTTTTATGCCGATCAACGCGATGATGAGCTTTATATTCGCTGGGCACAAGCCGCCGTATTTTCTGCACATTTTCGTCTGCATGGAATCGGCCCACGGGAGCCTTGGTCTTACGGAAAAGAAGCTGAAACTATCGTATTGGCCGCATTGCAGCTGCGTTACCGGCTGATTCCTTATCTTCACAAAACAATGGTCTATGCCAGCGAAACTGGCATACCCGTGCAGAGAGGCATGGCCTTGGCGTTCCCCGAGGATCGTGCCGCATGGTCATTTGAAGACCAGTTTATGTTTGGCGGCGACATGCTGGTTGCTCCCTGCCTGAAACCGGGCGGTGAGGTGGAGTGCTATTTGCCACACCTAACCAATGGCCATTGGTGTAAATTCCCCAGCGGTGAACGGTTCGAAAGCGGACGTACCCATCAGCTAACATTGTCACTTAATGACATTGCAGTCTTTGTTCCCGAGGCAACACAGATACCTCTGGGACCTAACGTAGCTTATACTGATGCACTGACCAGCGGTTCATTAGTCGCATCCTATTGGCCCAACTAAACAAGCCACGCAAAGACTAGACATACGAGATTAGAGACATGGGATTAGAGTTTGTCATTTATACGCTGGCTTCATGCATTTTTTTCATGGCTATTGTCGCCTTTATCTCCTACCAGAAAACCAAAGGGGAGGTGGATACCAAGGACGGTTATTTCCTAGCAGGACGTGGACTTACCGGGATATTCATTGCCGGATCTATGGTACTCACTAATCTTTCTGCCGAACAATTAATCGGGCTAAACGGCTCTGCCTACGGCTACAACATGAGTAGCATGGCCTGGGAAGTGACAGCCGGTATCGCAACGATTGTAATGGCGCTGGTTTTTTTACCCAAATACCTGTCTGGAGCCTTTTCGACACTGCCTGAATTTTTAAGCGATCGATTTGATGACGGCGTCAGGCGCTTAACGGTTGTTCTGTTTCTGGTCGGCTACGGTCTGATCACCATTCCCTCCGTCCTCTATGCGGGCTCTATTGCGGTCCTACAATTGTTTGATGTTCCTGCATTGCTTAATCTCAGTTACAGCAGCTCACTGGTGATTACTATTGTCGCAGTCGGCGTTATAGGGTCTATCTATGCGGTGTTTGGTGGCTTAAAAGCCGTTGCGGTATCGGATACAATTAACGGCATAGGGCTACTCATCATTGGTATTACTGTTCCAATATTTGGATTTGCCGCCCTCGGTGATGGCAGCGTATCTGCAGGGATCAACCAGGTGCTGTCGACCCATACAGAAAAACTTAACGCAATCGGCGCCCCGTCAGACCCAACCCCCTTTGGTACTATTTTCACCGGTATGATTTTTGCTAACCTGTTTTACTGGGGCACCAATCAGTATGTTATCCAACGAACACTCGGCGCCAAGAATCTTGCCGAAGGTCAAAAGGGTGTGCTCTATACCGGCTATTTCAAACTGCTTGTGCCTTTCATGATGATGTTGCCAGGTGTCATCGCTTTTCATCTTTATGGTGGAGAACTCCAGTCAATAGATCTGGCTTTCCCCTACCTCGTCAAGAATGTCCTTCCTGTTTACATGTCCGGATTCTTTTTGGCTGTTTTATTGGGCGCTGTTTTCAGCTCCTTTAATTCTCTCCTCCACAGTGCCGCCACTCTATTTGTCTTGGATATTTATAAGCCGATGCAAAAGACTGCTGTCAGCGACGAAAAACTCATTAAGGTCGCCAAAATCGCCAGTGTCATTATTGCCCTATTCTCCTTTGCGGCAGCACCTCTTTTGCAGTATGCCCCCGAAGGCATTTTCCAAATCATTCGCATCTTTACCGGCTTCTATAATATTCCTGTTATCGCTGTGGTGTTGGTAGGTCTATTTACCAAACAGGTTCCGGGTATAGCAGCCACAATAGCCATTGTTTTCCACATCATTGCTTACGGACTACTGCAGTTTGTTATAAAAGTTGACATCAATTTTCTTCATATTTATGCGATCTTATTCTTCATTGAAGTGGGTATCATGTTAACCATCGGTTATTGGAAACCTCTGGAAAAATCCTGGCACTACCAACATAAGGACCGAGTGGACATGACGCCATGGGCATATGCATTACCCACTGCAATCACGCTTTTCAGTGGTATTGTTATGCTTTATGTTCTGTTTTCACCCATTGGGCTGGTTGGCGGCCTAAGCTCGCTATTCTGGCCAGTAATCATTGCCGTTCTAATAAGCAACATTGCGCTCTGCTTCATTAGCGTCAAGTACTGGCGCTCTAAATACAGCGAAAGACTCCACTGGAATGAAACGTAGGTGCCATTGGGCCAAGCGTTGCATAGGTTATAGCTCGGGGTTATTTCCAGCCATACACCCAGTTATTGCTATCCTTTAGGTCATACCAGTTTATCGACATAGCACGTTTTGACATGACCGACTCTATGCAGCACGAGATAACACTGTCGTCTTCATCAAACTCAACTTCAGAAACTATAAAATGTTTTTCTTTGTTGGTCGGATACACCGCTGTCCACTTACTGTTGAGTAGTTTTTTGGGGTTTATTTTATTCATTAAACTCATTTATACACCTAACAGGGTTATGCAACGAACACTTAAACCCGAAAATTTTTACCAATGAAGTTTTCATTTTTCAGCTTATATTGATTATTAGCACGTTACCATAATTGCTAGAGTTAAGGTTTTTCTTACGCTGCGCTCTCATACTCAAAGCATGAAAAAAAGGCTAGGCTAATATCAAGACCTTATTTCTCATACCTTTAAGAGGGGTTTACTATGCGCCTCGATCGTTCACCTAATTAATCCTACTCTGCCATCACCACAGCTAGCCCCGGTTGAGTCATATTTGCACCGCAGTCATAAAAATAACTCTCTGAGCTTTGGGGTTATTCCTACTCAGGCTGGCTCAAAACGATACCTCTAGCAAAAACTGAAACTGTGTAAAAGCTTAATTCAAATAATGCCGTACCACACTTCTAAATACTGATTGCCTAACATTATTGTACGTACTGAGGTAAATGCATTCGCCACTGATAAGGTCCCGGTACCCTGCACAAACTGTGGCCTACGCCATTCAAGCAGACCTAAAATTACCGCAGCACCCGCTGAAGACAATACCGTCGCTAGGCTTAATCAAGCCGCTAAGACTCGCTCTAATTCCAAACTTCTCGACCATTTATCCAGACGATTTAACAAAGATCATTGATATGCACGACTTAGGCGACCGAGTATATGCGGTATTACTACCAGACTTCGATTGTGACTAGCTTATAAAGACTCTATGAGGGATTTCCCTATTGTAGTAAGACCCTTTCTTATCTAAACTTTGGTTCTCTTTGTGCTCAGGAAATCACTTGTTAAATTCAATGTACGACTACTTCGTCCTTAGATATGGCCATAAGCACGTTGTAGAGTTTTCACTTGATTCATCTGGAGTGATTAC
>TARA_B110000902_G_scaffold30690_1_pt1 | contig 18862 bp, 13 predicted proteins | sample TARA_B110000902 | Tara Oceans TARA_B110000902 (sample SAMEA4398009) | marine metagenome | biome: Polar Biome; feature: [SRF] surface water layer (ENVO:00010504); material: water (ENVO:00002006), including particulate matter (ENVO:01000060) such as... | depth 5 m | reverse complement strand
GAATTCCTATGCGCAAAGGAGCCCCAACGCTCGAGGAGGAGTCGTCTGCCCCTCCTTTATAGATGTATCCAAGCATTTGAAACCTATGTAAATACTGGTTTCTATCTAATTAAGTGGTGCACCCGGAGGGATTCGAACCCCCGACCAAGTGGTTCGAAGCCACCTACTCTATCCAGCTGAGCTACGGGTGCGTAACAGCAGGGCGCCAGTTTAACGTATCTGTAAGTAATATCTAGCTTAAAACCGCCTATCGCTCTAAATATTGAAGTTTGTTTTTAACGCCATCCCATTCTTCGGCATCTTGTGGATGTTCACCTTGTTCGGTAATGTTCGGCCAGACTTCTGCGAGCTCTGCATTTAACTCAAGAAAGAGCTCTTGACCCTCTGGTATTTCGTCTTCAGCAAAGATAGCTTCGGCTGGACATTCAGGTTCACAAAGCGCGCAGTCAATGCATTCATCAGGATGAATGACTATAAAATTTGGACCCACGTAAAAGCAATCCACAGGGCAAACTTCTACACAATCCGTGTATTTGCACTTGATGCAGTTTTCTCCGACAACAAAAGTCATTTCGAGCTTCTCATGCAAGTAATTCGGTTAATTAAGCGGCGGCATTATAGCATCAAGGTTTGCAATATTGACGCATGTTTTCACTCTATTTAAGTTCTGCGCTATCGTAATTTTTTTAGCTCATAAATAAGGTCTAGCGCTTGTTTCGGGGATAGCTCGTCAGGACGTAAACTGTCAATACGTTTTTCGACGGCACTGCTTACTGGCGCCAAGTAAAGTTCGGTTTGATCAGGCTTTGCTGAGCTGGCAGATGCCTTATTCGAGACCAATTTTGCAGGGCTTTGTTCTTCTAAAATCGCTAGCTCGCGGCGAGCAAGATCTATAACGGCATCAGGTATTCCCGCCAACTTAGCGACTTGTATGCCATAACTTTGACTGGCTGGACCATCCTGTACGCTGTGCAGAAAAACAATACTGTCATTGTACTCTGTGGCATCTAGATGAATGTTGACAGCACCGCTGACCTTTTCAGGTAAGGAGGTCAATTCAAAATAGTGTGTCGCAAATAAAGTGAAAGCTTTAACTTTTTCGGCGAGGTGAAAAGCACAGGCCCAAGCCAGGGACAAGCCATCAAACGTACTCGTACCACGCCCGACTTCGTCCATTAATACTAGGCTTCGATCGCTAGCATTATGCAAAATGTTGGCAGTCTCGGTCATTTCCACCATAAATGTTGAGCGCCCGCCTGCGAGGTCATCTGATGATCCGATACGGGTGTAAATTCGGTCCGCAAGACCAATTTTGGCTGATATGGCGGGCACGAAGCTACCAATTTGCGCGAGCAGTACTATCAGGGCTGCTTGGCGCATATAGGTTGATTTACCCCCCATATTAGGGCCGGTGATGACGAGCATCTTACGCTCGTCGTTCATCTCTAAATCATTGGCGACAAAGGGGTCGCTAGATACTTGTTCTACCACGGGGTGTCTACCTCCCTTGATATCAATACCTGGTTTGGTCTGTAATTTAGGCTGACAAAAGTTTAGGTTGAGTGCTCGCTCTGCCAGTGTTGCAAGGACATCTAATTCGGCAACGGCGCCCGCGCATTTTTGAAGTTTTGCTAGGTCTTGATTTAAGTCTTCTAGTAGAGCTTCGTAGAGATATTTCTCTCTCGCAAGGCTGCGACTTTTGGCGCTAAGGGCCTTATCTTCAAACTCTTTTAACTCGGGGGTAATGAAACGCTCAGCATTCTTTAATGTCTGCCTACGGATATACTCAACAGGCGCTTTATCACTTTGACCGCGAGAGATTTCAATGTAATAGCCATGCACTCGGTTGTAACCGACTTTTAAGGTAGCGATACCGGTTTTGGCCTTTTCCCTCTCTTCCATTGCCAGCAAGAACTCACCAGCGTTGGTGTTAAGCGCTCGCAAATCATCCAGTTCTTGGTCGTAGCCATTGGCAATAACACCACCGTCACGGATAACCATAGGCGGATTGTCTTGAATGGCGGCATTCAGTAAGTCAGCCAACCTTGGCATTGGTTTGGCGGCTTCCCTCAGGGTTGTCATGTGCCCTACATGACAAGCTGCTAGAGCAGATGCAATTTGTGGTAGGGCGGACAGAGAGTCGCATAGTCGAGTTAGATCTCGTGGTCGTGCAGAACGTAACGCAACTCTCGTAAGGATGCGCTCCATATCACCAATCTTCTTTAACTGGACATGCAATGTCTCATGCAGGTAATCACCCTGTAGCTCAGCGATACTATCTTGACGCGACTGAAGGGTCGCAAGGTGTTGCAGAGGACGATTTAGCCAGCGCCTTAATAGCCGACTGGCCATCGTTGTCGCCGTATTATCAAGAACATCCAGTAATGTGTTTTCAATACCGCCTGATAAATTCGTGTCCAGTTCAAGATTGCGCCGAGTAGCCGCGTCTAACATGACTGACTCATCTCTATTTTCAGCGGTTAGACTGCGAATGTGGGGTAGTGCGCCACGCTGTGTGTCACGGGCATACTGCAATAAGCAGCCAGCGGCACCTATGCCAATGGGCAGGTGGTTACAGCCAAAACCAGCTAGATCTTTTGTGCCAAAGTGCTTATTAAGAGTTCGGTGGGCATTGTCTAATTCAAATTCCCAGGGCCCTCGTCGTCGCATGCCCGGGCGTTTATTGAGAAAATGCAGACCGGTAAGTTCTTCTGAAATCAAAATTTCGACAGGATTTAATCGTTGTAGTTCGCTGTGTAGTTCTTCTTCGCTTGCTACCTGCATGAGTTGAAATTGGCCGCTGCTCATATCTAGAGTGGCGACACCAAACTGATTGTTCTGCCAATGTATAGCGGCTAAAAGGCTATCACTGCGATCGTCGAGCAACGCCTCATCAGTCAGTGTCCCAGGGGTCAATACTCGCATTACTTTGCGTTCAACTGGGCCTTTGCTAGTCTGCGGGTCACCAACCTGTTCGCAGATAGCGACGGAAATACCTTGCTTTACCAGCTTTGCCAAATAGCCCTCTGCGGCGTGATAGGGCACACCGCACATAGGAATTGGATTGCCGTTGGCTTTGCCTCGAGCGGTGAGAGTGATGTCTAATAGTTGACTGGCTCGCTTTGCATCCTCAAAAAACAACTCATAAAAGTCGCCCATACGATAAAAGATGATGTCATTTGGGTGCTCAGCCTTGATGCGCAAATATTGCTGCATCATTGGGGTATGCTCAGTGTTGGGTTGGATAGTCATAAAAAAGTCTAGAGTTGGCCCGTTTAGTTAATCAAAATTCTTGCTCTAATTATGCCATAGTTGATGCTCAATTCAGCGATTTCAAACCGATGATACTAATTTACTGCGAGCTCTGTGAGGCTCCGTTTCGTGATCCTACGCAGATTAGTTAGCGCTTCTAGCGCACCTTAGAACACGCGTTTAATTTCTAGTGCAATACCGCGCCCTTCGCCGACGAAGTAACGATAACTGCCAAAGGCATAATCCGCCCTGTCAGCGATGCGTCGGTCTGTCAGATTAGTCAATTGCGCGGCAAACTCCCAAGAACCGAAGGTTTGTTGGCCACGCAAGTTAAGCACAGCATGACCGGCATAGGCATGAGTATTTTGTGGGTCCAGGAAGTACTTTCCAAGATAGGCCCACTCTAGCTCGGCACTCCTGTTTTGGGAGGGTTGATACAATAGCTGAGCACTTCCCTCCCAGCGAGGAGCCGTGTCAATATCATTGCCGTCAATATTGATCCCGCTATACAGGCGAAGATAGCTGTATTGGTGTTTGCTCCAGGCCGCTACTGAGGTGATCTGCCAGTCCGTATTTATTTGGTAGCGTATCAGCCATTCAATGCCGCGATGGCTCGTTTGGGCATCGTTAACAACATAGCTGTTCGAATCTTTAACTATTACCTGATCTTTCTCCATTAGATAAACTGATAACTCCGCAAACCACTGTTGAGACTGATAACGCAATCCCGCTTCTAGGCTGTCTAGCTGCTCTGGCCTGATTTCTGAAATCTCTTGTTCTTTCTGTAGTCGATAAAGTTCATTAATTTGCGGTGCGCGATAGGCGCTGGCCACACGCACAAATGCACCAACTCTATCGTTAAGATCATAGTGGGCGCCAAGCTGATAATTTAGGTTGTCAGTGCGGTCAGATCGATCCATCGGTCTGTAGTAGCGACAGCTGCCGCTAGTCGAATTACAGAGGGTGCCATCGTCACGGGTACTGCCATCGATCATATTATTTTGATAGTTATAGTGCAGTGACTCATATCGCAAGCCAGCTTCGAGAGTTAATTTGTCAGAGGCTTGCCATTCAGTATTGGCAAATAATGCAAACTGACGACTGCTCACTTGAAAATCATAGTGCTGACCTTGGAAACGCACATTATCGGATGTTCCTAAGGGGTTGGCTTGAAATTCCTCTACCCACATGTCAGCCCATTCGACATCTGCACCGATCCAAACTTTGCTTTTAGCGTTGCGATCAAATTGATAGCTTGTTTGCAGTCCAGCGCTGGTTTGACCATTTTTTTCTTGTGCCTGTCCGGGTAGGTAATGCTGTAAAAAAGTCATGGAACTGCGTCGCAAGTATGGTGTTACTTGCCATTTTCCGTCGAACCCAGCCAATGGCGCCGCGCCACTAATCCGAGATGATAGTCGGACTGCTGATGCGTCACGGTAGGCTTCAGGATTAGGGTTGGTTTTCCAAACGGCACTGTCTTTGTAGGATTCATAACCTTTGATATAACCTGCTGTCTCTTGATTGAGATTTACAGCTGTAAGATGAGTTCGTGCTTCAATATCGGTATTGGACCAGCCATGTTTGATGGAGATCTTTTGCTGATCAAAACCTGATTCGTCTTTAAAGCCGCCATCAGAGACGCCATTAGCGGCTATTTGCCAAGACTGTGAGCCTTGGGTGGTTTTCAAGCCAACTTTAACCCTGCGATAGTCATGGCTTCCTAGCTGGAGGCTTAGGTGGTTGTCATTAATTGCTGGTGATACCAGGTTTATAACCCCATGCATGGCGTTTGAACCGTAAAAAACAGTGCCAGGACCACGCCAAACTTCCAGGCCTGAGGCTTGCTCGGTGTTAATTTCAAAAAGTTGATTAACATTGCACATGCCCGTAGGGCGAATGGGTAGACCGTCTTCTGTCGTGAGAATTTCGGCGCAACTACCAGGACCTGTAAAGACGGGTGACCGCACAGAAGCAAGCAACTCCTGACCATTGCCGCGACTTAACCAGACCCCGGGGAGGCGAGAGGCAGCTTGACTAATATGGGCATGAGCGATTCTGTCGAGTTCTTCGCGATTAACCTGACCCACTGAGCCAATAAGTTGGTCAAGGTTTTGCTGGTCTCGACGACCAGTGACAACGATGCTTTCAATCTCTAAGGATATAACCTTTTCATCAGCTAGCCCGTTAAGAGAGCTGAAAATGAGCGTGGACAATAAGGCCCTTAGTAGAGTCAATTTTGAGAGGCTATCCGTAGTCATTGGTTGCTTAATCCTTGAGCTCTTTAAAATTAGCGGCTTAGTGTAGCTAAGTTGATTCTAATGTAAATAATTAATACAGATGGTTGTCGGCGAGGGGCACTTCTAAAGCATTTGATGATGTTTTTTCGGGCCCGCCGATCATTTCGTCATAGGCGCTGGTATGTCTGAGCACGGTTACTTCCGCCGATACACCTTTAAGCAATTTTTGCAGTTGCACTAAATTACCAGAGCGCAAAAAGCTCTTTTTGTCGTCTGTGATGTAATGTTCCTCTCCTTCGATGACAGCTGATGCTTGATAGAGGCTGAGGTCCACAGAGTGATAGATTAGTTTTTCTATTGAGAAGTATTTTTGTAACTTGGATAAAGCGATCGTCAAAATTAGGTTTCCTTGCTTTCTATTGATCTACCGGTGGTTGTACGTGAACCTTGATTCTTGAGATCAACATCGCAGTTTGATATGCCCTATGGCTTTTATAATCGTTTAGGGGGTTGGTTTATAAACTTATAGTTAAATCCCAGAGCCTGCAGCGAAACGCCAGACCAACATTACGGAGAACCAAAGGATGAGGAAAAGCTATACGGGTACTATTGCCGGAATATTGGGTCTACTTGCGTTTGGATGTGCAGAAAAGCCACCACTGGTCAGTGCTGACAGCATTTATTTTAATGGTAACGTTATTACCCTCGACAGCACCGAATCTGTAGCCGAAGCTATTGCGATCAAAAAAGGTAAGATTTTGGCAGTCGGTAGGAGTACTGTTGTTATTCAGATGTCGGATGAAAACACCCGCAAGATTGACCTGCAAGGTAAAAGTATAGTGCCTGGGTTTGTCGATGCTCACAGCCACCTGTCGGGTGTGGCTATTCAAGCTGTCACTGCCAATCTCTTACCCCCTCCGGATGGGCCCGGTCACAACATTGCCTCGTTGCAGCAGGCATTACGCGATTTTATGGCTACCTCTGAGACGGTTAAGGAACATGGCGTGGTCATTGGGTTCAATTACGATGACGCCCAACTTGAGGAGGGCAGGCATCCTAATCGCCACGACCTTGATGTCGTGTCCACTGACATACCGATCATGATAACCCACCAATCTGGCCATCTAGGTGTTTATAACAGCAAAGCATTAGACATGTTTGGCATTACCGCCGATTCGGATGACCCTCCAGGAGGAGTTATCGTGAGAGAGTCAGGTGGTCTTGAGCCCAGCGGTGTATTGGAGGAGACCGCGCACTTTGCTGTGATATATAAAATGATTCCATCCTCGATGGTGGCTGAAAACTGGGCTGTTGCGGAAATGCAGTATTTGTCTAATGGTTTTACGACTATTCAGGATGGTAAAACTGATGAAGTGACTTTAGCACTGATGTCTAAATACGCTGCTGATAGTGGTTTTCTGGCAGACGTGATTGCCTATGCTGATGTTGCGGCGATGAATGATTACTCACTCCTAAATGGGCCACTTCATTCCCATGACTATGCCAATAACTTTCGTATTGGGGGAGTGAAATTGACCTTTGATGGCTCGCCTCAGGGCAAGACCGCGTGGTTTACTCAGCCTTACTTTGTTCCGCCACTGGGACAAGACAGCGGTTATTCGGGGTATCCAGCGTTTACTGACGCTGAGGCCTTGAAGTGGTATTCCCTAGCGTATGAAAATAATTGGCAAATGCTCACCCATGCTAATGGTGATGCCGCGATTGATCAGCTAATTGATATTGCTAGTCAGGCGTCAGTGGCGTTCCCTAAAGATGACCGGCGCACCGTGTTGATTCATGGGCAATTTTTAAGAATCGATCAGATCGATGAGATACAGAGGCTTGGTATTTTTCCTGCCCTATATCCCATGCATACATTTTACTGGGGTGACTGGCATAGAGATTCAGTGGCGGGGCCAGAGCGAGCTAAGAATATTTCCCCTACCGGCTGGATGCTAGACCGAGACATTAAATTCTCCATACATTCAGATGCGCCCGTGACCTTCCCAGATTCTATGAGAATTTTAGATAGTGCAGTAAATCGAACCACCCGCAGCGGGATGGTTTTAGGTCGAGATCAAAAATTGCGGCCTGTGGATGCCTTAAAGGCGATGACAATTTGGCCGGCCTATCAGCATTTTGAAGAGTTGAAAAAGGGTTCTTTGGAGGTAGGAAAGTTAGCCGATATGGTTATTTTAGATCAGAATCCCCTTACTATTGAGCACGCGAAAATTGTCGATATAAGGGTATTGGAAACAATCAAAGAGGGCATTTCAGTTTACATTGCGCAGTAGCTAAAACGAACTAACTCTGACCCAAGACACCACTGCAATTCGTTGTGGTTAAGTCGCCGTAAAAAAAAGGTTTAATTTGAGTGGTTTTGTGATATTTTCCTGTTTTCGGCGTCATTTTGCAGAAGGATAATCGTGATGCGCTTAGAGAACACTACACCTATAGCTCCTATGCTTAATGGCACCCCCAGAATTGAACTGGGGGCATCAGATGCAACGTCAGTCAAAGTGGAGATGAATGGCTTCAGGATGCTAGATCTTCCTTACCTGTGGCTGCGAGACAATTGTTTATGTGATGATTGTCGTGTGTCTGAAACCCAAGAAAAACGCTTTATGCTCAGCGACGTACCCGCTGACTTATCACCGTTGAGCGTCGCGCTAGACGATAGCGAGCTTGTTATTACTTGGCCTGACCAACATTGTACTCGTTTTGTACTTGAAGACATTGTCGCTTTAAGTGCCCCAAGGCATGATCCAGCTATGGCTTGGGCTCCAGATTTTGCGCCGAGGTATTTTGATTGGAGTTTGTTTTTGCATGATGATATTGCGGCTGCAGAGGCTATTAGTACGTTCTTGATTGATGGCGCCATTGTGATTAATAGTGCTCCCCAGGATTCAGAAACCCTTGAGTTACTCTCTCCTCGCCTAGGGCCAATACGTGAGTTGTTGTTTGATCGAATACATAATGTGCTTGTAGACACTCATGTCTACAATGTCGCTCATACGCCTTTTGCTCTCCCGCCCCATAATGATTTTGCAAGTTATAGCTTTCCGCCTACAGTGCAGGCTCTGCATATGTTGGAGAATGATGTTGAAGGCGGCAAGTCTATTATTGTCGACAGTTGGGGCGTGGCTGAAGACTTGCGCAGAGATCGGCCTGATTATTTTGAAACACTTTGTCAGTTTGCGGTTCCATTCCGAGAATTTGACGAAACTAATGAGACCTTTGCGGTTGAACCTATTATTAAATGTGACACAAAAGGCCGGATAATCAGCGTACGTTTTTCCAACCAGCTGATGCAAACCATGGATCCGATGAAAGAGGGGGTGAAGACGTTTTATCAAGCCTACCATGAGTTCTGTCGACGCATTACGGACCCAACTCGGCGTTGTACCTTTAGGTTGGAAGGGGGGCAGATTCTATTAGTCGCAGCCCATCGCATTTTGCATGCTAGAGAGGCTTTCAACCCGGTGGGTAAAAGGCACTTGCAAGATGCATACTTTGAGTTAGACAATATAGCTAATAAGTTAATACTACTGCAACGAAATGCAAAGGTGAGCCATGTCTGACACTGTAGCTTTTACAGCAATGGAACACGCCAGTCGGGCTGATTATGATCTGGTGTTTGATCATGATGCTGAAAATATAGCCGAGCAGGCGGACAGAATCATTGGCTGGTTAAGAATGATGGACGGTGACTCGCCCTACCAGGTAAGTCGTTTAGAGCATTGCTTGCAGACTGCGACTCGAGCGGAACAGGATGGGGCGGATGAAGAGACGGTTGTCTGCGCATTACTTCATGACATTGGAGATGTTCTTTCTCCGGCTAATCATTCTCAAGTGGCTGCCGCACTTCTAAGGCCCTACGTCAGCGAGAAAAACTACTGGATAGTCTTGAATCATGGGTTGTTCCAAGGGTACTACTGGATGCATTTCTATGATCAAGATCGAGATGCCCGTGACAAACTGAAGAATAATCCGCATTATCAGGCTTGTGTCGACTTCTGCGCTCGTTGGGATCAGGTGTCCTTTGACCCTTTATTTGAGTCTAAGCCTCTAGAATACTTTGCTCCCATGATAGGCCGGTTATTTGCTCGAGAGCCAGGCGCGCATCTGTAAAAGCCCACGTTGACAGGATCGCTGGAGCGCGTAGAGTGGCGTGGCTGTCATCGTTATATCTTTCTTTAAACGCTAATAAGGTGCTCCTAAGTTGTCAGACAATCAGAATCACGACCAGTTAGAGCATCAACAGCTGGGCTTTTCCACGCTGGGTTCACTATTGCGATTTTTATCTCCGTATAAACGTGAAATTGCGGTCTTTTTAGTCGCTCTTTTATTGACCGCAGGAATTACTCTCTCCATTGGCCAAGGACTCCGCTTGTTAATCGATGGTGGCTTTGCTGAGCAATCGAAGGACAATTTAAACACGGGCGTACTGTTCATCATTGGCATGGCAATACTGATGGCAACGGGCACCTACGTCAGATTTTATCTTATTTCATGGTTGGGTGAGAGAGTTAGTGCGGATATTCGTACCGCGGTTTTCAATCATGTGATCAGCCTACATCCGGCCTTTTTTGAGACAAATAGAAGCGGCGATATTATGTCTCGCTTAACCTCAGACACAACGTTATTGCAGTCTATCATTGGCTCATCTATGTCGATTGCGTTACGCAGTGGTATTAGTTCCTTCGGCGCCTTAATAATGCTGTTGGCAACGAATTTTAAACTCTCATTGATTGTCTTGGCTGCAGTGCCTGCGATCTTAGTGCCTATTCTTTATTTTGGGCGGCGGGTGCGCAATCTTTCGAGGCAAAGTCAGGACTCAATTGCCAGTGTCGGTAGCTACGCAGGTGAGGTGATTCAACAGATAAAAATTGTACAAAGTTTTACTCAGGAATCCTTTGAGAAGGCTGCTTTTGGAGTAGAGGTAGAAGGTGCTTTTAAGGTCGCGAAAAAGCGTATTGGGCAGCGGGCAATTCTTACTGCATTGGTTATTTTGGCAATATTTGGGGCTCTTAGTGCCATGCTTTGGTTTGGTGGTAGAGATGTGATGGCAGGCACCATGACGGGTGGAGACCTTGGCGCCTTTCTTTTTTATGCAATGCTGATGGCTGTGGGTATCGCGTCTTTATCCGAAGTTTACGGCGAGCTTCAGCGGGCAGCTGGCGCGACTGAGCGATTAATGGAGTTATTACACGCGCCTAACGATATTAAGTTGGCAGAGTTGGTGAAAGTTAATGTTTCAAATCTACCGGCCACTCTCGTTTTTGATGCAGTTACATTCTGTTATCCATCCAGGCCTCATCAGCCTGCGCTTAATCAGTTTTCAATCAACATTCCCGATGGGAAAATTGTTGCGCTGGTAGGCCCCTCTGGGGCTGGAAAATCTACTCTTTTTGCGCTTATTCAGCGGTTCTACGATCCTCAAGCTGGAACCTTGCAGTTCGGAGGCAGTGATATTAGGGAACTGAATTTGGAGCATTTACGTCAGCAAGTTGCGGTGGTCGATCAGCAACCAACGTTATTTACCGGGGACGTGATGTATAACATTCGGTATGGAAAATCAGGCGCTACCGATGCGCAGGTTGTTGAAGCGGCAAAAGCTGCACATGCAGATGATTTCATTAATCAGTTGCCGCTCGGCTATGCATCTAACCTTGGTGAACAAGGCGTGCGGCTCTCTGGCGGGCAACGACAGCGTATTGCGATTGCGCGGGCTTTATTGAAGGACCCAAGAATATTATTATTGGATGAGGCGACAAGTGCGCTCGATTCTGAAAGTGAATATAAGGTTCAGCTGGCCTTGGACAAATTAATGAAAGGCCGAACAACGGTTATTATTGCTCATCGACTGTCTACGATCCTTCACGCAGATGAAATTATCGTTATGGATGGTGGCAAAAAAGTTGCGGCAGGTAGTCACCAAGAGCTCCTGTCATCAAGTCCTTTGTACGCCCGCCTTGCTGAACTGCAATTTTCGACTGACGGGACTACATAGTCAGGCTTGGCTATGGTATCTTTTTGATCGTTCTCGTAAGCTATTGCGTACGTTAGATATTATAAAAATAATTTTTCTCTAGCCTGTCAGTCAGCAGGTCGTGATTAGTAAGATAGGGGTGATATTGATGGTGCGATTTCTGATATTAGTAACGTGTATTTTTTTGGGCGCTTGTGCATGGTTTGATCGTGGCGAGCCCGTGACGGAAAAGCCTGAGGCTTATCGTATAAAGTCTTCTGGTGGTATTGTTCAGGGGCAGCGAATAACGAGTGGGGGTAGCGATATAACCTCAGCATCCGTCGTGTCTTGGTTTGACATTCCCTTCGCTGAGCCTCCTGTAGGCGAATTGCGCTGGCGGGCTCCTCGTGCGATTGAAGCTCCGGTTGATATAATCGTGGAGAAAGAAGACACATCTTGTGTGCAAAAATCAAGTGACTATGCTGGTGCTGACGGCGAGGGTATTGTCGGCCTGGAAGATTGCTTGTACCTCGATATAAAGGCTCCTGCTGACTTTGCGAATAAATCATACCCAGTAATGTTCTGGATCCACGGAGGTGGCAATACCACGGGACACAAAGACTATTACGACTTTACTCGCCTTGTTGCTGCGCAGGGCGTGGTGGTGGTCACCACTAACTATCGACTGGGGGCTCTAGGCTGGTTCACACATCCAGCTATTCAAGGTGAGCAAAAAGGTTTAGACAAAACGTCTAATTTCGGCACCTTAGATATCATAGAATCCTTAAAGTGGGTTCAGAGCAATATCGCTCAGTTTGGTGGCGACGCGCAAAATGTGACTATCTTTGGAGAATCTGCCGGTGGTCATAATGTGTTTGCTTTGTTGGCATCACCGTTGTCCGATGGGTTGTTTCACCGAGCCATTTCTCAATCGGGTTATACCACCAGCTCTTCAAAACAAGATGCCTATAATGAGAATGGCCAAAATGTGTTGATTGAACGCGGTGCTTGGCAAATTTCCAAACAACTTAATGCGGGTTCTGACGTAGCAGCAAACTCAAAGCAGATGCGAAACCTTCTCAAGAGTACAGATGCTCGAGCGCTTGTTGCTCTTTATTACACGGGAGACGGCGTAGATAATGTGCCCCTCACTACGATTGACGGAATTGTTATCCCTGAGGTGGGGTTATTAGGGGCCTTAGGTCTTGAAGAATATGCTAAAAACATACCTGTTATAGCGGGTGCTACTAAGGATGAGGTCTCCCTTTGGTTGGGATTGCACCGTTACTTTGTGGACGTGAGTTATCCTTTTACCAAGCTCTTACCACCGGCATTTAAAGTGAAACAGCCGGATCTGTTTGAGTTCTGGATACGCACGCGCTCCCATGGTTGGAAGCTTCGCGGTGCTGATATTCCGTTGCAGGCTCTTGAGACTGCGGGTTATAAAAATCTATATGCTTACCGCTTTGATTGGGATCATCAGGAAACCTCTATTTTTGCTGATTTCCCTAACATTATTGGAGCCGCCCACGGGACCGATATCGCTTTTGTTACCGGGCAGTATAACTATGGCCCAATTTCCTCTTATATTTACCCTGAGGGTCCAGCACGGGCCGAGATGGAGGCTACAGTGATGAGTGCGTGGAGTGAATTTGCTCGGTCAGGCATTCCAGATACAGATACTTCTCTGCAATGGAGTCGTTTTACCGCGGCGAATCCTGCTTATATTCACTTGGATAAAGACGACTTACTGCGTATGAGCGTTGAGAATGAAACTATGCCGTCATTGCTAAATGGCATAGCGGACCATTCGTCATCCACCGATCTTGAAAAGTGCATGATAGTATGGGAATCATTAATCAACGTAGGAGACCCGCAGCTAGATACTCACAATGCTTGGAACGATGGATTTTGCAATAAATTTGACGTTCGCGCTGAGCAAAAACAATTAGCAGCTCGCCTTGTCGATGAGTTTGGCTCCGTTGGCGTCAATTAACAGGAAGCGTATGTCGGTTAAACGAATCGTCGGTAGGCTGGAGCTTCCGCGTAGCTGGGTCAAAGCATTTTTGCTAATACTGCTGTCGGCGTTCTTTGTTAATGTGGGTGTCGACCACTTTATAAATCCTGAGTTCTATCTTGCCATAATGCCTGCCTACTTGCCGTTACATTCAGAAGCGGTGTATATCAGTGGGTTTTTTGAGGTTTTAGGCGGCATCTCAGTGCTTATACCGCGTCTTCGGTCTTCAGCAGGGTGGGGCCTTGTGGCGTTGTTAATTGCCGTTTTCCCTGCCAATATACATATGGCGCTCAATGCTGACTTATTTCCAGAGATCTCACCGACATTGCTCTATATAAGGTTGGTGTTGCAGTTTATATTTATTTATTGGGCCTATAAGGTGACCCGTCCGGGTAACTAATTTTTCATAGGTTCCGTATAAAGAATTTGGTCGTAGGCGTTAGCTAAGAAGCCGGAAAAAAGCGATGAATGGGAGTCGGTTTCTGACAAATATATGCAATATTGAATTGGTAATTTATGTCAATCTAGTCTAAATATTAAGTATCTGCCTCTTTGTGGTGGACACTAATCATTAGGAGGTTGGAGGGATGCCAGGTAATTACAAAACCCCGCAACTATTGCATGCTCGACCCCGTCGAATAATTGAAGGACTATCTCAGTATAGGCAAATAAACAGTGCACCGGCTTACATTGTTAGCCGTGATGGGACTTTTTACCTATTAGAGCGCTCTTCTATGTCAAGGCCGGTGCGCTGTGACTATCTAGTTTGATTTTTTCTGACCGGTAGAGGGTAGGTCACCAGGCTACTCACTACTCACTACTCACTACTCACTACTCACTACTCACTACTCGCCAAATCCTGCAGTTAACTATAAATAACATTAATAGTTGACAGCAACATCATATTGTTTATTATGCTGCACGATCAAGCGCGGTTCTATGGTCGTAAAAATATTATCGCTTAAAGCATGAAATGGTGTTTTTTAAAAGTCCATCACGCATTCGTTGATCAACTTAACCTTATTTGTGACTAACTGTAAGTGTCGCCTCCGTCTCAATAGGAAAGATGACAAGTACGTTCGATGTCTAGCCTTATAAGTGACTGCGAGGTCATGACTTATAGCAAAAGCGGCTACGTTAATCTGTTAGATTAATAGATCAATTCTCCACAAAGGATATCCCTTAAAAAATATTCATAATGAAAATCACATAATAATATATATTTTTCACTAAACTCAGGGGCAGTATATGAAATTTAAAAAGATCTCATCCTTAGCATTGATTCCGCTAATCGCAGCAAGTTCGTTTGCAATATCTCAAGAAGGCAAAGACGCTAAAATCGAAGAAGTGCTAGTCACCGGTTCCTATTTAAAGTCGAGCCCAAAAGACGGTGCGTCACCAATCGTTATTGTCGACAGAGCTAACATCGACCAAATGGGTGCCATGTCTATCTCTGACATCACTCGAAACATGACGGCCAACTCTGGTGCAGAGAACGTGCCTGACTCATTTACCTCGGGCTCCACACAGGGCACAAGTAACGTTAACTTGAGAGGACTTGGACTGGGCTCAACCCTTGTGCTAGTCAATGGGCGCCGCAACACCTTGGCTGCAGCCGTCGCCAATGACGGGTCTAGTTTTGTAGACACTAGCATGATTCCTGCTATTGCAGTGGAACGCGTAGAAGTATTGAAAGAGGGTGCTGCCGCTGTGTATGGTTCTGATGCCGTTGCCGGTGTTGTGAACTACATTACAAGAAGCGAATTTGAAGGGACTGAGATTGGTGTTTTTCAACAATCAACTACCTCAGATAGTCAAACGGATACTCAGTTAAGCCTATTACACGGCTGGGCTAACGAAACAACCAACGTTGTAGTTGCTGCTCAATACATGGATCGCTCAAATTTGAACGGTGCGGATCGACCCACACTCATCGAAAATGCGAATTCAGGGTTAGGCAACTCTTTCTTAATACTCAGCCCTAATAATGCAGACACAGGGTTTGCGTCTCAAGTAGACTCAGGCGCCTACGCCGGCAACTACACTCAATATCAGAACATACCAGATGCTAACTGTGTGGAGACGGGCGGTATTATTTTACCCCAAGGTAGCGGTGAGCGATGTGGATTCAAATATGGTCCTCGATTTAACATTATTAACGAAGAAGAGCGAACGCATCTTTTCGGAAGCCTGCAACACGACCTCGGCAATGGCATGGAGTTCAATGCTGAAGCTATGTGGGCCAATGTTAAAGTATTGGATAACCCTCAATCTCCAAGTTATCCGGCCCTGTCCTACCTAACACGACCTATCAGTGCGAATGAAGCGGGCAACCCCTTTGGAGCTACTATCCTTTGGTTAGGCCGCCCTCTTGGTTCAGCCTTTGATTCACCATTAGCAATTCGTGACAACAGTCACTTTAGAGCGGCATTTGAACTTGATGGTGATCTTGGTGGTTATCATTTCAATACAGCATTGACTCATAGCGCCTATGACGGCTATGGCGCTCAGCCAGACACCAGCACCTCAAAATTTGAATCTGCTATTGTCGGCGCTGGCGGCCCCAACGGTGATGAAACATGGAACCTCTTCGATCCATCGGCAAATAGTCAGGCACTGATTGACCACATCTCAGTAGAGCAACAAACCGCTACTGATACGGCGCTAACCGTTTTTGACTTTGTTTTGGACGGAGAAATCGCAGGATTTGATTTCGCTTCTGGTGTTCAAGTACGAAACGAATCCTTAGAGGTCAGTCGTAACGAAATCAGCCGAGTTGAATTTGATGCTGCAGGCAATTTAACAAAACCAGCAGATCTATTATTCTTGGGTGGCGGTGTTAATGTTGATGAGTCAAGGTCAGCATGGGCTGTGTTCTCAGAATTCCAGCGCAGCATTACGGATTCTTTCGATATTGGATTTGCCGGACGTTATGAAAGTCTCGATTCAGGATCAACCTTTGACCCTAAAATCTCTGCGCGTTTCGAAGTGTCAGATAATTTGATACTACGTGCGTCTGCGTCGACGTCTTATCGCGAAGCGTCATTGCACCAACTTTACGCCAGTCAAGTGAGTCTTCAGGGCATTCAAGATTTTAACGTTGACGGAACCGCTAAAGGGGGTACAGTCTTTATCCGCGTTGCTCAAAATGCTAATGAAAATCTAACAGCTGAGGAAGCCGATAACTTCAATATTGGTGCAGTCTGGACGCCAACTGATAACTTACAGGTCACTCTGGACTACTGGGCTGTGGACTACACTAATGTGATTACCATCGAAAGTGCACAGGGAAAGGTAGTTGCGGATCCAGCCCAAAGTGATGTCAAACGAGCTGCTAGTGGCCAACTGATTGGCGTTACCACCAACTACTTCAATGCGGCGGCGGTGAGCACCGACGGTATAGATCTAGAAGTTAATTATAACTTCCCAGAAAACAGCCTAGGCGATCTAAGTCTAACATTTGATGCCAGTCACTTCCTAAGCTATGAAATCCCGCTGGGCGGCCAAACCACTGACGTACTTGGTCTTTTCAACCATGACAATTTCGCACGTTCGCTACCAGAGACAAAGGCCAATACATCATTGCGATGGGAATCTGGCGCTCATCAAGCATCTGTGACGGCGCGTTATATTACTGGTTATGAAACTACCCGAGCAGGCCCTCCAGAAGGCTATTCTAGCAATATCGATAGCCATCTCACTTGGGATGCGCAATACAACTACCAGCTAGCGCTGTCCTCTGTGGATACGCAAATCACCATAGGCCTTTTAAACTTAACTGATGAAGAGCCACCGTTGGTATGGGATTCAGCCAACTTTAGCTACGACTCTCGCCAGCACGATGCGCGAGGCCGTATGGCATATGTTCGACTAAAGTTTGCATTCTAAATTAATCGCTTGTAAAACTTCAAAAGCCCCTCCTAGTGAGGGGCTTTTTTTTGCTTGCTTTAAGTCAGCCAAAAGCACATATTTATTGCAGTTATAGGGTCTAACTGTTGCTATTATTGAGCGCCAGAGATGAAGAGAATCATTATCCATGACCACCCTATTTGGCATCAAAAACGTTGATGCCGTAAACAGAGTGCATCATTGGTTAAATGAGTAAAACGTTGAACATGATTTCCATAATTTGCGGGCTGTATATGTGAAGGCTAATTATAGTTAGTAGCGATATGCCTAGGATTTTTCGTGGATATTAAAAAATTCAGGGATAACTTACACATTGATTGCAATAATACGGAAAATGACTTCCTCCAACCTCCATGCAAGGATAAACTTTCGTTATGAATGAAGATATCTTTGACCTATCCAAGCAGCTTGGTGCTGCGTTGTTATTGCGTAAGGCTACCGTCACTGTTGCGGAGTCCTGTACTGGTGGAGGCGTTGCCAGTGCAATCACGGCAATTGCTGGTAGCTCCCAATGGTTTCATTGCGGTTACATAACCTATGCCAACCATGCCAAGAGTAATATCCTGGGCGTTCCTGTGAGCTTGTTACAGACTGAGGGCGCAGTGAGTGAGTCAGTCGTCCGCAGTATGGTTGAAGGTGCTGCGCAGCGTGCTGAAGCTGATTTTGCTGTCGCTATAAGCGGAATAGCCGGTCCTACCGGCGGTTCCAGCGAAAAGCCGGTGGGGACTGTTTGGCTCGCATGGCTAGGCCCGCAAGGTGTCAGTAGCGCGAGATATCAATTGTCTGGAGATCGTAACGCGGTTAGAGAGCAGTCTATTAAAATTTCTCTTCAACAACTCTTGCATCATGTCACTGAATGTACTACTGTACACTCATACAGTAATTGAAAAGTAGTTATATTTTGAGCGACTCATAGTTTAATGGCTTAATTTGAGCATTTAAACCACTGTAATTAGCCGTTAAACAATATTAAGAGGATATAGTTATGGACTCAAATAAATCAAAAGCGTTGGAAGCAGCCTTAGGTCAAATCGAGCGACAGTTTGGTAAAGGCACTGCCATGAAGTTGGGCGATAAGCCCATTGAAAAAATCCCATCGGTTTCTACAGGTTCACTGCCATTAGATATTGCCTTAGGTATAGGTGGTCTTCCTTTCGGCCGTGTTGTGGAGATTTATGGACCTGAATCATCAGGCAAAACAACGTTGACGTTGAGTGTTATTGCTCAAGCGCAGAAACTAGGTAAAACCTGTGCCTTTATTGATGCTGAGCACGCCCTTGATCCAGCCTATGCAAAAAATCTTGGCGTGCACACTGACGATCTAATCGTGTCACAGCCAGACACGGGAGAGCAGGCGTTAGAAGTAACTGACATGCTTGTTCGTTCAGGTGCTGTGGACGTTGTGGTCATTGACTCGGTTGCAGCTTTAGTGCCAAAAGCCGAAATTGAGGGCGAGATGGGTGACCATCACGTAGG
>TARA_B110000902_G_scaffold52751_1_pt1 | contig 18899 bp, 18 predicted proteins | sample TARA_B110000902 | Tara Oceans TARA_B110000902 (sample SAMEA4398009) | marine metagenome | biome: Polar Biome; feature: [SRF] surface water layer (ENVO:00010504); material: water (ENVO:00002006), including particulate matter (ENVO:01000060) such as... | depth 5 m | reverse complement strand
AGTACCTAATACTTGGACATGCTTCTTTTATGGTTCTGTATTGTTGCGGTGGATCGAGGTGAAAACGACGCGGCGCGATGACAGACCTGTAATAGGCCTCCAGTTTATTCGTTATCTTGAAACGCTGCTTCGAGTGCCTTCACAGCTTTTACAATACGGCTGTTCTCGGGACAGGGTGAGTTGAGTTGACGTCCTTTTTCAACTAAATAACCATTGATATAATCAATCTCAGTTTTTCTATGCTGATGAATATCTTGGTACATTGAAGAATAGTTATTAGCCGTTGTTGTTATCGTACGCAATGCTTGCTGATAGGGATTTTCAAAATCCTGAAGGTTAAAGTTCAATGCTTGATAAAGCTGTGTAATTTCAATACTCAGGGTATTCATTTCTTCCAGCGCCCCTGGTATACCTAACAAATCACCGTTTTTGCAATCATAGATAACCGTCAGCCCGTTGATAAGGCAATTGATGGTAAGCTTTTTCCATTGTCGCAGTTCTATATTGTCGCAGGGCTCAATATTCAGATAATCGCTGGGGAGTTGATCCAGTAATTCATCACTAATCGCTGTGTTTTTATAATTACCAATAGTTGTTATGCCCTTTCCTGCGTGCACCACCGAACAGCTATCAGTGCGATATGCCCCGTCAGTGGTAATACCTATGGTCAATTGCACCTTTGGGAGTAAAGAGGGTATGTCTTTAGTGGCCATTCCGTTTTGTATAACGAGTAAAGTAGCATCATCTGTTATACACGACTTTATTAACTTCAATGCTGAAATAGTGTGTTGAGCTTTGGTTGTGACTAGCAGGTTGTGAATCGGTTGTTTCGATTCAACAAGCTGTGCCAGTGTTATTTGCTCAATATCCACCGAGTGGTGTGTGTTACCGTCATCAAGAAAAATCGTGTTGCTATGTCTCGCAGACTGAGTCACTAAAACAACGTGAAAATTCGACAATCTAAAATAGCTGGCCCACAGACTGCCAATAGCCCCGGGACCAAGAATATACCATGTAGGCTTTTGAGGATGATTCATGTGATTCAATTCCGAAGTAAAGATAGGCTCATTCTATTGTGTTTTCAGGACTACGTGATCGGGGAATTACCATCAAGTTACCACTGTCATCGTTCAACAGCTTTGCGTCGATACCGTAAACCTGTTGCAATAATTCGGGAGTGAGTACGTCACGCGGTGAGCCATCGATAACTATATTGCCCTGATGCAGAAGAATCAGCCGATGGCAGTATTTCGCAGCGGTATTCAGATCATGCATTACTACCACCGCGCTGCCGCCATCGTCGCAATGCTGTCGAAATAATTCCATAGTATGGAGTTGGTGGTAGGGGTCAAGTGCAGCAATGGGTTCATCGGCAAGAATAATCTTGGGATCGGTGGCAAAAATTCTGGCGAGTAATACGCGTAAACGTTCTCCGCCAGACAGGGTGCTGACAATGCGATTTTTTAAGTGATGAACCTCGGCTCTTAGCATCGCCTGTACAATTATTTCGTTGTCCTCTTTTGACAATCTCGACCAAGGCGCCAGATGAGGGAGTCGTCCCAGCTCTACCAATCGTTGAACTTGCAGCGGCCAATAGACGGGTGCACCCTGTTCCAGATACGCGATAGATTGAGAGAACTTCCTGCCGGCTACTTCATGGAAAGACCGGCCGTCGAGATAACAATCACCGTGATCGGGTTGTTTCAGATTCGCGAGAATTCGTAGTAATGATGTTTTCCCTGCGCCATTCGGACCAATCAGTCCAACGAGCTCGCCAGTATTGACGGTCGTAGATAGCGACTTGAGGATCGCATTACCGTTGATCTGCAAGCTGATGTTTTGAGCGCTCAGTTCCACGATGGCTCTGCCGTTATCATGTTAGTCACAATAATGTATTCCGCGTTTTAACAATTAAGTATAAAAAGAACGGCCCACCGACCAGCGCTGTAATTACTCCAAGCTTCAATTCCTGATTTGGCGATATAATCTGCACGCTAATATCGGCTAGTAATACCAGAATTGCTCCTCCCAATGCGCTGGCGGCTAACAGTCGACCAGGTTCGTAATTAACGAAGGGTCTTATTAGGTGGGGAACAACCAAACCGACAAAACCGATACTGCCACTGACTGACACGGCGGCACCCACTGAAACAGCAACACCAATGACTAGCAGCGCCCTGTGCCAGCCCAGATTAAATCCGAGTGACTGGGCTGTTTCTTCCCCAAGACTTAAAGCGTTAAGAAATCTGCCACTACTTAAAATGATGATCCAGCCAGTCAGCATAAACGGAATGGCTAAATAAAAGTCAGCAAAGCTTCGATTGGTGATGGACCCCAGTAGCCAAAATACCATCTCTGACATTGCGTAAGGATTTGGCGCGAAATTTAGAGCGAGTGAGATCAGCGAAGACGCGACCGCGTTCACCGCAACGCCGGCTAATAGCAAGGTCATCACACTGCTGTTGTGGCCGGCCAAGAGAAAAATCAATAACACAGAAACCGCTGCCCCGATCATGCCGGCAAGTGGCACAGCAAACCATACACTACCGGACAAGCCGAAATACAAGACAATAACAGCGCCTAAAGCGGCACAATTCGATACGCCTACAAGGCCGGGGCCGGCAAGTGGATTTCGTAAAAGGCCCTGCAGTGCTGCTCCTGCAAGACCCAGTGTTGCGCCTACCGAGCACGCGAGTAGTGCTCGCGGCAGCCTTATTTCACTTAGAATCATCACGTTTAAGCTCTCTTTGCGGGCTAGCCAGTCAAAGAGTGTCGCAACGATATCAACAGAGACCGGCCCCATATGCAGAGCAACAATAAATAAACCGATACAACTGAATGTCAGTGTCAGCCACAATGTAATCGAGCTGTTGTTGGGGTGATTGCTCATGGCGATTATGAATTACCCAAACTATTGGTGGTAATGCGGTGTGTCGTTAATGTCTCTATGGCTTCAGCGGCCATTGGTCCGGCACAGAGCCACTGGTTAGTGTCGACATGGACGATACGACTACTCCCCATTGTTTTTTTGAGGACGGGGTGATCAGTAAATCGCTGCGCTAACGAGTTTCTATTATTAGTAGAGTCATCAATAACGACTAGGTCAGGCTCTGCGAACAGTAGTTGTTCAATCGACAGATTGCCATAGTAATTGACGCCAAGATCGGCGGCCAGGTTGCGATAACCGCTCTTCTCGAGTATCTCATTCTTCAGGGTATGTTTTCCTGCAGTGTGGCCGTTAGGGGCATAAGTAATCGCTGTCATGGGCTCGCGAATTCCCTGTGACAGTAGTTGCTTAGATCGGGCGATCTTCTGTTCCATCTCCGTGATTATTTCTGCGGCACGAGCGGGCTCTCCGACTAGCAGCCCGAGTGTTTCTATGAAAGCGGCGACGTTAACCAATGAGCTGGGAATATCGACGATTTCTACCGGAAAGCCGAGTTTTTCTAGGAGTTTTACTGCGCTTCCCGGCGAGTAGTGCGAGGCGATAATCAAATCAGGTTGCAATGGAATAACCTGCTCCGCTAACCCGGTATTTTTATGTAAACCCCGTGCCTGTTGCCATGTAAATGAATACTCGCGCTGCTCAGCCAAGTGCGTGATTGAGGCAATACGGTCGCGAGATACCAGCATCAATAGAATTTGATCAGTGCACAAGTTGAGCGAGGCAATCCGCTGCGGCTTGTTGTCTGCACGCACGTAGTTGGCGCTAAGTAATACGAGAAACAGTGCCAAAACTGATGGCAGAAGCCTCAAAAGTCGACCCCCTCCCGTGCTTTGATACCAGCTTTGTAGGCGTGTTTGATATCGTTAATCTCGGAGACGGTATCGGCTAATGCTCGTATCGCACTGCCACCACCGCGGCCGGTCATGACTACCGATTGTTCCGGTGGTCTATTGCGAATGGCTTCGAGAATCCTGTTCTCGTCGAGATATTTGTAAGCAAGCATGTAGGTGAGCTCATCAAGCACTACCAGTCGGTAACTGTCGTCGGAGAGCAATTTTTCCGCGTGTGTCCAGGTCGTTTCCGCGGCTGCAATATCACTGCTTCTGTCTTGGGTATCCCAAGTAAAGCCGGTTCCCATCTGATAAAGATATACCTCGGGGTGGTGGTCGCGAATGAATATTTCTTCTCCGGAAAGTTGCACCCCTTTAATGAATTGAATGATGCCTACCTTATGCCCGTAACCAAGGCTGCGAAGGACCATGCCGAAAGCTGAGCTTGATTTACCTTTACCGTCACCGGTTAACAAAACAGCCACGCCTTGTTCGATGTCTGCGCTGGCAATGCCATGGTCGACATTAGCTTTCTGTTTTTCCATACTGGCTTTATGTTTTGCGTTTTTATCACTACCCATAATTATTCTCTAAATGAAATTATACAATCGCAGTTTACCCTGTAAAAAAGGGTTCCGGGAGTTTATCTCCCGGACAAGCTTTTAGAACGTGTAGCCAGCAGTAATTTCGAAGGTTTCTTCTTTGGCAGGATAAGCATAGTTATAACCTGTGCTCTCAAAGCCATTGTATTTTTTCCCGGTGAGGTTGTTCGCACGGAAATTAACGGAAAACTGATGGTACTGCCAGTTTATATTGGCGTTGTACAGTGTATAGCCTCCTAGTTCGCCATTACTATTGGCGTCGTCGTTGGCACCATAACGGTTGCCGGTGTGTTGAGCATCGACATAGATCGACCAACTATCGCTGATGACAAAAGTAGCAACCAAGTTTGCGGTTTGGCTGGCAACAAATGGCACGGTATTCCCTGAGTACAAGCCTGCACTCACTTCGGCGTCTACGTAGCTATAGTTTATTTGAAGATTGATACGCTCACTGACTTTCCAGCGGCTATCTAGGACGATACCAACACGATCAGATTCGTCCAGATTGCTGTTGGCGCCGAACAGATTGACCGTGGGATCGTAATAGATTTCATTGTCGATCGTCATCTGATACAGCAATGCAGAAAATGACACAGCATCAATACGTGTTTCTACGCCGGCTTCCCAGGAGGTACTTTCTTGCGGCGCTAAAATTTCACCAACGGGCTGGTCACTATAGCCATTTTCGTCGATATTGGCCCAGCGGAAACCCTCGTCACGACGTAAAAATAGTCGGGTGTCGGCACTGACTTGATAGGCTGCGCCAATTTGAAAAACACTGATGTCATCGTCATTATCTGTTCCCGAGAGATTGTCAGTTTCCTCCAGTTCGCTGTAGCGACCACCAGCTGTGACACTTATTTTTGCAGTAACCGGAACGACCACCTGCGCATAGAAATCAGATAAACTCTGCTCACTATCAGACCCCGTAAGGTCGGATTGATATTCACTGTCCTGAAGGTCAAAACCGCTGGTTACCAGAATATCGCCATTGGCGGTTGCAATAATACCGACAGCGCGAGGGTTTAATGTTTCAACAGAGGTTGTTCCCGTCCAATCAAATCCCCAAGACGTCTGGCCGGCCGAGTCTGTTTCTCGATCGGTATACTCGGCGCTGATTGTCCAGTTATCAGTCAGATGAACGTCACCGCCAATTCGATAAGCATCAGAGGATTGATTGGTGAATTCACTGGGATTGAATGTCTGCTTGCGATCGCTGTTAATGCTGGCACGATTAAGACTGCCTGGTAGATTTAGTTTGTCCTCGACTTGCAAAATCTCAGCAAACAGACGAAAAGACGTTTGCTCATAGCCAACATTAGCGAGGACGTTAGAATAATTAGCCTCATTGTTGACGCGGTAGTTGTCTTCCAGCACCTTCTCTGCAGAGACACGATAGAACAATCCATTGTCCAAGCCATGACTAATAGACCCACGGTATACTTCAAGGTCGTCAGTGCCCCTGCCAGCCTCAACGCTAGCGCTTAGTTCCTTTGACCGTTTAGTGATGACGTTGATAACGCCGCCAGTAGCTTGGTCACCAAACAGCGTGCCAGCGCTGCCTTGAATGATCTCGACACGTTCAACATCTTTCAGTGCGATTGTGGATAGATCTGGGCCCGCTAATGATGGGTTATTTAATTTTCGCCCATCCACCAAAACGAGCACGTTGTTGACACTGTTTTCCCCGAAACCACGCATTGAAATAGATGTGGCGCGGCTGCCTGCGCCAATTAGGTCATTAATCTGTATGCCGGCCTGCGCGTTTAGAATTTGAATTAAACTGGAGGCGCCACTCAATTTAATATCCTCCGCGGTCACAACCTGAATGCTGGCGGGTATTTGTACGGAGGGTTGTTCAGAGCGCGTGCCGCTGACAATTAGTTGCTCGATTTCGTTAGTATTGGCCGAGACTCCAAAACTACTCAGTGAAGCCGTAGCTATGGCTGTAACAAGTGTGCAGTTGTAAAAAGACATAAATTCCCTATCTATTCAATTATCATTTGAAAGCGTTTGGGAGGGGCAAGTCGGTAATAAGCAGAGACGCTATACCAGATGACGCCCTCCGCATCACCATTGTATGCCTCACGTGGTGAGGCACTCTGTAAAAGGCTGGTATCGGGCTCGTGACAATCGTTTGTCACTTACCGTTGCGGGGGCAGCGCAGGATTTATTTAGGCTAAGGGCCTAAATGCACCTGACTTCCCATTTAAGAGGTCTATTTGCTAAAGCAAATATTCCAACACCATTTACAGATTTCGCGAACTGTAGGCCTCGGCACGATTAAAGTCAAGAAAGGTTGTTGAATGTATTGTCGTTTCCGGTGTCCCGTAATGATTATTCATAGACTGCACTGCACTTAATTAGAAGGCAGGGTTAATGATCTCGTTGGCAGTATCGGTGGCGTTTCTTTTTTACGTTCATTAAATGGTTTATGAGTGTGTTAGACTTTTCGTATGCGTTGGCTTTGATTATTATTAGGGCCTTCATTGATAAGCAGAGGGGTAATTTATGCCATCGTTTGATGTTGTTTCCGAAGTTGATTTACATGACTTTACCAACGCCATTGATCAAGCCGGACGAATAATTGATACACGGTTCGATTTTAAAGGCATAGATGCCAAGTTCGACCGTAGCGAGTTGGCGGTAACTATAATTGCCGAATCTGATTTTCAACTCACCCAGATGGAAGACATGCTCAGATCTGCTCTCATTAAGTGCAAGATAGATCCGCTGGCGATGACGATGGGCGAAGTGGAAACGGCGGGTAAACAAGTAAAAAAACTTGTGACCATGCAAAACGGGTTGGAAACGCTTTTGGGCAAAAAAATCGTCAAACTCATCAAAGAAAAAAAGATGAAAGTCCAGACTCAAATTCAAGGCGAGCAGGTCAGGGTGACTGGGAAAAAGCGTGATGACCTGCAGCAAGTTATGGCCGTTCTTCGAGAAGAAGAGCTGGATCAACCGCTACAATTCACTAATTTTAGAGATTAATCACTTTTGGTCCACTTGAATAGAAATGATGACAGCCCTAAACAAACGATAGTTACGCCGACTAGTGAAATTAAATGGTAACTGACATCAGCTAGTGTCGCGCCATCAATCATTATTGAACGAGTAGCCTTAACAATATGTGTTAGCGGTACTAGGTTAGAGATAGAGACTAGCCACTCTGGGGCATTGTCTAAACTAAACCATACTTCGGATACAAACATCATCGGGAATGAGACAATATTGAGCAATCCTCCTGCTAGTTCTTCGTTGGCAGTTCGGCAGGAAATCAACAAACCTATACTGATCATCGCCAGCCCACCTAAAACAGTGACAAGGAACAGACTGGCATAGCTGCCGACAATAATTAAGTCCAAAAACATGTTACAGCCAATAAAAATAATAACATTAACAGATACGACAATAATTAAGCGCGATACCAATTGGGCGCTTAAAAATTTCAGCGGGCTTACAGGGGTTGCTTGCAGGCGTTTTAGGACTCCATTTTGTCGGTAGCGAACAATGACATAGCCAATCCCGAATAGTGCCCCAAACATCAGATTCATACCCAGTACGCCGGGGATTACCCAGTCCACATACCGGACTTTACTGCCGCTGGTTTCCTGCTTGGTAAAATTTTTGTCATGATGGGTGAAAAGCTGCTCGGCAACGAGGCTGCTGGATGACTCGGTATTAATCCAATAGCTTCTCGATTCCCCGTCAATACTAATGAGCAAATCCAGTTGATGATGTTGGATACGTTTTAGCGCCTGATTTAAGTTCGTAAATACAATTGGTTCAACAAACGGCTGTTGCAATAGTGCCAGTGACGGCATTTCGTCCTGACTACCAATAGTGCCTACTTTGAACAGCGTTTTATCAGGATTAGCAAAGGCAAAAGCACAGATGATAATGATGAGAATAGGAAAAATAAACGACCAGCTCAAAGAGCCCTTGTCTCGATAAAATTCTTTATTTCTGGCAACAAATATGGCTAAAAATTCTTTCATAGAATGCCCGCTAAACAAGAAGTTAGGGTTAGTCCCGCAATTGGTGGCCCGTTAAGTGTATAAAAAGATCTTCAAGGGTGGGATTGCGCACCCTCAGGGAGGACATATCAAATCGCTGGGCCATTAAAGCCTGTAAAGTCTGTTCGACTGATGATGTTGTGATCTCAATTTCGTTATTGATCAGGTTAATTTCCCCCACTATATTGGACCTATTAAACGGTACATTCTGCTGATCAACGCACACGCGTTTATGCGGTAAATGCGTGTCTAAGAGTTGTCGAGGTGAGCCTTGAACGACGATTTCACCATGATCGATGATGATGAGCTCGTCGCAAAGCAATTCAGCTTCTTCCATGTAATGGGTGGTCAGCACAATTGTTTTGCCTCTGGACTTAATCATCGTCATCAGATCCCAGAATTTTCGGCGTGACTGCGGATCTAACCCCGTGGTCGGTTCGTCGAGAAACACGATTTCCGGGTCGTTAATCAAGGCCAGCGCCAATAGCAGACGCTGTTTTTGCCCGCCGGAGAGCTTGTTGGCTTCTCGGTCTATGAATTCAGCGAGTTCACATAATTCGACCAGTTTTTGCAAAGGCTGCGGCTGTGTATAAAAGCTACTAAAAAGCTCAATAACTTCCCTGACGGTGAGGAAGTCGGGCAGCGCGGTTGATTGGAATTGAATACCTATCTGCTGCGCAAAGGTTTTGTCGCGGAGTTTACCCTTATAGAGAATTTCTCCACTGGATTCGCGGATAACCCCTTCTATTATTTCGATTGTTGTGGTTTTACCCGCGCCATTTGGCCCCAGCAGGCCAAAACAAATGCCTTGTGGAATACCAAAACTGATACCATTAACGGCGTTGACGTCTTTATAACGCTTATGTAGTTGATTGACTTGGAGAATGTAATCCATAAATTTTGTGGCTTCAAATTTCCGAGGTGGTTATTGTGTTTAGAATTGCTCGTTAACACAACTATAAACGAATGCTGAGGGTGTTTTTTGATAAGTCCTGAATTAAAGACGGCAATTTTGAACCGACGAATGCTGATTTGCATATTCACTGGCTTCGCCTCTGGACTGCCGCTCTACATTCTATTTCAGCTAGTTCCTGCCTGGTTAAGAACAGAAGGTGTTGGACTGAAGGAAATCGGTTTCTTTTCGTTGATTCAGTTGCCTTACGCCTGGAAGTTTGTCTGGGCGCCCTTGATGGACCGTTACTCGCCACTTCCGTTAGGGCGAAGACGCAGCTGGATGCTGATTACTCAAGTATTACTGTTGATATTTGTTGCCTCCCTGGGCTTCTTTTCCCCAACGAGCCAGCTGTCAACGATTGCTGCTCTTAGTGTCGCGGTTGCTTTATTTAGCGCTACGCAAGACGTCACCCTGGATGCTTACCGGCGAGAACTTTTACCTGATGAGGAGTTGGGTTTGGGTAATAGCATTCATGTGCAAGCCTATCGTATAGCAGGATTAGTGCCGGGGGCGTTGTCACTGATATTGGCTGACATCATGCCTTGGCAGTCGGTTTTTATGATTACCTCGGCCTTTATGCTGTTAGGCGTGGGAATGACGCTGGTCATTAAAGAGGTAGTCTTGAATCCGACGATCCCAAAAAGTTTTCGCGATTCGCTCTTCTTACCGTTTCAGGATTTCTCCCAGCGACTGGGGGGGCGTGGGGTTTGGTTGGTCCTTGCTTTTTTATTCTTCTACAAACTTGGCGACAATATGGCAGTGGCTCTTGCAACGCCTTTTTACATTGATCTAGGTTTTAGTCTGACAGAAATTGGCATCATTGCGAAGAACGCAGCCCTGTGGCCGTCGATTGTCGGCGGCTTACTTGGCGGAGTTTTGATGATAAAGATAGGCATCAATAGAGCGTTATGGTTGTTTGGTTTTGTTCAGATTATAACCATTTTCGGCTTCGCTATTTTGGCTGAAGTTGGCAATAATGCGTGGGTTTTAGCGACGGTGATTGCGATGGAATACTTGGGGGTAGGTCTTGGTACCGCGGCAATCACTGCATTTATGGCGAGGGCAACCAACCCTGTTTACGCGGCGACACAACTGGCCTTACTAACGGCTCTGGCGACGGTGCCACGAACATTTTCCAGTGCCTTATCGGGTGTTTTGGTGGAATCAATGGGCTGGACAACGTTCTATTTGTTATGTGCGGCTCTTGCTGTGCCGGGTATGTTGCTGCTATTTAAAGTGGCCCCGTGGAATGAACGCCCAACTTTATTAGGCTAGGGTAGCCTTTTTCCGGTGGCGGTAGCGGAGCTTTATGGCAGGATTATGGAGAATTAGCAGCCGGCGTTTCCTCAAGGGTTCCGCCGGCAGTCATTACAGTCAGTAAATTACGACAGGGCCTGACTCAGGTCGGCGAGGATGTCGTCAATATGTTCAATACCAATTGAGAGGCGGATCATTTCTGGGCTAACCCCGGCTTCTTTCTGCTCTGCCGGCGACATTTGCCGATGAGTGGTGGATGCGGGGTGACAGGCCAGTGATTTTGCATCGCCTATATTGACCAGACGTTTGAACAGTTGCAATGCGTCGTAAAATTTTTCGCCGGCCTCAAATCCACCTTTTAGTCCAAATGACAAAATTCCAGACGGTTTGCCCTGCATGTATTTTTGAGCCAGGGAAAAGTACTTGGAATCTTCCAGTCCGGCGTAGCTGACCCACGCAACACTGTCTTGATTGTTGAGGAATTCAGCCACTTTAAATGTGTTCTCAGTATGACGTTCCATTCGCAATGATAATGTCTCTAAGCCCTGCATAAGTTGAAATGCATTCATCGGTGATAACGCGGCACCCGTGTTGCGCAGTGGTACTGTGCGTGCGCGACCGATAAAAGCAGCTTCACCAAAAGCTTCGGTATATACCACGCCATGATAGGCGGGTTCTGGTTGGTTGAGTACGGGGAAGCGTTCAGCATGCTCAGCCCAGGGGAATTTTCCGGAATCGACAATGGCACCGCCCAGTGTCGTACCGTGACCACCGACGTATTTTGTAAGGGAGTGAACAACTATATCCGCACCAAAACTGAATGGCTTACACAGGACCGGAGTCGCAACAGTATTGTCGACGATAACTGGAACTCCTTTAGCATGAGCTGCGTCTGAAATGCCCGTTAGATCGACGACATTGCCAGCCGGGTTGCCTATGCTTTCGCAAAAAACGGCCTTGGTATTATCGTCTATCAATTCAGCAATACTTTCGGGGCTGTCGTCTTTAGCAAATCGGACGTCGATACCCATCTTCGGTAGCATGTGTGCAAACAGCGTATAAGTCCCACCATACAGTTGTGGCGTAGAAACAATGTTGTCACCGGCTTCGGCTAAGGTAAGAATCGCGTAGTTGATTGCAGCACTGCCGGAGCTAACAACGAGTGCACCGACACCACCTTCCAGAGCGGCCATCCGTTGCTCCAATACGTCATTGGTCGGATTCATAATACGGCTATAAATATTACCCGGTACCGCCAGGTTAAATAAGTCAGCACCGTGTTGGGCGTTATCGAATTCAAAGGCGACTGTTTGATAAATAGGAACGGCAACGGAATGGGTTGTTGGATCTGATTGGTAACCGTGATGGATCGCAAGTGTTTCGTCTTTCATAGGTTTTCCTTCTTTCATTGATCTTTAAAGTGGTTGGTGATTACTACATTGATCGGGTAAATTTTCTGTTATTCGAATGACGCATGATTTAGTGTATGGCTGCGGCGGCATCTCGTTCAATCATTAGAATTTCTTCACTGATGTTGATCATGGCTTCGGCAGAGTCCTCCTGGCTATCGCTGTCTTGTTCAAAACGAATACCGAACCGATAACCGCGCTCGATTTGAGTAGGGTTACATATTAGGCCATTGATTTCTGTCAGTGTGGCATCGTCTGTGCGAATGACCATTGCGAGAATATCGCCGATGACAAAATTGTGGTTAGTCTCAAGACCTATACCAAAGCGATTAAAATCAACAGTACTGACGAAGCCCATTATCCAGTTGGCGTCTTTATCACGTAGAGATTTTGCCAGTACCTGCAAATGACCTGCAGGATAACGAGTATGATGTCGGCGTTCAGCTAATGTGGTCATAGTGGTTAGAGGATTTCATATACCTATTCAATGTATCTATAGGAAGACTCAATGAGCCCATAAGCCATTACATTAGCATACATGTATAGTGGTTGAAATCGCCTTCAGTGATATGGGGAAAGGTGTTTATGATTTTTCATACCATACTTCGCTGATGTACAACTCTCGCTGACCTTCTGGCGTTTTAAATAGAATCTCGTCCTCAACACGCTTGCCTAAAAGCGCCTTTGCAAGGGGTGAATCCATGCTAAGTTTGTTGCTTGCTAGATCAAATTCATCCGGCCCGACAATGCGATAACTCTGTTTGGATTCTGCTTCATCCTCTACGGTTACCCAGGCACCGAAATAAATGATGTCTTTGTCGGCGGGGGTGCGATCGACAATTTCAACACTATCAAGTCGTTTGGTGAGAAACCGCACTCGGCTGTCAATTTCCCGCATGCGTCGCTTACCGTAAATATAGTCACCATTTTCCGAGCGATCACCATTCTTGGCGGCTTCATGGACCACAGCGGTTACTTCCGGTCTTTCTATCTTCCACAGTTGATAAACTTCAGCGCGTAGAGCTTTTTCTCCCTCGGGGGTGATATAACATGACCCCTGTTTTCGTGGTGGGCGATAGCGACCCATAAGATTTGTTTCCTGTTTGCCCAGCTTTCTCGACACTGTAAATCAGTCTATTATAATACGTACAGAGTTTCTATCTCATGACAAATACGGTCTTTCCCAGACAAAAAGAGAGCTTAACGTGCATCGATTTATTGTTTTACTGATTACTCTGAGCGTTGCGTTAACGTCAGCGGCCAATGAAAATAAGGGTGAGGTAAAGTTGGTTGGGTCAATGCAGCAGGGTGGTATGCTGGTCGGGAAGGTCGTTCCGGGTAGTCAGGTTTCATTAGACGGTGTCTCAGTGATGGTCGCTGACGATGGTAACTTTGCGATAGGCTTCGACCGCGATGCTAAATCTCATGCTGAATTAATAGTCATGTCGGTGAATGGCGACATGAGCCGCCAATCACTTGCGATTAGCCAAAGAGACTACAAAATTCAGCGGATCGAGGGTATAGCGAAGAAAATAATGAGTCCAAATGAGGCCAGTCTAAAGCGGATTCGCAGTGAGGCAGCAGAGGTTAGGCAGGCGAGAGCACAGTTATTACCGCGATTGGATTTTGCCGGAGAATTTCAGTGGCCGTTGAGAGGCCCGATTAGCGGGGTATATGGTAGCCAGCGTGTTTATAATGGCGTCCCTAAACGGCCTCACTACGGTGTTGACGTCGCCGCGCCAACGGGCACACCGGTTTCTGCACCCGCGCCAGGGGTGGTGACGCTCGCGCATCCAGATATGTTTTACTCCGGAGGCACGTTGATTATCGACCATGGTCATGGTGTATCATCAACCCTTATGCATTTAAGTAAGGTTTTGGTGGATGAAGGCGATGAGGTAGTGCCTGGTGATATTGTGGCGGAGGTCGGTGCTGGCGGCAGAGCAACAGGTCCGCATTTGGATTGGCGGATGAACTGGATAAAGGCTCGTATTGACCCACAGTTACTGGTGCTGCCTATGCCCCCTGTAGTGCTTAACAACAACGACTAATTGAATTAGAGGTAACAATGATAGATAAAAAGCTGTTGAGTCTTTTGGTATGCCCCGTCAGCAAGGCACCACTCGACTACGACGAAGAAAAGCAGGAACTGATTTGCAGAGCCAGCGGACTGGCTTACCCTATCCGCGACGATATTCCAGTCATGTTGGAATCAGAAGCTCGTCAGTTAACCACAGAAGAAAAGCTGGTTTAATTGATTCGATAAATTGTGCGACTCGATCATGAGTAATCCTTCGTTAAGGTGTGCAAAACATGTTTCCCTCTATCGGTCTTTGTACTGAAATCCTATACAATGCTCGGCTTTAGACGATGTTTGTTGACTGGCAAGTTGCCGGTACTCGTCCATGGATACAAGGTTCATAATGAAAAGTTCTGAAATTCGCGAAGCGTTCCTTTGTTTTTTTGAAGAAAAAGGACATACCCGTGTTGCCAGTAGTTCTCTGGTTCCCGGTAACGATCCAACCCTGCTTTTTACCAATGCCGGGATGGTGCAGTTTAAAGACGTATTCTTGGGTCAGGATCATCGATCGTATAAGCGCGCTACTAGCTCCCAGCGGTGTGTTCGGGCCGGTGGCAAGCACAACGATCTTGAGAATGTTGGCTATACCGCGCGGCATCATACTTTCTTTGAAATGTTGGGTAATTTCAGCTTTGGAGACTATTTCAAACGCGATGCCATCGCATTCGCCTGGGAGTTTTTAACAGCGGCCGAATGGCTCAATATTCCGGCGGATAAGTTAACGGTAACTGTCTATGCGGATGACAGCGAGGCTTACGACATCTGGAAGAATGAGATGTTGGTGCCTGAAGAACGGATCATTCGTATTGGCGACAATAAAGGGGTTAAATATGCCTCTGACAATTTTTGGTCAATGGGCGATACCGGCCCCTGCGGACCCTGTAGTGAAATATTTTATGATCACGGCCCTGAAATTGAAGGGGGGCCGCCTGGGAGCCCGGATGAAGATGGTGATCGCTTTATCGAAATCTGGAATAACGTTTTCATGCAATATAATCGCTCGTCAGACGGCACAATGGCTGATCTTCCCGCGCCGTCTGTTGATACCGGTATGGGACTGGAGCGCATTGCGGCAGTTATGCAAGATGTGCATAACAATTACGAGATCGATCTGTTCCAGAATCTTTTAAATGCTGCGGCTAAGGTGCTTGGTGTCAATGACACTACCGATACTTCCTTGCGAGTGATAGCGGACCATATTCGCTCCTGTGCATTCTTGGTGGTTGATGGGGTGCTGCCATCAAATGAGGGTCGTGGTTATGTACTGCGCAGAATTGTTCGCAGAGCGGTTCGTCACGGTAACAAAATGGGTGCCAAGGAGGCTTTTTTCTACAGGCTAGTGGCGCCATTAGCACTGGAAATGGGTGCTGCTTATCCTGAACTGCCGAAACTTCAGAGTCGTATTGAAAAGGTTTTACTGACGGAGGAACAGCAGTTTGCGAAAACCCTGGATCAGGGTATGCGGATATTGGAAGCCGATCTTGATAATTTGATCGGTAAAGAAATACCGGGAGAGACGATCTTTAAGCTCTATGATACCTTCGGTTTTCCGGTTGATTTGACGGGGGATATCGCCAGAGAGCGTGGGCTTACTCTTGATGAGCCGGGTTTTGAAGCCGCGATGAATGCCCAGCGGCAACGAGCTCGCAGTGCCAGCCATTTTAAAATGGAATTACCCAGCGATATTGATATTGACGGACAAACGATATTTTCGGGCTATGATTCACTGCAGGCTGAATGTGAGATTACCGCTTTACTCAACGGCGGCCAATTGGTTGATAGGCTGACAGAAGGTGATCAGGGTGTTGTGGTGTTGGCTTCTACACCTTTTTACGGCGAGTCTGGTGGCCAGATAGGCGATAGTGGTTTTATGGAGGTCGGAGCAACACGATTTGATGTTTCAGAAACGACCAAAAGCGCCGACAATCATTTGCATCATGGCGTTATTCTGCAAGGTGGCTTGTCGGTAGGTGATAAAGTTTCGGTTCAGGTTGATGAGAATGTACGCCAGGCTACCACGCTTAATCATTCGGCCACGCATTTACTGCATGCTGCGCTCCGACAGGTATTGGGTGATCACGTAACGCAAAAAGGCTCGTTAGTTGATTCGAAAAAATTACGCTTCGACTTCTCTCATTTCGAAGGTCTGACGGCTGATCAGTTGGCTGAGATCGAAACAATAGTTAATCAACAAATTCGGCACAATAGTGAAGTTACCACAACGGTTACTGACATGGACCATGCCAGTGAGCTGGGTGCAATGATGTTGTTTGGCGAGAAATACGGCGATCAGGTTCGAGTCTTGGCGATGGGCGATGATGGGTTTTCTACAGAACTTTGTGGCGGAACGCATGTATCGAGAACTGGAAATATCGGCCTAATGAGAATTACTGCTGAATCGGGTATTGCTGCGGGTGTGCGCCGAATTGAGGCAACTACGGGTGCTACCGCGCTGGCACTGTTCAGTGATACCGAAAGACGGATTGGGGAAATCGCGGCACTGGTTAAAGGTTCGAGGGAGAATGTTGCCAGTAAAATACAACAAGTGCTTGAGAGTCATAAGCAGTTGGAAAAAGAACTGTCCAGGTTGAAGTCGAAAATGGCGTCAGCGGCCGGTAGTGAATTAGCGGATCAGGCTGTTGATGTGAATGGGATTCGTGTTGTTGCCTGCCAGCTAGAAGCCGCTGACATGAAAACGCTTGACGATACTGTGTCCAAATTAAAGGATAAACTAGGCTCTTCAGTCGTTCTTTTGGCCAGTATTGATGGTGATAAAATTAATTTAGCCTGTGGTGTTTCCAGCGATTTAATCAAGCAAGTTCGTGCTGGCGATCTAATGAAATACTTTGCCCCATTAGTGGGAGGAAAGGGCGGTGGAAAACCAGATAAGGCCAAAGGCGCGGGAAGTGATATTGCCGCACTGCCGTCAGCATTGGCGTCTGTAGCTGTTTGGGTTGGAAAGCACTAACTGACGGCAAAAAATTGGCGAGGGCCGTTAAAACGTAATCTTGATACTAGCTGGTTTAATTTTAATGGTATTTAGTGTTTAATTAGCCCGCATTAATAGAGCGCCGCAAATGATCGACCTTTGGTATTAAGTGATGATTGATAAGAGAAGTAGTTTTAGATAATGAGTTTAATTGTACAAAAATTTGGTGGTACTTCGGTTGGTACCATAGAGCGCATTGAGGCAGTGGCTGACAAGGTCACGGAATTTCGTCGTCAGGGCCATGATATCGTTGTCGCGGTGTCTGCTATGAGTGGCGAAACCAATCGTCTCATTGGGCTGGCTCATGAGCTTCAGAGTCAGCCCACGCCGCGGGAATTAGACGTACTGATATCAACGGGCGAACAGGTGACTATCGCTTTGCTGAGTATGGCGCTGAATAAGCGTGGCTGTCCGGCGCGTTCTTTTACGGGATCGCAGGTGAAAATACTGACCGACAGCGCGCATAATAAAGCCCGTATTAAAGAAATTGATGGCAGTAATATCCGTGCTGAATTAAAGCGGGGTAGGGTTGTCGTCGTTGCTGGGTTTCAAGGTTCTGACGAAGATGGCAATATCACTACACTCGGAAGAGGTGGTTCCGACACGACTGCGGTGGCGCTAGCGGCGGCTTTAAAAGCTGACGAATGTCAGATTTACACAGATGTTGACGGTGTATACACTACCGATCCGCGAGTTGTTGAGCGGGCGCGCCGGCTGGAGCATATTACCTTCGAAGAAATGCTTGAGATGGCGAGTTTAGGCTCTAAGGTGTTGCAAATCCGAGCGGTTGAATTCGCTGGAAAATATAATGTACCCTTGCGGGTCTTACATAGTTTTCAAGATGGTCCAGGTACACTGATAAGTCTAGAGGAAAGTTTAGAGATGGAGAGCCCTGCAATTTCAGGCATTGCCTTTACACGCGACGAAGCCAAGCTCAGCATATTGGGTGTTCCGGATACACCCGGGATCGCCTACCGTATTCTGGGGCCAATCAGCGATGCTAATATAGAAGTTGATGTAATCGTACAAAACGCGGCTGCTGATAAAACCAACGATATTACCTTTACAGTTAGTCGTGGCGATATGGTCAAGGCAGAGGCTATCCTGCATGAGACGGCCAAAGAACTGGGTGCGCGTGAAGTGGTGACCGACGCCAAAATTGCCAAAGTTTCAATTGTCGGTGTTGGTATGCGGTCCCATGCGGGCGTTGCCAGCAAAATGTTTAAAACATTGGCTGACATCAGCACTAACATACAATTGATTACAACATCCGAGATTAAAATTTCAGTTGTGATTGATGAGAATTTTTTGGAGCTTGCTGTGCGAGCCCTGCATACAGCGTTTGATCTTGATGATACGTCATCTGAGTCAGCGTAAAATTTAGTGTGTGTCAGACAAGCATTGAGTTGTTGTTCCTAAGGAGAGGCAAATGTTGATCTTAACCCGTCGTGTTGGCGAAACATTAATGATAGGCGAAGAAGTCACCGTGACTGTACTGGAAGTTAAAGGAAGTCAGGTTCGGATTGGCATAAATGCGCCGAAAGAAATCTCGGTTCATCGGGAAGAAATATACCAGCGAATACAGAATGAATCTGATGATAGCGCGGGCAACAAATAAAAGCCCAGATCCGGCTATTTAACTCTTTGAAATTGATGCAGATGTGGTATTATGCCGGCCGCGTTTAGGTAGGCTGTATTTATCTTATCTCTGAAGAACTCTACATCGAGATCATCCTGATAGTAGTTAATCTTGGGTGATGTGGAGAGCTAAAAGCGCAGCAAGTTTATGTGGAGAAGTGGCCGAGTGGCTG
>TARA_B110000902_G_scaffold161504_1_pt1 | contig 18963 bp, 13 predicted proteins | sample TARA_B110000902 | Tara Oceans TARA_B110000902 (sample SAMEA4398009) | marine metagenome | biome: Polar Biome; feature: [SRF] surface water layer (ENVO:00010504); material: water (ENVO:00002006), including particulate matter (ENVO:01000060) such as... | depth 5 m | reverse complement strand
GCAAACATCTTTCTTAATTATCCCCTTTTTATTATTCTTTTCAGTCTAGTTGGCGGCATACTCTTGGTAAGTAAAATAAAACTTTTTTCACTTAAAATAGGTTCAAAAAACCGACCGCTCAATAGGCTAAGAATAGTATTGGTAGTGGTCTGTGTGGGTTTAGTTATCTCGCTTCATTTTGTGGGAGCATTTCTTTGCCTCATGGTGTACATACTTTTTTCTTTGTTTGCACAAAAAATCATAACTTAATATCCTTTTATTTGCGTTAAGAAATTAACGGAATGAGAGACCAAATATTTGACTTACTAGACTTAGAACTAAAACGCCAACAAGAGGGAATAGAACTCATAGCATCAGAAAACTTTACCTCTGAAAATGTAATGAGAGCTATGGGCAGTGTATTTACCAATAAGTACGCAGAAGGCTTGCCAGGTAAACGCTATTATGGCGGTTGTGAAATAGTAGACCAAGTAGAGCAACTTGCCATCGATAGAGCCAAAGAGCTCTTTGGTGCTGCATGGGTAAATGTGCAGCCACATAGTGGTGCACAAGCCAATGCTGCAGTAATGCTCGGTGTATTGAATGCTGGAGACCAAATTCTCGGTTTTGACTTATCCCACGGTGGGCACCTTACGCATGGATCAACCGTAAATTTCTCTGGAAAACTATACACACCAGCTTTTTACGGAGTAGAAGAAGAAACCGGCCTTATAGACATGGATAAGGTTGAGGCAAAAGCACTAGAGGTAAAACCTAAGCTTATTATTTGCGGAGCGTCATCTTACTCTCGCGATTGGGACTACAGTCGTTTTAGAGCAATAGCAGATAGCGTAGGAGCTCTTTTATTAGCAGACATATCTCACCCAAGTGGGCTTATTGCTGCTGGTTTGCTTAACGATCCGTTGCCGCATTGCCATATAGTAACTACAACCACCCACAAAACACTCCGCGGACCACGTGGCGGAATGATAATGATGGGCAAAAATTTTGACAACCCCTGGGGACTCAAAACACCAAAAGGAGCTGTTAAAAAAATGAGTGCCGTATTAGATGGAGCAGTCTTTCCGGGTACTCAAGGTGGACCACTAGAACATGTAATCGCTGCTAAAGCTGTGGCCTACAAAGAAGCCTTGGACCCTAGTTATAAAGAGTACTGCAAGCAGGTAATAGCCAATGCAAGTGCACTAGCCGCTGCGATGGTAGCTCGCGGATACAAGATAATATCTGGCGGTACCGATAACCACATGATGCTGATAGACCTGAGACCAAAGGATGCTAACTTGACAGGTAAGCTAGCTGAAAATGCATTGGTAAAAGCGGATATCACTATTAATAAAAATGCTGTGCCATTTGAAACTCGTTCACCATTTGTAACTTCGGGTATACGTATTGGTACTCCAGCTATCACTACTCGCGGAATGATGGCCGAGGATATGGAAACAGTAGCTAACTTAATTGATCGGGTTTTGGTAAATCCAGAGGATGAATCCAATCTATCTGCTGTAAAATTAGAGGTGAATGCCCTAATGACAAAGTTTCCGTTGTATGCTTAGCCAATTGCATCTTTTTTAAACCTTTCGTTTCCAAAAAACCACTTATATTAGCCTTTTTAAACCAAAACGAGTATCAAAACTATACTACACGATATAAAGCACCACTGGCGTAAAGATGTTTTAGCGGGATTTAGTGTGTCGCTAGTAGCTCTGCCATTGTCCATAGGCGTTGCATTGGCTATGGGCTTGCCCTCTAAAGCACTTTTAGCAGGCATATTTGCGGCTATTGTAGGGGGGATTTTTACCTCTTTTGTACGGAGTGGAAACGTATCTATAAACGGTCCATCTCCTGCACTGATAGGTATAGTAGTAGCAGGTATGGCTGCCCTTGGCAGCTGGGAGTATATGCTAGCTGCTTTTGTATGTGCAGGTATTTTGCAAGCTCTTTTCGGACTCTTCAAACTGGGTGGTTTAGCAGATTTTATTCCATCAAGCGTAGTACAAGGTATGATGGCCGCTATTGGTGTTATCATTCTTGCGGGTCAGATACATCCGGGTCTGGGTGTACAGATTGGTGCTATGAACGATTTCGACAAGCTGTTGGCTATTCCTTCCAGTTTGGCCAATATGAACCCGTTGATCGCCATAATTTTCTTTAATAGCTTAATCATACTAGCGGTGCACCCTCATGTTACCAATAAATTTATTAAATACGTTCCTGCTCCTATCTGGCTCTTGCTTTTCGCTGTGCCGCTTTATCTGCTTTTCCAAAGTTTACTCGATGGCCATATTACCCTATTTGGCAAAGAACATACATTAAATGCGGCCAAAGACCTTATTAATTTTGAGCTCCCAAGAGACATTGTGAACGACCTCCTGGTTTTTCCAGACTTTGGCAAAATAGGCAGCTTAGGCTTCTGGCTAGTAGTGCTTTCTGTTTTCTTAGTGTCTACCATTGAAACCTTAGGTTCTGCGAAGGCAATTGACAAAATTGACCCGCTAAAACGAAAAACTAACCTTAACAGAGATGTGGCTGCAATGGGACTAAGCACCATTCTATCTGGCTTCGTCGGTGGATTACCGGTAATAGCCGTAATAGCCCGTAGCTCTGTAAATATAAATCACGGTGCAAAAACACGGCTTTCTAACTTAGTACACGGTGTGCTCATCTTGTTGTTTGTATCTTTACTTTCAGATTATATCAAAATGGTTCCAAAGGCTGCACTTATGGCTATACTTGTATTTACCGGTTACAAGTTGGCATCGCCTAAAGTATTCAAAGATGCTTCGTTAAAAGGATACGAGCAGTTTCTCATACTGGTTGTTACGCTTGTAGCTACACTACTTACAGACCTTAATAAGGGTATCCTAATTGGCATACTGTTTACCGTTGTTATACACTTAGTACGCTCAAATCTTCCCGCCAATCTGTTTTTCAAGTACCTAGCCAAGCCCTATATTAAACTATCTGAAATAGATGACCACTACCACTTAAAAGTTAAGGGTGTTGCTAATTTTAGTAGCATACTAAAGCTTCGAAAAACATTGGCACAAGTGCCCCCGAACAATCAACTTGTTCTCGATTTTTCGAGAACACGCCTAGTCGATTTTAGTATGCTGGAGTTTGTGAATAACTGGGGAAAAGACTACCGTGCAGACCACGGGGGAAGCTTTGAAATAATAGGCCTTGACGAGCACTTAACAACTAGTGAGCACCCGTATGGCATACACGCTTTACCGCAGTCTGTAGCCAAACCGCTTTCTAAACGACAAAATGAGCTTAAAGAGTTTTCTTTTGGCAATGGATGGACATTTGAACCAAAACTAAACTGGAACACCGATTACCTCACCGCCAACACTTTTTTTGAAACCCGACCTATAGAGTATCTCAAAAACAGAATAGAAGGTACGCTGCCTTGTGATGCGAAGTGGGAAATAGTCGATATCACTTTTGATGAGGGAGCTCTCATGGCTGCTGAAGTACATAATATGACGATGCTACTCATTGATTTTAACACGCGTATTCCAGATTTTGAATTGGATAAGGAACGCTTGTTTAATCGACTCTTAGACTTTGCGGTCAAGGAGGATATAGACTTAGCAGAAGATTTTGATACTAAATTCTCCGTAAAAGGAAAGGACAGAAAGGCCATCAAAAATTTCTTTACTCCTGAGCTTCGTCAGTTTATCAAAGAAAACGATAAATACCACATAGAAAGTACCGAGAGTACCATCTTAGTATTTCGCTATTTCAGGGTAATGAGTATTTCTGAAATTGAAGAATTACTGAGCTTTGGCGAGCAACTTACCGATCACTTTCAGAAGTGTGTTGTGATGCCTAAAGAAACTCCATAATTTGTAGCTATTTTGGGAACAAAAATAGCATGTAACCCTTGTACACTAGCATATACATTCAACCTTTTAAATCTATATTCTACTGCTTCTTGCCAGAGTATGCCGGAGTAATTCCCGTATCCCAAACTGGAGTAGAGTTTAAATCTATTCGTAAACTCATGACCTAAGCCTACTGTACCTGTAATACCATACTTTCCAATATCTACCGATTGTAGTGATGTTACCAAGGTGCTATTCTTACTCAGTTTGTGGTTCCATGTTAAATTTATTCTACTTGGCAACGTTGTCCATTTTAGTTTTTCCCTTGCGTTTTCTACTATCGGCAAATAGTTAGAGTCTACATATTGCTGCAATGTATTTGTATCTCTTATAAAGTCGTATCCTATTCCTGTGAAACGAAGTGAGGTGTCTAGCTCTATGCTGGTGTAATCCAACATCCGGGTTAAATTAAGATCCCTAAGGGCTAGCCCTATACTGTTTTTATTATTGATAGCATAGCTTAAGTCTAGCCCCAAGTCTACGCCTACTCCCTTGATGGTTCCATCTGTCTGCTCAGAAAATGCAAACTGTGCCACCGATGCATCTATGTATTCTCCCATAGGAGCCGTATAAAGCGATATCTTGGCACTAGACACTGCCTTGTGGCTTGTGAGTGCGTTAAGGCCAAATAAGACCTTAGCTTGCAGCTTTTCCGTGTTGTTTAGCTTGTATGTAGCCCCAACTCCAAACCCTGCGTAGCTCAAAAAGCGAAGACCCCTACTTTCTACCTGTTTATCCATAAAAGGAGCATTGCCAAAAAAGAGAAGTTCTGTCAACTGTTTCTCTCCAGAGTATCCATTCATAGCGAATGTCTTTGCGTAAACACCCCATGTATTGCTCAGCTTATATTCTGCATCTACCGAGGCAAAAGAATACAGGTTTACTTTCTGCTGCTGACCATCTACAAATTTTTGTTTTGCTGCTGGTGTAAATTTGGTTCTAATGAAAACATCTGTAAACATCGTCGTATTGATTGCGTTGGAAGAGACATTGCCATCTGCAGTGATCTTTATACTATTTGGCTGCCAGTTTTTGTCAAAGCTGTTTCCCAAAAAAGCAAAACTATCTGCCTGCTGGCCGTATGCAGTATAGGTTATTAAAAGTGCGAATAACTTAAAGCTTATTTTCATAAATAAAGTTGGTTCCAAGTTTTAGATCTATTTCATAATCACTAAACATCTTGAAACGTTTAGCCTCTTTGGTATTGAAGAACACATTCAAATCGATGCTATCTGATCGTTTGAATAGCTCCATTTCGTTTCTGCTTAGAGCTATTGTTAATTCACTCTCTGCCGGAGCTACCGTTTTTCCTGTGGCAGCATCTACTTCTGCTGCTGCCATCTTATTGTCTCCATTTAGGGTTTTAGTGAATAAGATAGTTCCTAGATTATCTACAAAGTTTAGTATTAATCCCGCTTCTATAGGGAAGTCGTTTTCTGCCATTACAATTAATTTTCCAGTAAATACATTATCTAAACGTTCCATATTTAGGTTAAGATTTTCAGTTAAACGCAGGCATAGACTATCAAGTCCAAAGTGCATTGGCACTGTAAGTTTAAAATTGAGCGTTAACTCACTCACGTCAAATGCAAAGTCACCTTGATCAACCGTGCCGTTGGGATTTACTTTTGCCGTAATGGTAGGTATAACCTTATTGGGCAGGTTTTGCAAAAACAGCTTCACGTTTGAACTGGTATTGTCAAGCACAATTTCTTTTTGAAAAGCCGTTAGCGGAGGGTTTGTCGCTCTCCCTAAGAACACCTCTTTCAATAAATCACCCGATACCAGGTTTACGACTTTATTACTTGTTGTATTAAGACCCCGTATCTCTTTAACATCAACCAGGCTTTCTATACCAAAGCTGTTATAAAAATTCAAATCTACTCTAGCGTCCTCTAAGCTAAGGTTGCCCTCAAGCTTTGACAAAGCATTCAGGTTTAATGTATCTGTTGTAGAAAGGTCATGTCTGCCAGGGTCTCCTATTACTAAAGATGCCAATACATCAACCAACCCAAACTCAATCTTAATTTTGTCCTCTAGGGATAGCGTTCTTTCTTGTCCAGAATATTTTATTCTGGCAATTAGCTCATTGTATATAAGATTATAATTGGGTTGTGTAGCTTGACTTTCTCCCCATAAGTATATCACAAATCCATCAATAGGAAACCGTTCTTCTACATAGACCACATCTCCCTCGGGTGCAGGAGGAATCACCCATGTTTGTTCTATAATCCCCGCTTCACCTGTTTTAAAACTATTGGGAATTTTATAGTCTAAGACTATTGCTTCGTCAATTGAAGACTCTACCTTCATCAGTATGTCTCCTGACTTAACATACACTTGAGTCAGTTCGGCTCCACCAAAGTTATACTTTGTCTCTTCTGCTCGCTCTACTAAGTTTTGTGCCGGAAAAATAGCTGTTGCCACTTGTGGTTTTAGTCCACGAACGGTTATGGTTGTACGTATACCTTTGGTCACGTTAATGAGCACTGCACCGTTACTTGCTTTTGTCTTTACTCTTTTTACGATGAGCTCTAGTACTCCGTCTACGGTAAGTCCTGCCAGGTCATACGTTTCTTGCACCGTAGAGCCTGGTGCTAGGTTCATAAACACCCCCGACACTATCACTTCTTTGTCATCGTCGTTTCTGAGTTCAAATTCGAGAACTTCTGCCTCTACGGGTAAATCATTGCTAATAGAAATATCAATATACCCTTCTTTAAAAGTAGCCGTTGTAAAAAACTGTTCGGTTACATCGAGGACCGTTCCTTCGTTTGTAGTAATATCTTGAACACCCAGCTCTGTTGTTTGCCCATTGAGCAAAGCACTGGCCGGATAGATTTCTAATAGTGTAAGTGTATCGGTAAACGATCGATCATCAAGTACAAGACTCGTGAGCGAAACTTCTATTTCTTCTACACGGTCTGGGATTTGTAAAATGTCTTCCAAATTACTTACACCATATTCTTCTTCGAAAACGACAGTCAGCTCACCATTTGCACCTTCTTGTGTGATGCTATCTGGTAGAATATCTCCCAAGTCTAGCTTGGTTTGTAGCAACGGAACTACCCAATTGCTCTCCGAACTAAACTTCTCTTTGCGACAAGCAGAAAGAAACACAACACCCCCTAGTAATAGATAGTATAGCCTTTGCATGTTACAAATAACGCCTCAAACGCATGATTATATTAAGTTTGCTATAGAAATAGTACTGAAATGTCTTCACATCATTTTGTAAAAGATGGCCAAGAGCCAGCACTGGTGATAGCCAACGGCGAAATGTGTGCATATGAAATATTAACTTCATTAATGGAATGGTGTCCCTATATGGTCGTGTGCGATGGTGCATATACTCGGATAAAAAACCTGCAAATAACTCCAGACGTGGTAATAGGAGACTTTGATAGTCTAGAGAACGTTGGGCGTGAATTGCACACGCAATATATACACCTCGAAGACCAAGAAACTACAGACCTCGAAAAAGCAATAGACCACCTTGTAGAAAAAGGATACACAGACATAAACGTAATTTGGGCCTCTGGCAAACGCTTGGATCATACTATCAATAACTTTGCTACACTTGCCAAATATTTTGAAATAAGAATAGTATTAATAGACGATTATTCTCGCTCGTTCATACTACCAAAAAACTATAACAAACGCTACGAAAAAGGACAGGCTTTGTCTCTGGTGCCTATACACACGTGTTCGGGTATTACTACCCAAAATTTGAAATACAACTTAGACAATGAAACATTGAGCTTTGGTAAACGAAGCGGAACAAGCAATGAAGCTACAGGGTCTGGCCTTGTAGAAATCTGTCACACAAGTGGTTTGCTCGCTTTAATAGAGAGCACAGACTAAAACGTATTATCTACTGTAGTTTGGAGCCTCTTTGGTAATGGTGACATCGTGCGGATGACTCTCTCTTATCCCTGATCCTGTGATATGCGTAAACTGAGCTTCTTTGAGATCTGCAATAGTAGCAGAACCTGTATATCCCATTCCTGCTCTTAGCCCGCCAATGTATTGGTACACTACTTCAGACAGTTTCCCTTTGTACGCCACTGTACCTACAATACCCTCCGGCACTAGTTTTCCTAGGTCAGCTTCTGCATCTTGGAAATAACGATCTTTAGAGCCTTGTTTCATCGCTTCAATACTTCCCATTCCGCGGTAGCTTTTTACTTTTCTTCCTTCGTAGAACGATACATCGCCTGGAGCCTCTTCGGTTCCTGCAAATAAGCTTCCGGCCATAATAGCGTCTGCTCCAGCAACAACTGCTTTTACCAAGTCTCCGCTATACCGTATACCTCCATCAGCAATTACGGGAACTCCCGTTCCTTTTAGAGCTTCAGCACATTCCATAACTGCGTTAAGTTGCGGTACACCTATACCTGCTATTATGCGTGTGGTACATATAGAACCTGGTCCTACACCAACCTTTACGGCATCTGCTCCGTTATCTGCTAAATACTTAGCTGCGGCACCTGTTGCTACATTACCTACTATTACTTGAAGCTTCGGATATTTCGCTTTTACTTTTTTGAGTTCGTCTACTACACCTTTAGAATGGCCGTGAGCCGTATCTATAGCTATTACGTCTACATCTTGTTCTACCAGTGCGGTCACTCGCTCTAGCGTGTCTGCCGTAACTCCAACTGCCGCCCCAACCATAAGCCTACCAAACTCATCTTTGCAAGCATTTGGATGGTTCTTTACCTTTTGAATATCCTTGAATGTGATAAGACCAAGTAGTTTATTTTCAGAATCTACCACAGGCAATTTCTCTATCTTATACTTCTGCAAGGTATATTCTGCCTCCTTTAGGTCCGTACCTTTTACTGCCGTAATAAGGTCATTTGTAGTCATCACATCCTCAATTTTTGTACTTAAGTCTACCTGAAAACGCAAATCTCTGTTGGTAATAATGCCTACCAGTTGATTGACGTCATTGGTAATAGGAATCCCGCCTATTCTATTTTCTTTCATCACATTGAGTGCATCGCCAAGGGTATTGGTTTTTTTCAATGTAATCGGATCTTTGATCATTCCACTCTCAGAACGTTTCACCTTTTTGATTTCGGCTGCTTGTTGAGCTATGCTCATGTTCTTGTGTACAATGCCTATTCCGCCCTCTCGAGCTATGGCAATAGCCAACTCCGCCTCTGTTACTGTATCCATTGCCGCACTTATTATCGGTATATTGATAGTAAGGTTCTTCGTAAGCCTGGTTTTAGTACTTGTATCGCGTGGTAATACCTCAGAATATTTGGGCAAAACCAAGACATCGTCAAACGTTAAACCGTGGTAAGCAATTTTAGAAAATTTGGATTGAGACATGTGCAAATAATAGATTTGTTATTTGCCGAACAAAAGTAGGTCTAAACCTATGTTTCTACCTAATTTATTTATGATCAGATGGGGTTTTTGTACGTTTTGACCTACTATTTCCTTTCGTGCGGTGTATTTACAGTCGTTTTTTGAAATACAAGCCACATATCTTCGTTACCTTCGTGTAGTCATCCAAAAAATGAGACTTGCTGCATTCTATATCGCACTATGCTTTTCTGTCTTGGCATTTGCCCAGAGTACGGATGAAAAACTTGCTGCTCAATTTTTTGATAACGAAGAGTATGAAAAAGCAGAGAACTTGTATAAAAAACTCTATAAAAAAGAGCCCAAGTCGGTCTATATCTACGAAAACTATCTCAACACTCTTCTTGCTTTAAAAAATGAAAAAGACGCAACCAAACTTGTAAATAGACAAATAAATAAAAACCCCTCGCAGCTGAACTACCAAGTAGATTTGGGCTACGTTTATTTGCAATTTGACAAGAAAGAAGCTGCAGAAAAGTATTTTGACAAACTAACCCGCTCATACGCCAACGACCGAGGGAGTGTGACCTTTCTTTCGCAGAGTTATAGCAGAAGGGGGCTTACCCAAGAAAGTATATCGGCTCTAGAAAAAGGAGCAAAAAAACAAGGTATTCTTGTGTTCTACAAGGAACTAAGTCAAGCATATAGATCAACCAATAATACAAAAAAGCTTACCAATCTTACACTTGAAGCACTCCTACTAGATGCAGGCATATTTGACTATGCTACTAAAATGCTTGACGTGGTGTTTGACGAGGAGGAAGACGCAACTTACTTGCAAAGTAGAGCGTTACAGTACGCACAGAAAAACCCAAGCAATCAGGTGTATGACGAATTGCTTCTGGAGGTTTTTCTACAGCAGAAAAAATATACATCTGCCCTAAGACAAACAACTTCGTTAGATAAAAGAAACAATAATCAAGGTTCTCGCGTGCTGCAACTCGCAAACTTATGTGTGAAAAACAAAGCATACGCTGTTGCTATAGATGCTTACTCCTACGTCATAGAACTGGGCGAAAGTGCTCCTAACTTTGACGCTGGGAAAAACGGACTGATTAATGCTTTGTACTTGAAAACAACGGGTTCTCTGGTTCCAGATACGCTTGAAGTGGCTTCGCTTATTGGTAAGATTCAAACCTATTTGGGCTCAAAGGGAGTAACCTACGCTACGGCAAGGAGCCAATTTAGACTAGCCGAGTTGCACATTTTTTATAACAACAATGTTCCTGCGGGTATTCGTCTTTTAGAAGAAATCATTCAAACACCAAGGCTACGAGCTAGTTTTGTAGCCGAAAGCAAGCTGTTTCTTGGTGACGCCTACCTTATTGCAAATAATATATGGGACGCTAAACTAATGTATGGGCAAGTAGACAAGCAGTTCAAAGAAGATGCCCTTGGACAAGAAGCAAAATTCAAAAACGCTAAACTAAGCTACTATACAGGAGACTTCGATTGGGCAAAAAGCCAATTGGATATTTTAAAAACCGCCACAACCCAGCTAATTAGCAATAATGCTATAGAATTAAGTCTTCTGATACAAGACAATACCGGTCTAGATACCACGGAAGATGCTATGAAAGAATATGCTGCTGCGGAATTTTATCTGTACCAAAATAAGATAGAAAAGTGTAGAGAGATCCTCACTATGTTGCCTTTCAAATATCCTGATCATACGCTAAACGATGAGATATTTTATCTAAAAGCACGTGTGCAAGAAAAGCAAGGAGACTATGAAGCCGCCAACAAGCTATACACTACCATATATGAAAAATATGGTGAAGACATACTTGCAGACAATGCTTTGTATCGCTCTGCATATATTACACTATTCATACTAGACGATAAGGAAAGAGCACAGGCTCTTTTCGAAAAACTTGTGCTGGAATATAATACGAGTCTATTTGCCGTAGATGCCCGTAAAATGTACTTTGCCTTGAAGGAAGGAAAGACCAAAAGCGACTTGTTATTTGAGTCCAGTATATGACCTCTGGCAGATTCAAAGTACTTGCTGAATGGTTGCTCGTAGGGGCGTTTTTGGTGGTATTATCCATCCCCCTTTGGCTCAAAGTAGATAGTTTGCCTATACGCTTGTTTGACGAAGCTCAAAATGCTGTGAATGCCCTAGAGATGTCTGAAACGCACAACTGGCTTGTAAGAACATACGACTACCAACCCGACACTTTTGACTGTAAGCCTCCGCTCCTTATCTGGTTTCAGGTTTTATCTATAAAAGCACTTGGGGTTAGTGAATTATCTATTCGTCTACCATCGGTCGTTTTTTCTATTCTTTCTTTGTTTGTACTGTTTCTACTTGTTTTCAAAATAACAGACAAGAAGTGGCCAGGCCTACTTGCTGCACTCATTACCGTAACCTCTGCAGGTTTCTATGGAGATCACGCAGGCAGATTTGGAGACCATGAAGCACTACTAATCCTCTTGATATTGGTGTTTCTTTATTGCCTATATAGCTACTCACGCAATCCCAAAAGTAACTATATCTACTGCATGGGAGCAGCTATCACCTTGGGTGTTTTGTGCAAAAGCATTGCTATCCTCATGATATTGCCAGGCTCTGTTTTGTGCTTGTGGTTTTTTAATCGTCTTACTGGCTTATTTACAAACAAACACCTCTACTACGCTACACTTGGTTCGCTACTGCTTATTGCTTCTTACTACCTGGGTAGAACCTATTTTCAACCCGACTACCTATATACCGTATGGCACGGCGAACTGCTACCGCGGTTCATGAATACCTCAGAAACACATGATTTTAGATACATCAGCTTTTGGTTCTACTTTGAGCTCATGTACACAGAAAAGTTTGTTTTATGGTCTGTCCTTGTTCCTTTTACCGTCTTAATTCCATTGGTAAAACGCCAATTTACCATGGAGTGGTTTTTCTGGTTTGTAAATGGATTTACCCTCCTGCTCATTCTGTCTGCCGGCACCAAGCACTATTGGTACATAGCACCCGTAATTCCAATCTTTGCCGGACTAATAGCTATAAGCGTTTTTCACTTGTTCCAAAAGTATAAAATAGTGGGTATGGTTGCTCTTTTACCCGTATTGCTCATAGGCTTAAGCACATATAAAACAGCCTACGAATATGCATTGCACCCTGCCGAAAAAGGGAATGAATGGGAAAGTTATGGTATTTCACACTTTCTTACAGAGCCCAATCACCTGAAGAATGTTAGCTCAAACACCAAAATACTATTGAGGCCATACAATGCTCATGAAGCATACCGCTTTTACCTCAAATTATTGAAAAAAGATAAGGGATTAGAAATAGTGCGAACCTCGTTCCCCGAACTAGCCATAGGAGACACGATACTAAGCCATCATAAAATGGTATACGATAGTCTTGTTATAGACTACGAGGTTGAAGTGCTAGATAGCTCATACAAATACACCAAGCTAACGGTGTTGCACCAAAAAGACGCTGAAGAATGAGGGGCATTGGCAACATAAAGTACTTATTTTTGAAATTATTTCTCAACTAAAAAAGCAGTGAGCACCAGAAAGCTTCTTTACTTATTCCTTTCTATACTGGGACTTTTTGTCCTAACTATTCCGCTATGGCTCAAAGTGGATCTGCTTCCTATGCGAATATGGGATGAATCACGAAACGCTGTAAATGCTATAGAAATGTACCAAACCAATAACTGGTTGGTGCGTACGTTTAACTTTTCTCCAGAAACATACGAACTAAAACCTCCCCTGCTCACCTGGTTTCAGGTTGGCTCTCTACACATTTTTGGCCTCAACGAACTGGGTATACGCACGCCTTCTGTATTGTTTAGCATTATCACTTTGCTACTGCTCTTCTCCCTTATCTACAAAATGACCGACAACCCGTTTCTGGGTTTATTGGCGGCTACTATTACCGCCACATCTGCTGGTTTCTACGCCGAGCACGCTGGCAGGTTTGGAGATCACGAGGCATTGCTTGTCTGTATAAGCATGTGGCTGTTTTACACTATCTACCAATATAGTACAACGCTACGGCCAAAGTATATCTACCTAGCAGGTATAAGCATAGCTCTGGGAATACTTTGCAAAAGTGTGGCTATAGGTATGGTGCTTCCCGGCCTTGTTTTCTTTTTGCTATACGACAGAAAGATGCTAGACCTACTAAAAAGCAAGCACACCTACTTTGCTTTTTTAATTGCGATAGCTCCTGTATTTGCCTACTACTTTCTGCGAGAGCAAGCACAACCCGGATATTTAAACTTGATATGGACATGGGAACTTTTTCCTCGTTTTTTCAATACCGCTAAGGAGGTCACCTTCAAAGATGCAGGTTTTGGATATTATTTTGACTTGATTCAAAGTAGTAAAATGGAGTTTTGGGTATGGTCGTTTCTGTTGATTGTTTTGACCCCGTTTTTTACTAAAAACATTGACCGCAAATGGGCTTTTTGGGTTTTCCCTTCGGTCGTGTTTCTACTCGTAATATCTAGCGGTACTAAAAACTTTTGGTATCTAGCACCCGCAATTCCTATGCTAGCTGGGGCTGTTTCTATAAGTGTCTATTTACTGATAAAAGGAGGAACAAAGCGAACGCCTTGGGTGATTATCCCACTGTCTATCTTGGCTACTTTAAGTTTTCAAAAAGCGTACGAATACACTTCTAGTCCTCAAGAAAAATATTTTGAATGGGAAACCAACGGTATTTCACATTACCTAAAAGACGAGAAACACGTTACCAACCTTAGCTCCAATACCAAAATATTGCTTGACGAAGAATACGGATATGAGCCCCACAGGTTTTACTTAAACAAACTAAATATAGAGCAAGGTTTAGACATAAAAAGAACGGAGTTGTATCACCTACAGCCTAACGACACGTTACTTATATCGCACCAAAGCACGTATAAAAAATTAAGCAAAAAGTATCAATTAGAGGTGTTAGATAGCTCCTACATCCACACCAAGCTGCTCGTTATACAACCCTTAGTCCAAGTAGACTCTATAAGCAATCTCAGCCCTATAGAATAGTCCGTTGTCATAGTCTGTGTTCAACGGAATCCTGTCGTCACCAAATCGGAAGAGACTTAACCCAAAGTCAATCTTGTCATCGTTCTGATGTACGCGAAAAGAACGCCCTAGCGACACGCCTGCCACTCCTCTTACTATCACACCTTTTATGGGTTCGAAGCCTACGTGTGCGGCAACCTCATTAGACAAGTGATGCAAATAAAACGGTTGTGTTACATTGGCAGGTGTGATTATAGTAGGACCGTTTAGATTGTAGGATTTTACCGTGGCTCTCCAATTAATACCCGCCGTCACTTTGGGTGTGATACTATAGTTTATCTTAGCATACGACGGTACTATTACATCCATTTCTAGTTTTTCATTTTTGTAATAAAACCCAAAGAGTGGAACCAAAAAAGGACCGAATTTATCGCCATTTACATACGCACCAAACTTATATGTCATATGCTCACTCTTCTTCATTTTGGCTAAGCCTAAAGCCCCAAATTGGAAATCTTGACGACTTACTTTTTTCTCAAAACGCGATGCTAGCTTGGGAAGAAGCAGAACAGTTGTGCTCCATTTTTCCGAGTGTTTTAGGTTCATTCCTACCTTGAGTATGTAGGAAGAAACAGGCATTTTTTCTGTGTATTGCCACAAACGTGTATCTACCCTGTCGTAGACAACTCCTGTAATGATTGCGTTACCATTTTTTAGTTTTAACGGTACAGTGAGGTTAATATTGACCTTTTGTAGGTCTGTAGTGCTATCTGCGTTTTCGAAAGCATTCTGTGGTGTAGCAGTATACTCCGAGTGGAGTACGTCTACATAGTTTTGAGCATAAGATAGTACACTTATACCTAGTAATCCTATTAATTTTAATGCCCTCATTCTTATACAATGATACTGAAAATTCAAACGGTCTCTTTCGTTCATTCTTTTTTGTTACTGTATACAACTTACATTTACCGCACTTTATGTTTCACATTGTTTTACTAGAACCTAGAATGCCCGGCAACGTAGGAACCATCGGTCGATTGGCCGTGGCTACGGGTTGTATACTCCACCTTATCAAACCCTATGGTTTTAAGGCTATAAATGAGGAAAAAGTAAAACGTGCAGGCATGGATTATTGGGCAGACCTTAACTTTGTAGAATACGACACAATTGAGGAATTCTGGTCCAAACACCCTTTTAGCGACAGGCATTTCCTTACTACTAAAAAGGCCGCCAAGTCCTATACAGAATTTCGTTTTGAACCCAACGACTTTCTTTACTTTGGAAGAGAAGATATGGGTCTCCCCGAATCACTAACTAGCCAACACCTCGACTCGTGTATGTCTATTCCTATGGTAAGCGGTGCCCGCTCGCTAAATATTGCCAATGCTGCTTCTGTGGTAGTGTACGAGGCCTGGCGGCAGTGCGAAAAGTGAAAAATTGTGTTTTGCATCGTTAATTATAATTAAAAATTAGGTGTACATTTGATACACTCAGGATACAAAAAGATACGTGGAGTCTAATTTAAAAGAAGCTATTGAAAAGAAATTTGGGACTAAGATTCTGAATCGTGGGGATTGTGAAAAACTAGCACAAGTAATCTTTGAGCAAACGGGTAATGGCATAAACTACAATACTCTCAGACGCATATATGGCTTAGCTCCACCCGTAAAAGTGCGTATAGACACGTTAAATACGTTAAGTGTTTACGTTGGGTACGGCTCTTACTACCAGTTTCGAAAAGAATCACCTTATGAGATTAGTTGGGCTGCTAGTTTGGAGATATACGAACACCTATTCTCCTCAAATCAAGAGTCACTATTAGCCTTGATAAAAGACAATATGCTAAAAAACGAGGACTATCTGCTTCCTCTCATTAACATCACCAGAGAATATATAATTGACCACAGAATAGATGAATTGGTTCGATTATTTAATTCGGATTTCCTCAACCCCGAAAAGTTTAGATACAAGCAAAAGCTCATATTGGGCAACTCTGTGGGTATACTACTGCGTACGCATGGTCTATCAAAAAAAGAAGTTTTAAAACTATCTAAGTCTAGGTTTTATAGAACCTGCATATTTGAAATATTTGTAGATTACTCATCGTTTGATGGTTATTATTCGTCCTTTTTAAGTGTGTTGCTCAACAGCAGACTTTACAAAAACAAAGTTTTTGTGAAGTGCCTTTTGAACACAAAAGCATACTTAAATTGTACCCCAACCACCCTCTTTCTGCTTAAAAACAAAGAGATAAAACCATTGCACCCTATTCTAAAGGGCAGGTATTTTTCAAACTTCTTACTGGATCGGGTACATACCAAAGAATTGTTTTATGCTATCAAAACATACGTTGATCCAACCAATATGTTTCAGCTTTTCTATGAACCCATGGTTATTTCTATTGTCACTAAAAATGTTTTAGCTCAGGCGTGGCTCATAGAACAAATAGAATCACAAAAAAAGCACCATAATTATGGCGAGCCACACTACAATGAGGCGTATAAGCTCATGCAAACCCAATACTACCAATCCTCTGGTGATTTCAAAAAAGCTAACAGTGTGTTTGCAGCCATAAACGCCGATAATTTTATACTTAGCTATAAATCATTTCTCTTGTTTTTCTATCACGAAGTAGGATATTGCTTATCTAAAACTGAGGAAATGCGAGGCCTACTGAAGCGGTCACTAAAAAATAATCCGTACAAGCGACTTCGTAAAATGGTATAATGCTTCCAATGGAAATTTTGACTGCCGACTCTTATCCTGACAAATATCTCGTGATTTTATTGGCCCAAAAATCATAGTGCTAAAATTCAAAGGTGAGTTGCCCCCGCTTAAGAATCGTGTCGATTTGGAGCACCAAGAGGCTTTATTCCATTTCAACTGGGTTTAATTCTATATAAATCTTTAAGGGTCAAACTACTAAGCAGAATACGTGGTGTTCCTCTACAACGGAAGCACTCTACAATCCGCTTTTTTCTTTCTCTCTTATCCACATTTTCTTGCTTTCCGTTTTTCTTTATGGTTACATTATAATCAACAAAAAAGATAACAATATTGCCCAAACAAATAGTACACATGGACCTAGATACCTTCTACGTATCTGTAGAGCGACTCATAGACTCGCGACTCATAGATAAACCCGTAATGCTAGGCGGGGTAGGTGATAGAGGTGTGGTGGCTAGCTGCAGTTATGAGGCTCGTACCTTTGGAGTACATAGCGGTATGAGCATGAAAATGGCTCGCCACCTCTGCCCGCAAGGTATAGTCATAAAAGGTAACTCGGGCACCTACTCCAAGTACTCCAAAACCGTAACGGAGATCATACGCGAAACCGCTCCCGTAGTAGAAAAAAGTAGCATAGATGAGTTTTATCTGGACCTCACGGGAATGGACAAGTTTTTTGGTTGCTACAAGCTAGCCAGTGAGCTACGCACCCGCATCACCAAAGAGACAGGATTGCCGATTTCTTTTGGTATGTCTATAAACAAAACCGTGAGCAAGATCGCCACGGGTGAGGCCAAACCAGACAACCAGTTGAAAATAGACTTGGGGAATGAGAAACCTTTTCTGGCTCCACTATCTGTAAAAAAAATACCGATGATAGGCAAGAAAACGGCTTTTATGCTCAATCGTATGGGAGTACAAAAAATACACACCCTGCAAGAGATGCCGTTGGAATTGCTCGAAAAAGCTTTTGGTAAAAACGGGAAAATGATGTGGCAAAAAGCAAATGGGATAGACCATAGTCTGCTTATTCCCTACCACGAAAAAAAAAGCATAAGTACTGAGCGTACTTTTATGAAAGACACCATAGACATACGCAAACTCAAAGATATGGTAGTAGCCATGGTAGAGCAACTAGCCTACGAACTGCGTCACGAGCAGCGAGTGTGTTCCACTATAAGCATCAAGCTGCGGTACTCCGACTTTCAGACGGTAAGCAAACAAAAGAAGATACCTTATACTGCGGCAGACCATACACTTATAGGCCACGCCAAAGACCTCTTTGACTCACTCTACAGCCGTAGGGTTCGGATACGATTGGTTGGAGTACGATTGGGAGACCTAGCGGGCGGTGGGCACCAGATAGACCTTTTTAATGATGATGACAGAATCATAGATCTATACCAAGCCATGGACGCCATGAAAGACCGCTACGGAGCCAATGCTGTAAGACGCGGCGTAGCCATAGAAGTAAAAGGACTGGGGCGTGGCAACCCTTTTAGTGGAGAACCCAACGTGGTGCCTGCTCATCGGAATGCGTGATTGTTCACCCTTCGGTACACTCGCCTGCGGCGAGCACTCAAGGTGACAATCGTATCACGAAAGGATATATCAAAAAAATGTACCTAAACTGCCATACATACTACTCTTTCAAATACGGAACGATGTCGCCGAAGGAGTTGCTGTACGAAGCCGGTACATCATCTAGCAACACGCTTCTGAAACAATTTCCTACAGAAATTAAAATCGCCCTCACAGATATCAACAGTACATCTGGCTGCTTGTACCACGCTTTCGAATGCCAAAGACGGGGCTGGCCAGTGATAATGGGTGTAGATTTTAGGATAGGGAATGAGCAACTATTCATCGCAATAGCAAAGGATAATGAGGGTTTTCAAAATATAAATTTTTACTTGTCTGAGTTTTTACTGCAAAGTAAAAACACGCCTCAGGGTGTGTCCTTACAAGATCCCATCATTAAAAACGCCTA
>TARA_B110000902_G_scaffold266960_1_pt1 | contig 19000 bp, 16 predicted proteins | sample TARA_B110000902 | Tara Oceans TARA_B110000902 (sample SAMEA4398009) | marine metagenome | biome: Polar Biome; feature: [SRF] surface water layer (ENVO:00010504); material: water (ENVO:00002006), including particulate matter (ENVO:01000060) such as... | depth 5 m | reverse complement strand
GGGGCGAGGATGTAAATACGCGGGTGTCTTCTTCTTATGCCCCAATGGGTAAAGTCGAGCCGGTCGAAGGCGGATTTAAATTCAGCGGCCGTTGGGGCTGGTCAAGCGGCTGTGACCATTGCAGTTGGGTATTATTGGGCGGTATTATTGCCGGCGAAGGTTACCGCACATTTTTGATTCCGAAAGAAGATTACACCATCGAAGATACCTGGCAGTCTATGGGTCTGCAAGGGACTGGCAGCAACGATATTATTGTCAACGATGTTTTTGTGCCCGATTACCGTACCCACAAACAAATGGACGGCTTTTTGATTAAAAATCCGGGCAAAGCAGTTAATCCACAGCCATTATTTCAATTGCCATGGGCCCAAATTTTTGCCCGCACAGTATCTACTCCCGCAATCGGAGCGTGTAAAGAAGCGCTACGCTTATATAAGCAAGGAGCGCTTAACAAGCAAAGTAACGACCCGACTAAGCTAGCTGGTGATACCGCTACCCAAGAGCGTATTGCTCGTGCCCAACACGAAATCGATGCTATGGAAGCGCTACTATTTCGCAACTTTGATCGGATGACGGATCTGGTCAATGCCGGCGAACAAGTTCCCTTAGATGATAGAATTCACTACCGTTATCAGGCCTCTCTGGTAATAGAAAAATCAATAGAAGTCGTCGATTTGTTATTTGAAGTCGCAGGTGGCGGCTCGGTGTTTTTGGGTAGTGAAATCCAACAGCGGTTTCTTGATATTCATACTGCCAGAGCACATGTTGCAAATAATCCAGTAGGCTTTGCCCGTAACTTAGGCTCGGTAGCACTGGGTGGCGAGAATAAGGATATGTTTGTTTAACACGGTGGCCAAGCAAGGCACTCACAACAAGAGAGGCTAGCACTGGCGGCAATTGAGCTAACCACTAACAAAGGTAACAGTGAAGCTGCCAACCTACTCCTTTTGCCAGTGTAACAATCGATTATTAGCAGGCATCTCATTGTCTGCTAATAACTTAAACCCTTGCTCGCTAGCCAGTTCATCCACTGCTTCGAAATCGCGAATCCCACTACCTTCGTTTTGCTGCGCTAGCAACATATCAAACCGGGCATTACTGTTGCTGGTATATTTACCTGCGTAATTAAACGGCCCGTATACACACAGCGAAGAGCAGTTAGGTAAATATTCGCCCACCCCTTTAAAAAAATTTTGTACCGACGGCCATGACATTATATGCAGTGTATTAGCGGAAAAAACCCCGTCAACATCATCCGCTAACGGCCACTGCTTATCGTTTACATTAAACGATAGAGGTTTAATAAGGTTAGGTAAATTTGCCTCAGCTAACCACTGGTTAATGCCAGCATGGTACTGCGGTTGGTCGGTTGTTTGCCAAACTAGCTGCGGCAAGTGTTTGGCGAAATGTACGCTGTGCTGACCAGTACCAGTACCTATTTCAAGTATTTTTTTATTATCGTTAAATGCCGTTATTAGCCGCTCTAAAATAACGCCTTTGTTGTTTTCGCAAGCTTGGGAAAATGGCTTTGTCATTATCTCCATTATTGCTCTGGGCGGGTAAATACCCAGTCGCTGCCAGCTGTCATATCACTATTAAAGCGGTAACCCTCAATATTAAAGCCTTTGATATCTTCTGCCTTGTTAATTTTGTTGTTAATAATATAGGCAGCCATCATGCCGCGGGCTTTTTTGGCATAAAAGCTAATAATTTTATATTTGCCGTTTTTATAGTCTTTAAATACTGGTGTCACCATATCGGCGTCTAATTGTTTTAACTGCACCGATTTAAAATACTCATTAGAAGCTAGATTAACTAACACCTTATTACCAGAATCTTTAATGTCTTGGTTAAGAAGGTCGGTGATTTTATTATCCCAAAACTGATATAAGTCTTTGCCGCTTTGGTTGGCAAATTTGGTGCCCATTTCTAGGCGGTAGGCTTGCATTAAATCTAATGGGCGCAATAAGCCATAGAGGCCAGACAAAATGCGTAAATGCTTTTGCGCAAAAGTAAACTCTGCGGCACTAAAGGTCTCAGCTTGCATACCGGTATAGACATCGCCTTTAAAAGCCAATACTGCTGCGCGGGCGTTGCTGCTATCAAACGGTTGCTGGAACGCTTGAAAACGGTCATAGTTTAGCGTGCCTATTTTGTCGCTAACTGACATTAAGTTTGAAATGTCATGGGGTGCTAGCTTTTGCAATTGGTTAATTAATTGCTGGGACTGGTCTAAAAACCTTGGCTGGCTATTTTTAGTGGTTGTCAAAGGTGATTCATAATCTAACGTTTTGGCAGGGGATATAACCATTAACATGGCGGGGTTTCTCCGTATGTTTACTACTGTGTCTGTAATTTAGGACTAATTCTATTACACTACCACAGCTTTGATAAAAATTGGCCCGACATTTTTTAGGGATATTTAGCGTAATAATAAAAGGTAGTAAGAGTGGATTTTATGATGCTTTGGCAACAGACGGTTTCTCAGGTGGTCGCCGGTTTTTGCATGGTTTTTGTTACTGCTTGCAGCGTCAACCCCGTGACGGGTGAAAACGAGCTAAGCTTGATGTCGCAAAACGACGAATTGAATGTTGGCAATGAGCAGTATTCGCCCACCCAACAAAGCCAGGGCGGGCAATACTATCTCGACAGCGAACTCACTTTTTATGTGTCGTCGGTGGGTTCAAAACTAGCAGCAGTAAGTGACCGCCCTGACCTGCCTTATGAGTTTGTTATATTAAATAATTCTGTACCCAATGCCTGGGCCTTGCCTGGCGGTAAAATTGCCCTAAATCGTGGTCTATTATTAGAACTACAAGACGAGGCCGAGCTGGCCGCTGTGTTAGGTCATGAGATTGTTCACGCCGCGGCTAGACACACCGCTGCGCGGATGACTAAAAATCAACTTCTTGGCGTTGGCGTTGCAGTGCTGGGAATGAGTCTTAACGGCAATGAGTACCAAGGATTAATTTTAGGCAGCGCGGCGCTTGGTTCACAACTGGTACAAAGTAAATACGGCCGTGATGCGGAACTAGAGTCAGACTATTACGGCATGGAGTATATGGCCAAAGCAGGCTATGACATACAAGGAGCGGTAGAGTTACAAAAGACTTTTGTGCGGTTATCGAAAGGCCAGCAAAGCGACATTATTAGTGGTCTGTTTGCCAGCCACCCCCCCTCCCAAGAACGGGTTGACACCAACGTTGCCACCGCTATTGAACTAGGTGCTGGCGGGGTTAGAAACAAAGCCGTTTATCAACAGCGTATTGCCCAGCTTAACAAAGATAGGCCAGCTTACCAGGCCCATGATAAAGGCAGAAAAGCACTACAAGACAAAGACTATAGCGCGGCGTTAACTTTCGCTAACACCGCAATTGGCATGCAGCCAAAAGAAAGTATTTTCTATGAGCTTAAAGGGATAGGTCTAGAAGGCAGCGGCAATAAACAAGAGGCTTTAGCTAGTTATAACCAAGCTATCAAACTAAATAAGCAATTGTTTAGTCATTACTTACAGCGCGGCTTACTAAAACAAACGATGGGTGACAATAAGGGCGCTGAGGCTGATTTAACCGCCAGCAAAAAACTATTGCCAACCCAAGAAGCCGCAAATGCCTTAGGTAAAGCGTCTTTCGCTCAGGGTAAAACAGACCAAGCAGTCGCTAACTTGCAAGCAAGTGCCGCCGCCGGCGGCGTACTCGGCCAGCAATCGCGACTATTGCTAGAGCAGATTGAGCTGCCAACAAATCCTGCGAAATACCTGCCCGCCAAATTAGGTTTAAATAGTAATGGCTACTTAACAGTTCTTATCGGTAATAGAGCCAGTATCACTATAACCAACCCAGTTATTGAAATTTTACAGTATGATGGCCAATGGCGCAGCGCCAAGCAGTTTACTGTTATGCAAAATATAGCCTCGGGCAAACAGCTAGCAGCAATTGACACTGGCATTGGCCCACTAACGGCTGAACAAGCTAGGTATTACCGTGCACGGGTGATTAAGTTCAGTAGTGATTAACTAAATGCTGGGGCTATAATAGCGCCACAATAATAATTTAAGCAGTGTTAATGGTGACAAAAAATTTTATATCTCGTATCACTGCCGCATTTGATGCCATTAGCGAATGGCTAGGCCGAACGGTTGCGTGGTTAATTTTAGCCATGGCGATTGCTACCGGCGCAGTAGTCGTTATACGTTACCTTCTTGGCTCCGGCTCTATTGCGCTGCAAGAGTCGATCAGCTATCTGCATGCTACCGTTTTTATGCTGGGCATTTGCTATACATTAAAGCATGACCAACATGTCCGGGTTGATGTTTTTTATCAAGGCTTTTCAGCCATCACTCGAGCTTGGGTTAATGCTATCGGTAGTATCATTTTTGTTTTCCCCCTATGTGTTTTTATTATTTTTATTAGCCTTACCTATGTCGGTAATTCCTGGGTAATTAGAGAGGGATCTGCCGACCCTGGCGGCATTCACGGCGTTTATTTACTAAAAACCTTAATACCTATTTTGGGTGTTACTTTGCTGATGCAGGCGGTCAGTGTGGTGTTAACCAATTGTGCGACATTAATGGCGTTTTATGGCAGCAAAGAATGATCGCTGAGTTTGCGCCACTAATTTTGTTCTTTGCAGTGTGCGTCATGTTAATGGCAGGGTTTCCAGTGGCCTTTACGCTTGCAGGTACGGCACTGTTTGGGGCTGCCATTGGTATTTTAACCGGCACCTTTGATGCCCAAATAATGGGAGCCTTTCCCAACCGTTTGTTTGGCACCATGACTAACACCACCCTTACCGCAGTGCCCTTGTTTGTTTTAATGGGCGTATTGCTGGAACGGTCTAAACTAGCTGAAGACCTGCTAGACGCCATGGCCAGTTTGTTTGGCAAGATGCCGGGCGGCTTAAGCATTTCAGTCATTTTAGTTGGCGCGTTGCTGGCCGCCAGTACCGGTATTGTAGGAGCCACTGTGGTAACGATGGGCTTAATGTCGTTGCCCACCATGTTAAAGCGCGGCTATGACCCCGCTATTGCCTGTGGCAGTATTTGCGCAACCGGCACCTTAGGACAAATTATTCCGCCATCGATAGCGCTGGTTTTATTGGGCGATATTTTGTCCAGTAGCTATCAACAAGCTCAATTAGCCCAAGGTAACTTCACCCCCGATACAATTTCGGTGGGCGACCTATTCGTTGGCGCGCTTATTCCGGGGCTAATATTAGTAGGTATGTATATTAGTTATATTGCTTTGGTCGCTTGGCTAAAACCACATTTAGTACCGCCAATAGAGCAAGTTAAAAAACCAACGACTAAAAAGCTACTGCAGGCGTTATTACCACCATTAATTTTAATCGCAATCGTGTTGGGTTCTATTCTCGCTGGCGCCGCTACGCCAACGGAAGCGGCAGGAGTGGGCGCAGTGGGGGCTGCTATTTTAGCTTTTGCCAAAGGTCAGCTAGACCTTCGGCGCGCTCATGAAGTGGCGATTAATACCTTAGAAGTTACCTCAATGGTATTTATGATTTTGATTGGCGCAGCAGTATTTTCGTTAGTGTTTAGAGGCTTTGGCGGCGAGCTTTTAATTGCTGATTTGTTTGCCCAAATGCCGGGCGGTGTTATCGGCGCCACCGCAGTAGTAATGCTGGTGATATTCTTACTCGGCTTCATTTTAGACTTTATTGAAATCACCTTTGTGGTAGTGCCAATTGTTGCCCCTATTTTATTAGCTATGGGAATAGATCCATTATGGTTAGGTATTATGATAGCGGTAAATCTGCAAACCTCGTTTTTAACACCGCCATTCGGTTTTGCGCTGTTTTATTTGCGTGGCGTTGCGCCGGCAGAAGTACAAACGCTACAAATTTATAAGGGCGTTTTGCCCTTTATCGTGTTACAAATAGCACTGCTAATAATATTAACAGTATGGCCAGAGTTAATAACTTGGCTGCCTAGTGTTGTTTACAAATAATTTTATTTAACGAGCATAAAACATGTCACAAATAGATACCGCGCCAACCCCCAACGGCGAGCTTGCCCTTCAAACATTTGCTATGCCTGCCAATACTAATGCCCACGGGGATATCTTTGGTGGCTGGTTAGTATCACAAATGGATTTGGCCGGCAGTATTGCAGCAGGTCGCGAGGCTAAAGGTCGAGTGGCTACCGTTGCCATTGATAAAATGAACTTCATGGTGCCAGTAAAAGTTGGCGCTATTGTGAGCTGTTATAGCGCTATCGGCTCAGTCGGGCGAAGCTCTATCGAAGTTAATATTGAGGTGTGGGTTAGCTATACTGACAATCCAGAACAAACCAAAGTAACGGAAGGGGTCTTTGTGTTTGTTGGTATTGACCAAAATGGCCGTACCAGGCAGATTACATAAATCTGCCTGATAGGTTTATAAATCTCTAGCGTCTAAATACGCTTGTTCTGAAATATGATGATAGTTTATCACTCCTTTTTGATAGGCGGTAAACGAGTCATAAATTTCTTTGGCTAGTGGCGAGTCTTCCGATAACTCGACTAATACCTCAGCTGAAATCGTTTTCAATTCTTTTAAGACATCATCTGGCAGTTTGCGTAGCTCTACGCCGTGATTATCGACCAAGTCGGTTAGTGCTCTGTTATTAAGCGCTGTATATTGATCTAACATATCTTGGTTAACTGCTCTGGTAGCAACAGTTAGAATATGTTGCAAATCTGCTGGTAAGCTATCCCACGCATCTTGGTTAACAATTGCTTCCAAGGTTGGGCCTGGCTCATGCCAACCCGGGTAATAATAATATTTTGCCACCTTATGTAAACCAAAAGCTTGGTCGTTGTAAGGGCCAACCCATTCAGTTGCATCGATAACCCCCGTTTGTAGCGAGGTAAATAACTCACCACCAGGCAAGCTAACAGCAGTACCGCCAGCCCGGGTGAACACCTCTCCAGCAAGTCCAGGGATACGCATTTTTAAACCACGGATATCAGCTATAGAATTTATTTCTCGATTAAACCAGCCAGCCATTTGCACGCCGGTATTGCCGCCAGCTAAAGGGTACAGACCAAAAGGGGCATAAGCTCTGCGCCATAATTCTAAACCACCGCCATGATGCAGCCAGCCATTCATTTCTTGTGCAGTTAGGCCAAACGGTACCGCGGTGAAGAAAGACGATACGGCTAGCTTTCCTTTCCAATAATATGCGGCGCCATGGCCCATTTCGGCAGTGCCTTCAGATACTGCTTCAAACACTTGCATGGCCGGTACAATTTCGCCAGCACCGTAAACGTCAATCAGTAAGCGGCCGTCACTCATCTCATTAACCCACTCGGCTAATCGCTCTGGCGAGGTCCCTAAACCAGGAAAGTTTTTTGGCCATGTCGTCACCAGTTTCCAGCGGAAGATTTTATCTGATTTAGTAACTTGAGCCGTTTCAGCTATTTCTTGTTTTGCGGTAGTTAACGTTAAAGCGCCAATGCAAACCACTAACGCGGCAATGAGCACTAATATAATGACCGGCATTTTACTATTGAGTCTTGCGTTGTTCATTTATTTTGTACTCTTATTTTTTTAATTATATTGCTTGCAAGCCAGCATATTGCAGCACCAACCACTTGCTACCTTCGTTATCAAAATTGACTTGTACACGGGCGTTATCACCATGGCCTTCAACATTTAATACTGTGCCTTCACCAAACACTTGATGGAATACCCGACCACCTAGGCTTATCCCCTGCTGTGGCTCAGTCTCGTCTGGCGCACCAAATAATACCGGTCTGGTAATCTGAGCGCCAAGTCGGACTTCTTGTAAACATTCGGGCGGAATCTCGCGCAAAAAACGCGATGGCGCATTGAAGTTATCACTGCCGTATAAACGACGGCACTCGGCATAACTAATGTATAATTTAACCATCGCGCGGGTAATACCGACATAGCACAAGCGTCGCTCTTCCTCTAGTCGCTCAGGATCTTCAGCTGACATTTTATGTGGGAAAAGATTTTCTTCAACGCCGGCAATAAACACTGTATGGAACTCTAATCCCTTGGCCGAATGCAGTGTCATTAACTGCACGGCATCTTCAAACTCATCGGCTTGGGCATCACCCGCATCAAGGGCAGCAGTATCTAAAAACTGTTGCAGTGGCGTACCATTTTCATCTTCGTCCCAGGCAAAAGCCCTAGTGGCAACAACCAGCTCTTGTAAGTTTTCTACCCGCGCTTGGCTTTTCTCGCCTTTCTCATTGCGATGGAATTCTAATAAGCCAGAGGCGTCGATAATATGGTCAACCTGCTCGTGCAGAGGCAGCTCATTCGTGCCTTCAGTAAGGTCGGCAAGGAGCTGAAGAAAGTTACTAATGTTGCTGGCAGCCCTTGCAGGCAAAATATTTTTCTCAACCATAGTGCTAGCCGACTGCCATAAAGACGCGCCATGTTCACGGGCAAACAACCGCAGATTTTCAACTGATTTAGCGCCTATGCCTCGCGTAGGGGTATTGATAACTCGCTCAAATGCTATGTCGTCGTGAGGGTTATTTAGTAACCGCAGGTATGACAAGGCATTTTTAATTTCTAACCGTTCATAAAAACGATGCCCACCGTAAACTCTGTACGGTACACCAGCGCGCAACAATGAGTCTTCTAGTACTCTTGATTGTGCATTGGAGCGATACAATATGGCGCAATCACTTTTAGCGACCTCTTGGGAAGCTTGTTGAATTTGCTCAACGATAAAGTTAGCTTCATCGACTTCGTTAAAGCCGGCATACAGAGAAATTTTTTCGCCTTTTTCGCCTGCCGTCCACAGCTCTTTGCCAAGACGCCCTTGATTGCGAGAGATTACTTCGTTAGCAGCCTGCAGTATGGTTTCAGTCGAGCGATAATTTTGTTCAAGCTTGGTTATTTGAGTATCAGGAAAATCTTCACTAAAGCGCTGAATGTTTTCTATTTTGGCCCCGCGCCAACCATAAATAGATTGGTCGTCGTCGCCGACGGCGGTAACTTTGCAGTTATTGCCAGCTAACACTCTAAGCCATGCGTACTGCACCGCATTAGTGTCTTGAAACTCATCAACTAATAAGTGACTAAAACGCTGTTGATAGTGCTCAAGTATTGCTGGTTTTTTCAACCATAGCTCATGGGAGCGTAATAATAACTCTCCAAAATCAACCAAGCCACCACGCTGACACAACTCTTCATAGTGCTGATAAATTCGCACCATCGTCTTATGGTGTAAATCGCCCCAATCATCAATATGAGCAGCGCGTTTACCCTCATCTTTTTGACTATTAATAAACCACTGTGACTGCCTTGGCGGCCATTGGGAATCATCTAGATCTAAGGCACGGGTGACTCGCTTTACCACTCGGAGTTGATCGTCAGAATCTAAGATTTGAAAGTTCTCTGGCAGACCTGCATCCAGCCAGTGACTTTTTAACAAGCGGTGCGCCAAGCCATGAAAGGTGCCCACCCACATGCCTCGCAAACTTGAGCCTTGTAGGTCTTCAATGCGATTACGCATCTCTTTAGCAGATTTGTTAGTAAAGGTTACTGCCATAATACTGTAAGGCGATACCTTCTCGGTTTGCATTAACCACGCAATGCGATGAACCAAGACGCGAGTTTTGCCGCTACCCGCACCGGCCAAAATAAGTTGATTGCCTGACTCAGCGCAAACCGCATTGCGCTGGGCATCGTTTAATGAGTCAATTATTGAAGTTACATCCATTGCGCTATTCTATCAGGCAAGAACATTCTAGGCACCGTAAATAGCGGTAAAGACTAGCAATGTTTTGCAGTGCAGTTAAACTAACGATAATTATTTTCAGCGGATATGACTTGTTTATGCGCCACGCAAATTTACTTCAAAAAATTGGTCAAACTATGGCCGACATGCGCAAGTCAGAACGCAAAGTGGCTCAGTATGTTTTAGCGCAGCCCAACGACGTAATTCATATGCGTATTGTCGATTTGGCTCAGGAGTCGATGGTCTCAGAGCCAACGGTGGTTAGGTTTTGTCGTGCTTGTGGTTGCGATGGTTTTCAGGATTTTAAATTAGGTTTGGCCCAGCAATTAGCATCAACCCCCAGCTTTAGCCAGTTTGCCGTTGATACTAACGACTCGCCCATTGAATATGCCTATAAAGTTTTTGACGCGACCATTAATACTTTACAGCGCGTGCGTGACTCCCTGGACCCGGCGGCATTGAGCGCTGCGGTTGATGCATTAAGCCAAGCCAGGCGTATCAGTTTTTATGGCTTTGGAGCTTCTGGTGCGGTTGCTCAAGATGCCCAGCACAAGTTTTTCCGCCTAGGTTTGGAAACTGTTGCCTATAACGACCCACATATACAAAACATGGCGGCGGTATCACTGCAGCCTGGTGATGTGGTGGTAGCAGTATCTCAAAGCGGGCGTACCAAAGCGCTTATTAATTCTATAGATTTAGTTAAAGCTGAAGGCGGTATTGTTATTGGTATAGCGCCAAGCGCTAGCCCTGTGGCTAACCGCTGCAGTATTGCTTTATGTATTGATGTTGATGAAGACACCGATAATTACGCACCACAAAGCTCACGCATTGCGCAGCTAACGGCTTTAGATGCATTAGCAGTCGGAGTCTCGCAAGCTAATAGTGAGCAAATTACCGAGCACCTACAAAAGCTAAAACGTGGTTTAAGCAGTTTACGGCTGCCCAATGACAAATATTAATAGCTGAGTGAAAACTTGTTCATCAATCACTTCCGACAGTTTTCAGGCGCTATAATTACTCCCTAGCTATAATAACTGCTGAGCCAACCATGATTGAATATGATTACGTTAAAACCAAGCGCAGCGATGTTAAAGCTTTTCCGAGTGGCAAAGAAAAACAGATAAAAAAATTCATTAAAATAATGACCAAAGTTAATGTTTGGGTGTTCAGAAAAACCAATGGTCGGTTAATGAAGAACTTTCCAGGTGGTTATCCTATTTGTATTGTCGGCTCCAAAGGCCGCAAGACCGGAGCAAGGCGTGAGATAGCATTAATTCATTTGCCGAAAGACGATAAGTTACTACTAGTAGCCTCCCAAGGTGGTATGGATACTAATCCTGTCTGGTATTACAACATTGCGGCCAATCCCGATATCGATGTAATGATTGGTGGGGTGGAAACTAAGATGATTGCTAGGCAAGTTGGGGATGATGAAAAGCAAGCGTTATGGCCACACTTACTTTCTTTATATCCAGACTTTGATGAATATCAGGCTAGAACTGACAGAAATATCCCAGTCTTTGAATGCACTAAAGTCGACGCTTAATTACCTTTTTCAAATAAAATATCGATACGTAATTCTAGCTCTGGATTTGGATTCCAGGAGTCCTCCCGCAGAAATCTGACCCGCGGATCCAAGGTTAAAAATATCCAATCTTTAAACAGCGGCAAACGATAATTAGCCGCTAGAAAATAGGTATTTAATCGAGGATTAGGTTGATTTGAACCCGTTACGCCAATTGTAAACGAATGCCAGTTGCTGCCGGGAATATGCTCATACAAGGTAAAAAACTGGCCAATCTCTAATTCTTCATGCTGTTTTTGATATTGAGCCTCGGTGCTAATTCTTAGTTGGTAGTGTTCATTTAACTCAGTTAGTAAAAAATACTCTGACGATTCTCCCCAACCCTCTTCATGGAAATACCAAGCTTTTTGCTTGAAACCGTTAATCCAATTATCACTTAAATTAACGGTGATTTCCGCTTTTACCCTTGCGAAAGGATCTATCGGGTAGCTAAACTTTGCCCCCACTTGAGTGTCAAATTGAAAGTTTTTTGTCTCCCGCGTTCGCCCGATGCCCACGGTGGTAAAAGTATCTTGTTGGGTATCAAGTTTTTTATCTACTAAACTGCTTTGATCGTTGACATCGCTGTCGATCAACAACTTTAACTGCCGCTTGGTATTTGGAATATCAAGCTTACCGCGAATATTAACGTCTGTTTCCCAATCGCCGGATTTAGCAATGAACTGCTCTATGCTGATATTTACTCGGCTTTTATTATCGCTTGTGCTTTGCCCGTCAGATAACCAAGAATCAATATAGCGAGATGTCTCTAGCCAAGTTTGAGCTAGACTGTCACGCATCTTTTGAGCGCTATCCATGACCTTCTTGTCTTCATCGTTGGCGAACAAAGACCGCGGCATTAACATTAGTAATGCCCAACTAATAAGAACTATCAGGCTTCGCTTCAAAGCATACCTTGATTATTATTTTATTTATAATAATAACCAAGTTAACTATTAACACAAGTAAATAACTGCTATTCGACAGTAACTGACTTCGCCAAGTTTCTCGGTTGATCTACATCAGTACCTTTTAAAAGTGCCGCATGGTAGGACAATAATTGCAGTGGAATGGTATAAATTATTGGTGCAATAATATCTGGCGTATGCGGAATCGCAATCACCGATATACCATCTTCATCTTCAAACCCAGCCTCTTTGTCGGCGAACACGAAAAGCTTGCCACCTCGGGCCCTAACCTCTTCTAGGTTTGATTTTAACTTTTCCAGCAGCTCATTATTAGGCGCCACTGCTACCACCGGCATATCATCATCAACTAACGCCAATGGCCCATGTTTTAACTCGCCGGCAGGATAACTTTCAGCATGGATATAAGAAATTTCTTTCAGCTTTAATGCCCCCTCCATCGCCACCGGCCACTGCACGCCACGACCTAAAAACAAAGCATGATGTTTGTCGGCAAAAGCTTTTGCCATTTGCTCTATTTTTTTATCTAACTTTAACGCCTCGCTAACCAAGTCGGGCAACTGATGCATTGCGGCTACAATGTCTTTTTCAGCATCAAGGGATAAACCATTACGCCTACCGAGCAACACTGTTAAAAGTAGTAGGGCAACCAACTGGGTGGTAAATGCTTTAGTCGATGCCACACCAATCTCTGGCCCAGCTTCAGTCATTAAACACAAATCTGACTCTCTAACGAGAGAACTTTGCGCTACGTTACAAATGGCCAAAGTGGAGGTATAGCCAAGGGTTTTTGCTAACCGCAAAGCGGCTAAAGTGTCAGCAGTTTCGCCTGACTGAGAAATTGTCACTAGCAATGTGTTGTCGGTGACAACAAGCTTTCGATAACGGAATTCGCTAGCAACTTCTACTCGGCACGCGACACCTGCCACCCCTTCAATCCAGTACTTAGCGACCATAGCAGAGTGATAACTGGTTCCGCAGGCAACAATTTGTACTGCTTTAGTTTTGTCTAAGACAGTTTTCGCTTCAGTACCTAAAATTTCTTCTAACACTCGATTACGGCTGATACGCCCTCTTAGGGTGTTAGCTAAAACAGTGGGCTGTTCAAAAATTTCTTTTTGCATGTAGTGACGATACTTACCCTTATCGGCATTGTCGGCACTGCCGGTCATTACTACAACGTCTCGGATCACCTTATTGTGTTGTGAATCTATAATGTCGTAACTCTGCGGCGTAATAATGGCCATATCGCCTTCTTCAAGATAAACAAACCGATCAGTAACCTGGCGTAACGCTAGCTGGTCTGAAGCAATGAAATTTTCACCGATACCAATACCAATAACTAGCGGGCTACCAGAGCGTGCGCAGATAATAGTGTCAGGTTGATCAATAGAGATTACCGCTAAACCATAGGCCCCCTCTAGCTTAGCTACCGCAATCTTTAGCGCACTAAGTAGGTCGTTACCTTCCCTTATTATTGAATCTAATAAGTGAACAACTACCTCGGTATCGGTCTGTGATAAAAACGCATAGCCTTGTTCAGTTAACTGATCTCTCAGTTGATTGTGATTTTCAATAATACCGTTATGCACTAATGCAATGCGGTCATTAGAACAGTGTGGATGGGCATTTATCTTAGACGGTTTACCATGGGTGGCCCAGCGCGTGTGGGCAATACCACAGCTACCTATAATGGGGGTTTTAGCAATAGCGTCAGCTAGCATTGCTACTTTGCCTTTCTCTTTGGCAACAGATAGTGCGCCATTTTCAATAACCGCTAAACCGGCTGAGTCATAACCCCGATACTCTAGCCGACGCAGGCCTTCAACTAAGATTTCCGATACTTCCCGTTTGGCACTTGCACCAACAATTCCACACATAGTATTTTCCTAGTCCTGTTTTTTAATTGGTCGCTGCCAGCCATCCAAATTACGTTGCTTTGCTCTCGCAATGGACAATTGATTCTTTTCGATATCCTTGCTGATCACAGAGCCAGCACCAACTGTTGCATTTTCACCAATTGAGACCGGTGCAACTAATGCGCTGTTTGAGCCGACAAAAACTCCGTCTCCTATATTTGTCACATACTTATTAACACCATCATAATTACAGGTAATGGTGCCAGCGCCAATATTGACGTCTTTTCCTATGTTGGCGTCGCCCAAGTAGGTTAAGTGACTTACTTTTGAGCCCTCGCCAATATTTACTTTTTTGGTTTCGACAAAATTACCTACTTTAACCCCGACGGCGAGATTAGAGCCTGGCCTTATCCTAGCAAACGGTCCGATGACGCAATCATCGGCAATGACCGCGTTTTCAATAACAGTGTTAGCTTTAATTTCTACATTGTTGGCAATTATCGTGCCTGTAATAACACAGTTAGGACCAATGGTTACATTGTCTCCGATACTGACACTGCCTTCAAACACCACATTAATATCTATCGCGACATCACTGCCAACTGTTAGCTCACCGCGTATATCTAAGCGATTTGGATCGCGTAAACTAACGCCAGCAAGGAGTAATTTAGTGGCCTGCTCAGTTTGAAATTGCCGCTCTAAATTAGCCAGCTGTACTCTGTCATTGACCCCTTGAACCTCGGCCTCAGTCGCTGGATGAAACGCTTTAACAGTCACCCCCTCAGCGGCAGCCATGGCAATAATATCTGTTAAATAATACTCGCTCTGCTTATTGCCGTTTGATAAAGCAGGCAGCCAAGTATTAAGGCGTTGCGCGGGCACGGCCATGATACCGGTATTAGTTTCAGTTAATGCCAATTGTTCAGAGCTTGCTTCTTTTTGCTCAATAATTGCGTTAACACTGTTGTTTTGATCCCGCAATATCCGGCCATAGCCATCGGGATTACTAAGATCTACTGTTAACAAAGACATTTGATCACCGCTTACATCAGCCAGCATTGCTTTAAGTGTGCTAGCTTTGATTAACGGCACGTCACCATATAAAACTAATACCGTAGAATTATTACTGATGTTCGGCATTGCCTGCGCAACTGCATGACCGGTACCCAGTTGCTGTGTTTGCTTAACCCAGTTTATTGATAGATCTTTAAAGGCGGCTTCTACGTCTTCTGCTTTATGCCCTACAACCACGTGAATGGCACTTGGCTCCAATTCAGATGCCGCAGAGATAACATGGCCTAGCAATGAGTTAGCGGCCAAAGTATGCAATACCTTCGGCTTATTGGAGCGCATTCGAGTGCCTTTACCGGCGGCCAAAATAACAACTTCTAGACTCATACTATTCTCTTTTATATTTAGTTAAATAGCTGTTTTTGACAGATTATACTGGATATTAGGCAATAGGCGCATTTTTGTCTCAGATAACGAATAGCCGATTGATCGCGCGGCGTAATCAGCTTGAGGTATAACATGCAGGCACAAAAAAGGCGGCTAATGCCGCCTTTTTACTTGGATATATCTATTTACCCATTTTTTTCTTCAATGCCCGCACTGCTCTTATTTGAGCAGCTGCCTCGGCTAGTCTAGCGGAGGCCAACGTGTAGTCAATTTCACTACTTTGATCAGCTAAATCAGCTAAAGCTCGCTTTTGCGCTTCAACAGCGGCAGCTTCATCCATGTCATCAGCGCGCAGTGCTGTATCAGCAAGAATGGTGATAGTGCCTGGTTGTATTTCTAAATAACCGCCAGAGACATAAAATATCTCTTCTTCACCACCTTGAGTAACAACACGAACAGGCCCAGGCTCTAGACCCGTGAGTAACGGAGCATGACCGTAGCTAACACCTAAGTCACCTAAAGATGCGTTGGCTACAACTAGCTCTGCTAATCCAGAAAAAATCTCTTGCTCTGCACTAACGATGTCACAATGAATTGTCATTGCCATAATAAATCTCTCTTATAACTCGCTTACTAAAGTCTTACTGACTTGTATTAAAAGTTACATATTTTTCGCTTTTTCGATGGCTTCTTCGATTGATCCAACCATGTAGAAAGCTTGCTCAGGCATGTGATCGTATTCACCCGCAAGAATACCGTTAAAGCTTGCTATGGTTTCTTTAAGGGGTACGTACTTACCTGGAGAACCGGTAAAAATTTCAGCAACAAAAAATGGCTGCGACAAAAAGCGTTCAATTTTACGAGCGCGTGATACTGTCTGCTTATCTTCTTCAGACAGCTCATCCATACCCAAAATTGCGATAATGTCTTTTAGCTCTTTATAACGCTGCAATACAGATTGAACGCCACGAGCCACATCATAGTGCTCTTGACCAATAATTAACGGGTCAAGCTGACGTGACGTCGAGTCTAGTGGGTCGATCGCTGGGTAAATACCTTTCGATGCGATGTCACGGCTTAGTACAACCGTTGCATCTAAGTGAGCAAAAGTTGTGGCGGGCGATGGATCAGTCAAATCATCAGCTGGTACATATACCGCTTGGATAGAAGTGATAGAGCCAGTTTTTGTAGAGGTGATACGTTCTTGCAACACACCCATTTCTTCAGCTAGGGTCGGCTGATAACCTACTGCAGAAGGCATACGGCCTAGTAAAGCAGATACTTCAGTTCCAGCCAAAGTGTAACGATAAATATTATCAACAAACAACAATACGTCTTTACCTTCATCGCGGAATTTTTCCGCCATAGTCAACCCAGTCAGCGCTACTCGCAAACGGTTTCCAGGAGGTTCATTCATCTGCCCGTAGACCATTGCCACTTTTGATTCTTGTGGATTTTCTAAGTTTACAACACCAGACTCTGCCATTTCGTAGTAGAAGTCGTTACCTTCACGAGTACGCTCACCAACACCAGCAAACACAGACAAACCACTGTGCTCTTTAGCGATGTTGTTAATCAATTCCATCATGTTTACGGTTTTACCAACACCGGCTCCACCAAATAAACCAACTTTACCACCCTTGGCAAATGGGCAAACTAAGTCGATAACTTTAATGCCGGTCTCAAGCAATTCATCACTGCTTGAAAGATCAGCATAGGCTGGCGCGTCTTGGTGAATACCACGACGTTCTTGCTCACCAATTGGCCCGCACTCGTCAATAGGGTTACCCAACACATCCATAATTCGGCCGAGGGTTTCGATTCCCACCGGTACTTGAATCGTTGCGCCAGTGTTATCAACGTCTAAGCCACGCTTAACGCCTTCAGAAGAACCCATAGCGATGGTACGAACAACGCCGTCCCCTAGCTGCTGCTGAACTTCTAGTGTTAAGCCTACAGCGCCAACTTTCAATGCATCATATACTTGAGGCACTGCATCTCTTGGAAATTCGACGTCTATGACCGCGCCAATAATTTGTACAATACGACCGCTACTCATTTGAGGATCCTCATTAAACCTTAAACTTAAAAAACTAATCTTTAACTAATTAAACCGCAGACGCGCCACTTACAATTTCAGACAATTCCTGAGTAATTGCGGCCTGACGAGCCTTGTTATAAATCAACTGTAATTCATCAATTAGATCGCCAGCATTATCTGTTGCGCTTTTCATTGCCACCATTCTAGAAGCTTGTTCACAAGCCCCGTTTTCCACAACCGCTTGGTAAACTTGCGACTCAACATAACGGGTCAACAAACCATCTAATAACTCTTGTGCATCAGGCTCGTAAATATAATCCCAATGATGTTTTAATTCCTTATCCTCAGATGGCAATAACGGCAGCAGCTGAGCAACCGTAGGGTCTTGAGTCATGGTATTAACAAACTCATTACTAACCAGAAAAAGCTTATCAATATTGCCTTTATCATAGCCATCTAGCATGGTCTTAACACTGCCGATTAAATCAGCTACTGTTGGCGCCTCACCTAAATCACGAACTGAAGCGACAACGTTGCCGCCAACACTGTTAAAAAACGCTGATGCCTTGCTGCCAATTAAACACAGGTCAATCTCTACATCTTGATCAGCCCATTCTTTAATTGATCTAAGCGCCGCCTTAAATAAGTTTGTATTCAAACCACCACATAAGCCACGATCAGACGACACAATAACGAAGCCAATGCGTTTTACTTCACGCTGCGCTAAGTATTGATGGTGATACTCTGGATTAGCATTTGCGATATGCCCAACAACAGAGCGGATGCGAGTAGCGTAAGGCTTGCCCACTTCCATTCTTTCTCGTGCTTTACGCATTTTACTGGCCGCTACCATCTCCATTGCACTCGTTATTTTCTGAGTACTGGTGATAGATCCGATCTGTGTGCGTATTTCTTTTGTGCCTGCCATGTCTTAATGGGCCTCGCGCAACTATTCTTAATTAGCAGGAAAGAAAAACCTTCCTGCTAAACCAATTACCAAGTCTGGTTAGCTTTAAAATCTTCAACCAACGCTTTGAACTTAGCTTCTAAATCTTTATTCCAATCACCAGCGACAACGATTTCTTTCATCAAGTCACTATGTTCGCTATTCGCGTAGGACAATAATGCCGCTTCGAAGTCTAATATTTTATTGACGTCGATATCGTTTAAGTAATCTTCGTTTGCGCAGTAAACCATCAAGCCCATTTCAGCAACCGACTGTGGCGAGTACTGTTTCTGCTTCATTAACTCAGTTACACGCTCACCATGGTCTAGCTGTGCTTTGGTCGCATCATCTAGGTCAGACGCAAACTGTGAGAACGCCGCTAATTCACGATACTGAGCCAATGCAGTACGAATACCACCAGACAGTTTCTTCATGATCTTAGTCTGCGCTGATCCACCAACACGCGATACCGATACACCGGCGTTCATTGCAGGGCGAATACCGGCATTAAACATGTCACTTTCTAGGAATATCTGACCGTCAGTAAT